>Ga0206116_1001508_pt1 | contig 12262 bp, 9 predicted proteins | sample 3A1Ametagenome_FD_178000 | JGI IMG/M metagenome (GOLD analysis project Ga0206116, IMG submission 178000) | Enriched microbial communities from leaf-cutter ant dump, University of Wisconsin, Madison, United States - 3A1A | ecosystem: Environmental > Terrestrial > Nest > Insects nest > Nest dump...
GACCACGTTCAACGAAGTGAACATGGCCCCCGTGATGGACTTGCGCAAGAAGTTCCAGGACAGCTTCACCAAGGAACACGGCACCAAACTGGGCTTCATGAGCTTCTTCGTGAAGGCTGCCGTGCATGCCCTCAAGAAGTACCCGGTGCTCAATGCCTCGGTGGACGGCAACGACATCGTTTACCACGGCTACTTCGACATCGGCATCGCCGTGGGCTCGCCGCGCGGCCTGGTGGTGCCCATCCTGCGCAATGCGGACCAGATGAGCTTCGCCGACATCGAGAAGAAGATCGCCGAGTTCGGCAAGAAGGCCGCAGAAGGCAAGCTGGGCATCGAGGAGATGACCGGCGGCACGTTCTCCATCAGCAACGGCGGCACCTTCGGCTCCATGCTGTCCACCCCGATCATCAACCCGCCCCAGTCGGCCATCCTGGGCGTGCACGCCACCAAGGACCGCGCCGTGGTGGAGAACGGCCAGATCGTGGTGCGCCCGATGAACTACCTGGCGATGAGCTACGACCACCGCATCATCGACGGCCGCGAAGCCGTGCTGGGCCTGGTGGCGATGAAGGACGCGCTGGAAGACCCCTCGCGCTTGCTGTTCGACATCTGATCCGCCCATGGCCTGGGTCTATCTGCTGCTGGCCGGTGTCTTCGAGATCGGCTGGCCCCTGGGCTTCAAGTTCTCGCAGCAGCCCGAATACCGCGTGGCCGGTATCACGGGCGCCATCGTGTCGATGGGCGTCAGCGGCCTGCTGCTGTGGATGGCGCAGCGCGAGATCCCCATCGGCACCGCCTACGCGGTGTGGACGGGGATCGGCGGAGCAGGTACTTTTTTGATCGGGGTGATGTTCTTCGGCGACGCCGCGACGCTGGCCAGGTTCCTGGGTGTGGCGCTGATCGTCGGCGGGGTCGTCACCCTCAAGCTTGCGCACTGACGGCAGTGTGCACAGGAGTGAAACAACCATGAGCAACAAGCAATTCGACGTCATCGTGATCGGTGGCGGCCCCGGCGGCTACGTGGCCGCCATCCGCGCGGCCCAGCTGGGCTTCAACGTGGCCTGCATCGACGAGTGGAAAAACGCCGCAGGCGGCCCCGCACCCGGCGGCACCTGCACCAACGTGGGCTGCATTCCCTCGAAGGCGCTGCTGCAGTCGTCCGAGCACTTCGAGCATGCCAACAAGCACTTTGCCGAGCACGGCATCAGCGCCACCGGCGTGAAGATCGACGTGGCCAAGATGATCGGCCGCAAGGACACCGTCGTGAAGCAGAACAACGACGGCATCCTGTACCTGTTCAAGAAGAACAAGGTCAGCTTCTTCCATGGCCGAGGGTCGTTCTCCAAGGCCATCGAAGGTGGCTACGAGATCAAGGCCGGCGAAGAAACGCTGGTGGGCAAGCAGATCATCGTCGCCACCGGCTCCAACGCCCGCGCGTTGCCCGGCGTGCCGTTCGACGAAGAACTGGTGCTCTCCAACGACGGCGCGCTGCGCATCGGTGGTGTTCCGAAGAAGCTGGGCCTGATCGGCTCGGGCGTGATCGGCCTGGAAATGGGTTCGGTCTGGCGCCGCCTGGGCTCCGAAGTCACCATCCTCGAAGGCCTGCCGACCTTCCTGGGCGCGGTGGACGAGCAGATCGCCAAGGAGGCCAAGAAGGCCTTCGACAAGCAGGGCCTCAAGATCGAACTGGGCGTGAAGGTCGGCGAGATCAAGACCGGCAAGAAGGGCGTGAGCATTGCCTACACCAACGCCAAGGGCGAAGCCCAGACGCTGGACGTGGACAAGCTCATCGTTTCCATCGGCCGCGTGCCCAACACCATTGGCCTCAACACCGAGGCTGTGGGCTTGCAGCTCGACGAGCGCGGCGCCATCGTGGTGGATGGCGATTGCAAGACCAACCTGCCCGGCGTGTGGGCCGTGGGCGACGTGGTGCGCGGCCCCATGCTGGCGCACAAGGCCGAGGAAGAGGGCGTTGCCGTGGCCGAGCGCATCGCCGGCCAGCACGGCCACGTCAACTTCAACACCATCCCCTGGGTCATCTACACCAGCCCCGAGATCGCGTGGGTGGGACGCACCGAGCAGCAGCTCAAGGCCGACGGCGTGAAGTACAAGGCCGGCAGCTTCCCCTTCCTGGCCAACGGCCGCGCGCGCGCCCTGGGCGACACCACCGGCATGGTCAAGATGCTGGCCGATGCCGCGACGGACGAGATCCTGGGCGTGCACATCGTGGGCCCCATGGCCAGCGAGCTGATCGCCGAGGCCGTGGTCGCCATGGAGTTCAAGGCCAGCAGCGAAGACATCGCACGCATCTGCCACGCCCACCCGTCCTTGAGCGAAGCCACCAAGGAAGCGGCCCTGGCCGTGGACAAGCGCACACTGAACTTCTGAAATTTGAATGAAATCGGGCTCCAGCGCTTGACTGGCAAGCGCTGGTAGCTATTAAATTCATAGTTTCAGAGGGTATATCTCCGTGAGCGTCAAACAGGCTTACCTGGCCGAACTGGCCGCCAAGGGCTTTCAAAGCGACCCGGCCCAGCTGCGTGCGGTCGATGCACTGCAGCGCTGCGCGGATGACTGGGCGGCGTACAAGGCTCGGCGCTCCAATGCACTCAAGAAGCTGATCAACCGCCCCGACATCCCTCGGGGCGTGTACATGTACGGCGGGGTGGGGCGCGGCAAGAGCTTCCTCATGGATTGCTTCTTCAACGCCGTGCCCTTGAAGCGCAAGGTGCGCCTGCACTTCCACGAGTTCATGCGCGAGGTACACCGCGAGCTGGTGGCGCTGCAGGGCACGCAGAACCCGCTTCAAGTCTTGGGCGAGCGCATCGCCAAGCGCTACAAGCTCATCTGCTTCGACGAGTTCCACGTGGCGGACATCACAGACGCCATGATCCTGCACCGCCTGCTGGTGGCGCTGTTCGATAACGGCGTGGGCTTCGTCACCACGTCCAACTTCATGCCGGATGAGCTGTACCCGGGCGGTCTGCACCGCGACCGCATCCTGCCCGCGATCGCGCTGCTCAACGAAAAGCTCGAGGTGGTGAACGTAGACAACGGCACCGACTACCGGCGCCGCACGCTGGAGATGGTCAAGCTCTACCACACGCCCCTGGGGCCCGAGGCCGACACGGAGATGAGCCAGGCTTTCGACCAGCTGGCCGAGGTGCGCGACGAAGACCCGGTGCTGCACATCGAACAGCGCGAGATCCGCGCGCGGCGCAAGGCGGGCGGCGTGGTCTGGTTCGACTTCAAGACGCTGTGCGGCGGCCCGCGCTCGCAGAACGACTACCTGGAGATCGCCACGCAGTTCCACACCGTGCTGCTCTCCGACGTGCCCTACATGCCCGTGAGCATGGCGTCGCCGGCCCGGCGCTTCACCTGGCTGGTGGACGTGCTCTACGACCGGCGCGTCAAGCTCATCCTGTCGGCCGCCGTGCCGCCCGAGCAGCTCTACACCGAAGGCCCGCTGGCGCACGAATTCCCGCGCACCGTCTCGCGGCTCAACGAGATGCAGTCCAAGGAATTCCTGGCGCTGGAGCGCCGCAACGTCGATACGGGGCTGACATGAAGATTCTGCGGTGCCTGGCCTCTTCCCTTGCCGCGTTGCTGGCGGCGTCCGCGATGGCGCAGGCGGCTCCGGCCGCGCCGGAAGAGGAGGCTGGCAGCCATCCCCATGCGGCCGCAGCGGCGCAGCGCAAGGCGGAGCACGAACGCATCCGCCACGAGCGCGATGTGCTCAAGGCCCAGCAGGTGAAGGACGAGGCGGCCTGCTACCAGCGCTTCGCGGTGGAAGACTGCCTGCGCGGCGTGCGGGCCAGGGCGCGCGACGCCGAAGGCCGTCTGCGCACGCAGGAGATCATGCTCAACGACGCCGAGCGCAAGGAAAAGGCGGCGGATCGCCTCAAGACCATCGAAGAGAAGCAGCGCCCCGTACCTGCCGAGGCCAAGGGCCCGGACGCCGTGCTGCGCAAGCCGCCGACCACCCAGGCGCAGCGCGACCACGACGCCGCGCTGCGCGCCGAACAGCAGCGCAGCCGTGTGCAGAGGCAGACCGACGCGCAGGCCCGGCGCGCGGCCGACAGCGCGGAGCGTGCCGCCCAGGCGCGCACGCGCCATGCGGAAACGCTCAAGGCCGCCGAAGAGCGCCGTGCGCGCGTGGAGAAGGCGCGGGTGGATGCCGAGGCCCAGGGGCGCAAGCCCGCGGCACCGCTGCCGGCCGCATCAGAAGCGCGTTAGGGGCGGCCCGCTTCGACGGGGGCCAGGCGGGGAACCTTCTTTTCCTCCACCAGCGCCTCGATCTTCACGATGGCCAGCGAGAGGTTGTCGCCACCGCCCCGGGCGCGGGAGCGGGCCTTTTCGATCAGGAACTCCGTCGCCTCGCGGGGTGAGAGCGAATCGACCACGGAGCCCAGTTCGGTGGGCGAGAAGTAGTGCCACACGCCGTCGCTGCAGGCCATGAGCACGTCGCCGGGCTGCAGCTGGGGAATCACGTGGGTGGTGATGGGCGGATCGCTCTCCGTGCCCAGGCAGCCCACCAGGATGTTGGAATGCGGGTGGTTGTTGGCCTCGGCCTCGGTGAGTTCGCCCCGGTCCACCAGGGCCTGCACGTAGGAATGGTCGCTGGTGCGCGACACCATGCGCGCCCCCTGGAAGTGGTAGATGCGCGAATCGCCCGCATGCACCCAGTGGCAGTCGCCCCGGGGGTTGATGAGGAAGGCGGCGATGGTGCTGTGCGGCTCCTGCTCGGCCGCGATGGCCGTGAGGCGGATGACGATGTGCGCCTCCTCGACCATGCTCTTGAGCATGGCCACCGGGTCGTCGGTGTCGGGGGAGTAGCGTTCGAACAGCTGGCGCGCGGTCATCATGACCTGGTCGGACGCCTTGCGCCCGCCGCTGCGGCCGCCCATGCCGTCGGCGATGACGCCCAGCACGCAGCCGTTGTGCCGCTGGTGCGAGATCAGGGCGACCTGGTCCTGCTGGTACTCCCGGTCGCCCTTGTGGATGCCGGTGGACGCGATGAGGCGAAACGCTTTGGTCATGCTGGTGATTGTGGAGGCACGTGCGCGCCAAACGCTTATTATCTGCCCGCCTGTGGCATTTTTGCCATCCCACGCCGCCCCGCCTTGTCCTCCGACCTTCATTCTCCCCACCGGCAGCTCATCGCCCTGCGCATCGAACATGCCGATCTGGATGCCCTGATCGACCGCTGTGCCCCGGATGGCACACCCGATGAACTGGCGCTGCGCCGCCTCAAGAAGCGCCGCCTTGCGCTGCGCGACGCCATCGTGCGCCTGGAACGCGAGCTGCTGCCGCAAGAGCCTGCCTGATGGCCCTGGCCGAGACGGTGCGGGAGGTGTTCGCCCCCGGCGGCGTGCTGGCGCGGGCCGACGCGCACTTCACGCCGCGCGAAGGACAGACCGAGATGGCCGTGGCGGTGGCCCGGACGGTGGAAGAGGGCGGCGCCCTGGTCGTGGAGGCCGGCACGGGCGTGGGCAAGACTTATGCGTACCTGGTGCCCGCGCTGCTCAGCGGCGAGCGCGTGCTGCTCTCCACCGCCACCAAGGCCCTGCAGGATCAGCTCTTCGCGCGCGACTTGCCGCGCCTGGCCGAGACGCTGGGCGTGCCCGTGCGCATGGCGCTGCTCAAGGGGCGCGCCAGCTACCTTTGCCTGCACCGCATGGAGCAGGCACGCCAGGACGCTGCTGCGCAGGACCGGGGTGTGGCGCGCGTGCTGGCCAAGGTGGAGGATTGGTCGCGCGGCACGCGCGCGGGCGATCTGGCCGAGCTGGCGGGGCTGGACGAGCGCTCGCCCGTGATCCCGCTGGTCACGTCCACCCGCGAGAACTGCCTGGGCTCGCAGTGCCCGCGTTTTCGCGAATGCCATGTGCACTTGGCGCGGCGCGAGGCGCTGGCGGCGGACATCGTGGTCATCAACCACCACCTTTTCTTCGCCGACGTGGCGGTGCGCGAATCGGGCATGGCCGAGCTGCTGCCGTCGGTGCGCGTGGTGGTGTTCGACGAGGCGCACCAGATCAACGAAACCGGCGTGCAGTTCCTGGGCACGCAGCTGTCCACCGGGCAATTGCAGGACTTCGGCCGCGACCTGCTGGCCGTGGGCTTGCAGCGCGCACGCGGCCTGGCCGACTGGGCCGCCCTGGCCCGCAGCCTGGAGCATGCCGTGCAGGACTTGCGCCTGGCCGCCGGGGACCCGCGGGGCACGGGCAGGCTGCGCTGGATCGGCGAAGCGCCCGAGGGCGTGTACGGCGAGGCATGGTATGTGGCCCTGCGCGGCGTTGCGCTCGCCTGCGCCCAGGCGCAAGAGGCGCTCGACACGGTCAGCGAGATCGCGCCCGACTTCGAGCGGCTGTACGAACGCGGCTCGGACCTGCTGGCGCGTCTGGCCCGGTTCTCGGGCGCGGCCAACCCGGACGCCGTGCGCTGGCTGGACGTGGGGGCGCAGCTGCGCCTGATCGAATCGCCGCTGGACATTGCCGAGGCCATGCGCACGCGCCTGCTGGCCGCGCCGGCCGAAGCCCCGGAGGCCGACGGCTGGCCAGCGGAGCACGCCGCAGGGCCGGGCAGGGCGTGGATCTTCACCTCGGCCACCCTGGGGGACGACGAGGCGCTGACCTGGTTCACGGAGCGGGCCGGCCTGCAGGACGCGTGCGTCCTGCGGGTGGCCAGCCCGTTCGATTACGCCGCCCAAGCGGCGCTGCACGTGCCGCGCCACCTGCCCATGCCCGCCGACCCCGCGCACAGCCCAACCCTGGCGCAGTGGGTGGGGGCCGCTGCGGAGCAGCTGGGCGGGCGCACGCTCGTGCTCACCACCACCCTCAAGGCCCTGCGGACCATCGGGGATATACTGAGGAAGCGGTTCGACGCCTCCGGCGCGCTGGAGGTGCTGGTGCAGGGCGAGTGGCCCAAGCGGCGCCTGATGGAGCGCTTCCGCGAAGGGGCGGACCATGGGCAGCCGGGCTGCATCCTGGTGGCGTCCGCCACGTTCTGGGAGGGGTTTGACGTGCCCGGCGATGCGCTGCAGCTGGTGGTCATCGACAAGCTGCCGTTCCCCCCGCCCGGCGACCCTTTGGTGGAAGCGCGCACGCAGCGCATCGAACAATCCGGCGGCAAGGCGTTCAAGTCATACGCCTTGCCCGAGGCGGCGGTGGCGCTCAAGCAGGGGGCTGGGCGTCTGATACGGCGGGAGACCGACCGGGGCATCCTGGTGGTGGGCGACACCCGCCTCGTCACCATGGGCTACGGCAAGCGGCTCCTGGCGGCGCTGCCGCCGATGCGGCGGCTGGAATCCGCAGAGGAATTTCAGGCGGCGCTGGAGGCGCTCACCAGAACTTCCACCACGGATCCGACTTCTCCTTGAAGCCGTCGCGCAGGTAGGCGCTTTGGGGGTACGAGGCATCCATCACGCGGCGCGCGTCGTCGCGCAGCTGGGTCATGCCCAGCGCGTCGTAGGACTGGATGAGGATGTACAGCGCTTCTTCGAGCGCGGGCACGCCCTGGTAGTCGGCCAGCGCCACCTGCGCGCGGCTGATGGCGGCCACGTAGGCGCCCCGCTGGAAGTAGTAGCGCGCCACGTGCACTTCGTACTGCGCCAGCGAGTTCACGATGTAGGTCATGCGCTGGCGCGCATCCTGCGCATAGCGCGACTCGGGGAAGCGCGTGACCAGCTCGCTGAAGGCCTCGAACGAATCCTTGGCGGCTTTCTGGTCGCGCTCGGACAGGTCCTGGCGCGAGATGAACGAGAACAGGCCGAGGTTGTCGTTGAAGTTCACCAGGCCCTTGAGGTACAGCGCATAGTCCAGCGCGGGGCTGGCGGGGTGCAGCTTCATGAACCGGTCGAGTGTGGCGATGGCCTGAGCCTTTTCGCCCGACTTGTATTGAGCATAGGCCTTGTCGATCTGCGCCTGCTGGGCCAGCGGGGTGCCCGCCGCACGGCCTTCGAGCTTCTCGTACAGGGGGATGGCCTTGTCGTAGGCGCCGCTGTTGAGCTCGTCCTGGGCTTCCGAGTGGATGCGGTTGGGGCTCCAGTTGGCCGTTTTGTCGTCGTTGGTGCTGGAACAGCCCGCCAGCAGGCCGGTGGCCAGCAGGGCGGAAACGAGTGGCAGGGAGTAACGCGGCATCGAAAGCAGCTTTCAGCAAAACAGGATTGAAGATTGTACCGGCGCGCCCTTTCTACAATGGCCGACATGTTTGTCCACTTGCGCCTGCACACCGAATTTTCCGTCGTCGACGGCACCAACCGCATCGACGAGGTGGCCAAGGCCGCCGCCAGGGACGGCCAACCCGCGCTGGCCATCACCGATCTCAACAACCTTTTCGGCGCCATCAAGTTCTACAAGGAGACCCGCGGCAAGGGCGTCAAGCCCGTGCTGGGCGCCGAGATCAACGTCGCCTCCGATGCCGGCGCACCCGCGCGCATGGTGCTGCTGGTACAGAACCGGCAGGGCTACCTCAACCTCTGCGAGCTGCTGGCGCGCGCCTGGACGCGCAACGTGGTCAAGAACGTGCCCGTGTGCACCTGGGAATGGCTGCGCGAGCTGGGCGACGGCCTGATCGCGCTGGCCGGCGCGCAGGCTGGGCCGGTGGGACAGGCGCTGATGAAGGGCGACGATGCCGGCGCGGCCCAGGTGGCGCTGGAACTGGCCGGGATCTTCCCGCACCGCTTCTACATCGAGATCCAGCGCGCCGGCCGCGCCGACGACGAGGCCCACGTGATCGCCGTCGTGCAGCTGGCCGCGCGGTTGAACCTGCCCGTGGTGGCCACGCACCCCATCCAGTTCGCCACCGCCGACGACTACGAGGCGCACGAGGCGCGCATCTGCATCGCCGAGGGAGAGATCCTGGCGAACCAGCGCCGCGTGCGCAAGTTCACGCGCGACCAGTACTTCAAGTCCTCGGCGGAGATGGAAGCGCTGTTCGCCGACGTGCCCTCGGCCATCGCCAACACGCTGGAGATCGCCCGGCGCTGCAACCTCACGCTGGTGCTGGGCAAGCCGCAGCTGCCGGACTTCCCCACGCCCAACGGTATGCCGGCCGAGGAATACTTCCGGTACGCGTCGTTCGAGGGGCTGGAGGAGCGGCTGAAGCACTTGTTCCCGAACGAGGCGGAGCGCGACAAGCAGCGCCCCCGCTACGTGGAGCGCCTGGAGTTCGAGCTGGGCACCATCCTCAAGATGGGCTTTCCGGGCTACTTCCTCATCGTGGGCGACTTCATCCAGTGGGCCAAGAACAATGGCTGCCCCGTGGGGCCGGGCCGGGGCTCGGGCGCGGGTTCGCTCGTGGCCTATGCGCTCAAGATCACCGACCTGGACCCGCTGCAATACAACCTGCTGTTCGAGCGCTTTCTGAACCCCGAGCGCGTTTCGATGCCCGACTTCGACATCGACTTCTGCCAGGGCAACCGCGACCGCGTGATCGATTACGTGAAGGAAAAATACGGCAAGGACGCCGTGAGCCAGATCGCCACCTTCGGCACCATGGCCGCAAAGGCCGCCATCCGCGACGTGGGCCGCGTTATGGACATGAGCTATACCTTCTGCGACGGCATCTCCAAGCTGGTGCCCGGCAAGCCCGGCCAGACCTACACGCTGGCCTACCCGCCCGAGCAGAAGAAGGACGGCGACAAGAACAACTACGCGCTGGAGCTGGAGCCCATGCTCTACGAGCGCGTGCGCAAGGAAGAGGACGTCAAGACCATCATCGAGATGGCGCAAAAGCTCGAAGGCATGACGCGCAACATCGGCATGCACGCGGGCGGCGTGCTGATCGCGCCGGGCAAGCTCACGGATTTTTGCCCGCTCTACCAGCAGCCCGGCAGCGAATCGGCCGTGAGCCAGTACGACAAGGACGACGTGGAGGCCATCGGCCTCGTCAAGTTCGACTTTCTGGGCCTGGCCACGCTCACCATCCTGGAGATCGCGCGCGAGTTCATCATGAAGCGCCACAAGGGGCAAGAGAACTTCGCGTTCGAGAACGTGCCGCTGGACGACGGCAAGACCTACAAGCTGTTCCAGGATGGGCTGACCGAAGCCGTGTTCCAGTTTGAAAGCCGGGGCATGCAGGGCATGCTGCGCGAGGCCAAGCCGTCGCGGCTGGAAGACCTGATCGCCCTGAACGCGCTGTACCGCCCCGGCCCCATGGACCTGATCCCCAGCTTCGTGAACCGCAAGCACGGCAAGGAGCCGGTGGAGTACCCGCACCCCGCCGTGGCCGACATGCTCAGCGAAACCTACGGCATCATGGTCTACCAGGAGCAGGTGATGCAGACCGCGCAGATCCTGGGCGGCTACAGCCTGGGCGGCGCCGACCTGCTGCGCCGCGCCATGGGCAAGAAAAAGGCCGAGGAAATGGCCGAGCACCGCGAGAAGTTCCGGGCCGGAGCCTTGCAGACCCACGGCATCGGCCAGGACAAGGCCGACGAGGTGTTCGACCTGATGGAGAAGTTCGCGGGCTACGGCTTCAACAAGTCGCACGCCGCCGCGTACTCGCTGCTGGCCTACCACACGGGCTGGCTCAAGGTGCACTACACGGCCGAGTTCTACTGCGCCAACATGACCGTGGAAATGGACGACACGGACAAGCTCAAGGTGCTGTACGAAGATGCGGTCAAGCACTTCGGCATCAGCTTCGAACCGCCCGACGTGAACCGGGGCATGTACCGCTTCGAGCCCGTCACCGACAAGATCATCCGCTACGGCCTGGGCGCCGTGAAGGGCACGGGCCAGCAGGCCATCGAGGCCATCATCGCCGCCCGCGAGGGGCGGGGCGAGGGGCCGCAGGGCTCCACCACCGGGCCGTTCAAGAGCCTGTTCGACTTCTGCGTGCGGGTGGACCGCCAGCGCATCAACAAGCGCACGGTGGAGGCACTGATCAAGGCCGGTGCATTCGATTCGCTGAACCTCAACCGCGCGGCGCTGGTGGCGTCGATCGACCGCGCCTTCGACTTCGCGGCGGCCACGCTGGCCAACGTGAACCAGGGCGGCCTGTTCGACATGATGGGCGACGACGCGCATGGCTCCAGCACGCAGGAGCCCGACCTGGTGGACGCGCTGCCCTGGGGCATCAAGGAGCGGCTGACGCAGGAAAAAACGGCCGTGGGCTTCTACCTCTCGGGCCACCTGTTCGACGAAGTCGCCACCGAGGTACGGCGCTTCGTGCGCACCGCGATCGATGAACTGCTCGACAGCCGCGAGCCCCAGGTGCTGGCCGGCATCATCAGCGACTTCCGCGTGATCAACGGCCAGCGCGGCAAGCTGGCGCTGTTCCGCCTGGACGACAAATCCGGCGTGATCGAGGCCTCGGCCGACGAGGCGCTGATCAACACCTACCGCAACCAGCTCAAGGAAGACGAGTTCGTGGTGATGCAGGGCCGCCTGCAGCTCGACCACTTCAGCGGCGGCCTGCGCGTGAAGGTGCAGCAGGTGTGGGACCTGGCGGGCGCGCGCTGCCGCTTCGGTAAATACCTGCACGTCGCCGTGGGCGACAAGGGTCCCGACGTGCAGGGCCTGGTGCGCGAGTTCCCGCCCTGCCGCGAAGAACTCGCCGAGGGCGAGGTGCTGCACCACGGCTTGCGCGTGCGCATGGGCGTGCGCTGCAAGGCCGACGACGCGGCGGCCGTCGCGGAACTGCAATTGGGCGACAGCGCGCGTTTCTACCCCACCGACGCGGCCCTGGCAGCCTGGGCGGCGCAGGCGGGCGCGGGGGTGGCCACGGTGGTTTACGAATAGGCCTGCACAGCGCGCGCTCCAGGGCTTGAAAAATACCGGATCAACGTCAGCTTTCTCTGGCGGCAGCGTGGCGCGCGGATCGCTAGAATGATTTTCATGGCAACAAAACCACCTTCTCCCCCCACCACGCCGCCCGTGACCCGGCCCGCGCGGGACGACGGCGGTTCGGTCGTGCTGGAGCGGCGCACGCAGAAGACCCAGCCGCCGCAGATGTACCAGGTGGTCATGCTCAACGACGACTACACGCCCATGGAGTTCGTCATCGTGGTGCTGCAGGAGTTCTTCAGCAAGGACCGCGAAACGGCCACCCAGATCATGTTGAAGATCCACCTCGACGGCAAAGGCGTCTGCGGCGTGTATTCCCGCGACGTGGCCGCCACCAAGGTGGAGCAAGTGCTTGACGCCGCCGTCAAGGCGGGCCACCCACTGCAATGTGTCAGTGAGCCTGTTGAATAACAGGTTTTCGATCCCGATCTACAGTAATCCCTTCCACGCAAGCACAAAGGAGTTCACATGATTGC
>Ga0206116_1001509_pt1 | contig 12253 bp, 9 predicted proteins | sample 3A1Ametagenome_FD_178000 | JGI IMG/M metagenome (GOLD analysis project Ga0206116, IMG submission 178000) | Enriched microbial communities from leaf-cutter ant dump, University of Wisconsin, Madison, United States - 3A1A | ecosystem: Environmental > Terrestrial > Nest > Insects nest > Nest dump...
TGTTGATATCCGAAATTGACAGGTGATACTGTGCTATCAAAGGACGGTTGTATTCTATAATTACCTGTGGCATTCCAGAGATTGGCTCTATGTACAGATTCTGGGTTCCTTCTACCGTTTCTATTATTTTGCCAAGTTTCTGTGCGTTCTGAGAAAGAACACCCAGATCGTCACCAAAAATTTTCACAACTACATCTTGTCTTGCACCTGTCATCAACTCATTAAAACGCATCTGAACCGGAAATTGAAAACTCGCCGTAACCCCCGGGACATCTTGCAATTCTTTGCTCATTTTATTTGCTAATTCCGGAAAAGTAGTGGCTGAAGTCCATTCTTTTTTATCCTTAAGAATGACCATCATATCCGACGCATCCATCGGCATTGGGTCAGTAGGGACCTCACCACTTCCTATTTTTGTAACCACTTTTTCTACCTCCGGAAATCTGGATTTCAGGATATGAGCAGCTTTTTGGGTACTTTCTATGGTTGTCGTAAGATTGCTGCCCGGTAATACTCTGGTATCTACTGCAAAATCACCTTCTTCCAGAGAAGGGATGAATTCGCCTCCCAGCCTGCTCAGGATAATGACTGCCAATAAAAATAATATTACAACTGCGGAAAAAATTAATTTCGGAATTCTAAGGACTTTCAGAAGGGCTTTAAGATAAATCTGTTCCACATTCTTCATCATTCTATCAGAAAATCCGGGCTTGCTGCTTTTTTTCCTTAGTAATAAAGCACTCATCATCGGAATATATGTTAATGAAAGTAAGAAAGCTCCTAGCAATGCAAAGGCTACAGTTTCCGCCATAGGTTTGAACATTTTTCCTTCGATGCCCTGCAAAGTAAGAATCGGGAGATAAACAATGAGGATAATTATCTGTCCGAAAACAGCACTATTCATCATTTTCCCAGCTGAGTCTATAACGATGCTATCCATTTCCTGTTTTCCGACTGAAAATATTTTTTTAAACTTTGAATTATGACTGAACTGATGTAGTACCGATTCTACAATAATCACTGCGCCGTCTATAATCAAACCAAAATCCAGTGCACCGAGACTCATCAGGTTACCGCTAACCCCGAAAAGATTCATCATACATATCGCAAATAGCATGGCCAAAGGGATTACTGATGCCACAAGCAATCCTGCCCGAAAATTCCCGAGGAAAAGAACCAATACAAAAACTACGATTAAAGCACCTTCCGTCAGGTTTTTTTCTACTGTTCCTATGGCATTGTTTACCATTTTTGTGCGATCAAGGAAAGGTTCTATCACTACTCCTTTTGGAAGTGTTTTCTGTATTTGAGCTATTTTTTCTTTAACATTTTTAATGACCTGATTGCTGTTTTCGCCTTTCAGCATCATCACCACAGCTCCCGAAACTTCACCCTGATCGTTATAGGTCATTGCTCCGTAACGGGTAGCAAAACCTGTTTTAACCTTCGCAACATCCCGAATAAACAACGGAATATCATTCTTTTTGGTTGCAATGGCAATATTTTGAATATCTTCAATATTACCTATTAAACCTTCGCTTCTGATGTAAAGAACCGTTGGTCCTTTTTCGATATAGGCACCGCCAGTATTTTGGTTATTGGTATTCAGGGCATCAAACACATCGTTGATGGTAATCCCGTAAGCGTTCAGTCTATCGGGATTCACGGCAATCTCATATTGTTTCAGCTTTCCACCAAAACTGCTGACTTCCGCAACACCTTTCACACCCAGTAGCTGCCTTCTCACAATCCAATCCTGTATGGTTCTCAGCTCTGTAATATTGTATTGTTTTTCGTAACCTTTTTCGGGTCTTACCACATATTGATAGATCTCGCCCAGTCCTGTAGAAATGGGTCCTAACTGTGGCGTTCCTATACCTTGAGGAATGACGGATTGAACCTGCTGAAGCCTTTCCGCAACCTGTTGCCTCGCCCAGTACACATCTACATTATCCTCGAAAACTATCGTTACCAACGACAGACCGAACCTGGAAAAGCTCCGGATTTCCTTTAATCCCGAAATATTATTATTAGCCTGCTCTATCGGGAAAGTTACGAGCCGCTCTATATCTGTAGCCCCAAAAGAGGGCGCAATGGTAATAACCTGTACCTGATTGTTGGTAATGTCGGGTACTGCATCTATCGGCAGCTTGGTTACCTGATAAGATCCTACGCCTATCAGTCCCAAAACCAACAGTGCAATAATGAGTTTATTCTTTACAGAAAACTCAATGATTTTTGTAAGCATAAAAATTTATTAATCTTGATGAATATATTATGTCCCGATCGAAGCATCATCTGTAAACAGACATATTACTTATCGGAATAACTTCCGTCATTTTGAATGAGGAAGAAGAAAATCAAAAAAATTAACAAAACTTTGGCGGTTGCCAGATAGAATTCAGGATTTCCAGATTATAAAAATTACTTTTATAAAAAGATTTTTTGGACGGTATTACCTGCAGAATATTTTTAGGAAAGTGAAGCGTAAATGGTGATGCTAAGGTAAAAACTACAACAAGATGACATCCATGTGAGATAAAAGGTAGTTGCTGATCGGTCTTATAATCCGCATCTTTCACCGGATTGTCATAATGCATTTTAATAAAAGAAACCAAGGTGATTTTTGGGTTTTCTCCTTTATGCTCTAAATAATGTTCTATCAACACCGGCATTTTCAAAAACTGATACAGCTCGGTTGTAGAAACCAAGTATAACGACAATAACAATATTGCAATCAGTTTTTTCACTGATCAAAATTAACAAAAGTTCTGTTAAGAATGATTTTAAATTGATATAATTAATCTAACCGGCTTATTATAAACATCTTGCTTGAAATAAAAAAAGTGAAACACATGGTTTCACTTCTCATTATTATGCGGATCAATTTGATTAATATCCAAAGATCTCTTCAAGACTTACCTCTTTGAACTCTCCCATTTTGTTGATAGAATCCATATTCAGGTTTTCTTTTTTTCCGATGATTGCGGTATTGTATTTCAATGGTTTGATTTCGGAATTATAAAAAGATGTCAGTTGAGGCAGTGTCAAAGATTGTATCTCAGCATAAACATCCTTTCTGACATCATAATCCAGCCCTAATTTTTGTAACGCCAATTGGTTATAGAAGATATTAGTCCTGTTGATTCTGTTGGATGCAATTTGCTTCAAAGCAGAGCCTTTTGCATTCTCGAACTGAGCCGGAATCTGAGGAAAATCTGCCATCAGGTCACTCATTGCAGCTACAGCTAAAGGTAATTTGTTGGCTTGTGTTCCGATATAATTGGTGACATAATTAGGATGATTTTTTTCCGTGGCATTAGCATAGGAAACATAAGCAGAATAGGCCAAAGACTTACTTTCGCGGATCTCCTGGAAAACGATAGATGATAATCCACGTCCAAAATATTCATTAAACACATTGGCTTTTCCAAAATTAGCAATATCTACATTTCCAGCTTTTGCTACCTTAGACATTTCCATCTGTACCATATCATAGTTCGTGAAATATACCTTGCCTTCTGTTGAAGGTTCTGCATATTCCTTAGCTTTTGAAGGCTGCAGTTTTGTATTAATAATAAAAGGTTTTACGGCTTTTTCAAGTCCTTTTTGGTTCTCTCCGTAAAGGAAAACTTCATAAGGATATTGATTCAGGGTTTTGATTTTTGACATCAACTCGTTCACATCAATATTTTGCAGACGTTCTTTGGAAATTACATCCGTCATTCTGGAGTCTTTTCCAAACTTAGCATAGTTTGCTAAAGCTGCCATGATTTTATTCTTATCTTTTTTAGCCACTTCTCTGGATTCCAGAATTGTTTTCACTGTCTGGTCATAGATGCCTTTATCGGCTTTTACGTTATTGATCCAATGATTCATCAATTCTACTCCTTTTGGCATATTGCTTTCCAGCCCACTCAGGGTAATAATCATCTGATCGTTCGCTGTTCTGAAAGTATTAGAAATTCCCAGTTTGTAAAATTCTTCTTTCAATTGTTCCGGCGTATATTTATCAGTTCCAAGATACTGCAACACAGTTACACCAAGAGCCAGTTCCTTGTCATTATCTGTTCCGAAAGGGAAAATATAATTAACCTGAGCCACTTCGTTATATTTATTTTTAACGAAGCTGATTTTCTTGTCTTTGATTGTAGAAGTAGCAATTGCTGTTTTGAAATCAATGAACTGAGGCTTTATATCAGAAGATTTTGTATTAATGATATCTTTCAGGAAAGGCGATTGCGCTTCTCTGTTTAATTTGATTGGTGTGATGCCCGGGTTTTCTACACGAACTAATTTGTCATTAACACCTTTTTCTTTGTAAACGACTACATAATTATCCTTGAAAAAATCATTAGCAAATTTCACAACATCCGCTTTTGTAATGGCTTCATATTGGTTGATCTCATCCAGTTCCTGCTCCCAGGTTCTGTTGCCGATATAAGTAGAATATAATGTAGTAGCTAATCCGTCAGCAGTTTCCCAACGTTTCATTCTCTGAACTTTCAGGTCATTCACGATAGCATTCAGCATCCAGTCCGGGAATTGTCCTTTTTTAACCAGATCGATTTGCTCTAATAATAATTTCTTAGCCTCATCAAAGCTCTGCCCATCTTTCGGAACAACACTTAATACGAATGCACCATAAGTTTTGAAAGGTGATTCATATGCACCGGCACCAAGTGTTTTTTGTTTCTGATTGATGTTAAGATCAATCAAACCAGCGTCTCCACTGTTACTCAATATTTCGGCAACAACATCAGCTAATCTGGCTTCCTGTGTTCCGTTAGAATCTGTTCTCCAGGCCATGGTCATTCTTGGTGCAGAAGGACTTTTTACCGTTCTGGAAACAATGCTGGTCATTGGCTCCTCAGACACCATTTTCTTCATTGGTAATTCTTTGTATTTGAATGTTCCAAAATACTGATCCACCAGTTTAATGGTTTTATCAAAATCCAAATCACCAACTAAAACGACTGCCATATTATTAGGCACATAGTAAGTATCGAAATATTTGTGAATCGCTACCATAGAAGGGCTTTTCAAGTGTTCCGAAGTTCCAATGGTTGTTTGCTGACCGTTTGGATGTTTAGGAAACAATGCTTCCATCATTGCGTAGTTGACCAATCTTCCGTCGTTATCCTGCGCACGGTTGTACTCTTCATAAACCGCTTCCAATTCTGTGTGGAATAATCTCAAAACCAATTCGGAGAAACGCTCATGCTCCACTTTCAGCCATTTTTCCAGTTCGTTGGACGGGATGTTGTTTTTGTAAACCGTTTCGTCTAACCAAGTGTGCGCGTTGGTTCCGGTTGCTCCAAGAGAAGAGATCGCTTTATCATACTCATTAGCGATCGCATATTTAGAAGCTTCCTGAGAAACCTCGTCGATTTTCTTGTATAAAGCTTTTTTCTTTGCAGGGTCTTTCTCGGCTTTGTGCTGCTCATACAAATCAGAAATCTGTGTTAGCAAAGCTTTTTCCTTTGCCCAATCGCTGGTTCCCAATTTAGAAGTTCCCTTGAAAACCATATGTTCCAGGTAATGTGCTAATCCTGTATTATCGCTTGGGTCATTGTTGGAACCAGTTCTTACAGGGATATAAGTCTGGATTCTTGGTGCATCATCATTTTTAGCAAGATAGACTTTCAGTCCGTTTTTTAAGGTGTAAACCCTAACGCCTGACTGGTCGTTTTTTACCGTCTCGTAGGTATAACCCTGTTTATCTGTATTGGTTTGTGTTTCAAATTTCTGTGCCATTGCATTCATCATAAATAATAGTGAAATCGAAATAAATAGTTTTTTCATAGTAATACTTTTATTTTTTCGGAGCGTAATTTACGCAACATTTTATTAGTTGCCAATTGTTGGGGATTGTTACTTAGATAAAAAACAAAGAATAGTCTTTTGAAAAATAATATTTGATTTTGTCATTGCCAACGAATTAAACCGATCTTTTATTAATTTTAGGATATGAAACCCGGCTTTATTTATATAATGACCAATAAAAACAATACTACATTATATGTTGGTGTTACATCCAATTTGCCGGAAAGAGTCATTGAACACAGACAGAACAAATATCAAAACAGCTTTACCAGCAGATACAATTTGTACAAATTGGTTTATTGGGAATCTTTTCAGGAGATTGGAGATGCTATTGCCAGAGAAAAACAAATAAAAGCTGGTTCCAGGCAAAAGAAAATAGATTTGATTCAGTCAACTAATCCTGATTGGAAAGATTTGTATGATGATATCAAAGATATTTTTGATCCATTCTATTAGATGCGACTGTCATTGCGAGCGACAGCGAAGCAATCTCTATCAATTGAATTAGTCAATACAATTACGAATAACCTACTATTTTGAATGGTACTTTTTATCTCAACTTAAAATACGTTTAGATGAATGTTTTTTGAGATTGCTTCACTTTGTTCGCAATGACATTAACCTTGCGAGCTCATCGTCTGACAACAGTATCAATTCCTCAAAATGTTTCCTTAGTTCCAAACTCATTAGCGTTGTTTTTATCTATTATTTATATATAGAAATTGTTCTAGAAATATAGTTCTCAAAATCTATATACCATCTTGAAAGGTACAATAAGTAATGCATTAGAATTATTAACTATTTCATTTTTAATAAGCTCATCATATTGCTCATCATTCATAATATCATCTATATTATAAATTTTTCTATTATCAAGTTGTCTAAGAAGTGATTTTTTTTTTGAATTTGAATGATAAAAATATGCTAAGTAATGCTTAGATAATGGAAAATAAATTTCTGTATCTACTGAAAACAATCCTAATTTTCCTTCTAATTGATTCGCTTTAAAATTTATTGGGTTATCAGAGGTAAAAAACTCCTTTCCTTCAGGTGCCTTTAGGACTATTATATTGAACGATCTCAAATGATGAAATACATAATTTGAAAAATGTAATAAAATTCTATTGATTATGCTATTTGTTAGTTCTGATTTTTTTATAGCTTTATAGAATTCCTGCTCTTTTAATTCCCTAAGTTCATCTATTGAATTTGTATGGATACTGAAAGTAATATCTATGAAAGTTTCTTTATTATCACTATTAATAACATCACGAACAAAATCTCTCCAAAAATCTGAGCGAATCATCAAATTAGGAGCTAATTGTATTAATATTGACCACGATTCATCACTTACTTCATCATTTTCTGAAACATCTTTTAATATTTTCGGATATAAATTTTCTAGGTCTGCATTTAATGATTCGAATATTCTTGGTAATCTATCATCTTCACTTTCAATATCAAATATATTTGTCTCAGCAGTAAAACTTCCAATACTTTTTTGTCTAGAAAATTTTTCTCCCTTTTGAATTATTGAAACTTTCCATTGATTATTCTCTAAATAGCCAAATTGCTTTAGATAAACTTGAGGTATTTTATGTTGCATTTGATTTAATGGATATTTAATGCAAGTGAATTTTTCGAAAATTTCCTGAACATCCTCAAATGAAGAATTTTTATTTATTTTATTATTTTGCCTCAATAAATTTATTATTTGAAATATTTTAGCTTTATCTATTGAGTCAACGAAAAGTATGGTATAAATTTCAGATTTATTAATCATTAATTCAAGATAAAAATCTCCAGCAATTTTTAATGTTGATATTTCATCATATGTTATTCGTCTTATATAAGGTCTATTAGGAAAATAAATTCCTGAATCTGTAAAAAGCAAAACCTCGTGTTCTGCTTGAAATACAAAAAGAACATTTTCCTTTGTAGAAATTGATTCAATATTAGCATGAATCCAATCTAATTGATTTTTTGAAATTGATTCATCTTTTCGTTGATAAAAATTATATGTCAATGCTTTATAAATTATTTTTAATATTCTACATTCCTCATCTAATGTAATAATTATTATCAAAATATGCCAAACAAAAAAACCACCCTCACCCACTTCGCAAGTGGCTAAGGGTGGTTATCATAGTGTCAATCACAGGTTGGTCAAGTGTCTGCGAGTACTTCTGCAAGTAGCAATTGGCATTTGGTTAAATGGTTGCAGGCGGTCAGCTATAGCCTGTTAGCACTTAGGTAAATAGCTGCCAGCACTTATGCAAGTGTCTGTGGTTACTTATACAACCTATTGCCGACACTTGCCCAACCTGCTCTAGGCATTTCGGAAGGTGAGATACCCCCTCCCGAACCACCCCTATGAGGTTTTGTCAACATCTGTATTGGGTGGTGTAATGGGCGCTCCTGCGGTAAAGAACTGCTTCATATCTTCATAGACTACCGTAGTTCCAGGCATATCCTCCCCAGATAAAAATTTGAGGTTACGATAGAAAGTGATGGAGTTATGGTAGTTGTCAAAATCCAGCAAAATCTTGGTATCAGAGAACTGCTCGGTCAAGGAGTTGAGTCTTTGCATACGGCTTTCCATCTGTTGCCTTGCCTCGTAATCTTTGTCGTACTCTGCTTTGTCCAAGAACGGTGGAACATATTGCGGATACTGCTCCATATAGCCTTTGGCTTTGTTCACAAAGAGTTTGTTCTGCTCGGCGATACTGCCGTACTGCTGGCGTTGTTCGGGCGTCAGGTTGATGGTTTTGCCTAGCAATACAGATTCGATCATGCTAATTGCGTCATCTAGTTTTGTAAGTTCTGCATTCGTGAACTCTACACTGATTAAATTTTCTAGTGCCATTTGTCTTTTTGTTTTTAAAAATTAATATTAAAGTGAATTATAAAGAATATACAGCAAGTGGCATTGCTTGCCGGTATATCAATTATCTAAAGTGTGATTGGGAAATCAATTACGTCATTAATCCCCGGAAATACTCCAAAGACTGTCTGAGATGTAATGTTGAGGTTGGATTGTTCTGCTGTTGCAGGTGTTGCCAAAAGTAAAGCTTGGCAAAGCGGGGATTTTGTAATTCATTTTTAATATCATTTGTGTCTAGGACAAATATATTTAAAAAATTGATACAGTAATGCTTGATCCAAAATATTTGGATAATTATATAAAAAGCACTGATATATAATCAGTGCTTTTTGTTTCTGTTATAAGTGTTCTAATTCTAGACGATGGATTTCAACAGATGCCTTTTGGTTGGTTGCTAAGATTTCAAACCCTAAATAATATTTGTCCGGAAAATAATTTACATTTCTTGCCGTCACGAAATATTCTGAGAAATCTTTATCATTTAATCTACAAGTAAAGATATTTCCTTTTTTCTCTATTTGGATTTGTACAACTTCATTGAAATTTTTATCCAAATATTTCCTTGCATCAAAAGATAACTGCTCACCATAACTTCTGGACAACAGATAAATTCCTTTATTCTTGTCCCATATCTTATCTTTCTTTTCTAATGTTGTACCTTCTGCAGTAGTGCTTAAAACTCCAAACTCGTTTGTGATATCATATCCTATTGGTGTTACAAAAGTAATAGTGTTACTCGGATGTTTCCAAATCTCAAACTGAACTCCCTTTCCTATATGGATTAAAAATCGGTCATTTTTCAGAACATTTATATTCAGTTTGACATCTAATATCATTTTAAAGTCTTTTGAGAAATCAAACTTTTCCAAGTTTTTATAAAATCTCGCTTTCTTATAGATTACTTCCTTGCTAATACCTAGATTAAACCAATCTCCGGAATTATAATTTTTGGTACTGATAGTAAGATAATTGTCTTTGATTTCTGTAAGATTGGTTGTAATAATATATGTAGAATAATTACTAAGAGGAGGGTTTGTAGTTATTGCCCAATTTCTACCGGATGAAAAATCATCAATAATTTTAAGCTTTGTGTAAGGTAAAGTAGAAGCATTTAGTTTTGTGAGTGTGGGTGTAATATTTTTAATCTTTTGATTAATTAGTTTCCATTGCTTATTGCCTTCGTGCAACATCGTAAAAAAATCGAAAATTTTAATACCCATTCCAATGGCATTACCGGTAATATTACCTTGTGTCACGTCGTAGATCCCATTATAAAACATCAATCCGTCACTGATATTTTGAGACAATTGCTGGAATTTTTGATTGGGGATTGCATTCAGCAAAGAAGAATTGACAAGTTCAACATATTGTAATGTATTTAGATTTGTAGAATTTATGGAATTTAGATTTGTAGAAAAATCGGCATTCTGAAGATAATCATTGACATCTGTATTGTATCCATAAACGGTTGCCAAATATGCTTTGGCGTTATCATTATCCAGTTTTCCATCAACAAGCAAACTTTCCAATAATGTCCCGAACTCTTCGTTAACCAGTTTTTCAAAATTGCTATTTTGTTGCGCATTGAAGAATATGAGGTTGCAGAAAAACCAAAGAAAAGTAATTTTTGTTCTCATAATTTCTTGTTTAATAATTAGGAACCGCATCCCACTCAGACTTTGAAATCACATCTTCACAAGGGCATCTGTTTTGATCCTCCAAAATAGCTTTTAGTCCTGCAATAATGGTTTTATTATATGCCTGACTTGCCTCAGTATTGTATGTGCACTTAGCAATTGCAGCAGCACCACAAAAGGTCCACGCTTGAACTTCAGCCGGATCTTCCTGGCTCAATTTCAAATATTTATCATACAGAGGGCAGTTATCCACAGATTCTATAGCTTCACTAGGATTGGTACTGGAAAGAGTAAACAGAAACTCATTACCATCATTTTTACCAGAATAGAATTTGTTGTTCCCAACAAGTCTTATATAGTATGTATTATACTTTGGCTCTGTATGGTAATAGTAACCTGAGATTGTTTTCTTATAAATATTCGATTTGTTAGGTTCTGTGAGACTAATCTCATCCCCATTTTGTTCAATACTTACAGTATAGTTTCCATCGCTTGATGTATAATTGCCTGTTTGCAACGTTTGTGCATTGAGCATACAACAGGTTAAAATTAATAAGATGAAATAAAATTTTGTCCGCATAATTTTACTTTTTAATTCAGATTTAAAATTAGGGCAGTTAATTCAGACCTGAAATACCCTGTTTAAGGTATTTTAATTCTTTACAAACAGGAAATAGCAATTATATTCTGGAAGATTTTATTTCAAAATGTCCAAAAAAAAGAACTTAAACTAATTGATGAGAAATTGAAGCAGAAATTCTTAATTACAAAATATAAAAAACGGAGTCTTGCGACTCCGTTTTTTATATAACACTTTAGGTAATAATTATACCACACTCAAAAAAGCCATCGTATCCACATTATCGGCATAAGTATCCAGTGAAGGATTTTGCGTTTCTCCAAAACCGATTGATTCTAATCCCAGCTCCGGTTTTGCAACAATGGTCTGTATCTCTTCTTTGTGGTTTTCTAAAAATACTTTCACTTCTTCCGGACTTTTATAACGGGAAAAATTAATCACAGATAACGGATTGAAGAGTTTCTCATCTTCCTTCAGCATCACAAAATTATTATCCCAGAACTGGTCTTGGTTCAAGAGATAAATGGCTCTGTTGTAATCATAATTATTCGCATATTTGTTATGATTGATAACATCTTTATAATGGATGAAATTCTCAAACAATCTGTCCAATTTCATATCACCTGGAATCATGATCCGGGTTACATTTCTGCAGCCCAATCCGAAATAACGGAAAATATCATCAGCTAACAATTGTAATTCTTTATTAGTTTCATCGCCTTTCAAGACTGCGACAGACGTTCTGTTTTTCCTGATGATGCTAAGGCTGTCTTTGAAATAATATTCCAGATATCTTGCTGTGTTATTACTACCTGTTGCAATCACAGCATCGAAGTTTTCTAATTTTTCAACAATATGATATTCAATTTCATTATTGGAGAACCCGTTCCAGAGCTGCAACAGAAAAGGTAAAACCAGACGATCTTTTGAAGATAATTTAATAACAGGAATATGATTGCTCAAAACCACCGAGATCACATCGTGGAAACCAACTAAGGGGATATTACCCGCCAATATCAGTCCTACTCTTTTTGGTGTACCGGACAACTGATATTTGGAAAGCCATTCTTCTATAGCCTGTCTGGTAAAAAGACTCGCCCATTGTTGCAGGTTATAACGTTGATTTTCTTGGGTGAACCATGGATTTTCGATTTCAGAACGTGTCATCAGATAAGCTAATCGTTCTTCCTGTTCATTATAATCCTCATCATTTTTTTGAATGAAATCATTAATGAAAATTCCTAATTTTTCGAGCCCCAAAATTTTGTTTTCGTTCAGCATAGCTGGCTTTTTTTTTGTAATTTTGCACAAAAATATAAATAAATA
>Ga0206116_1001510_pt1 | contig 12250 bp, 10 predicted proteins | sample 3A1Ametagenome_FD_178000 | JGI IMG/M metagenome (GOLD analysis project Ga0206116, IMG submission 178000) | Enriched microbial communities from leaf-cutter ant dump, University of Wisconsin, Madison, United States - 3A1A | ecosystem: Environmental > Terrestrial > Nest > Insects nest > Nest dump...
CCCTAAAGCCTCTCAGCATCACGCAAACACCCTAAACAATGAACTCCTTCCTAACCCCTTTTACCCGGTAACCCCAGGTAAGAGCGAGCGCAAAGATAATACTATACCTTACTGTTTTGCAAACTACCCACACCTATATCAGCATATTTTTTATACACTCATACCTAAATAACCATATAATAATCAATTGACACAAATAGAACCAGCCGGAAAGTATTCAACGTGGCCAAAGATTTAAAATGCTTTCAGATCAAAACTGCCTGCAAGATGTTATCCGTGACATGTCCGGGAATCATTTTCCAGTCCGGTTCTTCTATATCACTTTTCTATTTTATCTGGCTAATTCTATGAAGACAAGCACTCAAAACAATTTCAGAAACAGGGATAATAAAATTTAATTTCTACCGTTTGTTTATCAAACCACGATTACATGAAGAGATTTTCTACACTCAACAACCTTTTACTTAAACTCTACAAAGATCCGCTTTCAGAAGAAGAACCCGTGAAAATTACAGAAGAAAACGAATTTGAGTACCTGCAGGAAGTAAAATCAACGATAGAACAGGAACCTTTAGCGCAGCCTAGTGAAACTTCTATTGACATTATTATGGCATACGCACTGGCCAAGGAGCACCCGCAGGAAACACCGACCATCTAAATCATAGTCAACCGGGATTCAGCAACATTTGCCTTCTTTATAAAAAACAGAAGCTGCAATTCTCTTTTTCTATCTGTAATTAAACAGCCTCCGGATCCGGAGCAACAGTCATATCCTTATCTTCCACAATTTCCTCAAAAGGAATAGAGGTTACCTTTTTCCGGTCATCTATTTTTTTCATGACCATACTGAACTTTTTCCTCGGGATATCGATACTGTCGTCTACAGGTATGATAAAATCCATCCAAAGTATGCGAAGCTCTATTTCGCCGCGTACATCCATCCTGATCGTATCTGTCAGAAAGAAACGCAGCAGGTTGAACAGTGCGGTAATGTGGCTTAACCGAACTTCCATATTAATAGGCCGCTGACTTTTCCTCCTGATGCGCACCGGGCCATCAAACAATACCCTGCCGACCATCACATGCTTATTCCATATGGAGAGCCGGATACTTCCCAGTTCTATCGGGATAATAAACTTATTAATGATAAAGGACTTGTTTTCTAAAAGAACATAAGGAAGCGCTATCCCCTTGTGCTCTACTTTGTCCAGTTCCCAAGTCTCCCGGAGAACGACTTTTTCATCCAGATAAGACTGAATACGCTTATATAGCCACTGATTAAAAATCGCTACCGGGTTAAACATACAGGACAAATTACTTCAATTTGTTGAAGGGAATGTGAATTCCAGATTAATTAAAATTACTTTAAATAAGCTTCGGCCGGAAGCTACGGCTTTCAGATCATTGGTGAAAGCTTATTTTTATCCCATTAATCATACATCCATGAAGATCCACAATTTTGGCGCCGGCCCGTGCATTCTACCGCAAGAAGTATTTACAAAAGCCGCAGAAGCTGTTCTGAATCTGGACGGCTCAGGTTTGAGTATCCTGGAGATCTCTCATAGGAGTGCTGCATTTGATGAAATCCTGGCGAATACGAAACAATTGGTCAAAGAATTGCTCCATGTTCCTGATGGATACCAGATACTCTTCCTCCAGGGTGGTGCCAGCCTGCAATTTTCCATGCTACCGATGAACTATCTTCCCGAACAGGGAAAAGCTGCTTACCTGGATACCGGTGTATGGTCTTCCAAAGCGATCAAAGAAGCTAAACTTTTCGGAAATACAAAGATTGTGGCGTCTTCCAGTGATAAGAATTACAGTTATATCCCTAAACATTATACTGTTCCGGAAGATGCGGTATATTTCCATATTACGACCAACAACACCATTTATGGTACGGAACTGTTCGAAACGCCAGTGTCTCCTGTGCCCCTCGTAGCAGATATGTCTTCCGATATTTTCAGCAGGGAGATCAACATAGCAGATTATGATCTGGTATATGCAGGCGCTCAGAAAAACATGGGTCCTGCCGGAGCCACGCTTGTGATCGTAAAAGATAGTTTCCTCGAAAGATCTGTGCGTAAAGTGCCTTCTATGCTGGACTATACCGTCCACGCAAAGAATGATTCGCTCTACAATACACCTCCTGTTTATCCTATTTACGTAAGCATGTTGAACCTGCAATGGCTGAAAGCCCAGGGAGGTATTCCTGCAATTGAAGCGATCAACCAAGAGAAAGCAACCCTCCTGTACAACGAGATTGACCGTCATCCATTGTTTACAGGAAATGTAACCACTGAAGACCGGTCCAGAATGAACGTAACCTTCTCCGCCGTAGATGCAGAGGCAGAAAGCAGGTTCCTGGCACGCTGTAAAGAGACCGGTATCCACGGGATCAAAGGGCACAGGCTTTCCGGGGGATTCAGGGCATCCTTATATAACGCATTGCCATTGTCCAGTGTACAACACCTGGTAGAGGTCATGCAGGCTTTCCAATAAAAAATAACAAGGATTGCATATATTAAAGCCGGGCTATAAGTCTGGCTTTTTCTATGATGTCTGATTATACTGATACGGGTACGGAATCTGCACTGCTACTGGGGTTTGTGATACTCTTCATTTTCATCATCTGCCTGATCTTTTTTATAAGAGAAGTTTTCTCGCATTACTTCAGGCACCGTAAACGGCTCCGGCCGGCAGACGTGATTTTCCTGTATCAGCATAACAGGTATTTCAGGAACCTTTCTCTTCCGCTGAAAAGACTGTTCCTCCATCGTCTGCACAATCTATGGAACATCAAAGAATTCGTCCCTATGGAAATGGACGAGGTCTCCAGGAAGACAGAGATTCTGATCATGTCCATGGCTGTTCAGCTCACTTTCGGCTTCAAGAAGTATGCTTTATACAATTTCAAGAAGATATATGTTGCTCCGGACACCTTTCATATGCCAGGTGCGAGCCAGCCTTACGCAGGTCTTACTTCTTCTCAGGGATATATTATCTTTTCAGAGAAAGCGCTTTTCAACAGCATTGCAACAGATAATGACGGCTACCATATCGGCATTCATGAGTTCGCACATGCTATTACCCTGGATACAGCTTATGAACATCTTTTCTGGGGGAAAGCCTACAAAACATGGAAGGCAGATGCTCGTAAAAAAATAGAAGTGATCCGGGCTGGTAACAATACCTTGTTCTCCGATTACTCCGGCACTAACATAGATGAATTCTTTGCTCATAGTATAGAACAATTTTTTGAGCAGCCTGAGGTGCTGGCTGAAAGATTCCCGAAGAAATATCATTCGATCAGACAACTTCTGAAACAAAACCCTATTGCCGCAGAATATCCCCTGGAATCAGATACCTCCTGGGAGATCATGAAGCACGACAGCGCTGAAGATCTTTTCCTGCTCATCACCGGGAAAAAATATCCTTCCATAGATATCTTATTACGGCATTTATACTCCAGCAACATTATTTAACGTACAGTTCTTTCTTTTGAGCGAGGCCGGGGCGTAGCTTTGCAGGCTATTTTTACCATGACAAACGTAAGTGATCCGGTTTTACTCCATGAAATCAGAAAAGAACGAAAATTATTATTTCTGCTGGCTTTTCTGTTCTTTGCGCATGTGATGGATTTTGTCATCATGATGCCCATGGGCGACATCCTGATGCGCTCGCTGAACATCGGCCCGAAACAATTCAGCCTGCTGCTTTCCTCTTATTCTATTATGGCTTTTGTTATGGGACTGACGAGCGCCATGATCACGGACCGCTTTGACCGGCGGACCATCTTACTGATCACCATTGGCGGTTTTACGATCGGTACCTTCTTCTGCGGTATTGCCGATAACTATCATACTCTGCTGATCGCAAGAGGGCTGACAGGATCCTTTGGCGGTGTAACAGGCGGCGTCATCTATTCTATCGTAGGAGATATTGTTCCCTTCGAACGGCGGGGCAAAGCAATGGGTATTATCACAGCTTCTTTCTCTTTCGCTTCCATTGTGGGGATCCCGTTCGGATTATGGCTGGCCACACATATGAACTGGCATATTCCGTTCATCTTTTTCGGCATCTTCAGCAGCGTTGCCTTACTGGCTGCCTGGTTCATGATTCCCAGTATGCGGAATCATATCAATCCTCATGTTTCCAGTAAGGTGAATATTCATGTTTTCCGGCAGATATTCACAGACATCAACCTGGTGAAAGGTCTGGCTGCCACCTTCCTGATGACACTGGGTCACTTCATGGTCGTTCCTTTCATCACACCGGCCCTGATCCGGAACAATGGCATGACCCAGGAGCAGATTCCTCTGATATACATTATCAGCGGTATTGTTTCTCTGGGCACATCCCCTCTTTTCGGCAGACTGACAGACCGCTATGGTGCCAGCAGGATGTATACTTTACTGGCATTCATCTGCATTGTTCCGGTCATAGCGCTTACACAAACGCAGAGTTCCCGACTCACTGTTTTGTATATCATTACAACGAGCTTCATACTCCTGGCCAGCGGGCGGTTTGTTGCCGCCAATACCCTGGTGACCGCCAGCGTGGAAGGACAGAGAAGAGGTGGATTCATGAGCATGCGAAGCTCTATCATAGAATTTGCTGAAGGTGCAGCTGCTATCCTGGGTGGTCTGATTGTAGCCATCGGCGCTACAGGCCGACTGGAACATTATGACCTGCTGGGCTATATTTCCCTGCTGATCACCGGAATTTCCGTCCTGCTAGTCCGAAGCATCAAAAGAGTTGAATAGCCGTTTTACCGGCTATTCATGATCTCTTCTATTTCTTCTGCTTCAACCGGAATATCGGCCATGAGATCTACATTGCCGGCCGGTGTGATATGTATATTATTTTCTATCCTGATCCCGATATTTTCTTCCGGGATATAAATCCCCGGCTCACAGGTAAACAGATTGCCGATCTGCATCGGTTTATACCTGGGACCTACATCATGCACATCTATTCCCAGGAAATGGGCAGTTCCATGCATAAAATATTTCCGGTACAACGGCGCATCCGGGTTCTGGTTAGCTACCGCAGTCCTGTCCAGCAATCCCAGCCCGATCAGCTCGGATTCCATGACCTTACCGATCTCCCGGTTATATTCTATGAGGCTGATCCCGGGCCTGAACATCCGGATACCTTCCCGCTGCACCCGGAGACACGCATTGTAGACATCTTTCTGACGCTGCGTAAATCTGCCTGATGCCGGTATTGTCCGGGTCAGGTCTGCTGCATAATTGGCATATTCAGCACCGAAGTCCATCAGGATCAGATCTCCGTCCTGCACCTGCTTATCATTTTCATTATAGTGCAGCACACAGGCATTCCTGCCAGAAGCTATAATAGGTGCATATGCATGACCTGTTCCTCTTTGCCGGATAAATTCATAAATGATCTCCGCTTCGATCTCATACTCTCCGACGCCGGGTTTTACAAACTTTAATACCCGGACAAACGCATCCCTGGTGATCTCACAGGCTTTCCTGGTCAAAGCTATTTCTTCCGGTTCCTTAACTGATCGCAGGTATTGCATGATAGGCCCCAATCTTCTGAAAGTATGACCGGGATAGTCTTCTCTCAGTTTTCTTGCGAACCTGACATCTCTACTCGGCACGCTCACCGCCGCCCGGTCATTCTCATTGATGTTGACATAAACGCTGTCGCAATAAGCCATGAGCGCCGGCAATACGGCATCGAGTTCTTCTTCCCAGAAGACATTCTGTATACCGCTGGTTTCCCCTGCCTCCGCCTGCGTATATTTATGCCCTTCCCAGATGGCGATATGTTCATTCGTCTTCCTGATAAAAAGCGCCTCCCTGTACGCCGGGTTAGGGCAATCAGGATAAATGAGTAAAGCAATTCTCTCCTGGTCTATGCCTGATAAGTAGAAAAGATCCGGGTTTTGCCGGAAGGGGTACAAACCATCTCCACTCCGGGGCATTTCATCATTGGCCAGAATAATGGCCATGCTGTTGGGAGCTAGCTGCTCTACCAGCTTTTTCCGGTTTTTCTCAAAAAGCACTTTAGGTATCGGCAGATATTTCATATTGGGTCTTTTGATATGATTTCAAATGGATGGGGTGTCCACGGACCGGGCTATCGTTCATAGTCCTCACCTCTGCAACTGCAGAGGTTCCGGGCTATCCACTCTATCCCTCACCCTTTAGCTCCCGGACCACGTAAATTTAAGCAGCCAAAAGGCGAAGTGAATGTACAAAATAGAATCAAAAGCCGGGACTTGAAACCGGGCCACTGCTACCTGGATTAACACATCATAACTTTTATCCCTGCTTGATTGATCGCGCTACTTACTTTTATGCTTACATACCGCATACAGTTGCCTCATCAATAAGAAACCCTGCACAAACAAGAAAGCCCATGAAAATTCATGGGCTTTTATTCTGTCATTGCGGCCGCAATAGAGCCGTTATCCTCTGTGTAGTTTTACGGAACAGAGATACAAGGCGAAAGTGCGATCAGCCGCCCAAAATACCTGGGTCTCCTATACTCTTAATCCGAACAATTATCCCGGAATCCTGGACATGTATTTCTCCATATCCCTGATGCTCTGCACCAGTTCCGGAGTGGTTGGCTTCAGGTTTTTAGCTTTTCTGAAATACGTTTTAGCGATCTTGAAATCCTGGCGCTGCACACAGATAGAAGCCAGCTGCAGATAGGCGGTCGCTTCATTTTCTTTATCCGGCAAGCCTAGCTTTACAGCTTCCTTCAGTTGTGTATAAGCGTCTTTGATATTACCCTTTTTCATCGAGATAGCGCCTAGCTGCAGATAAGATACGCCGGTATATCCTTTCATCATATCACTTTTGGTCTCCAGGCTTCGCCTGATATTCGCTTCTGCTTCATCCAGGTTCTCATTGACCATGGCCAGATTAGACTGTAAAAGGTAATATCCGGAACGAACAGGCTTGATCAGCAATTTTGGAAACCTCACACTGGCAATGATCTCCTTGGCGCCATCCATATCACCCGCTTCTACCAGCTGCTGAATATACCGCATAGGCCCGATCAGCAGATCCCATAACAACAGCAGGACACCTCCGATATAGAACATCCAGGACCACTGATATCCTTTATGAAAAGCCAGGTGAATTACGACTCCTATAAGAATAATTCCAATTGCAATAAAAAGCCTGTTTTTAATGTAAAACCTTTTCCAATCCATTTTATTAGTAGTATGCTGCAAAGATAGCAAGTTTAAATGCTGCAAAATGATGTAAAGCGCGAAAACCTGTCAAATAGTTCCCTGTAAACAAATATTCCGGTTCTCCGTGGCATAATGATTGACATTTCGTTAATTATAAACAGATGCATCTCCTCCGGGGAAAACATCTACTTTTATTATACAAAACTTCTATGTCATGAGAGCTGTTATTGTATTCATCCTGTTCCTGGTATCTTCATCCACGGTATTTGCACAAGAAGCGACTTCCTTTTTCAATAACGGTATCAGGAAAAAGAATGCAGGCGACCTGAAAGGAGCCATACAGGATTTCAACAGGGCCATAGAGCTGAATCCCAATTATACGGATGCTTACAATAACAGGGGTACTGCCTATTACGAGCTGAGAGACCTGGATAATGCCCTGAAAGACTTCAATAAAGCACTAGAGCTGAATCCCAACTTTGCCAAAGCGCATATCAACCGGGGCAGTATCCGGTATGAGCTGAATGATCTGAAAGGCGCTCTGGAAGATTTTAACCAGGCCATCTTACTCGACGCTAAAGACATCCAGGCTTTTAAAAACAGGGCCGGAACATATTTAGCGCTGGGTGACTACAATAACGCTATCAGTGATTATGACAGATCCCTCGCCATGCAACCTAATGATCCTTCTGCGCTGCTGTTCCGCGGGATAGCCAAATCCTCCCTTCAGAACTACAAAGAGGCCATAGCTGATTTTAGTGCGAGCATCAGCCTGCAGCCCAATAATTCCAGGGCCTTCACCCAGAGAGGTATAGCGCGATTCAGATCCAACCTGTTGGTAGAAGCCGAACAGGATCTCAACAGGTCTGTCCAGCTGGACCCTAATTCGTCCGTCAACTTTGCCTATTTAGCCGGTATCAAGACAGAATTTGGAAACTTTCCGGGTGCTATTGCAGATGCCAGCAAAGCTATTTCGCTGGATGATAATAACGCGACCGCATACTATTACAAAGGATTAGCTGAGTACAGAAACTTCCAGCGACCTGCTGCCCGGGAAACCCTCAATCAGGCGATACAACTGCAACCGGATCAGGCGGAAGCATATATGTGGAGAGGTCTGGTGAACAGTACTGAAAACAGGGATCAGGAAGCGCTCCAGGATCTCAGCAAAGCAATAGAGCTCAACAGCAAGCTCTCCCGGGCTTATGCCCTTCGCTCCCTGGTATATAACAAAAGCAGGAACCTGAAAGAAGCCGGAGCAGATGCGGACAAAGCTGCTGCGCTGAACAATAATGACGGATATACTTTATGGGCAAAAGCTGTACAGAAATACAGAAATCATCAAAGTAAAGAAGCTTTATCAGATATCATTAAAGCCAGCACACTTCTGCCAGATTATCCGGAGTTGTTAGCCGCCAGGAGCATGATCAAACTCGATGCCGGGAGCATATCCGACGCCCAGATAGACGCACAACAGGCTTTAAAGCTGTACAGCAAGCTACCGGAAGGACATATTACCAATGGATTTGCACAGCTGGCTCTGAAACAATACGACCAGGCAGCCACTTCTTTTAAGACTGTTCTGCAAGCCGACAGCAACAACCTGTTTGCCCTGGCCGGGCTGGCACAAGTAACAGGAATCAGGCAGGATTATAAGACTGCGCTGAAACTGGCAGACCGGGCAATAGCAGCCGGAGATTTCGAACCGGTCACCTACTCCACCCGTGCATTGATCAGGCAGGAATCAGGAGATTACAAGGGAGCACACCAGGATTGGACCAAAGCCATCCAGATAGACAGGAAATATCCTTATCTGTATGTACAAAGAGCCAATACCCGCCGGAGCATGGGCATGGCAGAAGACGGCATCGACGACTGTAATACAGCCATCAGTCTTGACGACAAGTATGCACCGGCATATTCCATGAGAGGAAGCATATTATATGACCTGAAAAAATATGAAGAAGCGGTAAAAGATTATGACATAGCACTGGAATTACAGCCCAATGACTTAAAAGCCCTGGCGAACAGGGCCAATATCAAAACCATGAAAAGCGATTATAAAGGGGCTATGAAAGATTGTAATAAGATCATTGAAGTAGATCCCTCTTATATGCTGGGCTGGGCTAACCGGGGTAGCCTCAAAGCTTCCATGAATGACCCGAAAGCGGCTATACCGGATCTGAACAAAGCCATAGAGCTGGATCCCGATTATGCAACAGCATATTCTAACAGAGGATTCGCCAGGTACAATATCGGAGATATAGAAGGAGCGCTTGAAGACCTGAATAAGGCCATCTCCCTGGACAATACCTATGGAGGTGATTTTATCAACCGTTCGTCTATTTACCTGGAAAAGAAAGAATATCAGCTGGTCATCAATGATGTTAACAGGGCATTTTTACTCCACACCGAAACGAATGTAGCATATTACAACCGGGGTGTGGCGTATGCGGAACTAGGTTATTTGGAGGATGCCTGTGCAGATCTCAAAACAGCGCAAGAAAAAGGCCATGCCCTGGCCGGTTCCGCGCTGAAAAAATACTGTAAGTCGAAGTAGACCATCATGACTGTTCCTGTACCCAGGAATAAAGATCTACCATAGCTGCTGTAACGACTTCAGGTGCAAATCGCTGAATATATTGCTGGCCTTCTCTGACCAGCTGGCCTGAAACGGACTGATCCAGCATAGTTTTATTGATCGCATCAGCCCAGCCTTCTACATCTTTAGCGTCTACATATAAAGCACCAGGGCCGCCGGCCTCTCTTAAAGATGAGTTATCAGAAGCGACCACCGGTATTCCCATCTTTAAACCTTCTATGATCGGCAAACCGAATCCCTCATAGAAAGAAGGATAAACGAGACACTTGGCCATATGATATATGCCAGGTAGCTCATACCATGGAATTCCTTTCAGGAAATATACACGATGGCGAATTTCCCTGTTGTATACATATGACTCCATCTCATTCAGAGAATCACCACCATCTGATACAACTACTAAAGCAAATTCACTGTTCTCGGGAAATTCCAATGCGTCGATAACGACTTTAAGATTTTTCCGTTGTGAGGTAGCGCCTACAAACAGCACAAAATGGAAAGGTATTTTATACTTATGCCTCAGAAGCTCTGTAAACCAGTTGGTGTATTCGTATTCGAATTCTCTTCCCCAACTTGGGTTGACTACAAAGATTTTCTCTTCAGGTACTTTAAAATCTTCTATGAGATCATTCCTTGTGTTGGCACTTACTGCGACGATTGCCCGGGCCTGCTCACAAGCCTTTTTGACCTTATATTTGTAAACCTGTCTGTCCAGCAGCGGAAAATAATCCGGAAACTTGTGAAATATGATATCGTGCATTGTCACGATCGGCTTCACATGTTCCGGCATCGACAACGGCAATTCGTTGCTCAACCCATGAAAAATCTCTACACCGCTTTTTAGTATATCCTGATTGATATCCGTGCTGCGCCATACATCCGGCAGATAATGCTTCGATACAAACGTCTTATCTACAAAAGTCTGGTATTTAAAAGGGCTTCCTGTATAATATTTGTCGTGAACAAACAACCTGTAATCATACTGAGGAAACCACCTGATCAGATTATGCATCAGACTCCGACCATAATTACCAAGACCGGTAGTATTGTCGTAAATACGTTTAGCATCAAATCCGATAATCATGGTCTGAATTTAAGCAGTTACAGTGTAATAAACTATATGTGTGTCCTTGCTAGATATCCACAGAATGGGTATAGTTACACCGGTTCTAAAGTATTCTTTTTATATAAACTTCCGGCATGTAAGAATAGATATAGAAACAGGAGAACAATCTTTCCGTTTTCCCTCTTTAAGATATAAAATCAGCGGAGACCAGGCGCAGTAATTAAACCCGTCATCCTCCTCTTAATCTGCCGGGAATTCAATTAGGGTAACTATACATTCTTGTAACAAAAAGCCCGGGTTAAATCCCCGGGCCTTACTATATTTTCGACAGTATTAAACTGCTACATTAAAATCCCTCAACGCATCATTTAAAGAAGTCTTAAGATCCGTAGACGCTTTCCGCTGGCCAATGATCAGCGCGCAGGGAACCTGGAAGGTCCCGGCTGGAAACTCTTTAGGGATAGAACCCGGTATCACCACCGATCTGGCCGGAACTACGCCTCTGTACTCAACAGGCTCAGCTCCTGAAACATCAATGATCTTGGTAGATTTGGTCAATACGACATTAGCTCCCAAGACTGCTTCTTTTTCTACTCTGACACCTTCTACTACGATACATCTTGAACCGATAAAGCAACCATCTTCAATGATCACAGGAGCTGCCTGAACCGGCTCCAATACTCCGCCGATACCTACGCCACCACTCAGGTGCACATCTTTTCCGATCTGTGCACAGGAACCGACTGTAGCCCAGGTATCCACCATGGTTCCGCTCCCTACATATGCACCGATATTCACATACGAAGGCATCATTACTACGCCTTTCTCCAGAAAAGCTCCATATCTGGCCACTGCATTCGGAACAATACGAACACCCTGAACAGCATAATTATTTTTCAATGGAATTTTATCGTGATATTCAAAAGGACCAACTTCAATAGTCTCCATCTTCTGCGTAGGGAAATAAAGAATCACAGCCTTTTTTACCCAATCATTTACGACCCATCCGTCTGCTGTCGGCTCAGCTACACGCAAAGAGCCTTCATCCAGCTTGGATACTACTGTTTGTATAGCATCTAATGTTGCTTCTTCCGCTAATAAAGAACGGTCATCCCAGGCTTTTTCAATGATCTCTTTAAGTGTTTGCATATCTTTAAAATTATTGCCGCAAAAATAATCAAAAAGCGTACAGTGGCAGCAGTAAAGTGGTGTTGATAGGTTAACGATTAATATACTGGCTAGTACCTACCTTTTTAATCTCCTCTAAGTTAAATAAAAAAGCAAGAGCCGATAGTAAGCTATACTATCGGCTCCTGGTTTCTATAAGGTTTGGCGGCGACCTACTCTCCCACCCGCTAGGGGCAGTACCATCGGCGCTAAGGGGCTTAACTTCTCTGTT
>Ga0206116_1001511_pt1 | contig 12243 bp, 4 predicted proteins | sample 3A1Ametagenome_FD_178000 | JGI IMG/M metagenome (GOLD analysis project Ga0206116, IMG submission 178000) | Enriched microbial communities from leaf-cutter ant dump, University of Wisconsin, Madison, United States - 3A1A | ecosystem: Environmental > Terrestrial > Nest > Insects nest > Nest dump...
TCCTGCCCGCCGGTCAGGATGCGTGGCGCTGGGCCGAGCAGTGGATCCCGCACAGCGGGTGGTACCTGCTCGCGGTCAGCGCGGCGGGCTGACCCCGGACAGCCGGGCGGTCACCGCGGCCTCGACTGCGGGCGCGAGGGTCTGCGCGAACGTCTTCGTGAGGTGGCCGTGGTCGAAGTACACGATCGCCCCGCCGACGACAGAGGCATTCCGTCGATCAGCGCGTGGACGCGGAATCTCCTCCCACGCCTGTAGTGTTCCCGTCGCAGCAGCGTCTCGGCCGCGGCCCGCGTCTTCGAGGCTCGCGCCCTCATTCTCCAGTTCGGGTTGCGGTTACCGCGAATGCATCGCCCCGGCCAGGGTCTGCGTTCGCCGCAATGCGTTCCGCACCGGCTCATCGGGCGAGTCCGGCGCAGACTTGACCGCCTCGTAGATCGACCGTCCACGCTCGGTAGCGAGTAGCAGGTCCTTGTCGCGCTCGACGTGGGCCTTGAGGACGTTCCAGACGACCCCGACGTTCACTCCGTTCCCCAACTGCCTGTACGTGAGTGCGTCACGCTGAGCGCCGAAGTCGAACTCGTCGGGGAGTCCCTGCAGTCGAGCGGCCTCACGCGGGGAGAGTCGGCGGTCGCGAGGACCGAGGATCGGCGTCTGCGTGATGGCGACCAGCGCGGGAAGGTGGGTCATACGCTTGGCTCGGATGCCTGACGGGCGCAAAGACAGGACGCAGTTCCACAGGGACGTCTCGTCCTGGGCCTGCCACTCGAGCTTCTGCCTGCTCTCCGGGAAGGTTCGCGTCTTCTTCAGCCACTTGCTGAGCCAACGAGGGTCGACCTGATGTAGCCGGTCGTACAGGTCCCAGTTCTTGGTGTAGAAGTTCGCCTTCCACGCGGGTACACGAACCCCTCCGGGGTACATCAAATCGTGCCGCTCACGATCTGAGGTGACCCAGGCGTTCGCCCAGACAGGGAAGCCTGGAAGGCGACGAGCAGGTTCCCCAGCAACATCAGCGTCCGACGCCCGTAGCGCGTGCATGAACTGAATCCACTCGTTCCAGTGATTGACCCAGGCGATCTCATCGCGGCCTAGGTCGGTGCCCGGAACCCGATGAGCCGGGTCTAAAGGAAGGTCCTCCACGAGGTCCCACTCTCGCTTCATCTGGATCTCCGGCGACAGAGCTACCGGCTGCACGTGCGGATCCGCGACGAAGCCTTCCGGCACAAGGGTCGCGGTGATGAAGACCCGCTCGCGGACCTGCGGTGAGCCGCCGAAGGCCGGATCGATCTGGTGGGGCGAGAACACCGCTGAGGCCTCTGAAACCTGATAGCCCTCGGCTCGGAGGCGCTCGATGATCACTTCCCACTCGTGCGTGTGCCGCGGGCCGGCGAGGTTCCGGACGTTCTCAAGCACGACTAGCGTCGGGTGATGCGCCTGCAGCACCTCCATGATGTTGAAGAAGAGCGTGCCGCGGATCTCATCCATGCCCTTCTGCGCGCCACTCTTCGAGAACGGCTGGCAGGGGAACCCGGCGGCGAGCACATCGTGTTCGAGGACGTTCATAACGTCCTCGTTGGCGTCCTTCGTGATGTCGCCATGAGGATCGCGACCCCAGTTAAGGGAGTAGACCTTGGCCGCGTCGGGATCGATCTCGACCGAGTAGACCTGCTCGCCGCCTAGAGCTTCGAGCACGGCCGCGAATCCGCCGATGCCCGCAAACAGGTCCGTGTAGCGGAAGCATGCCGTCTTGCCCATGGAGTCTCCTGACGCCGTCGAACACATGTTGTAGCTTGCCGCGCCGTAGCCTAGCTGGCAAGCCTGACGCGCCGACGCCCTTCCCGAGTGGTGTTCACGGCCATGTGTGGTGCGCGACCTGCCACGGGCCAGCGTCGGCGAACCTGGCCTGGAACTTGTCGTTCCGGGCGACCGTTCCCCCCCAGTTCGGCTGCGGCTTCTGACGTAGCCACCCGGCCAGGACCGCTGCCTGCAGGTCCACCAGGTCCTCGATCCACAGGGCGCGCAGTTCAAGCAGTGTGAACGCGGCCTTCCGGGCTCGGCTCCGGCCCGTACTCGCGGTGTACTCACGGACCTTCTTGCCGTCGCCGGTCGCTAGGGCCTTGTGCCACTGCTTGAACTCCCCAGTCACGTCCAGGCGCGACAGCCCCTCGGCGACCAGGAAGCCCAGGCCTTGCAGTTCGACGCACTCACGCATCGCGCGGGCGTCATTGAGCCATGACACAGCGTCGGCCGAGTCGCGGTACGGCTCGCCGTCCGGGCGTAGCGACCGCATCGCCGTGTGGGCCTTGGCATCCCACACGCGGGTCGGGGAGGCGTAATCGAAGACGGTGTTCCCAAATCTGACTCGTGGACCTCCCACCGGCGGAGTCGGATACGCCTCGTTGAGGATCTCGCGTACCTTTTCCTCGAAATAGAAGCCCGCCCACTCCATCTGGCGCCACTGCGTCGATCCGGCATCTCGCATCTCCAAGATCGATGCGCGCCCGTCCCAACGGCCGGGGAGTTCTCGGCGTAGGGCCTCGACCAGTGCAGCACCCTCCGCGTGCGCTGTGGCCCAGCCGGCCGACACGAACCGTACCTGTCGTTCGGCCCCTGCGAGGATGAGGTTGAGTCCGTCCAGAGTGATGCTCGCCCCCGTGGAGCCAGCGCTCGCTAGCCAGGGGACCCGGAACTCGTCACACAGCGCCGCCGCAAGTTGCTGCTTGGTCAGCGGAGCGTCGAGTAGTTGGGGAGCCAGCCGCAGCGCGAGGCTCCTGAGCGTTGAGGTGTGCTCCTTACCGCCCGGGCCAAGCTTGTCGTGCGGAACCTCTGCGAGGTCGCACATGCGGTTGACGGCTTCCTGCTTGTCACGCGCTGGCCTGAAGTCCGGGAAGGTGAGCAGGACCTCCGCAGCCGACGCGTCAGCCACCCGGCGTTGCCGCGCAAGGCGTGCGAGGTTATCCGTCGCGCCCCTGAGCAGCGAGTTCATCCCAGTCAGCGTGATCTGCAGTTCAACGTAGTCCCGCCCAGGGCGCCAGGGAACACCAAGTTCGTTGGCGATCCTCGACCCGAGAACGGCGTTCACCTCAGCGAGATCGACATCAAGCCCGAGACCTTCCGCCAGCGCTACCAGTGCACGCTTGGGGCCGCGGGTGCCGACGTGGACGGCGCGACTCAGCGCGAACATCCGTGCCGCCGCTTCCGGCAGCGACTCCGCCGGGTTGAAGGTCACGTCCTCTGCCACATCGACACTCTCTCAAGGACGTGCAGCCAGATCTTGTCGCCACGGCGCGACCGCCCGTAACCTCCCTGTTTCGCTCCCCTCAGCCGATCAGACGCGCGAGAAGTGCACCCGGGCGCCTGAGCAGCTCGAAGGAGGACGCGAACTGTGCATCCGGGTACCGGTTGCGGACCGCGCGAACACGCTCGCCTTCATTCACGGCGGAGCCCGACTCGAACGGGTGTGTGACCCCCAGCACGGCTCCGTGTCTGCCGATGACCGCCGGGAGCTCGATGTCTTCGACCTCCAGGCCGAAGTCGCCGGCCACGGCGCGTGCTGCGCGAAGATCCCGCTCGGCGTGGCGGTCCATGTCTATACTCCTACCCCGAATCAGGTCGAGAAGGTCCACGCCGAGCCTCCAGTCAAGCAGCGCGTGCCAATTACGGTTGCTGTAGTCCCGTAGACAGAGGTAGCAGCTCGAATCGCACGGCTGAGCTCCGTGCCGAGACAAGCGACCTGCGTGCTCGTCCGCTACGTCGAGCAGTTCCTCGAAGCGGTCGAAGAGACGGGCCGCGTAGCCGGCTCCATTCTCGAGGGCGTCCGCGATGAAGACCTCGCCGCGGACCGTGGCGCCGTCCGCGACAGGGTGGACGCCGACCTCCATCTCGTCAGAGCCGATGTCGAGCCACTTGGCTGCCGCGTTCCGGACGAGGAAGCCCAGCGATCCCCATGCGCCGCGACCGGCGGGCGTACGAGGATCGATCGCGAGGCCGGGGGAGAGCGAGGCTGTTCCGAAACTTAGGACATCGGTGCGCCGACGAGCAGCGAGTGCAACGGGTTCTAGCGGTGTCCCGCTCGCCTCGACGTAGGACAGGCCGACCCGGTCGCGTCGGTCTCGCTCAAGCAGGTCGACGGCCAAGAGCCCCGCCTGCTCGTTCCGTTGACCCTCATATGGACGGCTAGCCTTGACGAAGGAGAAGAGTCGGCCTCTGTTGTCGTTGACCGAGACAATTTCCATGTTCGCTGACCGGACGACTGCGTTTTCGCCGCGTTCCATATACTCGGCCGTCCCGACGGTCATGCGCGGCTGGGAGGCCCGGGCTGTCGGTTCACCTAACTGCTCGTAGTCGCGCGCCTTGAATGACGTCCTGTAGCCAGCGGGCTCCGCCGTGTCGATGACGGCGTACTCCGGCGCGGTGGCGCCGCAGACCGAGCACGTCAGGCCGGGGGCGTCGCTGAACGCCAGGCAGGACCGGCACACGCCGGCGGTCCGACGGGGGGACAGTGGGGCGTCCCCCTCGTACCAGGTGCCGTTTGTGCGCTGACGTAAGTCGACGACTCCCACTGCCGTGTGGATTCGCTTGTCCTTCACGAGCTCAGCGCCGGGAGCAAACTCGGACAAGGCGATGGGCGCCTCTCGGTCGAGATTCCCCTGATCGCTCCCTTTGGGCCACGACGTGTAGAGAACCCGAGTAGTCGTAGGGAAGCCGAACATCGGTAGTACGCCGTACTGAGCAAGTGCCTCCGCGAGGTCGGGTACGCGAGCCGACTCGGCTGCCTCGTCGACTACGACGACGAGGTCCCGCGCGGCCCACGACGCAAGCTCGGCGGGGGAAACCTCCGCCCGTGCCTCTCGAAGCAGGCTCGTCGCGATCTCGTTGAACTCTTCTCGCGCCTCCGCGAGCGCGTTCCTGACAAAGGAACGGAGTTCCTCGGAGTTGCGCCAGTCGTCGACTGATCCGAACTGGCCGTGCACGCTGCGCCCAGGCTCGAAACCGGTCACCTCCGTCTCGCAACTCCGGAAGATACGTGTGAGCACCTCTGCGGCGAAGGCTCGGCGCACGATGGCGACGGAAGAGGTGTCAAGGAACGGCTGCGGCGGGTCGTCACCCGTTATCGACTCCGGGTTCGCAAAGTAGTGTTCGTCGTGGCTTCGAGCCCCCCTGCAGACCGTGAGTGCGGCAGAGAAGTGCGATGACCGCCGCCCCGCTCGACCAACTCTCTGCTGGTAGTTGAACCGCTGTGGAGGCATGTTAGCCATGACGACGCCTTTGAGGGCGCCGATGTCGACACCCGCCTCCATCGTGGTCGTGACTGAGAGGACGTCCACGGTGTCGACCACATCGACCTCGGGCCGCTCGTCCTGGTCCTGCACAAGCACCCCCTGGAACCGCGCCTGCCGGGCCTGGGCCTCCTGGACGTCGGTCTGCCCACTCAGCTCCTCGCAGTGGAGTCTGTAGATGCCCCCGTCCTGCGTCGCGAGCCAGGTGTAATACGCCTCGTCGACCGTCGACCGGGGCAGCGACTCCGAAACCGGGCGGAGGCACGCTACACACACACCGCCACTGCGGTGTAGGTGTCGTGTATGGCAGGCCGGGCAGCGCCAGATGTCACCGTCGCCTGCAAGTTCCAGACGGATTGCGCTTGGGTCGAGGCGGAAGCCGGCTGCGGTACCCGCCTTCATATGCGTGGTGAACGCGTCGAGTAGGTCCTCACCGCTGATCGAGAGTCGTGCTCCGACTGCGACGGCCTTCGCGTAGTTGCGGGCGTGCGCGGGCCAGGCTTCGTGACCGTCGCTGGTCCAGGTTGTGCGACGTCGCCGTCCGACGATGCGGATGAGCGAGGATGCCACCTCGTCTGCGGCTTCGGAAGGGACCCCAGCTGGCCGGAAGGGGGTCGCGGGCAGAGCACGAGCGATACCGAGCGCCTCCACGTCGCGGTCACCACCGGCGAAGACGGTCCGGACTACCTGGCTGCCGAGAGCCGCCTCAATGTTGGCGAGCAAGGCGCGCTTCTCCTGGTCGAGGGTCGGCCGCGCACGCACAGGGCTGGCCTCCCAGTCATACAGCACTGACCAGGGCTTGCCTGTCTTCGTCTCCTGGAGACTGGGGGCCGGTCCCGCCGGGTTCACACCGATGTCGAGAAAGCGCGGGCCGATCTTGCTGACGACCTCGGCGAGGTTGAGGCGGCCTGCGTCCCGTCGCGCCAGGGCGTCGAGCGCTTCCTCGTCAAACTTGGTGAGCGGCATGCCATTGGCGCGCTTCATGAGCGCGAGGGCGGTCGGTTGCGACTCAGACTCTAGCGCCGTGTACGCCGCCCGTGCCCCGTCGCTGGTGTCAGTCCCGTTGAGGTACGCCTCCGCGAGATCGACTGCTCCTCGAGAGCCTGAAAGTGCCTCGAGGACGAGGGCCCGCACGAGGTCGAGATAGTGCGCCAACTCCAGGCTGGCGGCTACGCGCGCAGCGCCTTGTCGGCTGTCGGAGAAGACCACCAGACTCGACTGCAGCCGACGCTTCAGCGCGCCGGTGAGGACCTGGTTCGCGCGGTCGAAACCGACACCTTGCGTGCGGATGGGCGACCCTGACCGACGCCTGTCCTCAACCGTACCCTTGCTGACGTACTCCCAGTCGTCACCGCAGGACGGGCAGCGCGTCGGAAAGGCGGGCATTCGCGACTCCGCACCCTCCGCCTGGAGACGGTAGACGATTCCGGTGGACTCCTGCGCGGTGTACCTCAACTGGCCGGTGCCCGGCTTCAGTTCCGCGCGCACAAAACTCATTCGGTAGGTCGGTGCCCGAACGTCGTCCGGAAGGGTAGTCCCCTTCCGCTCCCATCCCTTGGTCACCACCGGCGCGCGATCTGTAGGCCAGTAGACGCGGTAGTTCGAGGCGTCACGCTGACTGGGTGCGTGATCCGGCAGGTCGTCGAGGTCCGCCGTGGTGGGGATCAAGAACTGTCGCGTGCCGGCGAGGGCGACGTAGCCCCCAAGCATGTTCTCCCCGCATGACTGGCAGTACAAGAGTTCGAGGACTCGCGACCCGCACTCGCAGGTCAACCGTGCCGCAGAATAGATCTTCCCGATTCGTCGGCCCGGGGCGCGGTCGGCGTTGTCCACCTCGGGGCAGTCGGGTCGGGCACACGCCCAAAGGCCTTGCAGTGTCCGCGCGAAGTAGTGCGCACGAAACCGGACTGGCGGCTGGTCTTTCTGTGCAACGTACTCAACGAGGCCCTCAATGGCCCGGTGCCGCCTGTCCTCTGCAGTCTGAGGGAACAGCCGCTCGGCGACCGCGGAGACACGCGCGGGGCGAACCTGTCCGTCCGTGGTGAGTGCCTTCGTGAGGGCGCTCACCACGTCGTCATCTGATGGCAGCCCACCGGCCGAACTCGCCGTCTCACCAGCGAGTGCCGCGGCCCACCGCTGGAGGTCATCGGCACCGGGTGGGACTTCCGTGGACGAGCGCACGAAGTCGAACAAACGCGCCGGGGGCCGCCCGAACATCTCGCGAAGGAACTGTCGTCCCTCGTCGTCGTCGATAACGCTCGCGGACGTTCCGATCACCCGGAGCCGGTCAGGGTCCTGGTCCAAGCCAAGAGCGTGGAACAGCCGACGCAGGAGGTAGGCGACTTCGGTGCCCGCTGTACCGCGGTACATGTGGAGCTCGTCGACTACGAGCGTGAATCGACGTCCATCGCCGCCCCACAGCCAGCGCCTAGTCTGATCAATGATTCCTCGCTCGTCGGCCCGCGACAGGGCGATCGAGAGCATGCTGTAGTTCGTGATGAAGATGTCGGGCGCGCGGTGCTGCATGTCCCAGCGCGATCGCATCTCGGCGCCGTCCAGAGCCGGAAGGAAGTAGCGAGCGTCGGCGTCCGTGATGGCCCCGTCGGCAATCCGGCGCAACAGCTGCTGGTGGCGACGGTCCGACTCCTTCATGAGCGACCGAAGTCGGCTCACTCGCTCGGCGCTGGCTGACTCCCGTGACCCGGGCACCGGCGTCCGCCCGGTGTACCGGCCGAAGTAGAAGTGGTGCCCGGGGCGGTGCTCGTCAAACCACGCCCGCGCTGCCGGCGAGTCCAGTGCCACCCGCAGCCTGACGAGCTGGTCCTCGACGAGTGCGTTCATCGGGTAGAGGAGCAGGGCGCGGACTCCAGGCTCGCGGCCGATCTCGCCCTCGCGTTGCGGAACGTACGCCCCGCTGCTCTGCCACCACGGCGACGTGGCAGTACCAGCAGACCCCCAGGTTCTGGACTCCCGGACGAGATCTAGCAGCACGGGAAGCAGAAACGCCTCGGTCTTCCCGGAGCCAGTCCCGGTTCCGACGACGACGTCGCGTCCCGCATCGCTCGCTCGGAGCGCGGCGGCCTGGTGAGTGTACGGGTGGTCGTACGGCAGAAGGCCAGCTCTGACCAGCTCCGCCGCCTCGGGGACACCCAACTCGCTCAAGATGGCCTCCATCGACGCCGTCGCGGGCCGGTAGCGGGGCAGCAACTCAAGGAGTGGCTCAGAGAACGCCGAGCCTGGGGTGCTGAGAAGCCTCGCTCGCTCGGCGCGGACCCCGGGGTCGCGCAGTTCGTACGCAGTCTCGTAGAACCGCAGGAATGCCTCTTTCAAGTACGACTGTACCTTGAGCGGGGTAAGCAGGTCGCTGGTGGTTTCAGGCATCGAGGTCCTTCACTTCGTCGTACTCCGAGCGCACTTCGACGCCAAGGATGTGCGCGGTCTGCTGCGCGACGGCCGCGTTGACATTCTCGAACGCCCACATGTCGAGGCCAGCACGACCACCGTTCTGAAGTATGCACCGCAATCGGTACGGCGGCATGCCAGAGCGGAGGCAAATTGCGCGACGCAGGAGCGTCGGCAGCGGTAGTTCCACGTCGACCAGGAGGCGGTCAGCGAAGTGCTCGTGGACCAATGGCGCGCGCTCGACCGAGCGCCTGGCGAGCCACCGCCCGAGAGCTGGTTCAATTTCCACTAGGTCGTGACCGGGCCGTGGGCGCCACGCGAACACACTGCGGTACCCCTGCCGGAACCGGTACATGCCACGGCGGTTGAGGTCGAGGGTTCTGACCCACTGCCACGACCCGTGCACGTTGGCGTAGACGTGGGGCTCCGATCCCGGCGCGTGGCTGAAGATCTGCCCAGTCGCCACCGCGCGGTCCAGAGTCGGCATGCTGTCCAGCAGCCACCGGGCGGTGCCCCCGTGGTGCCTGACGCCCAGCCGCTCGTAGGCGGTGCGCACGACGTCGAGGTGGCGGGGTTCCATCTCGATGTAGACCGCGGCAGGCCCGATCGGCTGGCCCGATCGGTCGACTGGGGTCCGGATCTGGAGGCTCGTCAGCGCGACGCCGTCGGCGACGACGGAATCGAGGTCGTCAGGGTCGTCAAGCCTCTCGAGCAAGCGGGCCGGGCGCGCGCCTGCGAGCGCGTGCAGGCCGTTAGCGTCGGGTAACGCCGTGGCGACACTCGGCGCGGCGAGTACGCGGCTTCGAGTGAAGTCTTGCTCGACGTGGCCAAGGTCAGCCATCGTCTGCAGAGCCCTGCGCCAGTCACCGGCGACGTCCATGCGGCCAAGCTTGTCGCAGACCCACCCCCATGCGCGCATGAAGTCCTCGCGGGTCGCGGATGAGCGCTCACGCTCTGACAGCCAGGTGAGAACCTCGTCGAACGGGTTGGCGACCGTGCCGTGAACGACTCCGGAGCGAGTACCGGTCGTGCGCGCTGGCGGGACTGGCTTGGGCTTTGGCTGCGCAACCTTCCACAGGAGAGCGCGCCCGAGGAGCGTCCTCGCTAGCCCGTTGGCGGGCTCACCGACCCACTTCCAATCGGATACCGACACCAGTTGGGCAACGAGGTCGGGTCGCGGGATCTGATGGATCTTGCCCTCAGCAGGCGGCACGTCGCCGCACCGTACGGCGAGCACAGCTCCTGAACTCGGACTCCGTGCGAGAACGACTGCTGCTCCCTCGACGCGTGATGCCACACCATCCACGTCGAGCGAATCCGCGTTGAGATCGTGGCGACTCAGCCAGCGCGGACGCAACGGCTGGACCTGGTGAACTGAGCCATCCTGACTGAGAACGAGGTACTCCGCTCTCGGCCGGTGCAGTAAGAGAGGTTCGCGCACCGCGATGCGGACCGCACACGCTCCGGCCAAGCCCGGACCCTCCGCAGCACCCTCTCGAGCGTCATCGAAGACCCACCGGCTCGCTCCGTCGCGTCGCCCGGCCCGCAGCACGGCTTCGGTCTCGGCCCGTTCGCGGACGAATGGGAGGCTACGGAACGTCAGCCGCTCGTCGGCGTGCTCGATGACATGCTCCCCAGGCGGAAGACCTAGGTCCGCCAGGCGCACCCTCGGTGGGAGCGCGTGCGACACGACCGCTGTCGTGCCGTCGACGAGGACTGCGCCATGCGACAGAGGCAGAGCGACATCCGGCTCTTGCCCGCAGAGGTATTGCACTGCACGGCCGAGCCGCATTCCCCCGACGAGCGTCGCAGCGGCGGAGGTGGGCAGCATCGCTGCGCTCAGGCCGAGCGCACGCAGCAGCGGTACTTCGTGGGGCAGGAGGACGTCGTCGAACCAGAACCAGCCGTCGAAGGCTGGAAGTGGCTCTGCCGCACTCCCGCCTGCTCGAAGCGCCGTCTCGACCTCCCGTCGCCGGCTCTCGTGGACGAGGACGTGGTGTGGTACGTGGTAGGCGGCGTGCTCGCTCTGGAGCCGACCTTCGAGGTTCGGCTCGTCGTGGAACACGAAGACTGTCCCGCCACCGAACGTGGCCGAATGCGTGGGCGTCAGGGCATGCTGCACCCCCGGCTGGAGCCATGCCGACGGCGGTGTGTCAACGTCGATGCGTACCATGGGTGTGTGCTCGTCCACTGTGACGGTCTCGCCGCGTCCGGCACTAATCAACTGCCCGACCATCTCTGGGTCGATGTGCACCGCGCCGTACAGCACATGCAACCAGTCGTCGTAGAGGAGTAGGCCGCGCGCCGTGCGCTGGTTGCGCTCGCGCGGGCCCTCGCGCCGCCACCGGACGGTCTCGTCGTCTAGGACGTCCTGCACAACCTCCAAAGCGGCCTCGTCATGCTCAATCCGGGCCAGGAAGTCAGCAGACGCAGGACCTCTGAATCGCAGCCAGACGACGAGATCACCGACGTCAATGCGCGCCGTCCCGGCACCGCACTCCTGCACGAACTGCTCGATCGTCAGGCGGTCACGATGACGAACGAGGCCTTGGCTACGTGCCCAACCCTGAAGCCTCCATATTCGGTGCGTCCGGGCGCTTGGCAGCCCGAGCGCCGCGCCCGGCCCCATAAGCCATCGGTTCCAGATCTCCCACATCGCCGGGACGTCCTCGCCATACCCAGTTGGCGCCTCAGCGTCAGCGGCTAGGCCCAGAAGGCTGTTCTGTGTGCGGTACACGCCGTGCGGTGCGCCGACGGGCTCCTCAGTCACAGCCAAGACAGTCATGGCCAGGTCCGCGACGAAGGGTGGGTCGCCCTCGAAACCTCGAGCGGCCCAGCGGGTTGCCACGTCGGCACCCAACAGGAAGCGTCGCGACCCGCGCGCGGCGCGGAATGCTTCACAGAAGTCATCAACTGCGTTCTGCTCATCGAGCCCCGAGGCGTCGGCGAGCGTCTCGCGGTCGACGTAGAGGTAGAGGCGTCGTTCCGGGTTGCCCCGTCTCACGAGGTCGCCGAACAGCGCCTCGTTCCACTCGACCAGCCTCATCGCCTGTGCCTCATCCCCAGCGTCATCGCCACGAGAACATCTCGAGCTTAGCAACCACCGCGAAGATCCCACCTGGCACTGACACGATCGGGCTAGCCGTACTCAGCAACGACTCATTAAAGGGCTCACGTTCAGCGGGGCGGGCTCGTCCCGGACAGCCGGGCGGTCACCGCGGCCTCGACCGCGGGCGCGAGGGTCTGCGCGAACGTCTTCGTGAGGTGGCCGTGGTCGAAGTACACGATCGCCCCGCCGACGACGTCGTGGCACGCGCCGTCCCAGCAGAGCACGTCCGTCGGGTCGTAGACCGAGACGAGGCCGCTGCGGTCGTCGGCCGCGGCGTCGGCGAGCGGGTCGGGCTCGACGGCGACCGCCTGCGGTGACGTGCACGACCGCCAGCCGCCGCGCTCGCGGGCCACGCAGTCGGGGGCCGGCTCGGCCGCGGCAGGGGTGTCCCGCACGACGAGGACCGGGACGCCCGCGTCGGTGAACCGCGCGAGCGTCCGGGCGTACGCGGCGCGG
>Ga0206116_1001515_pt1 | contig 12212 bp, 10 predicted proteins | sample 3A1Ametagenome_FD_178000 | JGI IMG/M metagenome (GOLD analysis project Ga0206116, IMG submission 178000) | Enriched microbial communities from leaf-cutter ant dump, University of Wisconsin, Madison, United States - 3A1A | ecosystem: Environmental > Terrestrial > Nest > Insects nest > Nest dump...
GAGTGGTTCGCCGCCAAGGGGACTGAAAAGTCGAAGGGCACCAAGGTCTTCGCGCTGACCGGCAAGATCGCCCACAACGGCCTCGTCGAGGTGCCGATGGGCATCACCATCCGCGAGATCGTCGAGACGATCGGCGGCGGCACCGGCACCGATCGCAAGGTCAAGGCCGTGCAGACCGGCGGGCCGTCGGGCGGCATGATCCCGGAGAGCCAGTTCGATACGCCGATCTCATACGAGCACCTGCAGCAGCTCGGTTCGATGATGGGGTCGGGCGGTCTTATCGTCATCGACGACCACGACAGCGTGGTCGAGCTCGCCCGCTTCTACCTCGATTTCTGCGTCGACGAGTCCTGCGGCAAGTGCGCGCCCTGCCGCATCGGCGGAACGCAGATGCTGCATCTTCTCGACAAGATCGTCGCCGGCGACGGTACCGAAGACGACATCGCGAACATCAGGATGATCGCCCAGGCCATGCAGAAGGGCTCGCTCTGCGCGCTCGGACAAACCGCGCCGAACCCGGTGCTGTCGGCGCTCAAGCACTTCCCGACGGAGTTTACCGAGCGTCTCAAGCAGCCCGCGGCCGCGGAAGCCTGACGTCCCGAGATCGAAAAGTGGTCGAAATGACAGATATGATCAACGCAACGATTAATGGCGTGCCTGTCGCGGTCGCCCCGGGAACCACCATCCTGGACGCGGCCCGCAAAGTTCACGTGAAAATTCCGACGCTCTGCAAGCATCCGGACCTGGAGGCGACCGGCGCCTGCGGCATCTGCATCGTCAAGGTGAAGAACACTGGCAAGATGCTGCGTTCGTGTTGCACCCCTCTCGACGAAGGGATGGATATCCTGACGGAGACGCCGGAGATCGTCGAGGTGAGGCGCGGCGTGCTGGAGTTGACGCTGTCGCGTCATCCCAACGAATGCCTCACCTGCTTGCGCAACCAGAATTGCGAGCTTCAAGCCCTTGCGGCCGACTTCGGCATGACGGCCTCCGATCTGCCGAACATCGTGCCCGACCTGCCGCTCGACACGTCTACCAGGAGCATCGTGCTCGATCCGCGCAAATGCGTTCTGTGCGGACGCTGCATCACCGTCTGCCAGCAGCACCAGAACGTTTGGGCGCTGAGCTTCCTCAATCGCGGTTTCAAGACGCGCATCGCGGCGGCGGGCGACATTCCGCTGGCCGACTCGCCTTGCGTGCGCTGCGGCCAGTGCTCGGCCCATTGCCCGACCGGCGCCATCGTCGAATACGACGAGACCGTCGCCGTATGGAACAGGCTTCAGGATCCGGAGACCTATTGCGTGGTGCAGATAGCGCCTGCCGTTCGCGTCGCGGTCGGCGAGGCCTTCGGCTTTCCGATCGGCGCCAACCTCACCGGCAAGATCTACGCCTCGCTGCGCCGGATGGGGTTCAAGGCGGTATTCGACACCAACTTCGGCGCCGACCTGACGATCATCGAGGAAGCCTCCGAGTTCAAGAGCCGCCTGCTCGAAGGTACGGGCGCGCTGCCGCTGATCACCAGCTGTTGCCCTGGTTGGGTCGATTTCATGGAGAAATTCCATGGCGACATGATCGACCATTTCTCCAGCTGCAAGTCGCCGCACGAAATGGTTGGTGCTCTCTCGAAGACCTATTACGCCGAAAAGATGGGTATCGATCCGGCGAAGATCTTCGTGGTGTCGGTCATGCCCTGCACGGCCAAGAAGTCCGAGATCATCCGCTCCAAGGAAATGAGCTCCTCGGGCTATCAGGATGTCGACGTGTCGCTGACCACGCGCGAGTTCGCCCGCATGATCAAGCAGTCGGGCATCGACTTCGTGACCATCCCCGAAGAACAGCCCGATCACATGCTGGGCGCCTACACCGGCGCCGGCACCATCTTCGGCGCCACCGGCGGCGTCATGGAAGCCGCTCTCCGCACAGCCCATTACTACGTCACCGGTCATGATGCGCCGCGCGTCGATTTCGAGATGACGCGCGGTCTCGAAGGCGTCAAGGAGGGCAAGCTCAACGTCGCCGGCAAGGAGATCCGCGTCGCGGTGGCCCACGGCCTCGCCAACGTCGAGCGGGTGCTCGAGAAGGTGCGGGCCGCCCGCGAAGCCGGCGAGGAGCTACCCTACCAGTTCATCGAGGTGATGGCCTGCGCCGGTGGCTGTGTCGGCGGTGGCGGACAGCCCTATGGCGCCACCAACGAACTTCGCACCAAGCGGGCCGCCGGGCTGTATCAGGAGGATCAGGCCGGGCTGTGGCGGTGTTCGCACCACAATCCCTACATCAAGGAGCTCTATGCCGAGTTCCTTGGCGAGATCGGCGGCCACAAGGCCCACGATCTTCTTCATACCGGCTATCAGGTTCTACCGGAATACAAACGCTAGGGTGACGCCCAAGCCTGCATCGACCGCCGCGCCAGAAGCGAATGGCGCGGCGGTCTTCTGCTTTTCGCTTATCTCTCTTTGCCGGAGAAGATAACGGCGATCCGCTTGCCGGCTTCGGGTTTCGCGATCACGCCGGCAAGGCCGGCCGTGCCGGTTGCCGAGGCCGCGATATCGGTATGCATGCGGCCGGCCCGGTGCGCCGCCGCGACCTGCGTCTCGTCGACCACCACGGTCGATCCGCCGCTTGCCCGCAAGCCTTCGGCGATCGCCCACCAGTCATAGGTCTCGTCGTCGAGGATGCCGTGCGCCAGGCTCGTCGGCGTCGTTTCCCACGGCCACATGAACCGCGACCGCGTCTTCGCCGCGACCGCGAGGTCGATACCGCCAAGGCGCTCCCAGGCGCGGGCGAGAGGTGCGCACCCAGCCGTCTGGACGGCGATCAGCTTGGGAAGCGAGGGCAGCAGCCCATTGGTGCGGGCGAGCGCCAGCCCCTGTGCCAGAGCGCTGGCCAGCGCGCCGCCGCCCACCTGAACAAACAGCGCATCCGGCACCGTGCCGATCCGATGGAACTCTTCCGCCATCTCGAAGGCCAGCGTGCGGCCGCCTTCGATCGCCAGTCCGTTGTCGGTGCCCTGCACGCCGAAGGGGATGGCGCCGGCCGCCACCGCCTCGCGGAAGCGCAGATAGCAAGGATCGCCGGTCTCGCCGGGGCGCCGGTCGCAGATGGTGATCTCGGCGCCGAGTTCCTTGAGCCTCGCCTTCACGGACGCATCGGCGTCGGACGGTATGAACACGTCGAGCGGCCAGTCGGCGGCCCGCGCCACGACGGCGGCGGCAAGCGCGGCGTTGCCGCAGGAAGCGATCGCCAGACGTCTGGACCTGACGGTCTCGCCGGCCGGCAGCTTGGCTGCCTCCAGAACGCGCAGATAGAGCATGACGCCCATCAGGTGGCGCGCCTTGTGGGAGCCCGATACGTTGCCGGTCTCGTCTTTCACGAAGAGCGATCCCGAAAGGCCGATGGCCTCCGCGAGAGCGGGCCGCTCAGCCATTGGCGTAACGCGAAATCCCTGTCCGTCGACGGCCGTCAGCGCGTTGTCGAGCTGGCCGACGAGATCGATCCAGGCCGGGTCGGGCAGGTCCGCTTCCCGCGCCAGCCGGTAGGGCGACAGCCAGGCGCGGTAGCGCAGGAACGGGTCGGTTTCGCTGCCGATCGAGGGCGACACCGCCTCGCTGTCGACCGCGAGAACATGGTCGATGTCATCGCTGCCGACACGGTCGTTCGGGCAGCGAAACACCAGCTGAAGGCCGGCGTCGACCTTGGCGCCGCAGCCGTGGCAACGAAACCCGACCATGGCCCTAGAGGCCCAGCTTCTTGGCGACGCCGCTCTTGGCGTTGACATCGGCGATCATCTCGTCCCAGGCGGGCACGAGATCGAGCAGGCCGTCCCAATAGGACTGCTTCGCGCGCGCCTTGAACTCCTCGATGGAGACGCCCTGCTGCTCCACCCAGGTGAAGTAACCGAGGTTGAACACGCGCTTGCGGTCGACATAGGTCATTTCAAGAAGGTCGCTGGTCGACGCGGCGGCCAGAGAGCGGCCCCAGGTCTCACCGGCGGCGACCGCGTCGAAGCGGTTGCCGAAGTCGCGCTTGATCACCTTGTCGATCTCGCTGCCGTACATGGCGGCGCCATCGGTGGCCAGCGTGACGATGACGTCGTCTGGACCCATGTCGTAATACTTGGCGGTCTTGATCGCCGCCAGCATGTTGCAGATCGACGACAGGCCGAGGTTGGCGAGGTCGGCGACCAGCTTCGGGTCGATGCCGCGCCGCTCGATCAGATAGTTGCGGCCGACTTCGGTGTTGAACAGCACGATCAGCCTGTCAGTGTCGCTGTCGCTGACGCCGGCCACCATGTCGGTGTTCATGACGTTGTGGATGTAGGGCACGTGCTTGTCGCCGATGCCCTGGATATTGTGCTCGCCGAAGCCGTTCTCCAGCAGCGTCGGGCACTCGGTCGCCTCGACGACGACGATCTTGGTGCCATGATGCTCCTTGAGGTGGTCGCCGGCCGCCAGCGTGCCGCTCGATCCGGACGCCGACACGAAGGCGGCGAGCTTCGAGCCCGGACGGTCCTTGGTGAGGGCCTTGAACAGCGTCTCCAGCGCCGCGCCGGTGCAGGTGCGATGGACGAGATAGTTTCCGAACTCGCAGAACTGGTTGAAGATGATGTTGTCGGCGTCGCTGTCGAGGCGAGCGCACTCGTCGTAGATTTCCTTGACGTTGCTCTCCGAGCCGGGCGTCTTGATGACGTCGGAGCTGTCCACCACCCACTTGTCGAGCCAGTCGAAGCGCTCGCGGCTCATGTTCTCCGGTAGCACGGCCACGCCATGGCAGCCGAGAATGCGCGAGATGGCGACGCCGCCGCGGCAGTAGTTGCCGGTGGACGGCCAGACGGCCTTGTGATGGCTCGGGTCGAACTGTCCGGTGACGAGGCGCGGCACCAGGCAGCCGTAGGCGGCGAGCACCTTGTGGGCGCGGATCATCGGGAAGCGGTTGCCGAGCGCCAGCACGATGCGCGCCTTGACGCCGGTAAGCTCGCTCGGAAGCTCGACGTGGACGGGCACGTCGGTCAACCCGCTGCGGGCCGCGTCGTTGAACCAGTGCACACGGAAGAGATTCAGCGGATCGGCGACATCGGGGTCGACGCCGGCAAGACGCGTGCGGATGCCGTCGGGAATGGCCGCCGGGTTGGCAAGCTGCCCCAGCGTGGGCAACAGTACGCCCTCCTGTCCGAGACGGGCGATGGTCCGGTCCAGAACCTGAGTATCGACGACATTCCGCTCCAAACCTAACCGCGCCATGTTCTGTGTCCCCTTGCTCGTTCTTGTTGGCCGACTGCGTGCATTTCGCAATGCAGAGCCACGTGTTCCGCCCGCCGATGGCAACGTCCCCGGCAAACCAAGCCTGTCAGGGCGCACAATGGCGCAGTTCCGCAAGCGGCGAAATGATATGCCGCAAGCCCTGTTCCCTATGGAATGCGCAAAAATTGGTAGGCCGGCCGTCGCGACACGAGGACGCAGTAGGCTGGAACCACAGCGCACGCAACGTCCTACGCTGTGTCCCGTATGGGCGCTGCCGGCCGGAAAAACGGGCATCAATGCCATTCGTTTGTCGTGAGGCACCGACAACCAGTTGCCGAGTTCAGGGCTGGGTGCTAATTGCCATTCATGCATCAAGAGTCGGGGAGACGCCCGACACCAACCTGCTCCCGAGCAAGGTGGTGCTCCTCGCAAGAGGGGGATGTGGCCGACCGGCAAACAACGGGACACCAGCCACGCGCGTCGCTCCGCTTCATAGGGAAGAGAGGACGTTGACGTGACCAGTTCCGCCCAGCAATTCGCAAGCGACAACTACGCCGGCATATGCCCCGAGGCCTGGGCCGAGATGGAGCGCGCCAATGGCGGGTCGGCCATCGCCTATGGCGACGACCAATGGACCGAGCGCGCCGCCGACGCCTTCAGGCGCCTGTTCGAAAAGGACTGCGAAGTCTTTTTCGTGTTCAACGGCACGGCGGCCAACTCGCTGGCGCTGTCGGCTCTCTGCCAGTCGTACCACAGCGTCATCTGCGCTTCGTCGGCGCATGTGGAAACCGACGAGTGCGGCGCTCCCGAGTTCTTCTCCAACGGATCGAAGCTGCTGGTGGCGCCTCCCACCGCAGCCAAGCTGACGCCGGCCATCATCAAGGCGATGGCGATCAGCCGCTCCGACATCCACTTTCCCAAGCCCAGGGTGGTGACCATCACCCAGCCGACCGAGACCGGGCTCGTCTACGACATCGAAGAGGTACGGGCCATTGCGGCGACTTGCCGGGAGCTGGGGCTCAAGCTGCATGTGGATGGCGCTCGCTTCGCTCACGCCTGCGCGGCGCTCGGCTGCTCGCCGGCCGATCTCTCCTGGAAAGCGGGCGTCGACGTGCTCTGCTTCGGCGGCACCAAGAACGGAATGGCCGTCGGCGAAGCCGTCATCTTCTTCGACAAGGCTCTGGCGGAGGACTTCGACTATCGCTGCAAACAGGCCGGGCAATTGGCGTCGAAGATGCGGTTCCTGTCGGCTCCTTGGGTCGGCATGCTGGAAAGCGGCGCCTGGCTTCGTAACGCCCAACACGGCAATGCCTGCGCGGCGCGTCTGGCGGCGGCGATCTCAGGCGTGCCCGGCATCCAGTTTCTCTTTCCCGTGGAGGCCAACTCGGTATTCCTGAGCGCTCCCGAGGCTGTGCTGAACGAACTGCGCCGGAGAGGTTGGCGTTTCTACACCTTCATCGGCGGCGGTGCCCGCTTTATGTTCGCCTGGGATGCCGACCCGGCACGGGTCGACGAGCTGGCAGCCGACATCCGATCCGCCGCGATCGCCGGCTAAGGTTTTATCAATCCCAGTGCATGGACACGACTCTCAGCTGCGCAAGCCGTTCAGCACTGCGGTGAGAACGGCGGCGCAGTCGGAACGGGGCGTGCCCTCGGAGATCGCCAACGCGGCGCGATCGAAGGTTGCGCCGAGCAAGGTCACGAGAGCGACGATCGGCAGGGGCCGAATTGCCCCGGCAGCAATCGCCGCTTCGACACCCTCGCACAAGGTCCGTCCGGAGTGCTCGGCGTCGATCGCCGCGGCCTCCGCCGGCCCCAGAACCGCCGGTGCCTCGACCAGCAGCAACCGCGACCGGCCCGGTTCGGCCATGGCGTCGAGATAGGCCTCGCCGCCCGCCACGAGATCCGCCACCGGGTCGCGGCCTCCAGGAGCCGAGCGCTCGACGGCTTCCGCGACGGCTCGACTCTCGGCAATCACAACGGCGCGGAACAGTGCCCGCTTGTCGGCGAAGTGATGGTAGAGCGCCCCGCGCGTCACCCCGGCCGCCGCGACGAGGTCGGGCGTGCCCGTTTCCGAGTATCCTCGTTCGACGAACAGTTGCCGGGCAACGGCGACCAGGGCCGCCGTGGTGCCCTCGCTCCGCTCTCTGTTGGTTCGTCTCTCTTGCATACATGCAGCCTGTATGTTATTTCAATTTACATACAGACTGTATGTCTGTTCGAACTTGGAGGCAACCCATGCACACGACCAGCGTATATCCCGTTCTGATGACCGATCGCGTTGCGGCGACGGCCGCCTTCTATCGGGACCATTTCGGGTTCCAGTCGATGTTCTCGGCTGATTGGTATGTCCATCTCCAGTCGGCGACCGATCCGGCTGTCAACCTCGCCATTCTCGATGGCGCTCACGCAACGATTCCCGAGGTTGGCCGTGGGCGCGTCTCCGGGGTGATCCTCAACTTCGAGGTAGAGGATGTCGATGCGGAGCATGCCCGGCTCACCGCGGCCGGCCTGCCGGTTCTGCTGCCCTTGCGCGACGAGGATTTCGGGCAGCGCCACTTCATCACGGCCGACCCGAACGGCGTCCTGATCGACGTCATCACGCCGATCCCGCCAAAGGGCGATTTCGCCGCCCTGTATCAGCCCGAGGCACTGCCGGACTGATCGGCCCGTGACAGATGTTCGACACCGGTCGTCGGCGAGCGACGCCGGCGGCTGGTGGTCCTGTCATCCGGCCATGCGCGTAAGCGTGGCTTCCACGTCATCCAACAGGGTCATCCAGGTGTCATTGTCCTCGATGCCGACGATGCGCAACAGGAACAGCCCCTCGACCGCCAGGAAGGCGACGCGGGCAGCCTGCTGGTCCGGCGTTCCGGATCCAAGCCGCTCGAACATGGCGTGGTACCACTCCCGAATTTCGCGAAGGTTTTCGGGGTTCCGCATGTAGGCGATCATCAGCCCGGCCATCTTGGTGTTCGTCGCCTCCTGAGAGGCGCGCATCGCCCGGATGTAGTTGTGAGCAAACGCTACCGCCGTGGTCGGCTCATCCTCCTTCAGCATCTCGTCGAACTGGTTGGTCCAGCGCTCGATCAGGGCGCCAATCAGGTGGTCCTTGGATGCGAAGGAGTATTGCACGCCGCCTTTGGAGATGCCGGCCGACCGCGCCAACGCCTCGATCGTCAGTCCCTTCGCGCCGTCGCTACGGACGATGTCCTCGGCAACGTCGAGCAAATGATCGCGGGTGATCGTCGGTTTCCTGCCCATGTACCTCAACCAAGTTTGATGGACATGCAATTGAAATCCATACGTATGTATTTATATGAGGGCGCGCAATGCGTCATTTGGATTTCTCATGTTTGCCATCCCCGTCTTTCCCAAGCGTTGGCTCGTTCTGATCGCCGTCATTCTGGCCTTCCTGCCGGTCGTGCTCGACATGACCATCCTGCACGTCGCGATTCCGACCCTGACCCAGGCGCTCGGCGCCACGAGCACCGAAGTGCTCTGGATCATCGATATCTATCCTCTGCTAATGGCGGGGCTGCTGGTTCCGATGGGAACGCTCGCCGATCGGATCGGTAATCGGCGGATTCTGCTGGTCGGCCTCACCGTTTTTGGTTTTGCCTCGGGCTTGGCTGCCTTCGCCCAGAGCGCGCTGATGCTGATCGGCGCGCGCATGCTGCTGGCTCTTGGTGGCTCCATGATCATGCCCTGTGTTCTGGGCATCGTTCGCAAGACGTTTGAGGACGAGGGCGAACGGGCAATGGCGCTCGGCCTCTGGAGCATGGTGGGCGCGGCCGGCGCGGCGGTCGGTCCGCTGGTCGGCGGGGCCCTGCTGGAGCGGTTCTGGTGGGGGTCGGTCTTTCTCATCAACGTGCCGGTCATGCTGGTCGTCGTGCCGGCGTGCTACCTGTTGCTGCCCCGCGCCGAGACGACCACCCCCGGCAAATGGGCCATCGGTCAGGCGATCCTGCTCATCGTGGGCATGATTTCGGTCGTCTATGCCATCAAGGCCGGCTTCGGCGCCAAGCAACCGCTTGCCGTTGCCGCGCTGGTCCTCGCCTTCGGCCTGGTCTTGCTGGCGCTGTTTGTCAGACAGCAGCTTCGGTCGAGTGAGCCGATGCTCGATCTGTCGCTGTTTTCGCACCCGGCGATTCTCGCCGGCATCGTCATGGCCGTTCTGGCGACAGGCGCCCTGGCCGGCGTCGAGCTGACGCTGGCGCAAGAACTGCAATACGTGCTCGATAAGACGCCGCTTCAGGCCGGAATGTTCATGATTCCGATCATGATCGCGTCGGCGATCGGCGGACCGGTTGCCGGCTACATGTCGAACCTGCTTGGGCTTCGATTCCTCGCGAGCCTGTCGCTGGTCGTTGCTGCCGGAGCCCTCGGCTTTCTCGCCTGGAGCGACTTCAGCCGCCCCGGCTTGGTCGTTCCCGCCGTGCTGGCTGTGCTGGGCTTGACGCTCAGCACCGGGCTGACGGCGTCGTCCATCGCGATCATGGGGTCGGTCGACGCCAGCAAGGGCGGGGCGGCGGGCTCGCTTGAGGCCACTGGCTATGAACTCGGCACCGGCGTCGGCATCACGCTGTTCGGCGTCTTCATGTCCAGCGTCTTCGGCCGCACCATGGAGGTGCCGCCGGGCCTGACGCAGCCGCTTGCCGAGCAAGCCGCGCGTTCGGTCGGCGATACCTATCTGGTGGCCGGTCAACTTTCCGAAGAGCAGGGTGCGGCGCTGATCGAGTCCGGCAAGGCTGCCTTCTCCGCGACCCACTCGGTCTTGCTGTCCACCGCCGCGAGCCTGATCGGGCTGCTGGGTATCGTGGTCTTCTTCATGCTGAAGAGCTATCGGGACAAGGGCGGCGCGCATCGATAGGAGGTAGGGCCCCTGCCGCCCGGCACATCAGGGCATGGCTTGCCTCGGGGTGCGCTCGATATGGCGCATCCCGTCCTCGCCCGCCACGACGAGGTCAGTGGCCAGGCCGATGAACAAGCCGTGCCCGACGAGCCCTGCCCGCGCATCAAGCGTGCCGGCCAGGGCCTGCGGATCGTCGATCGGGCCGAAGCGGCTGTCGAGAATGATGTTGCCCTGGTCGGTGCGGAAAAGATCGCCATGCCCCGGTCGCGGCACGACGGTCGCGCCAAGGCTTTCCAGGAAGCGCACCTGCGATCGCCGACCGAACTCAAGCACTTCCACCGGTAGCGGCCAGTGCGTGCCGAGCCGGGGCGACAGCTTCTCCGCATCCGCGACGATGACCACCCGGTGACTGGCCTGGGCCACGATCTTCTCGCGCAACAAGGCACCGCCGCCGCCCTTGATGAGGTTCATCGCCGGATCCACCTCATCGGCGCCGTCTATGGTGATGTCGATCTCCTGCGGAATGTCGTCCGTCAGCATAGGGATTCCGAGCGCCCGGGCGGCGGCGTCGGTGGCGCGCGACGTTGCGACGGCCACGATGTCCCGGAGATCGCCCGCCTTCAGGCGGGCAGCGATCTTGCGGGTGGCAAAGATCGCGGTCGACCCCGTGCCGAGACCGACCACCATGCCGGGCAGCACCAGCGAGGCCGCGTACTCCCCGGCCTGCTGTTTGAAATGCGCTTCGGGATCGGCAGGAGTGGATGTCATCGAGTTCTCCCAGCGTCTGTCGCAACGCTGTCCTGGTTCGCCGGTCTGAGTCTCGTCCGTGAAACGAGGGAAAGCTGGATGCAAAGAAAATACAAGGTCTGCGAGGCCGCCATCTTGTCCGGTGCACGCGGAAAGGGGAGCACGCTCTGGGGGGGGGCACAGCCCGGCCCGCGTCCTCACGTGACGCGCAACGGGCGGTGCCGCTCTCGGTCGATCGGTCTCTCAGTCCGGTTTCATATGGACGCCTCCGCATCCTTCGGATGGGTGTCGCAATGCCCCGAAACCACGGGTTGGTGCGCATCATTTCGGACCTCTGGGGAGCCTATTGACACCTCCCCGAACGGAGGCGTAACACATATGTGTTTTTAGAAGCACATATGTGCATAGGGAGGACCTAGAATGATCACGAGAAGAGCTGTCCTCGTTGGAGGAGCCGGCATACTGGCTCTGGGATCGGCAGGACGGGCGGCTTTCGGCGCTGAATCCGGCAAGAAGTTTGAAATCGTCATGTGCGCCAAGCAGGAGGGCATCTCCTGGTTCGACGACATGCGTAAGGGCGTCGAGCAGTTCGCCGCCGACTTCGGCGTCAACGCCTACCAGATCGCGCCGGAGACCGGCGATCCGGCCAAGCAGGCCCAGATGGTCGAAAGCCTGATCGCCAAGCATGTCGACGCCATTCTGGTCGTTCCCAACGATCCCCAGTCGATCAAGCCGATCCTGGAAAAGGCGCGCAAGGCCGGCATCATCGTCATCAGTCATGAGGCCCAGAGCCTCGCCGGCGTCTCCAACTACGACGTGGAAGCTTTCAAGAACGAAGACTTCGGCGCCCTGATGTTCGAGAACCTCGCCAAGGCCATGGGTGGAGAAGGCAAGTATGCCGGCATCGTCGGCGCCTTGACGATGGAAACCCACATGCAGTGGTTCAAGGCGGGCTTCGAACACGCCAAGAAGAACTATCCGAAGCTTGAGTTCGTGCTGTCCGAGCCGCTCGAGGACAACAACGACGAGAAGACCGCCCTCGACAAGGTCAACGAGACGCTCAAGAAGTATCCGGACCTGAAGGGCTTCTTCGGCTGCTCCGTCTCCGGCTCCTCGATGGCCGCTCTTGCGGTCGAGAAGCTGCGCCGCAAGGACATCAAGGTGGTCGGACTCGGCTTGCCGAGCATCAATGGCGTGTATCTCGAGGAAGGCTACCAGGCCGAAGCTCAGTGCTGGCGCCCGGCCGACGCCGGCTATGCCGCTGCCCACGTCGCCTACAAGGCGCTCAAGGGCGAAGCGATCGAGGCCGGCATCGACCTCAAGCGGCCCGGCTATGAGAAGGTGACCATCGAGAACGGCGTCATCTACGGCAA
>Ga0206116_1001520_pt1 | contig 12164 bp, 9 predicted proteins | sample 3A1Ametagenome_FD_178000 | JGI IMG/M metagenome (GOLD analysis project Ga0206116, IMG submission 178000) | Enriched microbial communities from leaf-cutter ant dump, University of Wisconsin, Madison, United States - 3A1A | ecosystem: Environmental > Terrestrial > Nest > Insects nest > Nest dump...
ACCTCAGCCGCATCAAGAAGATCAGCGGCGCCAACCTGCACCGCAACTGGGTGATGATCCCCCACGTCACCAACAACGACGAGGCCGACATCACCGACCTGGAAGCCTTCCGCGTCTCCACCAACAAGGAGAACGAGAAGTCGGGCGTGAAGGTAACCATGCTCGCCTTCGTCATCAAGGCCGTAGTGGCCGCGCTCAAGAAGTTCCCCGAGTTCAACACCAGCCTGGACGGCGACACCCTCGTCTACAAGCAGTACTACCACATCGGCTTCGCGGCCGACACGCCCAACGGGCTGGTGGTGCCGGTGCTGAAAGATGCCGACAAGAAGGGCATCATCCAGATCAGCCAGGAAATGGGTGAATTGGCCAAGAAGGCCCGCGACGGCAAGCTGGGCGCGGCCGACATGCAGGGCGGCTGCATGTCCATCAGCTCCCTGGGCGGTATTGGTGGCACCCACTTCACACCCATCATCAACGCGCCCGAGGTGGCCATCCTGGGCCTGTCCAAGGGTCAGATGAAGCCCGTGTGGGATGGCAAGCAGTTCGTGCCGCGTTTGACGCTGCCGCTCTCGCTGAGCTACGACCACCGCGTGATCGACGGCGCTGCGGCAGCCCGCTTCAACGCCTTCCTGGGCCAAGTGCTGGCGGACTACCGCCGCATCCTGCTGTGAAAGGATGACTGACATGGCAGTGATCGACATCAAGGTGCCCGACATCGGCGACTTCGACGAGGTCGGCGTGATCGAAGTGCTGGTGAAACCCGGCGATACCGTCAAGGCGGAGCAGAGCCTCATCACCGTGGAGTCCGACAAGGCGTCGATGGAAATCCCGTCGAGCCACGCGGGCGTGGTCAAGGAACTGAAGGTCAAGCTGGGCGACAAGGTGAGCGAAGGCACGGTGGTGCTCACGCTGGAAGCCTCGGGCGCGGCAGCGGCCCCGGCTCCCTCCGAGCCAAAACAGGCTCCAGCGCCCGCCCCGCAAGCGCAGGCAGCTCCCAAAATAGAAGCAGCCAGCTTCGGCGGCAGCGCCGACCTGGAATGCGACGTGCTCGTGCTGGGCGGCGGCCCCGGCGGCTACAGCGCCGCCTTCCGCGCGGCGGACCTGGGCCTCAAGGTGGTCCTGGTCGAGCGCTACGCCACCCTGGGCGGCGTGTGCCTGAACGTGGGCTGCATCCCCTCCAAAGCGCTGCTGCACGTGGCGGCGGTGGTCGATGAAGTCAGCCATCTCAAGGCGGCCGGCATCGAGTTCGGCGCGCCGCAGGTCAACATCGACACGCTGCGCGGCCACAAGGAAAAGGTCATCGGCAAGCTGACCGGCGGCTTGGCCGCCATGGCCAAGATGCGCAAGGTGACCACCGTGCGCGGCGTGGGCAGCTTCGTGGGCGCGAACCACCTCGAAGTGGAGGAAACCACGGGCACCGGCCAGGAGAAGACGGGCTGCAAGAAGGTCGTCGCCTTCCAGCGCGCCATCATCGCCGCCGGCAGCCAGGCCGTGCGCCTGCCCTTCATGCCCGACGACCCGCGCGTGGTGGACTCCACCGGCGCGCTGGCGCTGGCGGGCGTGCCCAAGCGCATGCTCATCCTGGGCGGCGGCATCATCGGCCTGGAGATGGGTACGGTGTATTCCACCCTGGGCGCGCGCCTGGACGTGGTGGAGATGATGGACGGCCTGATGCAGGGCGCCGACCGCGACCTCGTCAAGGTCTGGCAGAAGATGAACGCCCACCGCTTCGACAACATCATGTTGAAGACCAAGACAGTGGGCGCCGAGGCCACGCCCGAGGGCATCAAGGTCAGCTTTGCCCCAGCGGAAGAGGGTGGCACGGCCCCCGAGCCGCAGACCTACGACCTCGTGCTGCAGGCCGTGGGCCGCACGCCCAATGGCAAGAAGATCGCCGCCGAGAAGGCGGGCGTCGCCGTCACGGACCGGGGCTTCATCAACGTCGACATCCAGATGCGCACCAACGTGCCGCACATCTTCGCCATCGGCGACATCGTGGGCCAGCCCATGCTGGCGCACAAGGCGGTGCACGAGGCGCACGTGGCGGCGGAAGTCATCGCCGGCGAGTTGCAGGGCAACAAGGAGCTGGCGGCAGCCGCCTTCAACGCCCGCGTGATCCCCAGCGTGGCCTACACCGACCCCGAGGTCGCCTGGGTGGGCCTCACCGAGGACCAGGCCAAGGCCCAGGGCATCAAGGTCAAGAAGGGCCTGTTCCCCTGGACGGCCTCCGGCCGCGCCATCGCCAACGGCCGCGACGAGGGTGTGACCAAGTTGCTGTTTGACGACAGCCCCGAGGCGCACGGCCACGGCAAGATCCTGGGCGGCGGCATCGTGGGTACGCATGCGGGCGACATGATCGGCGAGATCGCGCTGGCCATCGAGATGGGCGCCGACGCGGTGGACATCGGCAAGACCATCCACCCGCACCCCACGCTGGGCGAGAGCATCAGCATGGCGGCGGAGATCGCGCACGGATCTTGCACGGATGTGCCGCCGCAGCGGAAGTAAATAAGCCTCGCAGCGTTGCTCTCTCATGCAAGCCCGGATCGGCAGCGGTCCGGGCTTTTTCAATGGCGCTTTTTATTAATTGCGCCATAATGGCGCGATTTATTCTTCAATCGCGCCACTTCAATCCCCATGATTGCGCCAAAAGACACCGATTATCTGCTTAGTGCGCTTCAAAGTCACGGGACGCATGGCGCTTCCGTAGCGCAATTGCTGGCGCAATTGCCCGGCATTCCACGCCGCACGGCGCAGCGCTGGCTGGCGCAATGCGTGCAGGCCGGGCAGGCGCGCGCCGTAGGAGAAGGGCGAGGACGGCGATACGTGGCCGTGGCGCCGCGGTGGCATGAGCCGCCGTCGCCCGCTGCCATACATCGGGTCAGCGAACCTGACCCGCCGCCCCTGTGGAGCCTCGACGATTTGCCCAACGGACTCTCCCTCTCGCCCGAGGGCCGCGAGATCTGGGCCTACGTGAGCCAGCCCGTCGCCGCCCGCGCGCCCGTGGGCTACCAGCGCGACTGGATCGACGGCTACATGCCCGGCCGCAGCTTCTACCTGCCCGAACCCGTGCGCCGCCAGTTGCACGCCATGGGCCGCACGCCCGACGAGCAGGCGCCTGCAGGCACCTACAGCCGCGCGATTCTCGACAGGCTGTTGATCGACCTCTCGTGGGCGTCGAGCCACCTGGAAGGCAACACCTACTCGCGCCTCGATACGCGCGAACTGATCCGCCACGGCACGGCGGCCGAGGGCAAGGCGCGCGTCGAAACGCAGATGATCCTGAACCACAAGGCCGCCATCGAGCTGCTGGTGGATGCGTCAGCCCAGCCCGGCCCGCCCTTCAGCCGCTACCTGCTGATGAACCTGCACGCCACGCTGGCCGAGAACCTGCTGCCCAACCCGGCCGACGAAGGCCGCCCGCGCCAGCATGCCGTCGACATCGGCCAGAGCGTGTTCCGCCCGCTCGATGCGCCGCAGGTGCTCGACGAACTGGTCGATGTGCTGATCGACAAGGCCAACGCCATCGCGGACCCGTTCGAGCAGGCCTTCTTCATGATGGTCCACGTGCCGTACCTGCAGCCCTTCGCCGACATCAACAAGCGCACCTCGCGCCTTGCGGCCAACCTGCCGCTGTTCCGTGCCAACCTGTGCCCGCTGACCTTCGTGGACGTGCCGCCCGAGGCGTATGCGCGCGCCATGCTCGGCGTCTATGAGATGGGCCGCGTGGAACTGCTGCGCGACCTGCTGGTCTGGGCTTATGAGCGCAGCACGCAGGAGTACATCGCCATCCGCCAGACCCTGGCCGAGCCCGACCCGCTGCGCCTGGCGTGGCGCCAGCTCATCAAGGACACGGTGCACGGCGTCGTCACCCGGCCCGGCGCGGACGCGGTGGGGCTGGTGGAGCAGGCCGTGGCCGCCCAGGTTTCTGAACCCGAGCGCGCCGCCGTGCAGGCCCTGATCCTCGACGAGCTGCGCCGCCTGCACGACGGCGTGTTGGCCCGCTACCGCCTGCGCCCGGCGCAGTGGCGCGACTGGGTGGCGGCGCAGTCAGCGCGCTATTGACTGGATAGCTGCTCGCCCTGTACAGACGGGCGCTGCAGGCCGTTTTGACTTGCAACCTTGCCCCGCCCGATCAGCAGCACCCCCGCCAGCACCAGCGCCGCCCCGCCCATCTGCCACCAGGTCAGCGGCTCTCCCAGCAGCCACACGCCGAAGAAGATGGTCAGCACCGGCCCCAGCGTGCCGATGAGCGCCGTGCGCGACGCGCCGATGCGCCGGATGGCGGCCGAGGTCATGAACACCGGCAGCACCGTGGAGAACACCGCCATGCCCAGCGCATGGCCGTACACCGGCAGCGGCTGCACCAGGCTGTGCACCGGCTGCGTGGCCGCGAAGTGCGCCAGCGTGGCCACGGTGGACACCAGCATCGCCAGCGCCGTGAAGCGCGCCGCGCCCAGGCGACGGATGGCCGGCTCGCTGCCCGCCTGGTAGAACGCATACGACACCGCCGAGCCGAAGACGAAGCCGGCGCCGATCAGCACCGCCCGCGTGTCGCCCGCCACGTGCAGGTCGTGCGCGAAGGCCAGGCCGATGCCCGCGTACGACAGCAGCAGCGCCCCCAGCTCGCGCCGCGTGGCCCGGTGGCCCAGAAACAGCACGCCGATCAGGATGGTGAGCGTGGGGTAGGTGAACAAAATCAGCCGCTCCAGGCTGGCGCTGATGTACTGCAGGCCCACAAAGTCCATGATGCTCGCGCCGTAATACCCCAGCAGCCCCAGCGCCACCACCATCAGCCAGCCGCGCGCGTCCAGCGGCGCCAGCGCCCGGCCCGAACGCCAGCCCACCCAGGCGAAGAAGGGCAGCGAGAACACCATGCGCAGCGCCAGCAGCGTGACCGAATCCACCGGCACGGCCTGCGGCACCGCGTAGGCCAGCTTGACGAAGATGGCCTTGAACGAAAAGCCCAGCGCGGCCAGCACGGCGAGGGCGAAGCCGAGGCGTTCGGAGGACCAGTGTTTCCAGGGCATAGCGTGCGGACAAGACGAAGATGCCTGATGGTGGCGGCCTTCCACCCAAGGCACAATTGCCCATTGGGCAAGCATGCATTCGTCCACACCGAACGATGAGCCACTACGACCTGACCGACCTGCGCCTCTTTGTCGCCATCGCGGAAGAGGGCAACCTCACCCGTGGCGCGGCCCGCGCCTACCTGGCGCCTTCGTCCGCCAGCCACCGCCTGCGGCGGCTGGAAGAGGCGCTGAACACCACGCTGTTCGAGCGCCAGACGCGCGGCGTGGCGCTCACGCGCGCGGGCGAGGCCCTGCTGCGCAACGCGCGCCAGGTGCTGGCCAGCCTGGAGCAGATGCACGCCAACCTCTCGCCCTTTGCCACCGGCATCCGGGGCCACGTCAGCCTGTGGGCCAACACGCATGCCACGCACACCTTCCTGCCCGGCGATCTGGCGGGCTTTCTGCGCCAGCACCCGCAGGTCAGCGTGACGCTGGAGGAGCGCACCAGCACCGAGATCGTGGCGGCAGTCGCCAGCGGCGAGATCGAGGTGGGCGTGCTGGCCGACAGCGGGCAGGGCGCGGGCGTGGACCTGGCGCCCTACCGGCAGGACCGGCTGGTGCTCATCGTCCCGCAGGGCCACGCGCTCGCGTACCGCGCCAGCGCGGGCTTTGCCGAGGTACTGGACCACCCCTTCGTCATGCTGCACGCGGGCTCGGCCATCCACACCTTCACCATGAACGCGGCGGCGGCTCTGGGCCGGCACCTGGACGTGCGCATCCAGGTGCGCAGCTTCGAGGCCGTCTGCCGCATGGTGGGCGCGGGCGTGGGCATCGGCATGGTGCCGCGCAGCGCCGTGCGGCAGGCCGCGCTGGCCGAGCCGCCCGTGGTGCTGGAGGTGGACGAGCCCTGGGCGCAGCGCGACCTGCAGGTGTGCACCCGGCGCGGCGCGCAGCTCTCGGGCTTCGTGACCGCGCTGGTGGCGCACCTGCGCGGCAGCGCGGGCGAAAGCTCTTGATTTGATAGCTGCCAGCGCTTGCTGTATAAGCGCTGGAGGCCGATATGACCATGAACCTTCCCCTCCAGCGCACCCGCCTGCCATCCACCGCCACGCTCGCCGCTTTCGAGTGCGCCGCGCGGCACCTGAACTTCCGCCGCGCGGCCGACGAGCTGCACCTCACCCAGGGCGCCGTGAGCCAGCAGGTGCGCCTGCTGGAGGCGCAGCTCGGCGTGGCCCTGTTCGCCCGCGTGCGCCAGCGCGTGCTGCTGACCAGCGCGGGCGAGCGCTACCTGCGCGAGGTGCGCCGCATCCTGCGCGAGTTGGGCGAGGTCACGCACCAGGCCATGGCCAGCGGCGACCAGGAACTGCTCAACCTCGCCGCCGTGCCCACCTTCGCCGCCAAGTGGCTGGTGCCGCGCCTGCCGGGGTTCTTCGCGGCGCACGGGCACATCCACCTGAACCTCGTCTCGCGCAGCGCGCCGTTCAACTTCGCGGCCGAGCCGTTCGACGCCGCCATCCACTACGGCGAGCCCTCGTGGCCCGGCGCCGTGTGCACGCCGCTGTTCGACGAGGACATGCGCCCCGTGTGCAGCGCCCGCTACCAGCGCCAGCTGGGCCTGCGCACGCCCGCCGACCTGGGGCGTGCCACGTTACTCCAGCAGTTCACGCGCCCCTCGGCATGGGAGGACTGGTTCGCCCACGTGCAGGCGGCGCCCGCCAACGCCTTCCAGGGCCCGCGCTTCGACAGTTTCAACATGATCCTGGAGGCCGTGCAGGCCCACATGGGCGCGGCGCTGCTGCCGCGCTTCCTAGTGGCGGGCGGCATCGCGCGGGGCGAACTGGTGCAACTCGCGCCCCAGGGCCTGCCCAGCACGCGCGGCTACCACCTCGTCTGCCCCGAGGCACGGCAGGACGCGCCCGCCGTGGCGGCGCTGCGCGGCTGGCTGCTCGATGAAGCAGCGGCCGATGTGGCAGGTTGATTAGATCGGCTATTCAACCAATCATTAATCATCGCTTTCACACAAGGGGGATGCTCGGGACAATGCAATAAAACTGCTTGATTCATTGCAAAGAAGGCCCGAACCATGTCGTCCCCCAACCCCACCGACCGCCGCTGGAAAAAGCCGCTCACGCCCTTCATCCTGAACCGTGACTTCGAGCGGCCCGCCGCCGCCGACGTCGCCACGCTGGCCGGGGCCGACGTCACCCGCGTGAGCGACCTGGCCGGGCGCATGTACACCTGCCACCCGTCCATCCGCTCGCTCACCGCCACGGCCGTGCCGATGTGTGGCCCCGCCTTCACCGTCAAATGCCCGCCGGGCGACAACCTGGGCGTGATGGCCGCCGTGCGCACCGTGGGCCGGGGCGACGTGCTGGTGGTGGACGGGCAGGGCTTCACGCAGTGGTGCATGGGCGGGTTCGAGCTGCTCAAGTACGCCCGCGACGTGCGCGGCATGGCGGGCCTCTTGGTGCACGGCGCCTGGCGCGACGTGCAGGAGGCGCAGGCCGAGGGCCTGCCGGTCTATGGCTTGGCCGTCTCGCCGCACTCGGGCCCCAAGTTCGGCCCGGCGGAGGTCAACGTGCCCGTGGGCTGCGGCGGCGTGGTCATCAGCCCCGGCGACGTGGTCTGCGCCAGCGCCGAGGGCGTGGCCGTGGTGCCCCGTGCCAGCGTGGCCGCCGTGGCCCAGGCGCTGCGCGGCAGCACGGGCGGGCATGGCATCGAGCACTTCTTGCAGGAGATGGACGAGCACGTGGCCGCATGGCTGCCCAAGGGCGGCGCGGCATGAGCGTGGGACTCACGCAGGCCCTGGCCGCCTTCACCGCCGGGCTGCGCCATGACGGCGTGCCGACCGCCGCGCGGCAGGAGGCCCGCCGCGCCATCGCTGACTGCCTGGGCGGCGCGCTGGCGGGCGCGGATGACGACGTGACCCGCATCGCCGCCGCCGCGCAGGCGCATGCCGACGGCACCTGCACGCTGTGGGGCAGCGCGCTGCGCGCCGACGTGGGCGACGCTGCTCTCATCAACGGCTGCGCCGCCCACGCCCATGCGCTGGACGACACGCACGAATCGCTGCGCGGCCACCCCTCGGCCCCCGTGGTGCCCGCCATCCTGGCCGTGGGCGAGCTGGTGGACGCCAGCGGCGACGACCTCGTCACCGCCTACATCGCGGGCGTGGAAGCTGCCGGGCGCCTGGGCCGCAGCGTGAACGACCGGCATTCGCAACTGGGCTGGCACACCACCTGCACGCTGGGCGCCGTGGGCGCGGCCGCCGCCTGTGCGTGGCTGCTGCGGCTGGACGCCGCGCGCACCGCGCACGCGCTGGGCATTGCCGCGTCGATGGCGGGCGGGCTGCGCGTGAATTTCGGCACCATGACCAAGGCGCTGCACGCGGGCCTGGCCGCCCAGCACGGCGTGCTAGCGGCGCGGCTGGCCGCTGGCGGCATGACGGCCAGCCCGGTCGCGCTGGAAGGGCACGAGGGCTTCCTGCACCTGTTCTGCGACGACAGCCGGGACGCGGCCCGCGCATTGCAGGGCCTGGGCCAGACCTTCGAGGTGCTGGCCCCCGGCATCGTCTACAAGCAATACCCCACCTGCTCGCTGATGCACGCGCTCATCGACATGGTGCTGCAGGCGCGCGCCGAGGGCCACCTGGCGCCCGCCGATGGGCTGGAACTGCGCTGCGCCATCAGCCAGCGGCTGCAAGGCGCGCGCGGGCAGGAGGACTGGCCCGCCAGCGGCCTGGCCGCCAAGTTCCACGTCGAATACTGCGTGGCCGTGGCCGCGCAAGAGGGCACGCAGGGCATCGCGGACTTCACCGACGCGGCCTTGCAGCGCCGCGGCCTGCGCGAGCTGGCGCGGAGCGTGCAGGTGGCGCCGGACCAGGACTTCCCGCCCGGCAACGGCGACTTTGCCGAACTGGCGGTGCTGCACGGCGGCCGCGAGGTCTTCCGCCAGCGCCAGGCCAAGCCGCAGGGCCATCCCAGCATGCCGCTGACGGCGGCGCAGCACGACGCGAAATTCCTGGCCTGCGCCGCTCCGGCGCTGGGCGAACAGCGCGCCCGCGCACTGATCGGCCAACTGAAGGCCCCCCAACTCCTCCCGGCGCGCGCACTGGCGCGGGCGCTTGGCTCCACCGCCGATTGACGAAGAAAGGACCCGCACCATGTTTTCCATCTCCCGCCGACAACTTCTTCTGAGCGCCGCCGCCGCGCCGCTGGCCGCGCACGCGCAGTCCAAGGACATGGCGATCATCGTCGGCTACCCGCCCGGCGGCTCGCTGGACGCCATGGCCCGCGTGCTGGCGCAGCGCCTGTCCGTGCGGCGCGGCCACCCCGTTATCGTGGACAACAAGCCGGGCTTCTCCGGCAACATCGGCGCGCAGTACGTCGCCAAGGCCAAGCCGGACGGCAATACGCTCTTGATGACGGCGCTGACCACCTACGCCATCAACCAGAAGCTCATGGGCACGAGCATGGGCTACGACCTGCTCAAGGACTTCCAGCACGTGGCCATCGTGGGCTACCTGCCCAATGTGTTCATCGTGCCTGCGGGCCTGGGCGTGAACACGCTGCAGGAGTTCATCGCACTCGCCAAGGCCAAGCCGGGCGGCCTGTCCATCGCCACCACGGGCAACGGCTCGCTGGAGCACATCGCGGGCGAGATGTTCAAGCGCGCCACCGGCACCGACCTGCTGGCCGTGCCCTACAAGGGCTCCACGCCCGGCGTCACGGACCTGATCGGCGGGCAGATCCAGGCCATGTTCGTGAACACCACCACGGCCATCAACAACCTCAAGACGGGCCGCATCAAGGCCCTGGCCATCGCCGGCCCCAGCACTGTGGCCGCGCTGCCGGGCGTGCCGACCATGGCCGCGCAGGGCGTGAAGATGAGCAACGACGTGGTCTCCATCTTCGGCATCGCCGCGCCGGCGGCCACGCCCGCTACCGTGGTGGACAAGCTCAACGCCGACCTGAACGCCGTACTGCGCGAGCCGGAGGTGAACAGCCGGTTCTCCGGCCTGGGCGTGGACGTGGCCACCGAGAGCGCGGCCCACGCGCGCCAGCGCATCGCGCAGGAGGTGGGGACGTGGGACAAGGTGATCCGCGAGACCGGCATCACCCTGTAAGAGTCTATTCACGGTGTCCGCAATGCCGTATCCGCGGCGTCGCAAATCCTCGCCTTTAAACAGGCTTCAAGAAAAAAGCGCAGCCACGGCCGCGCTTTTTGTTTTTTTGATAGCTTCCAGCGCTTGCCCATCAAGCGCTGGAGCTCGATTTCATGCTTTTTTCTTGACCAGCCCGTAGATCACGAGCAGCACGATGGCACCGACGACCGAGGCGATCCAGCCCGCCGGCTGGCCGGGCGCGTACCAGCCCATGGCCTCGCCGGCGTAGGTGGCGGCCAGCGAGCCCGCCACCCCCAGCACGGTGGTCATGATCCAGCCGAGCTTGTCGTCGCCCGGCTTCACGGCGCGGGCGATCAGCCCGACGATGAAGCCGACGACGATGGTTCCGAGGAGGGAGAGCATGGCGGTTTCCTTTCAGGTGATGAATATTGGCCGCCACTGTACCTGCATCAGGGCCGCACCAGCGTCAAAGGCTCGCCGATGCGCTGTTTGGCGATGTCATCGGCGTGGAAGGGCAGGCTGTGCCAGCGCTTGGCCGAGAACGCGCGCAGCTGGTCGTTGGCGTGCGGCGAGGCCGGGTTGGTGGACTGGCCGTAGGTCAGGATGGCCTGGGCCACCGGGCCGCGCGCGTCGAAGGTCACGGTCTGCACGTAGCTCGTGCCGTAGTCGATGCGCAGGCCGCGCGCTGTGATGGGCGCGGGTTCCTGGCGGCCCAGATTGTTCAGCACGCCCTCGAACTCCTCGCCGCCGTGCAGGGCGATGGGCTCCTCGGTGATGTCCGGGCGCTGCACGCTGCCCAGCGGCGCGTCGAGCGCGAAGCCGGCCGTGCGGATGGCCTTGACCGCGCCGTCCAGCGCGGCCCAAACCTTGGCGGCGGTGGCCGCGTCGTCCATCTTCAGGCCGGCGGGCGTGGCCACGGGCTCCTTGGGGTCGAACGGCACGCGGTGCACGCCCGGGATGCTGCGGGCGGTGCGCCAGAACTCGCGGAACACGTGCGCGCCGCGGGCGTCCGCCTCGTTGCGCAGGTTCCAGACCTTCAATGCGGCGCAGCCGTCGCGCGATTCGGCCGTGGGCGCGTTGCCGCACGCGGCCAGCAGGTCGGGCACGACCACCGAGGCCATGAAGTTGCGGTTCTGGAACAGCTGGTCCTGGATGGCGGCCAGCGTGACCTTGCCCCGGCCCAGCATCTCGGGGATCTCGACCAGGCCCGCGCGGGTGCGGGGGCGCTGCACGCTGGCGTCGCCCACCAGGGGCGAGACGTTGCCGCCCCACTGCTGGCCGGGGTGGGTGTAGAGGTAGCTGTCGTTGCTGTTGTGCACCCAGTCGCTGCGGTAGGCCACGGGCATGCGCTCGATGGGGATCAGGCCGGGCACGGGCGAGCGGGCGTCGCGCTGCCAGGCGCAGTCGGCGCGCGCGCCGTTGAGCACGATCAGGCCAGCGGCGTTGCGCAGGGCGGCGGCGGGCTTGCTGGGCGCGCAGCGCTCGAGCTGGGCGGCATCCATGTCGGGCACCACGCTGATGTCGGCATACATGGCGGTGCCGCTGCGGTCGGCGGCCAGGGTGTTCACCCAGGGCATGCCCAGGTTGGCCTGGGCCTTGTGCAGGTCCTGCACCGAGCGGGCGCGCGCGAAGGCCAGGGCCGTGTCCATCATGCGGGTGTTGCCGGTGTTGGCGTCGCGCAGGGCGTAGGCGGTCTTGGCGTTCCAGGTCAGGCCCGCGCGCGGGATGACGACCAGCGGGCCCCAGCGGGTGGACCACAGCGTGCGGCCCGCGATGGTGCGGGACGTCATCTTCTCGCTCTTGCCGTCCACGAGGTAGGCCGTGGGATCGGCCGGGTCCAGCGCCAGCTCGTACAGCGTGAAGCGCTTGCCGGTGGAGACGGTGTGCGACCAGGCCACGTCCTTGTTGAAGCCGATGGAGACCATGGGATAGGTGCCGATGCCCACGCCCATCACGTCCATCTGGCCGGGGATGGTCAGGTGCATTTCATAGAAGCGGTTCGGCCCGCTCCAGGGGAAGTGCGGGTT
>Ga0206116_1001523_pt1 | contig 12143 bp, 9 predicted proteins | sample 3A1Ametagenome_FD_178000 | JGI IMG/M metagenome (GOLD analysis project Ga0206116, IMG submission 178000) | Enriched microbial communities from leaf-cutter ant dump, University of Wisconsin, Madison, United States - 3A1A | ecosystem: Environmental > Terrestrial > Nest > Insects nest > Nest dump...
CCGTCGGCGTCCAGCGATACGTTCAATGTCGTCATGCTCTGCGTCAATACGTTTCCAGATGGAGGCGGCCTTCCGCCTTCATCGCACTGCCGATGGCGTCCCAGTCCAGGCCCGCCTCGGTGGCGACGTCGCGCAGCGTCAGCACCACGCCTTCCTCCATGCTCTTGAGGCCGCACACGTAGAAGTGGCTCAGCCCGTCCTTGAGCAGCGCCGCGAGGTCCGCAGAGCGCTCGCGCATCAGGTCCTGCACGTACCTCTTGGGCTGGCCGGGGTTGCGCGAGAAGGCGAGGTTGATGTCGATGAAGTCCTTGGGCAGCTTCTGCAGGGGGCCGAAGTAGGGCAGCTCCTGCGGCGTGCGTGCCCCGAAGAACAGCATGAGCTTGCCGCTCTCGAACTTGCCGCTGTTGCGCAGCCGCCGGCGCCATTCCGTCATGGCGCGCATGGGCGCGCTGCCGGTGCCGGTGCAGATCATCACGATGTGCGACTTGGGGTGGTTGGGCATCAGGAAGCTGCCGCCGAACGGCCCCACCACCTTGACCTTGTCGCCCACCTTGAGGTCGCAGACGTAGTTGGACGCGATGCCGCGCACGGGCTGGCCCTGGTGGTCCACGGTCACGCGCTTGACGGTGAGCGAGAGGTTGTTGTAACCCGGCCGCTCGCCGTTGCGGGGGCTGGCGATGGAGTACTGGCGCGGCTGGTGCGCCCGGCCCAGCGCATCCTCGCCCGGCGGGATGATGCCGATGGACTGGCCCTCCAGCACCGGCAGCGGCTGCGCGCCGAAGTCCAGCACGATGTGGTGGGTTTCGCTGTCGAAGCCTTCCTCGGTGCAGTTGAAGTTGCCGGCCACGGTGGCCAGCACCGGGTTCCTGGGCGTGTGCAGGTTGGTGTAGGCATGCGCGGCCGACCACGGCGGAACGTGCGCGCCGTACTGCGCCGAGCGGAAGGCCTGCGCGCCAGGCTCGGCGAGCCCGGCGGGGGAGGGCGCCGCGGCAGCCGCCGCGCCGGTGCCTTCGCCTTCGGCTTCCTCGGCCACGCCGAACGCTTCGAGCTGCTCGTTCGTCAACTCGGGCGGCAGTTCGTCCCACGTCAGCTGCTCTTCGATGGAGTAGGCGCGCACGACGGGCATGGTGCGCCAGTTGTCGATCGAGCCGGTCGGGCAGGGAGAAATGCAGTCCAGGCAGCCGTTGCAGACATCGGCCTTGATGACGTAGTTGCGGTCGTCGTGCGTGATGGCGCCGACGGGGCAGGTCGCCTCGCAGGTATTGCAGCGGATGCAGATCTCGGGGTCGATCAGGTGCTGTTTGAGTGTCGTGACAGCTTCGGCGGTTTCCATCGTGTTCGTCCTTTTCTCATGGGCCGGGGGTTCCCGGCCCTTGTCTCCCACCACCGTGGTTATCAGCCAAAACGGACGTATTCGTAGTTCACGGGCTGGCGGTTGATGCCCATGACGGGCGGCGCGATCCAGTTGGCGAACTGGCCGGGCTCGACCACGCGGCCCATCAGCGAGGCGACGAAGGCGCGGTCTTCGTCCGAGGGCAGCCACTCATTCTTGCGGGCGCTCCATTCGTTCTCGCTGACCACGCGGCCGTCGGGCGACAGGCGGATGCCGGCGAGCGCGCCGATGGCGCGGTTGAACGCCTTGTGCGGCACCTGGAGCCGGAAGGGGATGTTGGCTTTCTCGATCACCTTGTTCCACCGGCCCACGCCCGCGACGGAGTCCTTGATGTAGTCGTCGCGCAGCACCTCGTTGAGCGCATTGAGCATGGGCACTTCCTTCTCGACGAGCTGGCCGTTGACCACCTCCAGCACCTTGTAGGTCTGGCCCTTGAGCTGGTGGTCGTCCGTGCGCTTGCCTTCCTCGTAGCGTCCCTTGAGGCCCGAGCTGTAGAACGTGGCCGCGTTGCTGGACTGGTCGGCGCCGAACAGGTCGATGGTCACCGAGTAGTGGAAGTTCAGGTAGCGCTGGATGGTCTCCAGGTCGATGGCGCCCGCGGCGCGCACCTTCGCGGGGTCGTCGGTCTTGAGTTCGTTCATCACCTGGCAGGTGCGCTGTACCACGCGGCTGACGCCCGATTCGCCCACGAACATGTGGTGCGCCTCCTCGGTCAGCATGAACTTGGTGGTGCGCGCCAGCGGGTCGAACGCGCTCTCGGCCAGCGCGGCCAACTGGAACTTGCCGTCGCGGTCGGTGAAGTAGGTGAACATGAAGAAGGACAGCCAGTCCGGCGTCTTCTCGTTGAACGCGCCCAGGATGCGGGGGTTGTTGGCATCGCCGCTCTGGCGTTCCAGCAGCGCCTCGGCTTCCTCGCGGCCGTCGCGGCCGAAGTGCTTGTGCAGCAGATAGACCATGGCCCACAGGTGGCGGCCTTCCTCGACGTTGACCTGGAACAGGTTGCGCAGGTCGTACATGCTGGGCGCGGTCAGGCCCAGGTGGCGCTGCTGCTCCACGCTGGCGGGCTCGGTGTCGCCCTGCGTCACGATGATGCGGCGCAGGTTGGCGCGGTGCTCGCCGGGCACGTCCTGCCAGGCCTTCTCGCCCTTGTGGTCGCCGAAGTGGATCTCGCGGTTGGCGTCGCCGGGGTTCAGGAAGATGCCCCAGCGGTAGTCGCGCATCTTCACGTGGCCGAACTGGGCCCAGCCCTGCGGATCGACGCTCACCGCCGTGCGCAGGTACACGTCGTAGTTGGTCGAGCCCTCCGGGCCCACGTCGTCCCACCAGTTGATGAAGTTGGGCTGCCAGCCTTCCAGTGCGCGCTGCAGGGTGCGGTCCTCGGACAGGTTGACGTTGTTCGGAATCTTCTCGCTGTAGTTGATGCTGCTCATGTCGTGGTCTCCTTACACCCGGTTCAGATCGAATTGCGACTTCTCGCCCTTGCCATACACCTTCAACGCGCCCTTATCGCCCACGGCGTTGGGGCGCTGGAAGATCCAGTTCTGCCAGGCCGACAGGCGCCCGAACACGCGGGTGACCATGTTTTCCTTGCTGGTGAAGCGCAGGTTGGCTTCCAGGCCGGTCAGGGCGTCGGGCGACATGGCGGCGCGCTCCTCGATGGCGATGCGGACCTCGTCCTCCCAGTCGATGTCGTCGGGCGCGGCGGTGACGAGGCCCAGGCGCAGCGCTTCGTCGGCCTCCAGCGGGCGGCCTGCGGCGGCGCGCGCGGCCTCCAGCGGGGCGGCCTCGTCGTAGAAGCGGCGCTGCAGGCGGCTTTGGTCGGTGACCAGGGGCAGCAGGCCGAAGTTGAATTCATCCAGCACGATGTGCGGCGCCTTGGCGGCGTCGTCCGGCAGCGCCAGCATGTAGGCGCGGTCGGCGGCGAAGGCCAGCTCGGCCAGCATGCCTGCGAAGCAGGAGCCGGGCTCGATCAGCGCGAACAGCGTGCGCGAGGACACGTCCAGGCGCGCGAAGGTGCGGCGCAGCAGGCCCAGCGTGGCGCGCACCAGCCAGTGCGCGCGGTGCTCCAGCAGCACCTGGCCGGCGCGCAGCACGGCGGCGGCATCGCCCTCGGTCTTGAGCAGCCAGGTGCCCACGTCGAGCTCGTTGGTGCGCAGGTTCAGGATGGCGTCGTCGAGCTGGCGGCCCATGGCCAGCGGCCACCAGGCGGCGCCCGCGGCCTCGATGCCCGCGATGTCGGAGGGCTGCGCGCCCTGCGGCGCCTTCACCGTGAGCGTGGCCGTGCGGCGGGCGCGGTCGATCTGCACGGTGACGTGCTCGTACACGAGGCTGTCGGGGCCTTCCTGGCGCTCGATGCGGGGCAGGGCGATGCCCTGGGCGGCACCTTGGCTAGTAGTACCGCGCCCGCCGGATTCGCCCAGCCTGGCGGCGCGGCTGTTCACGGTGTCGGCGAACTGCGCGGGCTTGGCGATGGCATCGACCAGGCGCCAGTCCACGGCGCGCTGGCCGCGCACGCCCTCGACGCTGGTGCAGAAGATGTCGGCGAGGTCATGGCGCACCTTGCGCTTGTCGGTGACGCGGGTCAGGCCGCCGGTGCCGGGCAGCACGCCCAGCAGCGGCACTTCGGGCAGGGACACGCTGGAGGAGCGGTCGTCCACCAGCACGATCTCGTCGCAGGCCAGGGCCAGCTCGTAGCCGCCGCCGGCGCAGGCGCCGTTCACGGCGGCCAGGAACTTGATGCCCTCGTGTTGGGAGCTGTCCTCGATGCCGTTGCGCGTCTCGTTGGTGAACTTGCAGAAGTTCACCTTCCAGGCGTGGCTGGACAGGCCCAGCATGAAGATATTGGCGCCCGAGCAGAAGATGCGGTCCTTGCCGCTGGTGACGATGACGGACTTCACCTGCGGGTGCTCGAAGCGCACGCGGTTGAGCGCGTCGTGCAGCTCGATGTCCACCCCCAGGTCGTAGCTGTTGAGCTTGAGCTTGTAGCCGGGCCGCAGGCCGCCGTCCTCGGCAATGTCGAGCGCGAGGCGGGCGGTGGCGCCATCGACGCTGAGCTTCCAGTGGCGGTACTGGCTGGGGTCGGTGCGGTAGTCAACACGTGGGGATGCGGTAGTTTCGGCCATACTGTCTCCGGTCAAGAAAATGCAAAATACTGCATGAATTCAAAGTGTTTACGCAGTATTGTGCATTAAATTGCCTGTGTCAAGTCTTTTGGCGCACGAAGGTGCACCAGGCTTCTTTGCCAATGCCTGGCAGGTTGAAAATTTTTTGGGGTGTTTTTGGCCTCCAGCGCTTATCCATCAAGCGCTGGCAGCTATTGTTTCGAGAGCGATTGCGGCGATGGGCCTGCCCCCGCGCCGCAGGGGTCTCACACCGTCAATGCGGGGATGACGGTGGCGCAGAGCGTGTCGAAGGCCTGCTCCAGGGTCTTGCTGCCGGTATTCACGCGCAAGTCGGCCTTGGAGTAGAAGGCGGCGCGTCCGTCGAGGATGCGGCGCAGGTCCTCCATGGCCTCCTGGCTGGCGGCCATGGGCCGCAGGTCGCCCTGCGCCGCCACGCGGCCCATGTGCTCCTCGGGCGAGGCCTGGAGCCACACCGTGGTGCAGTGGGCCAGCAGTTCGTTGAACGTGGCGGGGTCCGAGACGATGCCGCCCGGCGTGGCGATGACGACCTCGCCGTAGATCTGCACCGTCTCCTCCAGCGCCCGCCGTTCGTAGCGGCGGTAGGCGTTCGTGCCGTACAGGTCGTGGATCTCGCGCACGCTGCAGCCGGCGAACTTCTCGATCTCGCGGCTGAGTTCGATGAAGGGCAGGGCGAGGTGGTCCGCGAGCATGCGCCCCAGCGTCGATTTGCCCGCGCCCCGCAGGCCCACCAGGGCGATGCGTCGGCCCCGGCCGGGGTCCACGGCGGCGGTGCCCAGCAATTCGCCGATGGCGATGCGCGCCTTGCGCAGATCGGCTTCGGAGCGGTTCTCCAGCAGCTCGCGGATCAGCAGCCATTCGGGCGAGCTGGTGGACACGTCGCCCACCAGTTCCGCCAGCGAGCACTGGAGCGCGCCCGCCACCTGGTGCAGCACCAGGATCGAGGCATTGCCGATGCCGTACTCCAGGTTGGCCAGGTGCCGCTCGGACACGTCGGCGGCCTGGGCCACGGCCTTGCGCGTCAGGCCCCTGCGCGAGCGCAGGCTGCGCACCCGCTCGCCCAGGGCGGCCAGCAGCGCATCGCGCGGCTCCTGTGTGTCGAGAGCGGTCACGGCAGCCTCCAAGTGACGCCCGTCTCTTTTGTTCATGGTGATGGACCTTTCGGAGTCTGCATTATTGCACTAGGGGAAACCTCTATAAATGAACTATAGTGCTTGACAAGGGTTTGGATGGGATCTATTGTTTGGTCGTTGGCACAATAATGCATGTTCCAGGGCGGACACCCTGGCTCCAGCCGAACCACGATGAGCAAACAAGTATTTCACCAGAACCTGGCTGACCTGACCGCACAGATTGCAGGCCGTCCCCTGGACGCGGCACTGGATCAGTGGCTGAACGCGGCCCATGGGCCAGGAAGCCAGAGCTACCAACAGCTCAAGGCGTTGTGCATGGAAGGTGTGCGCGACGGCTGGCTGTGCGAGCGCGAAGGCGGCGGCATCCGCTACGGGCGCGTCTTCAAGGCGGAGGATGCTCTGCACCGCTTTTCCGTCGATGTGGTGGACATGCAGGATATCGCCGGTCCGCACCACGTGCATCCCGCGGGAGAGATCGACCTGATCATGCCGCTGGACGACGACACGGCCACCTTCGACGGGCGGCCTGCCGGCTGGTGCGTCTACCCGCCTGGCAGCGCGCACCGGCCCACCGTGGCGAACGGACGGGCGCTGGTGCTCTATCTGCTGCCCGAGGGGCAGATCCAGTTTTCAAGAACCTGAGTTCACCTTTCTCATGAACATTCCCTTGCTTTCCAACTACGCCGGCGGCCGCTGGCAAGCGGGCAGCGGCGCAGGCGCCGTGCTGCGCGACCCCGTGCTAGGCACCGAACTGGTGCGCGTCGATGCCACAGGCCTCGATCTGCCGTCCGCCTTCCAGTTCGCGCGCCAGCAGGGCAGTGCGGCTTTGCAGGCGCTGACCTACGCCGAACGCGCCGCGCTGCTGGCGCAGTGCCAGAAGGTTCTCCAGGCCCACCGCGACGCCTACTACGACATCGCGCTGGCCAACTCCGGCACCGTGAAGAACGATTCGGCGGTGGACATCGACGGCGCGATCTTCACGCTGGGCCAGTACGCCCGCTGGGGCGAGGCGCTGGGCGGGGCCCGCGCGCTGCGCGACGGCGATAGCGTGAAGCTGGGCAAGGAGCCGGTTTTCCAGTCGCAGCACCTGCGCACGCCGCGTCCCGGCCTGGCCCTGTTCATCAATGCCTTCAATTTCCCGGCCTGGGGCCTGTGGGAAAAGGCCGCGCCCGCGCTGCTGTCGGGTATGGCCGTGGTGGTCAAGCCCGCCACGGCGACCGCCTGGCTGACGCAGCGCATGGTGCAGGACGTGGTGGAGGCGGGCATCCTGCCGCCGGGCGCGCTGTCGGTCATCTGCGGCAGTTCCGCCGGGCTGCTCGATGCGCTGGAGCCGTTCGACGTGCTCTCGTTCACGGGCTCGGCCGAGACGGCGGCGGTGATCCGCAGCCACCCTGCCGTCACGCGCCACGCGGTGCGCACCAACATCGAGGCCGACAGCCTCAACAGCGCCGTGCTGCTGCCGGACGCCGCGCCGGGCACGCCGGCCTTCGACCTGCTGGTGCGCGAGGTGGTCCGGGAGATGACCGTCAAGTCGGGCCAGAAGTGCACGGCGATCCGCCGCATCTTCGTGCCCGAGCCGGTCTTCGGGGCGGCGGCCGAGGCGATCTCGGCCAAACTGGCCCAGGTCAGCGTCGGCAATCCGCGCAACGAAGGCGTGCGCATGGGGTCGCTGGTCAGCCGCGAGCAACTGGACAACGTCCAGCAGGGCCTGCGGCAGCTGGCGGGCGCGGCGGCGGTTCTGTATGACGGGCGCGGCGGCCCGCTGGTGGATGCCGACCCCGCCATCGCGGCCTGCCAGCAGCCCGTGCTGCTGGGCACGCTGAATGCCGACACCGCGCAGACCGTGCACGACGTGGAGGTCTTTGGCCCCGTTGCGACGCTCGTGGCCTATCGGGACATGGCCCATGCCCACCAGCTGGTGCAGCGCGGCATGGGTTCGCTGGCCGTATCGCTGTACGGCGACGATGCCGCCGCGCTGGCCCGCAGCGCGCTGGCCCTGGCCCCCTTCCATGGGCGGATCCACGTGGTCACGCCCGATGTGGCGCAGGTGCACACGGGGCACGGGAACGTCATGCCCATGTCCCTGCACGGCGGGCCGGGGCGCGCGGGCGGCGGCGAAGAGCTGGGCGGCCTGCGCGCGCTCGACTTCTACCACCAGCGCAGCGCCGTCCAGGCCAGCCCGCAGGTGCTCGAGGCTCTCGGCCTCTGAACCGCTGCTTGACCCGACAAGAACACGGAGACCCCATGTCATCCCCCGCAGAAGGCCCCTTCAATTTCGCCGAACACCTGTTCGCGCTGCACCGCCAGCGCGGCGACCGCCTGGCCTACATCGACGACCGCGGCCCCCTGAGCTACGCCCAATTGGAGCAGCGTGCGCGCCGCCTGGCCGCGGCCCTGCTGGCCGCGGGTGCGCACCGCGAGGAGCGCGTCCTGCTGCTCATGCTGGACTCGCATGACTGGCCCGTCAGCTTCCTGGGCTGCCTGTATGCGGGCGTGGTACCTGTCGCGGTCAACACCTTGCTGACGGCGGACGACTATGCGTACATGCTGGAGCACAGCCGCGCCCAGGCGGCCATCGTGTCGGGCGCCCTGGTGGACATCCTGCAGGCCGGCATGCGCAAATCGGCGCACGAACTCAAGACCATCATCGTGTCGCAGCCCGCGGGCGAGCTGCCCCAGGGCGCGCAGGAGTTCGAAGCCGCGCTGGCCGCCGTGGCACCGGCCGCCGCTCCCGCGCCGACCATGGGCGACGAGCCGGGCTTCTGGCTGTACTCGTCCGGCTCCACCGGCCGGCCCAAGGGCACCGTCCACACGCAGCGCAACCTGTGGTGGACGGCCGAGCTGTACGGCAAGGGCGTTCTGGGCCTGACCGAGAAGGACGTGTGCTTCTCCGCCGCCAAGCTGTACTTCGCCTATGGCCTGGGCAATGGACTGACCTTCCCGCTGTCGGTGGGCGCCTGCACCGTCCTGATGGCGGAGCGGCCCACGCCGGATGCCGTGTTCCGCCGCCTGACCGAGCTGCAATGCCGGCCCACGGTGTTCTTCGGCGCGCCGACGGGGTTCGCGGGCATGCTGGCATCGCCCCGCCTGCCCGAGCGGCAGGCGGTGGCCCTGCGCATGTGCTCGTCCGCAGGGGAAGCCTTGCCGGCGGACATCGCCCACCGGTTCAAGGCGCACTTCGGCGTGGACATCATCGACGGCATCGGCTCCACGGAAATGCTGCACGTGTTCCTGTCGAACCGGCCCGACGACATCAAGTACGGCAGCACCGGCAAGCCCGTGGCCGGGTACGAGGTCGAGCTGCGCGCGGAAGACGGCCAGCCGGCGGCCGACGGCGAAGTGGGCGATCTGTACATCCGGGGCCCCAGCGCCGCGCTGCTGTACTGGGCCAACCGCGAGAAATCCCGCGAGACCTTCCAGGGGGCCTGGACGAAGAGCGGAGACAAGTACGTTCGCGACGGGCAGGGCTACTACGTCTATGCCGGCCGCAGCGACGACATGCTGAAGGTGAGCGGCATCTATGTCTCGCCCTTCGAGGTCGAATCCACGCTCATGGAGCATCCCTCGGTGCTGGAAGCCGCGGTCATCGGCACGGAGGATGCCGAGGGCCTGACCAAGACCAAGGCGTTCGTCGTGCTCAAGGATGGGCAGCTGGTGGACGAGGGCCAGCTCAAGGCCTTCGTCAAGGAGCGGCTGGCGCCGTACAAATACCCCCGGAACATCGAATTCCTGGCCGAGCTTCCCAAGACGGCCACCGGCAAGATCCAGCGTTTTCGCCTGCGCGAGCGGGAGGCGCGTCCGTGATGCCGCAGTTCCAGGACCTGGAATGGCGCGGCCGCACGGTGCGCGTCGAATACGCCTGGGTGGGGGCCGCCGAGTCCGGGCGCACGCCGCTCATCGTGTTCCTGCACGAGGGCCTGGGCTCGCTGGCGATGTGGAAGAACTTCCCCGAGCGGCTGTGCGCCGCGGTGGGCGCGCGCGGCCTGGTGTTCTCCCGTCCTGGCTACGGCCAGTCCACGCCCCGCCCGCGCGATGAGGTGTGGGACGTGGATTTCATGCACCGGCAGGCCTACGAAGTGCTGCCCCGGCTGCTGGACGCCCTCGGAGTGGAGCAGCCCGTCTGGCTGTTCGGGCACAGCGACGGCGGCTCCATCGCCTTGCTGCACGCGGGCCGGCACCCGGAACGGGTTGCTGGCCTGGTGCTGCTCGCCCCGCACATCTTCGTCGAGGACATCACCATCGAGAACATCGAGCGCGCCAGGAGCGACTACGAGACGGGAAGCCTGCGCGCCGGCCTTGCCAAGTACCACGACGACCCTGATTCCGCGTTCTGGGGCTGGAACCGCATCTGGCTGCATCCGCCCTTCCGGCAGTGGAACATCACCGACGAGATCCGGGGCATCCGCTGCCCGACCCTGGCGATCCAGGGGCTGGACGACGCCTACGGAACGCTGGCCCAGATCCGGGGCATCGCCGAGTGCCTGGCGGCCACGCAGCTGCTGGAGATCCCGCACTGCGGCCATTCCCCCCACCGGGACCAGCCCGAGCAGGTCATCACCGCGACGCGCACTTTCATTCACCACAGGAGACAAGCATGAAGCACACATTCACACGCCGCGGCGCCATCGCGCTGGGCGCCCTGGTCCTGGCGGCAGGCGCCCACGCCCAGGGCGCGGAAAAGCTCAAGGTCGGCCTGATGCTGCCCTTCAGCGGCACCTACACGGCCCTGGGCGTCGCCATCGAGAACGGCTTTCGCCTGTACGTGGACGAGCAGGGCGGCAAGCTCGCCGGGCGCGAGATCGAGTTCATCAAGGTGGACGACGAGTCCGACCCCGCCAAGGCCACGGAGAACGTGAACAAGCTCATCCGCCGCGACAAGGTGGACGTGATCGTCGGCACGGTGCACTCCGGCGTCGCCATGGCCATGGCCCGCGCGGCCAAGGAAAGCAACACGCTGCTCATCGTGCCCAACGCCGGCTCCGACGCGGTGACCGGCCCCATGTGCGCGCAGAACATCTTCCGCAGCTCGTTCTCCAACTGGCAGTCGTCCTATCCCATGGGCACGGTGGCGGCCAGGCAGGACGGCAAGAAGACGGCCATGACCATTACCTGGAAGTACGCGGCCGGCGAGGAAATGACCAACGCCTTCAAGGAAGGCTTCGAGAAGGAAGGCGGCAAGGTCGTCAAGCAGCTCACGCTGCCCTTCCCGAACGTGGAGTTCCAGGCCCTGCTGACCGAGATCGCCTCGGCCAAGCCCGATGCCGTGTTCGCCTTCTTCGCGGGGGGCGGTGCGGTCAAGTTCGTGAAGGACTATGCCGCCGCGGGCCTGAACAAGACCATTCCCCTGTACGGCTCGGGTTTCCTGACCGACGGGACGCTGGATGCGCAAGGGGATGCCGCGCAGGGGCTGTTCACCACCTTGCACTATGCCGACAACCTGGAGCTGCCCAAGGACAAGTCCTTCCGCTCCGCCTACGCCAAGGCCTTCAAGCTGCAGCCCGACGTGTACGCCGTGCAGGGCTATGACGCGGCGCAGATCCTGCGCGTGGGCCTGGACGCGGTGAAGGGCGACGTGTCGAAGAAAGCCGAGTTCGCGGCGGCCGTGGAGAAGGCGAAGTTCGACAGCCCGCGCGGCGCTTTCACCATGTCGAAGTCGCACAACCCCGTGCAGGACATCTACCTGCGCAAGGTGGAGGGCAAGGAGAACAAGGTGGTCGGCATCGCTTCGAAGGCGCTTTCCGACCCCGCGCGCGGCTGCAGGCCGTAAGCGCCGTCCATGAGCCGTGGCACGGCAGGGCTCGCCCCTGCCGTGTCCTGCGCCCCCAAAAGACAAACCAGGATGATTTGACGTGGACTTCGCCACATTTCTCGTGCAGTGCCTGAACGCGGTCCAGTACGGGCTGCTGCTGTTCCTGCTGGCCTCCGGGCTCACGCTGATCTTCGGGATTATGGGCGTGATCAACCTGGCGCACGGCAGTTTCTACATGGTGGGGGCGTACATGGCGTTCGCACTGTCTCCGCTGTTCGGCGGCAACTTCCTGGTCACGCTCGTCGCGGGCACGGTGCTGGCCGCCGTGCTGGGGTACTTGCTCGAATGGGTGTTCTTCAGCTACCTGTACCAGCGCGAACACTTGCAGCAGGTGCTGATGACCTATGGCCTGATCCTGGTCTTCGAGGAACTGCGCTCGCTGCTCGTCGGCAACGACGTGCACGGCGTGCCGGTTCCGTCCTGGCTGGCCGGCAGCCTGCCCCTGGGCGACCTGATGCAGTACCCGTGGTACCGCCTGTTCGCGTCGGGCACCTGCATCGTCCTGGCCGTGGCGCTGTACCTGGTCGTCAACCACACGCGCCTGGGCATGATGATCCGCGCCGGCGCCAGCGACCGCGACATGGTGCGCGGGCTGGGCATCAACATCCGGCGCCTGTACCGCACCGTGTTCGCCGCCGGCGTGGCCCTGGCGGCCCTGGCCGGCATGA
>Ga0206116_1001525_pt1 | contig 12127 bp, 9 predicted proteins | sample 3A1Ametagenome_FD_178000 | JGI IMG/M metagenome (GOLD analysis project Ga0206116, IMG submission 178000) | Enriched microbial communities from leaf-cutter ant dump, University of Wisconsin, Madison, United States - 3A1A | ecosystem: Environmental > Terrestrial > Nest > Insects nest > Nest dump...
ATCGAATGCGGCTCCACCACGAACACGGCGGCGCGTAGGCAGCGGGTGGCGTTCACGATCGCGCACTTCATCGCCTCGTCGCGCATCGTGGTGCGCAGCGCCAGGCCGTATGAACGCATCGAGGATCTGGACGGCAAGGCCGTAGCATCCACCGCAGGCACCACCAACATCGAGTCCCTGGTGCGCGAGGCCGCGATGAAGTCCATCAACCTGCGGATCGTGCCCGCCAAGGACCATGCCGAAGGCTTCGGCTGGGTGGTGGATGGCAAGGTCGAGGGGTTCGCGATGGACGATGTGCTGCTGTACGGGCTGCGTGCCAGCCACGCGCGTCCCCAGGACCTGAAGGTGATCGGCAAGCCCATGACGATCGAGCCCTATGCGGTGGCGTTCGAGCGCGGCAACCCTGAACTCAAGGCCGTGGTGGACGCCGAGCTGCGGCGGCTGATCCACACGCGGGAGCTGCACCGGCTGTACGACAAGTGGTTCATGTCGCCGATCCCGCCCCATGGCATCAACCTGGGCATGCGCATGCCGCATCTGCTGGTCGATTCGCTGAAATACCCGACCGACTATGTGCCCCAGTAAGCCTGCCGCGCGCATCAACCCTCGGAAGGCGGCGCGAAGACCTCCATCCGGTTGCGCCCGCCGTACTTGGCGCGGTACAGGGCCGCGTCGGCGGCATGCACCAGCGTGTCCGGCCCCGCGTCGGTGCGCGGCACCAGGCTGGCGACGCCGACGCTGAGCGTCAGGACCGGCGCCGTGGGCGAGCGCGGGTGCGGCAGGGCCGCGTCGCGCAGGGCGTCCATGCAGCGCTGCGCGACGACGATGGCGTCCGCCAGAGGCGCATCGGGCAGCAGCAGCGCGAACTCTTCCCCGCCGTAGCGCGCGGCCACCTCGTCCGCGCGGCGGATGGTGCCCTGCAGCAGTTGGGCCACGCGGCGCAGGCAGGCGTCGCCCGCCAGGTGGCCGTAGTGGTCGTTGTAGAGCTTGAAGTGGTCGATGTCGATCAGCACCACGGCCAGCGGCGACTGGTGGCGGCCGCAGCGCAGCCATTCGGTGCCCAGCCGGTCGTCGAAGCGGCGGCGGTTGCCGATGTTCGTCACGCCGTCGGTGGTGGACAGCAGGGCCAGCTTCTCGTTGGCGGTTTCCAGGGCCTGGCGCTGTTCGATCAGGTCGGTGATGTCCAGGCGCACGGCCACCACGTAGTTTTCGGGCGTGCGGGTTTCGTAGATGTTGATCCAGCGGCCGTCGGCCAGGCGCTGCACCAGGGTGGAGGTGCGGCTGCCGTGTTCCGACAGGCGCTCGGCGATCCAGGCCTCTTCGCGGCCGCGCGCCGAGGGGATGAGCCCGCGGTCCAGCGAGTGCCGCAGGATGTCGGCGAACTTGCTGCCCAGGTGGTCCGCGTAGTTCATGTGCGGGTACATGCGCGAGAGCTGCTGGTTGTAGAGCACCAGCCGGTCCTGCTCGTCGAAGATCTCGATGCTCACGGGCAGGGCCTCGACCGCACGCTCCAGCAGCTGCCGGGTGCGCTGGCTTTCCTGGCGCGCGGCATCGGCCTTCTGCCGCTGCTCGATGAGGTCGCTGATGTCCAGGCGCACGCACACCGTCATGCCCGAGGGCGTGCGGCTCTCGTGCATGTGCATCCAGGCGCCGCCGGGGTCGTGGCGCACCTCGGGGCCCGGGCGGTGGCCGCGGATGGCCAGTTCGTGCGCCAGCCACAGCTCCTCCTGCCCCCGGGCTTCCTCGGGGATGCCGTGGCGCAGGCCCTCGCGCAGCAGTTCCTCGTAGGTCTTGCCCAGCGAGGCCTGCACCGGCAGGTGCGGGCGCAGGCGCGCCATGTGGGCGTTGCACAGCACCAGGCGGTCCTGCTCGTCGTAGATCTCCAGCCCGGCGGGCATGGCATCGACGGCTTCGCGCAGGCTGCGCTCGGCGCGTTCGGCGTCCTGCAGCGCCTGCTTGAGCGCGCGTTCCTTGTGCACGACGCTGGTGATGTCGGCGCGCAGCACCACCACGCCCGCGCCGTCCAGCGCGCGCTCGGTCAGCCGCATCCAGCGGTCGCCGCGCACCTCCTGCACCTCGGGGCCGGCCGGCGACCGGTGGCGGGCCATGCGGCCGGCCAGCCAGGCCTCGGGGTCCGGCTGCGCATCCACGATGTGGCCCGAGCCGGCGGCGCGGCGCAGCACGTCCTCGAAGCGCGTGCCGTATTCCAGGTGCATCGACGCGCCCGGCGCCACTTCGCGGTAGCGGGCGTTGCACAGCACGAGCCGGTCGTCGGCGTCATAGATCGCCAGGCCGTCGGGCAGGATGTCGAGCATGGCGGACAGCTGGGTGCGCGCACTCTGGGCCGCCTGGTGCTCTGCGGCGGCCTGCGCCTGCAGCCGCCGGGCGCGCCGCGCCAGGCGCCAGTGCAGGGCCGCGCCGGCCGTCAGCGCCAGCCCTGCGGCGATCAGCGCGGCGCGCGCCGGCGTGTCGAGGCTGCGGCTTGCCAGGACCCATGCCAGCAGGCCCAGCCCGCCCGCGCCGCCAAGGGTCGCCACCAGCAGGGCCACGGGGTCTTCGGGCGGTGGGGCAGGGGGCATGGTGGTGGGATCCCAGGTGGCGGTCGCGGATCCCGCGCCTGCACCTGCATGGTGCAAGGCGGCGGGAGGACCGGTCAGACCTTGAACGGGTTCGCGGAAAGTCTAGCAGTGCCACCTGGTTTGCGATATTCAAAAAAGCAACGAAGGCCCAAACGCCCTAGACTGCACGTCCCGTTCCGTTCCGTCCCTTCCTTTCACTTTCCTGGAGAAATCCGATGCTCACCGAAGACCTCCATTCCGATGCCAAAGCCCTGCTGCCCGGCCGCACGAACGAGTCGGGCGCCACGCGCCGCACCGCGCTGCAGACCGCGCTGGGCCTGGGCTACGCCGCCGCCGCGGCGCCCATCATGGCGCAGACGGCCATCGCCACGCCCGCCGACGGCCTCACGGCCGGGGAAGTCAGCTTCACGGTGAACGGCTTCAAGGTGCCGGCCTACCGCGCCGCGCCGGCGGGCAAGACCGGCCTGCCCGTGGTGCTGGTGATCCAGGAGATCTTCGGCGTGCACGAATACATCGCCGACACCTGCCGCCGCTTCGCCAAGGCCGGCTACCTGGCCATCGCGCCCCAGCTCTACGCGCGCCAGGGCGATGCCACGCAGTACACCGACATCGCCAAGCTCATGGCCGAGGTGGTGTCCAAGGTGCCCGACGCCCAGGTGATGGCCGACCTGGACGCCGCCGTGCAGTGGGCCGCCGCCAACGGCGGCGACGCCGCGCGCGTGGGCATCACCGGCTTCTGCTGGGGCGGGCGCATCACCTGGCTGTACGCCGCGCACGGGCCCGTGAAGGCGGGCGTGGCGTGGTACGGCCGGCTGGTCGGCCAGGCCAGCGAACTCACGCCCAAGCACCCGGTCGATATCGCGCCCATCCTCAAGGCGCCGGTGCTGGGCCTGTATGGCGAAAAAGACACCGGCATCCCCCTTGACACGATTGATAAGATGAAAGCCGCCCTGGCCGGTGGCTCGCCGCAGGCCAAGGCATCGGAATTCGTGGTGTACCCGGATGCTCCCCATGCCTTCCATGCCGACTACCGCCCCAGCTACCGCAAGGAAGCGGCCGAGGATGGCTGGAAACGGGCGCTGGCCTGGTTCAAGCAGCACGGAGTGGCCTGACCGCCAAGCCCTTCGGGGCTTTTTTTGTTTTTAAGAGAAATCCGCCTCCAGCCCAGTAGGGACAGGCGCAAGCAGCTATGACATTGGTAGCAATCATCCTGGCCACCCTGGCCGCTGGTATCGGCAGCGTGTGGCTGGCCGCTCTGCTGATGCGGCTGGGCCTGGGCGGGCGGGCCGACGGCGTCGGGCCGCAGCACCTGCTGAGCCTGGCGGCGGGCGCCCTGCTGGCCACGGCCTTCATGCACCTGCTGCCCGAGGCGTTCGAGAGCCAGGCCGGCGCGCACGACCTGTTCGCCACGCTGCTCGTGGGCGTGGTGTTCTTCTTCCTGCTCGACAAGGCCGAACTGTGGCACCACGGGCATGAGCACCACCAACACGACCACCACCCTGCGCACGACCACCACGGCCATGACCACCATCTCCACCACGCCCCGCGCGCCGGCGGCTGGGCCGTGCTGACAGGCGACAGCGTGCACTGCTTCGGCGACGGCATCCTGATCGCCTCGGCCTTCATTGCCGACCTGCGGCTGGGCATGATCGCCGCCGTCTCGGTGCTTGCGCACGAGGTGCCGCACCACATGGGCGATCTGGTGGTGCTGCGCCAGGCCAGTTCCGACCGGCGCATGGCGCTGGTGAAGGTGTCGCTGGCGGGCGCCGTCACGGCCCTGGGCGGCGTGGCGGGCTACTTCCTGGTGGGGCAGTTGCAGGACTGGCTGCCGTATTTCCTGGCCGTGGCGTCGAGCAGCTTTGTCTATGTGGCGCTGGCGGACCTGATCCCGCAGCTGCAAAAGCGCCTCACGGCGCGCGAGACGGTGCTGCAGATTGCCTGGCTGATCGCGGGTATGGTCATCGTCACGCTGGTGAGTGGGGCGGCGCACGGACATTGAGCAAGCCGGCACCGCGCCGGCAACGCCAGCCGGGACAAGTATGCGGTTACGCACCGTGCGCACCCAGGCGCATGGTGCGGCCCGCGTGGGCATAGAGCGCCGCCCAGGCCGCATGCGTGGCGGGCGTGAAATCCGGGCCCAGGGCATCGGCCAGCGTCTCCAGCAGGGCCGCGCCCACGCTGTCGTAGTGCGAGTCCCGCACGCCGTACTCTGCGTGGCGCTTGCCCAATGCGCGCAGCACGGGGTCGAGCCGCTCGGGGTGGTCGAGCAGGCGTACGGCGTTGCCGATCATCTCCAGCAGCTTGCGTGCCTGCACGTTCATGTCGGATGAAGAAAACAACTCGCCGATGGCCGGGTCGCGCGCGAACAGCTTGGCGTAGAACAGGGCGCCGGCCTGCTCGGCGATGGGCGCCACGCGGGCGAAGCTCTGGCGGACGAGATGGATTTGGTCGGGAGACATGGAAACTCCTGGCTGCGCAAAAAAAGCGCGGGCCGTGGCCCGCGAACGATGGAGGAACTCACTACATTTTCAATAGCTGCCTGCGCCTTTCGGTCGGGCGCAAGAGGTACTTTCATTCAGATTTCTTGCGTCGCCGCGCCAGGCCCAGGCCGCCCACCAGGGCCGACAGCAATGCCAGCCCCGCCGGGGCAAGCACGGGAATGGGCGCTGCGCCGCCCGGGCCTGCCGGCGGCACCGCCGGCGTGGCCACGCGCGTGATCTGCACGAACGGATTGCTGCCGACGCCGTAGGAAATGCTGTACCACACCCCCGGTGCGTTGCTGGCCTCGATCAGCGAGCCGGTGGCGGGCAGGCCCGCGAAGCGGCCCGAGAGCATGGCGAAATCGGTGTAGGCCACCAGCGTGCGCATGAAGCCGATGGCGTCGGGATTGAGGGGGTCTTCCACCACGATGCGCAGCGTGGCGCCGTTCAGCGCCAGGCCGTTTTGCGCCACCAGGCGGCCCGAGTCGTAAGTGGTGGACGCAAGGTATTCCAGCGTGGAGCCCGCCGCGAAAGTGGCTGCGCCCGTCGTCACCGTCAGGCTGCCCACAGTGCTGCCCGCCACGGCGCCGGTCGGCGGCTCGGACACGGCCAGCGTGCCGCCTGCGGCGACGGTCAGGGTGCTGGCTTTCACGGCCTGGCCCGCTGACAGGCGGCTGCCCGCGCCCACGGTGATGGGGCCTTCGCCCACGACGACCGTTGCATTGATGCGGGCATGGGCGTCGCCCGTTACCTGGATGTTGCCGGGTGCCTCGATGCTGTCGAGGCTGCCGATTTCCGCCAGGCCGCTGCCGTGGATGGTGACGGAGCCAGTGCTCTCGCCGCTGATGACGGCACCGCTGGCCGAGAAAGGCGCGGTAATGTCCGTCAGGTTGTGCACCCACAGCGTGCCGCTCAGGTCATAACCCGCCGCGAAGGTCGCGTCCACAAAGGCCTCGAACAGATCGGCATTCACGCTCTTGCTGGGGGCGCTGGCCGGAAAGACCAGTGAGTCTCCCGTCGTGGGGCCGCCCCCGCAGTCCCAGTTGGCCGTGTTGGACATGGCGCTGGTGCCGCCCGTGCCCGTCCAGGTGCACAGCGCCGCCTGGGCTTGGCCGTGCAGCGCGGCCAGGGCGAGCGCCGCAGCGCAGATCGCCGTGCGGCGAAGGGGTGGAAAAGTCAGGTGCATCGCAAGTCGTCCTTGGAGAGAGTCAGAGGGGAAAAGAAATCAGCGCCCGCGCCGCCGCGCGGCACCCAGGCCCGCCAGCAGCAGGGACAGCAGCGCCAGCCCGCCGCCTTCCAGCGTGGGCACGGCGGCAATCTGCCCGCCACCGTCTGGATTGGCGGGGGGCATTCCGGGGTCCACCGGCGGCGGTCCCGCCGTCACGCTCAGGGTGAAGGGCGCGCTGGCCGTGCCGTCCTTGTCCGTGGCTTGCAAGGTGAAGGCGTATTCGCCCGCCGCCGTGGGCGTGCCCGACAGCAGGCCGGTTGCCGCGTTGAAGCCCACGCCCGGCGGCAGTGCGCCCATGAGCGCGTAGGACAGGATGGGGTCGCCATCGGTGGCGATCACGTATTGCGACAGGCTGTGGCTCAAAGGCTGGCTGGCCTGCACGGCGGTGCTGCCGGGGCCGACGATGGGCGGGCTGCTGGCGGGCAGGTTGCCCTGCACCGCCACGCAGCGCGAGAACTCCGAGCTGGCGCGGTAGCCGTTATTGCCGATGCGCGTGGCCGTCATCGTCACGTGCGTGTGGCCGGACGGCATGGCGGGCAGGGCCAGCGTGCCCGCCACCGCGCCGCTGGGGAATGTCTGCACCTGGGCCGCGCCCAGCCACGCCTGGCCCTCGCCGTAGCCCGTGGGGTCGCAGGTGGTGTTGGCGAACACCTCCAGCCGGTAGTCGGCGCTGGGGTCGGCGTTCAGCAGCGTGTAGAGCACTTGTGTGTCCGCCAGGGTGCCGGTGGCGCCGCCGATCAGCGGCGCGCGCTGTGCCCACACGGGCTGGGGCTGGGCGGGGTCGGCGCCCTGATTGAAGGCCGTGTCGAGGATCTCGATGCCTAAAGCACCGTTGCCGTGGATGCGGTTGCCCTGCCAGTTGTGTCCCTGCGGGTAGGCCACGTAGATGTTGTCGCGCTCCAGCCGGATGCCGTTGCCGCCCCAGTGGGCGATGGTGTTGCCCTCGCCCGCGCCCGTGCCGCCCACGGCGGTGTAGCGGGGAAAGGACTGGTTGATGTTGCCCTTGTTGCGGATGAAGACGCCGTGCCCGCTGCCCGCGATGGGGCTGCTGCCGTCCGCGCCCACCCCGATGCGGTTGCCTTGCAGCCGGTTCCAGTCGCTTTCGTTGCTGATGTCGATGCCGTGCTGTGCCGCGCCGATCACGTTGCCCTGCACCGTGTTGCTGTCGCCGCCGATGGCTACGCCAGTGCCCGTGGCGCGCGGGCTGTTGCCGCTGCGGTCGGTGCCGATCAGGTTGTTGCGCACCTGGCTGTTGCCCGTGTAGTTGGCAACGCCGATGCCGCCGGGGCTGGCGACGATGAGGTTGCGGTTGGCCAGCGCATCGGCGTCGTCGCTGCCGATGCGGGTGAGCAGGGCTTTGTTGAGAACCGCGACGCCCCGCTCGTTCGCCAGCAGGCCCGTGGCATCGTCCCCCGCGCCGCTGCCGTCGGTGCCGATGAAGTTGCCGTGGATGCGCACGCCGTTCAGGCCATTGACCACGTTGTTGGCGCTGACCATCACGCCCGCGTAGTTGAACCGCGTGACCGCCACGCCGCGCAGCACCGAGTCGCCCGCGCCCGGCAGGAAGCGCAGCCCGCTGGCGTTGGGCGTGACCACGTTCGCGCCGTCGATGCGCACGGTGACGACGGCGTTGGTGCCCGTGGCCGAGGTGTTGGGCGTGCCGCCGTTGGTGTAGCCGTCGATGGTGACCTGCCGCGTGATGGCGGGCAGCGGCTCCCCGACCGCGATGGTGGTGGGCAAGCCGCCGAAGTCGAAGGCGATGGTGTCCGCGTCGATGTTGGCGTTGGCCCGCTCGATGGCGGCGCGCAGCGTGCAGGTGGTGCTGCCGGTGTTGCAGTGTGTGGCGCCACCCAGCGGCGCGTCGCCATTGCTGGTGACGATGAAGGTGGCCGCGTGCGCAGTAGAGGCAGTCAGGGCGGTGCAAAGCAGGGCGCGGAGCATGGCTGTGGTTTGAAGTGTTTTTGGCCTCCAGCGCTTGCTGGGAAAGCGCTGGAAGCTATCGTTTTGGTAGTTAACAGGCTGCGCTTGCGCTGGTCGGCCGTGGTCATGGCGGCGATTCTTCGGAAAGCCCTCCCCGCTGTCTTGACACGGCGCGACGTGCCATTGACCCCACGCGACATGGCGTGGAATCTGCAACACTTCGCCATTTATTGAAGGCAGCAGAGCGCATGGACACACCGCCCGCAGCATCCGACATGACCCCGGCCCCCACGGCGGCGCTACGCCTGGACGGCCTGCCGGGCGACCGTGGTTTGCAGGCCATGCGCGACTACCTGTCCGGCGTGATGCGGGTGGACATCGCGCCGCTGCATGCCGACCGGCCCTTGCACTACCAGGCCACGCTGCGCACCGTGCCGGGCGCGGGCTGGGGCAGCGCGCGCGCCAGCGGCGTGCGTAGCACGCGCACGGCGGCCTTGTGCAAGGACGGGCAGGACGACCTGATGCTGGTTGCGCCTGCGGCGGAGATGCTTATCGAGCAGCCGGGGCGCGAAGCGCTGCGCGTGCGGCCCGGCGAAGCGGCGCTGCTGTCACAGGCGCGGCCCATGCAGATCGTGCAGCAGGTCGGGGCCGCATGGATGCTGCGCGTGCCGCACCGCGACATGGCCCGCATGCTGCCGCGCCTGGGCAGCAGCCCCATGCTGGTGCTGCGCCAGGGCACGCCGATGCTGCAACTGCTGGTGCGCTTCGGCAGGCTCCTCGAATCCGACCCGCTGCACGGCGCGGCCAGCCAGCAACTGGCCGGGCGCCAGTTGCAAGACATGCTGGCGGTGACCGTGGGCCAGTCGCCGGACTTCGCCGCCTGGGCCGAGCAGCACCGCCTGGCCGCCGTGCGCCTGGCCGCCGTGCGGGCCGACATCGCCGCCCATCTGGGCAGCGGCCGCCTCAGCCTGGACTGGCTGGCGCAGCGCCAGGGCATCTCGGCACGCCACCTGCAACGTCTGCTGGCGGGCGAGGGCACGAGCTTTCAGGACCTGCTGCGTACGGCCCGCCTGCAAGCCGCCCGCGCCATGCTGCAGGAGCCGCGCAACGCGCAGCGCAGCATCTCGGACATCGCGCACGCCTGCGGGTTTTCAGAAGCCTCGGCGCTCAGCCGGGCGTTCCGGCAGCACTACGGCATGACGCCGGGGCAGGTGCGGTGGGATTTGGGTAAAAACTGACCGCAGCGCTTATGTAGCAAGCGCTGAAAGCTATTGGATTGGTAGCGAAATCAGCGCGCCAACTCTTCCCGCACCGCCGCCACCTGCCGCCGCGACACGGCCAGCAGCTCGGTCGAGCCCTGCAGCCGCACGGCCCAGCCTTCGCCTTCTTCAGGGTCGTAGTGCTTCTCCAGCGCGCGCACCGCGCGGCGGGCCACCAGCGCGTTGCGGTGGACGCGCAAAAAGCGCGGCGCGTACTTGGCCTCCAGCTCGCTCAGGGCGCCGTCCATGATGTAGCTGCGCGTGGCGGTGCGCACGGTCACGTATTTCTGCTCGGCCTTGAAGTACAGCACCTCGGCTAGCGGCAGGCGCTCGGTGCGGCCGCGGTCCTGGATCAGCAGCGTCTCGCCCTCGGGCGCGGCGCTGGTGACCGGGGCGCGGGTGCCGCGCTGCACCTTGGCCAGCGCCTGCTGCAGGCGTTCGCGGCGCACGGGCTTGGTGAGGTAGTCCACGGCGTCCAGCTCGAAGGCGCTCACGGCGTGGTCGGCGTGGGCCGTGACGAAGACCACGGCGGGCGGCTGGGGCAGGGCCTGCAGCGCGTGGGCCAGGGCCAGGCCGTCCTGGCCGGGCATGTGGATGTCGAGCAGCACCACGTCGAAGGCACGCCCGCCCGTGGGGCCGAGCAGGGCCAGCGCCTCGCCCGCGTTGGCGGCTTCGGCCACGGTGGTGCGGTGGGTGTCCGCGCAGTCGGCCAGCAGGGTGCGCAGGCGGCTGCGGGCCAGGGTTTCGTCGTCAACGATGAGGATGTTCATAGTTTTTGCTGGTCGGGCGCGGGCAGGGTGATGCGCACCTGGTACAGGCCGTCCTGCACGCCCGCGCTGAATTCGCCCTGCACGTCGTGCAGCAGAGCCAGACGGGCGCGCACGTTGGCCAGGGCGATGCCGTGGCCTCGCGGTGCGTCATGGCTGGCGTCGGCGGGGGGCAGGGTGTTGGTGATGCGCACCACCACGCGGCTGCCGCGCAGCTCGGTCAGCACGCGCAGCTTGCCGCCGCGCGGGCTGGGCTCCACGCCGTGCTTGACGGCGTTCTCCACCAGCGGCTGCAGCAGCAGCGGGGGCAGGCGGGCGTCGCCGGCACGCTCGTCCACGCTCCACTGCACCTGCAGGCGCCTGCCGAAGCGCACTTCCTCGATGGCGAGGTAGCGGCGGGCCAGCGTGATTTCCTCGGCCAGCGTGACGGATTCGCCCTGCTCCACGAGCGCGTGGCGGAACAGGTCGGACAGGTCTTCGAGCAGCGACTCGGCCTTGGCGGGCTCGGCGCGCACCAGGGCGATGGCGCTGTTGAGGGTGTTGAACAAAAAGTGCGGGCGGATGCGCGACTGCAGCTCGGTCAGCCGCGCCGTGGTGGCGGCGGGCGTGCGGCCGCGCGCGCGCAGCACCAGCGCGGCCACCAGCATGGCCGCCAGCAGCGCGCCCGTGGCGCTGCTCGCCAGCCAGGGCGGCGACTGCGCCATGCCCACCAGCGCCAGCGTGCCGCAGGCGTACGCGCCCGCCAGGGCCCCCAGCAGCACGCCCGCCGTGTACTGCAGTGTGGTGGACAGTCGCTGCAGCACGGTCTTGAGGCTGCACGCCACGATGAGCCACACCAGCGTGGCGGGCAGCGCACCGCCGGTCAGCAGCGCCAGGCTGGCCAGCCATTCGCCCGGGCTGGCGGTGCCGTACATGGCGCCTACGCCCAGCACCAGCTCCACGAACAGCACGGCCCGCAGCACCACGCCGACCTGGCAGGCGTCGAACACCAGTGCCCGGCGCGGCGGCGCGGCGGAATGGGGTGCTGGGGACGGCGGGGGCCGGGTCGATAAAATTTGCGTTTCCTGCATAGACAACTTTTCCCGGATTATTCCTCTCCCATGTCCACCAACCAACTCGACACCAAAGCCCAGGCCTGGTCTGCCCTGTTTTCCGAGCCCATGAGCGACCTGGTCAAGCGCTACACGTCCAGCGTGTTCTTCGACAAGCGCCTGTGGCAGGCCGACATCGCCGGCAGCCTGGCGCACGCCGAGATGCTGGCGGCGCAGGGCGTCATCGGCCAGGACGACCATGCCGCCATCCAGCGCGGCATGGCGCAGATCGCGCAGGAGATCGAATCCGGCGCCTTCGAATGGAAGCTGGACCTGGAGGACGTGCACCTGAACATCGAGGCGCGCCTGACCCAACTGGTGGGCGACGCGGGCAAGCGCCTGCACACCGGCCGCAGCCGCAACGACCAGGTGGCCACCGACGTGCGCCTGTGGCTGCGCGGCGAGATCGACCTGATCGCCGACCTGCTCAAGGAGCTGCAGGTGGCGCTGGTCGACGTGGCCGAGCAGAACGTCGATGTGATCCTGCCCGGCTTCACCCACCTGCAGGTGGCCCAGCCCGTGAGCTTCGCCCACCACATGCTGGCCTACGTGGAGATGTTCGCGCGCGACGCCGAGCGCATGGCCGACGTGCGCCGCCGCGTCAACGTGCTGCCGCTGGGCAGCGCGGCCCTGGCCGGCACCACCTATCCGCTGGACCGCGAGCGCGTGGCGCGCACGCTGGGCATGGAGGGTGTCTGCCAGAACAGCCTGGACGCCGTGAGCGACCGCGACTTCGCCATCGAATTCACGGCGGCGGCCAGCCTGTGCATGGTGCACGTGAGCCGCCTCAGCGAAGAACTCAT
>Ga0206116_1001526_pt1 | contig 12124 bp, 11 predicted proteins | sample 3A1Ametagenome_FD_178000 | JGI IMG/M metagenome (GOLD analysis project Ga0206116, IMG submission 178000) | Enriched microbial communities from leaf-cutter ant dump, University of Wisconsin, Madison, United States - 3A1A | ecosystem: Environmental > Terrestrial > Nest > Insects nest > Nest dump...
GCGCCGTGCCGCTCGGCCAGGGCCACCACGGCGTCCCAGGCGCGGTCGCGGTCCACTGCGGCGCCCACCACGAAAACTGGGCGTTGCGCGGCGTCCAGCGCATCGCCGATGGCCTGCAGCACGCGCGGCTCGGGGCGTGATTCGGTGCTCACGATGCGTGGCTGCGGGGCCTCGCAGGGCTTGTCCCAGTCGTCCGCGGGAATGGACACCAGCACCGGCCCGCGCGGCTGCTGCATGGCGATGTAGTAGGCGCGGGCGATGGCCAGCGGCACGTCCTCGGCGCGCGCGGGCTCGATGCTCCACTTCACGTAGGGCTTGGGCAGCTCCGTGGCCTGGCCCGAGAACAGGAACGGGTCGAACGGCAGGATGGAGCGCGCCTGCTGCCCGGCCGTGATGACCATGGGCGTGCGGTTCTTGTGCGCGGTGAAGATGTTGCCCATGGCATGGCCCACGCCGGCCGCCGAATGCAGGTTCACGAAGGCCGCGTTGTGCGTGGCCTGGGCATAGCCGTCGGCCATGCCCACCACCACCGATTCCTGCAGGCCCAGCACGTAGCGGAAGTCGCCGGGGAAGTCGAGGAACAGCGGCAGCTCGGTCGAGCCCGGGTTGCCGAAGATGGTGTCGATGCCGAAGCCGCGCAGCAGGCCGAGCACGGCCTCGCGGACGGTGGGAAGAGGAGTTTGGGAGGGCATGCGTTGATCTTCGTCATCCGCCTTTCATCCATCAATACAATGAATCGACTAAGTGGTATTCATTCAATGCATATTAAGGACATCGACCTCAACCTGCTGCGCCTGTTCGATGCCGTGCACCGCACGCGCAACGTGAGCCGCGCGGCCGAGCTGCTGGACCTCACGCAGCCCGCGGCCAGCCAGGCGCTGACCCGTCTGCGCCTGCTCATCAAGGACCCGCTCTTCGTGCGTGCGGGCGGCGGTGTGCAGCCCACCCCCAAGGCCGACCGGCTGGCCAGCGCGGTGCGCAGCGCCCTGGGCCTGCTCGAAGAAGCGCTCAACGAGTCCGCCCGCTTCGAGCCGCTGCGCTCGCACAAGGTGTTCCGCATCCACATGAGCGACATCGGCGAAGGCCGCTTCCTGCCCGACCTGGCGGTGGCGCTGCGGCGCCAGGCCCCCGGCGTGCGGCTGGAGACCCTGCCCGTGCCGCGCGGCGAGATTGCGCAGCGGCTGGACAGCGGGGACATCGACTTCGCCTTCGGCTTCCTGCCCACGGTGAAGGACACGCAGCGCGTGCAGCTCATCAAGGACAGCTATGTGGTGCTGCTGCGCGCCGGCCACCCGTTCGCGCAGCGCCGCCGCAGCGGGCCCGCGCTGCTCAAGGACCTGCAGCAACTGGAGTTCGTGGCCGTGCGCACGCATTCGGACACCCTGCGCATCCTGGAAATGCTGCAGCTGCAGGACCGCGTCCGCCTGACGACCGAGCACTTCATGGTGCTGCCCGCCATCGTGCGCGGCACCGACCTCGCGGTGGTCATGCCCCGCAACATCGCCCGCACCTTCGCCGCCGACGCGGGCTACACCATCATCGAGCCGCCTCTGCCGCTGCGCGACTTCACTGTGTCGCTGCACTGGAGCCGGCGGTTCGAGAGCGACCCCGGCAACCAGTGGATGCGCGGCGTGATCGAGGGCCTGTTCAAGGAACAGGACTGAAGGCCGAGCACGGGTGAATTGTCAAAAATCATAGCTGCCAGCGCTTGACCAGTAAGCGCTGAAGGCCAAAAAGGCTTGAAATTCAAGGTGCTTGCGCGCACCCAGTGACCCCGATGCAACGGGACGGTCAGGCAGATATGATGACTGTATGAAAACACAGTTTCATGACCCCGATACACCCGCCCCGCCCGAAGAGATCCGCATCCCCCTGCAGGCCATCCGCGGCCGGGGCGCGGCCACGGCCATGGCGCACCGGTTCGCGCGCGATGCGCGCGAGGAGGTGGATGACGGCTGGGCGGGGCAGGATGAACCGGACAGTACCTTGGCGCCCGCCACCCGCGTGCACCTGGAGACGGCGCGCAGCGCCCTCTGCTCCAACGACTCGCCGGACATCTTCTTCGACCTCTCGGTGAACCCCTACCGGGGCTGCGAGCACGGCTGCATCTACTGCTACGCGCGGCCCACGCACAGCTACCTGGGCTTCTCGCCGGGGCTGGACTTCGAGACCCAGATCATCGCCAAGCACAACATCGCCGAGGTGCTGCGGCGCGAGCTGGCGCAGCCGCGCTACCAGCCGCGCCTGATCAACATCGGCTCCGCCACTGACTGCTACCAGCCCGTGGAGCGCGAGCTGAGGCTTACGCGCCGTCTTGTCGAGGTGATGCGCGACGCGCGCCACCCGTTCTCCATCATCACCAAGTCCATCGGCGTGGAGCGCGACCTGGACCTGCTCGCCCCGCTGGCCGCGCAGCGCCTGGCCGCCGTGTACGTGACCATCACCACGCTGGACCCGGTGCTCGCCCGCCGCCTGGAGCCACGCGCCGCCGCCCCCCACCGGCGCCTGCGCACCCTGCGCACGCTGGCCGATGCGGGCGTGCCCGTGGGCGTGAGCGTGGCGCCGCAGATCCCGTTCGTCACCGAAGACATGGAGCAGGTGCTGGAGGCCGCGCGCGATGCGGGCGCCAGGAGCGCCTTCTACACCGTGCTGCGCCTGCCCTGGGAGCTGGACGCCGTCTTCCGCGAATGGCTGGCCCTGCACTACCCGCAGCGCGCCGCTCGCGTGCTGGCGCGGGTGCAGGACCTGCACGGCCTGGATGCGGCGCAGCGCGGCGCGGGCAAGGTCTACGACAGCGACTTCGCCACCCGCATGAAGGGCAGCGGCCTGTGGGCCGACCTGCTGCGCCAGCGCTTCGCAGGCGCCTGCCGCAGGCTGGGGCTCAACCGCGAGCGGCTGGAGCTGGACCTGTCGCAGTTCCGCCCGGGGCTGGCGCGCGGGCAAGGTTCGCTGTTCTGATGAAGGGGCTTGAGAAAACTCAACCCCGCTGCGTGCAAAAAATCGAAATTGAGTGGCACGTAGCCTGCTGTAACGGCGTTGCAATTGCTGAATCAGGCAGCGTCGGGAGACCGGCGGCGCGAGCGGATCGCCCAGATCTGGAGTGCGAAACCCGCCATGAAGGTGAAGACCCACGCAAGCAGCGCGGAGCGCACCAGCGGAGACTGCGGCCCGTCAGCCCATGGATGCGCCGGCGGCAGGCGGGTCAGCGTTTCAGCGATTCCCGGCACCAGCAGCAGGAAGAAGCTGAAGGAGCGCCCGAAGGTGGCCAGGTAGGGGCGCAGTTGCCCCAGGAAGGACAGGCGAGGCACGAGCAGGCTGCCAAAGGCCGCGAGAAGAGCCAGGACGCCCAGGGCATGCGCGGGATTCAAGCCGCCGGTGCTAGACAAGCCAAACGATGTGAGCACCGAAATCGCCAGTCCGGCCAGGTAGATCCTGCCGGAGCGGGTCCCCGGCTCGATCATGCGGTAGCGCGCAAATCCGTAGAAGCCCGCGACAACCGGTACCAGGCTGACGATGGTGTGGAAGGAGCCGATGGGGGAGAGCGTGGTTGTCATGGAGTGGTACCTATCTATCAGTTGGTAGTTTTGCGGAGTAAATGAAGAACGCGGCGGAAGCGGCGGCCTGCTACCGGCTACCGGGATGACAGCCGGTGCATGAGCGGCTGCACGATGGTCTCGAAAACATCCGGATCGCCGTAGGCGCGTGCCGAGAGCATGGCTCCGTGCACCGTCGCCATGAAATTCATCGCCTCCGCTTCCGGGCTCGTTCGCAGGAAAAGGACTTCCTGCGAAGCACCCCTGGCCAGCACGGAGGCGAGCCACGCGGTCAGGTCCAGAAAATGGCTGCGGACTTCATCCGCTACTTCGCTGGGGATTGCGGGTAGTTCGGCTGCGAGCAGGGCGCAGATGCAGAAGGACGAACTGCCATCGCGGATGCATGTGGCCCAATACCCCGCGTAGGCTTCAAGCTGTGCTCGCGGATCTGGAATCTGTTGCTCCAGCGCCGCCATGCCCGCGCGCGCTTCCTCGCGGTACCGTACGAGGACCGTCCGAACCAGCTCGGCCTTGCTTGGAAAGTGGTGGTGGATGCTGGCTTTGCTGATATGCACGGATTCCGAGATATCAGCATAGCTGAAGCCGTTGTAGCCGCCGGTGGCCAGGAGCGAACGCGCGCATGCGGCGATTTCCGTGGCCCGAGGAGAGAGTTCCAAATCCATGCAGATATTCTATCAACTAGTAGAGAGATTTGAACGCATTCGCCTCATCGGCCTGCGAAATAGGGGCTCCATTGACTGGAACATGGCCGCGCGACTCAGGCGCGCTGCGTTCCCTTCGGTGTGTCTGCCAGCAGCCGCAGCGCTATGCCAAGGGAAAGTACGGCGGCAATCGCGCCGGCCAGGTAGATCGAGCCCATCCCCCGGGCACCCGCCAGTGCACCCGCCAGCGGCGTGGTAATGCCCAGGGCAATGTCCAGGAATGCCACGTAGGCCCCCATGGCCAGGCTGCGGGTTTGCGGCGGAGCTCGCCGCACGGCCTCCACGCCGAATCCAGGGAACGCCAGCGAATAGCCGAAGCCGGTCAACGCAGCGCCGAGATAGGCCATGGAGACGGTATCTGCACCCCAGATGAGCAACTGGCCGGCCATCTCGATGGCCACGCTGACTAGCGCCACCTTCGCTCCGCCAATCTTGTCCGGCAGATGCCCGAAGCCGATGCGTGCGCCGATGAACGCCGCGCCGAAGGCCGTGAACACCAGCGACGAGTTGCCCCATTCCTTGGCCGCAAAGAGCAGCGCCATGAAAGCCATGATCAGGCCAAAGCCCACGCTGGAGAACGCAAGCCCCAAGCCGGGCCACCATACGGCACCCAGCACCTTGTAGAACGGGGTGCGCCGCGTCGCGGAAGGCGCAACCGCCTGAACGTTGGAAATGGCCGCCAGGGCCAGCAGCGGAATCAACGCCGTGGCCACCGAAATACCCGTGAAACCCCAGCGTGCGTTCACCGCCACGCCCGCGGGCGCTCCGAGCGCGTAGGCTCCAAAGATGGCGATGCCGATCCACACCATGACCTTGCCCGCGTTCTGCGCGCCAACCAGGCCCATGGCCCAGCCCAATGCGCCCGTAGCGATCAGGCTTTCACCCAGAGCCAGCAGTACGCGGCCCAGGAGCAGGACCCAGGTCGATGCCGTGGGCGTGGCAACGAAAGCCAGCGACGCCAGATAAGCCAGGCCGGAACTGGCTGCGAAGAGGAGGCCGGCGATCACCGCGCGCTTGGTGCCGCGCATGTCGGCGAAGTTGCCGGCCCAGGAGCGCGACAGCAGGGCAGCGGCGAACTGCGATCCCATGACCAGCCCGACCACCAGCGTGCCCATGCCCAACCTCTCGTGCAGATGCAAAGGCAGAACCGGCAACTGTATTCCGATGGTCAGAAAGCCGATGAACACGGCCAGCGTGATGGGCAGCAGTGTGAGAAAGACACCGACCGCCGCAGGCGGCACCGGAGCGGAAGGAGACGGAATGTTGTCTTGCGCCATGGGCTTCAACCCTGTCCCGTCGAAATCTTGGTGCCGCCGCCACGGCATGAACGAACCCGTGCGGCGAGGTACGTATGGGCATGGGTCTGCCGGAGCGGCTGCTCCGGCAAGGCCGCGAATGCAAAGGTAGTGAGTGTCCTGGTCATGAAAATATCCAATCGGGTGGGTGCCATGTGGCTTTCGCAAAAATGCGATGAATTCATCGCGTTGGTAGAATACGATGGATCAGTCGCTTTTCCTATTCGCATTGGCTCAGAGCCCTTGAACCCCCATGACCAAACGCCCGGCGCCCCAGGTTTCCTCGAGAAAACAACCCCAGCAGGCCCGCTCGACGGAACTGGTCGCGGCGATCCTGCAAGCCGCTGTTCAGGTTTTGGCCAGGGAAGGCGCCCAGCGCTTCACCACGGCGCGAGTTGCGGAGAAGGCCGGCGTGAGCGTCGGCTCGGTGTACCAGTACTTTCCGAACAAGGCGGCGATCCTGTTCCGGCTGCAGAGCGACGAGTGGATGCAGACCACGGAGATGCTGCGCGGTATCCTGGAGGACACCCGCAAGCCGCCTCTCGTGAGGTTGCGCGACATGGTCCATGCCTTCATTCGTTCGGAGTGCGAAGAGGCCGGGATGCGTGTGGCGCTCAGTGATGCCGCGCCTCTTTACCGCGATGCGCCGGAAGCCCAGGCCGTGAAGGCTTCCACGGAAAAGCTCTACCTGGACTTCATGCGGGAAGCCCTGCCCAAGGTGCCGCCGCGCGCCCGTGCCGTGGCAGCTGACTTGGTGATCAAGACCCTTAGTACCGTAGGCAAGGAGTTTTCCGAAAGCCCGCGCACGGTGGCCGAGATCCGGTCCTACGCCGACGCGATGGCGGACATGTTCTGTGCCTACCTCGCACAGATCGCGGAGCGGCATGCCATGCGTTCATGAGGTGCATGCTCGTCAGGCGCCCTCTACACGGTGCTGCGCCTGCGCTGGGGCCCGGCGGCCGTATTTCTCCGGTCCGGAGCGGCAGGGCCTGAACGTATCGCGTGCCGGGTCGTAGGCCCCCGTCTTCACGTCCATCAGTCCCAGCACCGAATGGAAGTAGCTGTCATGTGTGATGCGCCGCTCGGCCAGATCCTGCTGCAGGCAGCCCATGGGCAGGCCCAGGCGGGACTGCATGGTGGGCGAAAGCCAGGTGATCCAGGGCACGTGCTTTTGCACGTCGGGCGCGATGGCGTAGGGCAGGCCGTGCAGGTAGAGGTTGTTTTCGCCCAGCGATTCGCCGTGGTCTGCTACGTAAATCATAGCTGTTTGCGCTTGCCCGGATTGCGCTGCAAGCCAATTGAGCACTGAATCCAGGAACTGGTCGGTCTCCACGATGGAGTTGTCGTAGGCGTTCACCACCTGCTGCCGCGCGCATTCCTGCAGCGCGGTGGAGGCGCATTCGGGCAGGAACTTCTTGTTTTCCGGCGCGGAGCGCTTGAAGTACGCCGGGCCGTGGCTGCCCATCTGGTGCAGCACCACCACCGTGCCGCGCTGGCGCTGCTCGGGCGGCAGCGCGGCGATGCGGGCGTCCAGGCCCTGCAGCATCACGCGGTCCAGGCACTCGCCGCTGGCGCACAGGGCGGCGTCCTTCAGGCCCGTGGTGCTGGTCTGGCCGATGCGGTCGCACACGCCCTTGCAGCCGGACTGGTTGTCCACCCACAGCACGGCCAGGCCCGCGTGCTGGAGCACGTCGATCAGGTTCTCGAAATTCGCGGCGCGGGCCTCGAAGCCCGTGCGCCCCAGGTGCGAGAACATGCAGGGCACGGACGCGGCGGTGCTGGTGCCGCAGGACCACGCATTGCGCGCGCTGGCGATGTCCTTGCGGGCCGCCAGGCGCGGCGTGGTGTCGCGCGCATAGCCGTTGATGCCGAAGTTGCCGCTGCGGCCCGTCTCGCCCAGCACCAGCACCAGCAGGGGCGGGCGGGCCTGCCCGGCGTAGCTGGCGCCCAGCTTCGCGTCGCGCCCCACGGGTAGCAAGTGGGTCGATTCCATGCGCAGCGGCTGCGTGGCGACCTTGCCCAGCGCATAGACGGTGTTGAGCGGGTTGACCAGATAGCGCAGCCGGGGCTGGTTGCGCATGGTGGAGGCGAAGTCCTGGAACACCAGCAGCAGGCACAGCAGGATGACGGCGACGGAGCCGCCCAGCAGCAGCGCGTTGTGCCCGGCCAGCCGCAGCGGGGCTACGCGCCGCACGGGCGTGCGGGCCAGCCACCACAGCGGCGGCGCGGCCAGCGCGAGCACGGTGACGGGCAGGCGCCAATTCAGCAGGTCGCGGGCCTCGTGCACGTCGGTCTGCAGCACGTTGACCAGCATGCTGGCGTCGATGGCGATGCCGTAGGCCAGCATGAAGTACGCGCCGAAGGCGGCGGCCACCACCAGCACGGCGGCAGCGGGCTTGAGCGTGCGGCGCCATGCGAACAGGCTCAGCAGCGCCGCGTTGCCCGCCGCCACGATGAGCGCGAAAGCCAGCGCGAACAGCGCGCCCCGCAGGCTGCCCTGGCCGGGCAGGGCGGCCACCTCGCGCCACAGCGGCAGGTTGCAGGCCGTGGCCAGCCACAGGCTGACGAGCACCGCCACGCGGGCGGGGTGGATGGGTTGGCGGGGGAGGGCGGCCGCCTGCGGCGTGCCCGCAGGGGCGAAGGCTGGCAGCAGGCGCTGCAGGATCAGGAGCATGGGCGCACTGTGGCGCCCGCAACTTAAGCCCGCATTAACGCGGCATGGTGCCGCAGGTGGTCGGCGATGAAGCTCTGGATGAAATAGTAGCCGTGGTCATAGCCCGGCTGGCGGCGCAGCGTGAGCGGCTGGCCGATGGATGCGCAGGCAGCCTCGAAAGCTTCGGGCAGCAACTGCTTCTCGTGCAGGAATTTGTCGGCCAGCCCCTGGTCGATGAGGATGCCTGCGGGGTAGGGCGCCACGGGCTGGTTCTGCATCAGTACCGTGGCATCGTGCTCGCCCCAGGCCGTGCGGTCGGCGCCCAGGTAGCCGGTGAAGGCCTTTTCGCCCCAGGGGCAGTTCACCGGGTTGGCGATGGGGGCGAAGGCCGAGAGCGTCTTGAACCGGCCCGGGTGGCGCAGCGCCAGCGTGAGCGCGCCGTGGCCGCCCATGCTGTGGCCGAAGATGCCCAGCCGCGCGCCGTCGATGGGCAGGTGCTCGGCCAGCAGGGGCAGCAGCTCGTGCATCAGCCAGCTTTCCATGCGCCAGTGCGCGGCCCAGGGCGCCTGCGTGGCGTCCAGGTAGAAGCCCGCGCCCACGCCGAAGTCCCAGGCGTCGGCCTCGCCCGGCACGCCCGCGCCGCGCGGGCTGGTGTCGGGTGCGACCAGGGCCAGGCCCAGCTCGGCCGCCAGGCGCTGCGCGCCGGCCTTGACCATGAAGGTCTCCTCGGTGCAGGTCAGCCCCGCCAGGTAGAGCAGGGCGGGCACCTTCTCCCCGGCCACGGCCTGCGGCGGCAGGAAGACCGAGAACTTCATGGGCAACCCGGTCTCGCGCGAGGGGTGCTGGTAGAAGCGCTGCGCGCCGCCAAAGCAGGCGTGGCCGCTGAGGAGTTCGAACGGGCTGGCCATGGCGTCAGGCCGCGTACTTGACCACGGAGCGGATGGACTTGCCTTCGTGCATCAGGTCGAAGGCTTCGTTGATGTCCTTGAGGCCCATGGTGTGGGTGACGAAGGGCGCGAGCTGGATGCGGCCCGCCATCGCGTCCTCCACCATGCCCGGCAGCTCCGAGCGGCCCTTGACGCCGCCGAAGGCCGTGCCCAGCCACTTGCGGCCGGTTACGAGCTGGAAGGGGCGGGTGCTGATCTCCTGCCCCGCGCCCGCCACGCCGATGATCACGCTCTGGCCCCAGCCCCGGTGCGCGCACTCCAGCGCGGCGCGCATCACGTTGACGTTGCCGATGCACTCGAAGGAGTGGTCCACGCCCCAGCCCGTCATCTCCACGATGACCTGCTGGATGGGCTTGTCCGGGTGGTCCTTGGGGTTCACGCAGTCGGTGGCGCCGAAGGTGCGCGCCAGGTCGAACTTGGCTGGATTGGTGTCGATGGCGATGATGCGCCCGGCCTGGGCGATCTTCGCGCCCTGGATCACCGCCAGGCCGATGCCGCCCAGGCCGAACACGGCCACGGTGTCGCCGGGCTGCACCTTGGCGGTGTTCTTCACCGCGCCCAGGCCGGTGGTCACGCCGCAGCCCAGCAGGCACACCTGCTCGGGGTTGGCGTCGGGGTTCACCTTGGCGAGCGAGACCTCGGCCACCACCGTGTATTCGCTGAAGGTGGAGCAGCCCATGTAGTGGTACAGGGGCTGGCCGTTGTAGCTGAAGCGCGTGGTGCCGTCGGGCATCACGCCCTTGCCCTGCGTGGCGCGCACGGCCACGCACAGGTTGGTTTTGCCGCTCTTGCAGAACAGGCATTCGCCGCATTCGGCGGTGTAGAGCGGGATCACGTGGTCGCCGGGCTTCACGCTGGTCACGCCTTCGCCCACTTCCACGACGATGCCCGCACCCTCGTGGCCCAGCACCACGGGGAACAATCCCTCGGGGTCGTCGCCGCTGAGCGTGAAGGCATCGGTGTGGCACACGCCGGTGTCGGTGATGCGGATGAGCACCTCGCCTTTCTTGGGCGGGGCCACGTCGATCTCGACGATCTGCAGGGGTTCTCCGGCCTTGAAGGCGACGGCGGCGCGGGATTTCATGGGTAGTGCTCCTTGTGGGGTTCGTTCGTTCAGGCGACTTACTTCAGGTACGAGCGCAGCAGGGCCAGCGTTTCCTCCACCGCCTGCGGCGTGGGCGCGGGCTGCTGCGCCAGGGTTTCGCGCAGGTGGCTGTCGAGCAGGTCGGCCATCAGGCCGTGCACGGCGCCGCGCATCGCGGCGAGCTGCTGCAGGATGGGGGCGCAGTCCTTGCCGGCCTCCACCGCGCGCTCCAGCGCCTCGGCCTGGCCGCGGATGCGGCGCAGGCGGGTGATGGCGCGGTGCTTGTCTTCGGCGGTGTGGGGCATGGCTCAGTCAGGTACTGGATATGAGTATAAAAGATGAGCCGGCCAAAATTAAGCGCTGGAGGTGTGGAAAATAGGGCTACTGGGGACTAGTATGCATACCCTTGCGGCCGGGCCACAGCGCCACCAGCACCAGCAGCACGGCAATCAGCGCATAGGGCGCCCCGGGGTCGATGTCATAGACCAGCGTGCCCACCAGTGGCCCGGCGATCATGCCCAGGCCGTGCGCGGCGCCCACGGTGCCGGCCGTGGCGCCTTGCTCGTTGGCGTTCACCGCGTTCGCGGCCAGCGCCGTGACGGAGGGGAACACCCAGCCCATGCCCGCCGCCGCGACGAAGTAGCCGGCCCACAGGGCCGGCTGCGACGTGGCGAACAGCACCGAGCCGAAGCCGGCGGCGGAGACCGCGCCGCCGATGCGGATCAGCCGCTGCGGCGCCCAGCCCAGCTTGCGCACCAGCAACTGGGCCAGGATCAGCGCTACGCCGACCACCGTCAGCGCGATGCCGGCGGCACGCGCCGCGGCGGCGGCATCCAGGTGCAGCCGGTCCAGCGCGAAGAAGCCGACCACGACCTGCGCGATGGTGACGCTGAACATGGCCGCGAAGGCCACGGCCAGCGGGCGGCGCAGCCGCGCGTCGCTGATCTTGAGCGTGGCGGCGTCCGGCGCGGCGTGGTGCTCGGTGCGGGGCAGTGCGCGCCACAGCACGCCGAAGGCGACGAAGGGCAGCAGGGCCGTGATGAAGAGCGGCAGCTCCAGGCTGTGCGCGGCCAGCGCCCCCGCCACGCCGGGCCCGGCCACCATGCCGATGCCGCTGGCGGCGCCCAGCGTGGCCATGGCGCCCGCGCGCTTTTCGGGCGGGACGTGGTCGGCGATCAGCGCCGCGCCCGTGGTGGGCACGGCCGCATAGAAGCCACCGGCGGTGCCGCGCAGCACCACCACGCCCGCGAAGGCCAGCCAGACCGGCGGCGGCTGGCGCAGCGCCACCACGATGAATGCGCAGAGCAGGGCATAGGACAGCACGAAGCCGCCCAGGCCCTGCAGCAGCACGCGGCGGCGGCCCAGCCGGTCGCTCGCAGCGCCCCAGCGGCGGGCGAACAGCACCCAGGCGATGCCGCCCACGGTCACGGCCAGCCCGGCCTGCCAGGGCGCAAGCCCCAGGACGCGGGCGATGGGCCCGATCAGGGCGACGAAGGACATCATCGCCAGCGTGCACACGAAGGTCTCGAACATCAGCGGCTTCATGCTGAAGGCGCTGCCGGCGGATGGCAGGGCGGGAGAGGATCCGGAAAGGGCTTTCATGAGGTTCCTTGCGGTCAAATTTATCAAATGATAATCAATTGCATTTGATGCAAGAGGCAAGCCCCTGAACGAAAAAAGCCCGCAGGGCGCGCCTGCGGGCTTTGTAGGGAGCCGGCCGTGGCAGCCGGCGCCGGATGGCCGATCAGCGGTTGGCCAGCGGGGGCACGTCGCGGCGGGGCGAGCCGGTGAACAGCTGGCGGGGGCGGCCGATCTTGTACTCGGGGTCGCCGATCATCTCGTTGAGCTGGGCGATCCAGCCCACGGTGCGGGCCAGCGCGAAGATGCCGG
>Ga0206116_1001529_pt1 | contig 12122 bp, 6 predicted proteins | sample 3A1Ametagenome_FD_178000 | JGI IMG/M metagenome (GOLD analysis project Ga0206116, IMG submission 178000) | Enriched microbial communities from leaf-cutter ant dump, University of Wisconsin, Madison, United States - 3A1A | ecosystem: Environmental > Terrestrial > Nest > Insects nest > Nest dump...
TGGGCGTCCTCGTCCCACACCATCATGGAGCGATACACCGCTCCGCTCGTGCCGTCTTGCGTGCGGATCGAGCCGTCATCGGCCTGATCGCTTACTGGCACACGCAACACCACCACCTGCTGTTGCAGGTCTTGGTCGGTGTAGATCGTCGAGGTGGGAATCACCTCATAGCCGGGAATCGCGGTGGCGCGCCCACCCTCAACCGTCGCATCCGGCGACTCCACGAGAGGCTGCTCGGCCGTGCCCACCTTGACCACGCCGTCGTCCACGATGGCGAAGCCAAGCTCGGTGCCGGACTGCACCACGGTCAGGGGATAGCTGGGAGAGCCGGCAACCTTGCGCTCGTTCTGAATGAGGATGGCGTCAACGGCCTGCTCTTGCGACAGGTTGTGACCCGTGCCGTAGTTGGTGAAGGCCACGTACCCCGTGTAGGCCATGGTGAACAGCTGGAATACCAGCAGGAACATCAGGCCAGGGAAGATGTATTTGAGCGGGACCGCCCGCTTGGAGAAGTACACCCAGTCGGCCGCCACCAGCAGCACCACAAGCGCCGACAGAATGCCCCACGCCTGCGCGTTCACCGCCGACATGATCGCCGCGAGCCCAAAGGCGTTGACCACCATCATCAGGCCCAACTTGGCGAGGAATCCCCAGCCAAGGCCGGTCCACCGGCGCGCATGCGACGTGCGCTGGGGGGTGTCCGACGGTGCGTCGAGGGTGGTGGATGGCATCGTTGCTCTCCTGGAGTTATCCGAGTGACTCGGTGTCCCAAACTCATTGTGCCGCGAACGCGGCGGGATGGTGGGGCGGGGCGCTCACGGCACCCCGCCCCACGTGCGCCTTAGGAGGCGCTGATCGCAGCGTTGAGGTCGTCGATCATGGTGGTCCAGGTGGACTCAGCGTCCGCACCCTGGATGATCTTGGACTCAGCACCGTTCCACAGGTCCCACACCGAGCCCATCTCAGGGATGGAAGGCATCGGCACGCCCAGCTTGGCGGAGGCGATGAAGCCCGCCACCAGCGGGTCGCTGGAGACCTGGTCCTCCACCGCGATCATCGCGGGGATGCGCGGGTCGGCGTCGTACAGCGCCTTCTGCGCCTCGGGGGTCGCCATGTAGGAGGTCAGGAACGCCTGCGACAGCAGCGCATTCTTGGACTGAGCGCTCACGTAGAAGCCCTGCACGCCAACGAACGGAGCGGCGGCCTGGCCACCGGCGCTCGGGACGGCAGCGACCGCGACATTCGCGCCCTCTGCGGTGAGGTCGGCAATCGCCCACGGGCCGGCAACGGTGTACGGCGCCTTGCCCTGCGCGAACAGCGTGTTGTTGGTCGCGTAGTCGATGTCCGTGGAGATGATGCCGGTGCCCTTCATGCCGTTGTCACCAAGCCACTTGGCAAAGGCAACACCGGGGTCACCGCCCATGCCCACCTCGTTGGTGTAGGAGCCAGAGGCATCCTGCACAAACACGGGGGCGCCGAAGGAGGTCTGGAAGGGGTACATCGTGTAGCCGTCACCGGTGGTGCCGTTCACGTTGATGACGAACGGCAGGTCGGTGCCGGCGTCCTTACCCTTCTGGATCATGTCGTCCCACGTGGTGGGGGCGTCGGTGCCCACAAGGTCGGTGTTGTAGATGAGCGCAACGGCCTCGGTCGCGTACGGCAGGCCATAGGTCTGGCCGTCGTACGTGAAGGCGTCCGTTGCAACCTTCTCGAACTGGTCCGCAACGGAGGAGATGTCAACAGGGGCGACAACACCGGCGGTGACGAGGCCACCAAGCCAGTCGTGGGCGCCGATGGTGATGTCCGGACCCTCACCGGTGGGGACCTGGGCGATGAAGTCCGAGCGAATGTCCTCGAAGTTCTTCACCACGAGCTCCACCTTGGCGCCCGTCTCCTCCTCAAAGGTCTTGGACGCGGCCTCAACGGCGGGCTTGCGGTTCTCGTCCACCCAAATGGTGAGCGTGGCACCGGTGCCGTCGATCGCGGGCGTGGTGTCCGTTGGCGAGGCCGACGGAGACGTTTCGGCGGGGTCGCCGGAGCTGCACGCCGCCAGCAGACCGGCAGCCGCGACAACGGCGGCGCCGATCCCGATCTTCTTGATCATGGAATGTTCCTTCCAGGGTTTGTGCCACACGGCCCACCCACGGTGGTGTGCGCCGTTGCGACGATTTCACGGGCGTGGCCCGCTTCAGTTGTGTGGTTTCCTGCCGAGCGGATGCCGCTCACGTGTGGTGGTGCCGATCAGCGACCACCCCCTTCCGACGCGGGCGCTGTGCGGATGACCTCCACACCCCCCGCCTCGAGCTCCCACTCACCGCTGAGGGCTTCACCGGTGAGCAAGCTCTGTCCCGCGACGCCGAGCGTCGCTGCATCGTCGCCGTGATTGATCGCAACGACGAAGTCATGGTCGGCGCCGTGCCGCGTCACGAGCTCAACCCGTTCGGGAAGGCCCGACGCGGCAAGGCCGGCGTCTGCATACACCCGGTCTAGCACGTGGCGCAGATCGGCGACGGAGAGCACCGTGCCCACGTACCACCCGTGCCCGGCGCCGTGCGCGTGACGCGTCACCGCCGGCTCACCAGCTCCCGGGCCGCTCGTGTGCTCGGCCACGACCTGGGCCCCCTCGAGGCGAATGTCCTCTTGCCAGACCGTTGGCGACAGCGTGGGGCCGTCCAGGAAGCGCGCGGTGACCGTGACGTTCTCACGCAGCGGCAAGAACTCCTCCACGGTCAAACCCAGCGCCTCGCGAAGGGGCGCAACAAAGCCGCCCTCATGCACAGCGTCGTGCTCATCAACGATCGCCGAGAAGCACGAGACCAGCAGCGTGCCGCCACTCTCCACGTACCGGGTGAGGTTGGCGGCGTCGGCCTTGCTGAGCAGGTACGACGCTGGGGCCACCACGAGCTTGTAGCGCGAGAGGTCTGCGCTTGGGTGGGCGAGATCAACGGTGAGCCCGTCTCGCCACAGCCGCTCGTAGTAGGCGCGAATGCGTTCGCGGGGGTCCAGGTCCTCGCTGGGGCGCCACTCGAACTCTTGCGCCCAGATGGACTCGAGGTCATACAGGAGCGCCACGTCCGCGCTGACCTGCGAGCCCTTGACCTCACTCAGCGCGCCAAGCGTGGCGCCCAGGTCCACGACCTCGCGCCACACCCGCGAGTCCGTGCCCGCGTGCGGAACCATCGCCGAGTGGAACTTCTCCGCGCCGGATCGCGAGGCGCGCCACTGGAAGAACAGGATCGCGTCGGCGCCGCGAGCCACGTGGCTGAGAGAATTGCGCGCCATCTCGCCGGGCCGCTTGGCCACGTTGCGCGGCTGCCAGTTCACGGCCGACGTGGAGTGCTCCATGAGGATCCAGGGCTTGCCGCCCGCGAGCGAGCGGGTGTAGTCCGCTGCGAGCGCTAGACCAATCTCGCCTTCGGGATCCGCGGCCGTGAGGTAGTGATCGTTCGCCACGATGTCGACGATCTGCGCCCACTTCCACAACTCCGTGGTGAACGACTGATGCGCCATGAAGTTGGTGGTGATGGGCTGGCTTGCGTATGCGCGGATGGCGTCGCGCTCCACGATGTAGCACTCGCGCAGCTGGGCGTCCGTGAAGCGCATGAAGTCCAGCTTTTGTGCCGGGTTTATGGCCGACGGTGCGGCCGCCGGGGCGCCGATAAAGGTCCAGTCCTCGTAGTGCTGACCCCAGAAGGCCGTTCCCCAGGCCGCGTTGAGGGCGTCGATGGTGCCGTAGCGCGTGCGCAGCCACTCGCGGAATGCGCCCACCGACGCCTCCGAGTAGTCCTCACCCACGGGCACGCCAAACTCGTTGTGCACATGCCACATGACCACCGCGGGGTGCCCGCCATAGCGTCGGGCCAATTCACCGGCGAGGTGCGCGGTGGCCTTGGTGTACTCCCCCGCGCTGTGCGAGGCCATGCCGCGCGAGCCGAAGCCCATGGGCACGCCGTGCTTTGTGAGAGCGCGCGCGTGGGGGTACTTCTGGAAGAACCATGCGGGCGGGGAGGCGGTGGGAGTGCCGAGGTCAACGGCGATGCCGTTGGCGTGGAGGAGGTCCAGGAGCTCGTCGAGCCAGGAGAAGTCGAAGACGCCCTCGGAGGTCTCGATGAGGCCCCACGAGAAGATGCCAACGGAGACGAGATTGACGCCGGCCTCGCGCATGAGGCGGACGTCTTCGTCCCACGTTTCGCGCGGCCACTGCTCGGGGTTGTAGTCGCCTCCGTAGGCGATCCCCGAGACTGCGGGCCAGGCATCTGGCGAGGTCATGACACTCCATTGGATCCGGGATGATCCGGCGGATCACCCATGAACATCATTGTCACATCAAGCCGTTGTGACCGGTCCCAGTGTAAGCGGTTGCGCGGATTTGTTGCCAAATCGGTAGCCCTACTGTTACCAATCTGTGACCGTTCCCAGTCTGGTGCGCCACATCGGGCCACGACCGCACTAGGCTCTGCTCTTGTGGCGACCACCAACAAGCAACGCAAGCCCACGATTCGCGACGTAGCCGCTGCCGCCGGCGTCTCCCGCGGAACCGTCTCTCGCGTCATCAACGGCGGCCACTGGGTGTCCCCAGAGGCGCGCAAGGCTGTCGACGAAGCCATCGCCTCCACGGGGTATCACGCCAACCATCACGCGCGCTCGCTCGCCACCGGGCGCGCCAACTCGCTCGCCTTCCTGCTCACCGAGCCGCAGCACTTGCTGTTCGCAGACCCCACCTTTTCCATCCTGCTGCGGGGAGCGGCGGAGTCGCTCGCGCGGCGGCACATGACCCTGGTGCTGCTCGTCGCCGGCACGCCGGATGAACGGGAAAACGTGGCCCAGTTCGTGTCCGGCGGGCACGTGGACGGCGTGATGCTCGTGTCCTCTCACGAGTCCGAGCCGCTGCTTGACCTGCTGGTCGCGGCCGGCGTTCCCACCGTCGCGTGCGGTGGTGTGTTGGGGCGCGCCGATGAGGTGCCGAGTGTCCAGGTGGATGAGGTGGGGTCCGCGAAGATCATGACGCGACACTTGATGGACCGCGGATACAAGCGCATCGCGACCATCACCGGCCCGCCCGACACTCCCGGCGGGCGCTACCGCCTGGTTGGCTTCCAAGAAGAGCTCGGCGATGCGTTCGATCCCGCGCTTGTTGAGGCTGGCGACTACACCACGGAATCCGGCGCCGACGCGATGCAGCGGCTCCTTGACCGCGCTCCCGACATCGACGCCGTCTTCGCGGCATCCGACCTCATGGCGGCCGGCGCCATGGCAACTCTGCGCCGAAACGGCAAGCGCGTACCTGACGACGTTGCGGTCGCGGGATTCGACGATTCCGGTCTCGCCGCAACGCTCGAGCCGCCGCTCACCACCATGCGCCAGCCCTTTGACCAGGTCTCCGACCGCATGGTCGACGTCCTGCTCCACGTCATCGACGGCAAGGAGCCTCCGAGCGTGGTGCTGCCCACCACGCTCGTGGTGCGCGCCAGCACCTGAGCGAGGGTGGGGGGTCGACTGAGCCTGGCCCGTGGCCGGGTTGGCCTGTGGGCGGGCCCGCCAACTTGTGCCAGCCCGCGCCCCGCGCCCGCGCCGCGCGGCTGCCAACTCGCGCCAGCGTCGACCCTTCCGCGAGCCACGCCAGTGCACCAACCTGCGCCAGCGTTGGCCCGCGCCCCGCGGCTGCCAACTTGTGCCAGCGTCGGCCCCACCCCGCGCCAGCGTCGACCTCGCCCCGCGGACCCGGATCGAGGCGAGTTTGTAGCTAGTCGCGGCGTGATACGAGGGTCCAAAGGCCGATCGATCCTTCTGGAACGTAAGAATCTACGCTCGTGAGGGACCAAACGCGCGTGATTCCTTACGAGCGAGGGGTGCGCGGGTCCGTGGATGGGTGCGCGGGTGCGCGGGTCCGTGGATGGGTGCGCGGGTGCGCGGGTCCGTGGATGGGTGCGCGCCTAGCGGGATCGCGCGCTGTGAGTACCTAAGGGCGGAATTTCGGGCCGAGACCGGCCTCAGGTACTCAGGGAGCGCGTGGCGCGGGACGCGCACGGCACGGCGCGGGCGGCGCGGGACGCGCACGGCACGGCGCGGGCGGCGCGGGACGCGCACGGCACGGGCGGCGGGGCACAGCCCGCGCCCACCCACAGCCCGCGCCCCCACCCGCACCCCGCCACGCACCCAAGTACCCCGCGCGGGCAATCCCTAGTAGTTTCGGAATATGTCAGCGCCCAAGGTTCCGTCAGTGGGCCGGATTCCCATCGTGGGAGTCGGTCCGGTGCTCGAGGAGGGCCGCTGGCCGGCCCGCGCCGTCGTGGGCGAGGCGGTCCCCATCACCGCCACCATCTTCCGCGAAGGCCACGATGCGGAGGGCGCGAACGTCGTTATCACTCGCCCCAGCGGCCGCACCGTGACGCTTCCGATGCCCGTCAAGGAATGGGGCATCAGCCTGTACGAGGCGATCTTCATCCCCACAACAGAAGGGATGCACAGCTTCCGTGTGGAGGCGTGGTCGGATCCGTTCAGCACGTGGGCACACGCCGCGCGCGTCAAGGTTCACGCGGGCGTTGACGTCCAGCTCATGCTCGACGAGGGTGTCGCCGTCCTGTCCCGCGCCATTGAGGAAGTACGTAGGCCCGACGCTAGGCAACAGATCCTGCGTAACGCCGTCCAGGCGTTGAAGGACGGCAGCAAAGATCCGGAGTCACGGTTGGAGCCGGCATTGTCGCGTGAGGTCCGAGAGGTGCTCATCGCCGCTCCCCTGCGGGACTACGTCACGGCATCCAACGACTACCCGCTGCAGGTTCAGCGTGAGCTTGCGCTGACCTCCGCCTGGTACGAGATCTTCCCGCGCTCGGAGGGCGCGCGGCGCAACAAGCGCACGGGCGAATGGGTGTCCGGCACCTTCACCACGGCGGCCAAGCGCCTTCCCGCGATTGCCGCGATGGGCTTTGACGTGGTGTACCTCACGCCCATTCACCCCATCGGCACCACGCACCGCAAGGGTCGCAACAACTCGCTCAAGGCGGAGCCCGGCGACCCCGGCAGCCCGTACGCCATTGGCTCCGCTCAGGGCGGTCACGACGCCCTCCATCCTCAACTGGGCACGCTGCGGCAGTTCAAGAACTTCACCGCCCGGGCACACGAGTTGGGGCTTGAGGTGGCGCTCGATGTTGCCCTGCAGTGCTCCCCTGATCACCCGTGGGTAGCGGAACATCCGGAGTGGTTCACCACGCGCCTGGACGGCACCATCGCCTATGCGGAGAACCCTCCCAAGAAGTATCAAGACATCTATCCGCTCAACTTTGACAACGACCCTGAGGGCATCTACCAGGCCATTCGCGAGGTCTTGGAACATTGGGTGGCCGCCGGGGTGACGCTCTTCCGGGTGGACAACCCCCACACCAAGCCCCTCACGTTCTGGGAGCGACTGCTGCGCCACTTTGCCGAGCACCATCCAGACGTGATCTTCCTCGCAGAGGCATTCACGCGGCCCGCAATGATGCATACGCTCGCCAAGGTGGGCTTCCATCAGTCGTACACGTACTTCACGTGGCGCCAAAGCGCGCAGGAGATGGGCGAGTATCTCACTGAGGTGAGCGGGCCGTCGTCGTTCTACATGCGCCCCAACTTCTGGCCAACGACCCACGACATCCTCACCCGCGACATGCAGCACGGCGGAGCGCCGCTGTATCGCATGCGCGCCGTGCTCGCGGCAACGGGGTCGCCCAGTTACGGCATCTACACGGGATACGAGTTCGTGGAGAACGTGCCGCGCCCCGGCGTTGAGGAGCAGATCGACAACGAGAAGTACGAGTTCAAGGCCCGTGACTGGTCGCGCGCGGATGACCTCGGCATCGAGTCGCTGCTCACCTCCCTCAACGGCCTGCGCGCCAAGCACCCGGCGCTGCGACGCCTGCGCGGCCTCACGGTCCACCCCACCTCCAACCCCAACGTGCTGTGCTTCTCCCGCCACCTCAGCGCCGCGGAGTCGCCAACCGGCAGCGCCGACACCGTCATCACGGTGGTGAGCTTTGACGCTCACAACGTCCAGGAGGGCGTCGTGTGGCTTGACCTCGGCGCCCTTGGCTATACGGACGACGCTGTACTCACCGTTGATGACGCCGTCACCGGTGCTTCGTGGCAGTGGGGTCGCGAGGTGTTTGTGCGCTTTGATCCTGCGACCACCTTGGCGCACGCGGTGACGGTGCGCACGGGCGGGGTGACGCGATGAAGCAGCTCCTGAAGTCCCTTCCCAAGCGTGAGCGCGACCTCACGGGAGACCCTCTGTGGTACCGCACCGCGGTGTTCTATGAGGTGCTCGTGCGCGCGTTCCGCGATCACGACGGCGACGGCATCGGCGATCTGCGCGGGCTCATCAAGCGGCTCGACTACCTCTCGTGGCTGGGAGTGGACGCGCTGTGGCTGCCGCCGTTCTATCCCAGCCCCCTGAGAGACGGCGGCTACGACGTTGCCGACTACCGGGCCGTGGATCCGCGCTACGGCACCATGGCGGACTTTGAGGAACTCATCACGGAGGTCCACGCTCGCGGCATGCGCATCACGATCGACCTCGTGATGAACCACACGAGCGACCAACACCCCTGGTTCCAAGCCTCCCGCCACGATCCAACGGGTCCTTATGGCGACTACTACGTATGGTCGGACACCAACGACAAGTGGCTCGACGCGCGCGTGATCTTCACGGATGTCGAGACCTCCAACTGGGCGTGGGACCCGGTGCGCGAGCAGTACTTTTGGCACCGCTTCTATTCGCATCAGCCGGACCTCAACTTTGCCAACCCTGCCGTGCGCCAAGAGATGCTTGACGTGGCGAGTTTCTGGCTCGCCAAGGGCATCGACGGGTTCCGCCTAGACGCCGTCCCGTACCTGTTCGAGGATGACGACAACGCCGGGGAGAACGACCCCCGCACCCATGCCTTCTTGCGCGAACTGCGCGCACTCGTAGACCGTGAGGCCCCGGGCGCGGTGCTGCTCGCGGAGGCCAATCAGCCCCCGGAGCAGGCCGCGGAGTACTTCGGCACGGAGGACGAGCCGGAGTGCCACCTGTGCTTCCACTTCCCCGTGATGCCGCGCATCTTCTACTCCATCAAGGCCGAGGACGCGACGCACCTGCGGACCGTGCTGCACAACACCCCCGTGCCGCCGGCGAACGGTCAGTGGTCAACGTTCCTGCGCAATCACGACGAACTCACGCTCGAGATGGTCTCGCCGGAAGAGCGCCACCAGATGTTCGATTGGTACGCACCGCACCCGCAGATGAAGGCCCACACGGGCATCCGCAGGCGCCTGGCGCCGCTGTTGGGCAACTCCCGCCATGCGCTTGAACTCGCGCATGCGCTGATCCTCAGCCTTCCAGGAACGCCGTGCCTGTACTACGGCGACGAGATCGCCATGGGCGACAACGTGTGGCTCCCGGACCGCGACTCTGTGCGCACCCCCATGCAGTGGACTCCGGACCGCAACGCCGGGTTCAGCGACGCGGACCCGGGCGCGCTGTATTTGCCCGTGGTGCAGTCGCTCGTGCACCACTACAACGGCGTCAACGTGGAGTCCTCGCTTGCGCAAGATACCTCGTTGCTGTTCTGGCTTCGAAGGTTCTTGGCAGCGCGTGCCCAGCACCCCGCATTCAGCGACGGCGGCTATGAGGACGTGCCGTGCGACAACCCATCGGTATTCTCGTTTCTCAGGACCCATCCGGAGGAGTCGGTGCTGGTGGCGATGAACTTCTCATCACATCAGGCATCGGCGTTGTTGTCCCTGCCGGAGCATGCGGGAAGGAAGGTGCGCACGATCGTGCACAAGACTCCCTTCCAAGACGTGTCGGAGGACGGCTCTTTGCGCCTCACCTTCGCCCCTCATTCCTTCTATTGGCTGGTGGTGCGCCGTGGCTAGTGTCGACGAATCCGTGCTTGCCGAGGTTGCAGCTGGTACGTATTACCAGCCCCATTCCGTGCTCGGCCCCCACGTGGCCGACGCCGTGGTGACCATTCGCGTCTTGCGACCCCTAGCGTCGGCCGTTGCCATTGAGACGCTCGAGGGCATGTTCCCCGCAGAGCACGAGCACCACGGCGTATGGAAGGCGCAGCTTCCCGGCACCGAGGCACCCGACTACCGCGTGCACGTCACCTACGATGCCGAGCCCGTGGTGACGGATGATCCGTATCGCTTCTTGCCCACCCTTGGCGAGCTTGACCTGCACCTCATCCGCGAGGGGCGCCATGAGCGGCTGTGGGAGGTGCTCGGCGCCAACGTCACGCGTTATCCGTCCGTGCTGGGTGACGTTACCGGCACGGCGTTCGCGGTGTGGGCGCCTAACGCGCGCGCGGTGCGGATCGTTGGCGACTTCAACATGTGGCAGGGCGCGAGCCATGCGATGCGGTCGCTGGGAGCGTCGGGCGTGTGGGAGCTGTTTGTGCCGTCCGTGGGCAGCGGCGCCACCTACAAGTTCGAGATCCTCGGCAAGGATGGGCGCTGGCGCCAGAAGGCCGACCCCATGGCCAAGGCCACGGAAAGGCCTCCGCAGACCGCCTCGGTAGTGACGGAGTCCGAGTACACGTGGAGCGACGACGCGTGGATGGCAGACAGACCCCACCACCAGCCGCACCAGTCCCCCATGTCCGTCTATGAGGTGCACCTTGGCTCGTGGCGCCAGGGGCTGTCGTATCGCGACTTGGCTCGTGAATTGGTGGCCTATGTGCAGGAGCTTGGCTTCACGCATGTGGAGTTCCTGCCGGTCATGGAACACCCGTTTGGCGGCTCGTGGGGGTACCAGGTGTCGTCGTATTACGCGCCGACGTCGCGGTTCGGTTCGCCCGACGACTTCCGTTTCCTCGTGGATTCGCTGCACCAGGCGGGCATCGGCGTGATCCTTGACTGGGTGCCGGGTCACTTCCCCAAAGACGAGTGGGCGCTCGGCCGCTTCGACGGCACTCCCCTGTATGAGCACCCGGATCCCTTGCGTGGAGAGCAACCGGACTGGGGCACCTTCATCTTCGACTTTGGCCGCCCAGAGGTACACAACTTCTTGGTGGCGAACGCCGCCTATTGGCTTCACGAGTTCCATGCTGACGGCCTGCGCGTTGACGCGGTGGCGTCGATGCTCTATCTCGACTACTCGCGCGAGGCCGGTCAGTGGCGCCCCAACATTCACGGCGGGCGCGAGAACCTCGATGCCATTGCGTTCCTGCAGGAGGCCAACGCCGTGGCCTACCGCACCAATGCGGGCATCGTCATGGTCGCGGAGGAGTCCACGGCGTGGCCGGGAGTCACCGCCCCCACCAATGCCGGCGGCCTTGGCTTTGGCCTCAAGTGGAACATGGGCTGGATGAACGACACCCTGCGCTACATGCAGGAGGCCCCCATCAACCGCTCGTACCACCACCACACGGTGACGTTCTCCCTCATGTACGCCTTCTCTGAGCAGTTCATGCTGCCCATCAGCCATGACGAGGTGGTGCATGGCAAGGGATCGCTCATGACGCGCATGCCGGGCGATCACTGGCAGAAGGTGGCGGGAGTGCGCGCGCTCCTTGCGTATCAGTGGACGCATCCGGGCAAGCAGCTGATCTTTATGGGCTGCGAGTTTGGGCAAGAGGCCGAATGGTCCGAGGGCAGGTCGCTTGACTGGTGGCAGCTCGAGGACGGACTGCACGCGGGCATCAAGGACCTGGTTCGCGACCTCAACGCGCTGTACAAGTCCACCCCGTCGCTGTGGGAGAAGGACTCCGATCCCGCAGGCTTCCAGTGGATCGATGCCGACGATTCGGAACACAACGTACTGGCCTTTACCAGGTACGACGCATCAGGGAACCCCGTTGTGGTGGCCGTCAACTTTGCGGGCGTGCCCCATGAGAACTATCGGTTGGGGCTGCCACGCGCCGGTACATGGGACGAGCTCCTCAACACCGACTCCGAGCTGTACGGCGGCTCTGGCGTGGGCAACATGGGGCGCATCGAGGCGTCGTCAAAGGGCTGGAAGGGCCAGCCCGCGGCGGCGGTACTACGGCTGCCCCCGCTCGGCGCCGTCATCTTGCGCCCCGCTCAATAGCAGCGCCCTGCTCGCGACCTAATACAGCGCGGCCGCGAGCGCGCGGCGAGCGGTGACCACCCGCGGGTCCTCGCCA
>Ga0206116_1001533_pt1 | contig 12091 bp, 11 predicted proteins | sample 3A1Ametagenome_FD_178000 | JGI IMG/M metagenome (GOLD analysis project Ga0206116, IMG submission 178000) | Enriched microbial communities from leaf-cutter ant dump, University of Wisconsin, Madison, United States - 3A1A | ecosystem: Environmental > Terrestrial > Nest > Insects nest > Nest dump...
TGCTGCACCTCATGGTGCATTCCGTCTATTCCAACAAAGACATCTTCCTGCGCGAGCTGATCTCCAACGCCGCCGATGCCTGCGAGAAGCTGCGCTATCTCTCCATCGCCGAGCCGCAGCTCGCCGGAGAGGGCGGCTTTGCCATCACGCTGTCGGCCGACAAGGACAAGAAGACGCTCACCGTCGCCGACAACGGCATCGGCATGAGCCACGACGAGCTGAAGGACAACCTCGGCACCATCGCCCGCTCGGGCACCCGCGCCTTCCTCGACGGCCTTGCCGACAAGGCCGAGGGACAGGCGCTGATCGGCCAGTTCGGCGTCGGCTTCTACTCGGCCTTCATGGTGGCGAACCGCGTCCGCGTCGTCTCGCGCAAGGCCGGCAGCGAAGAGGCCTGGGCCTGGGAATCGGATGGCGCCGGCACCTTCGAGCTGACGCCGGTCGAGCTGGCCGACGCACCGACGCGCGGCACCGTGGTCGAACTGTTCCTCAATGACGAGTCCCTCTCCTACGCCGAGGAACACACGCTCGAACGCATCGTCCACGAGTATTCGGCGCACGTGCCGGTTCCGATCCGCTTCGGCAGCGGCGAGGACGCGCGCGAGCTGGCAGACGGTTCGGCGCTATGGGTAAAGCCCAAGTCCGCCGTGACGGCCGATGAGTACAAGGAGTTCTATCACCACGTCGCCACCGCCTGGGACGAGCCGGCGCTGACGTTGCACTACCGCGCCGAAGGGCGGCAGGAATACAACGTGCTGCTGTTCGTGCCGCGCGAGAAGCCGTTCGACCTGTTCGACCCCAGCCGCAAGGGCCGGGTGAAGCTCTACGTGCGGCGCGTGTTCATCACCGACGAGGCGGACATCCTGCCGGCCTGGCTGCGCTTCGTGCGCGGCGTGATCGACAGCGAAGACCTGCCGCTCAACATGTCGCGCGAGATGCTGCAGAAGAACCCGGTGCTGGAGACGATCGCCAAGGGCGTCACCGGCCGCGTGCTCTCCGAACTGTCCAAGCTGGCCGAGACCGACACCGACCTGTTCCAGAAGGTGTGGTCGTCCTTCGGCGCGGTGATCAAGGAAGGCCTCTACGAGGCACCGGAGCGCCGCGACGAGCTGTTCAAGGTCGTCCGCTTCAAGACCACCACCTCGGGCGAAGGCTGGCGGTCACTTGCCGACGTGGTCAAGGACTTCAAGGAAAACCAGACGGCGATCTACTACGCCCTCGGCGAAGACGAGAAGCAGGTGCTGGCCTCGCCGCATCTCGAGGGCTACGCGGCGCGCGGCCTCGAGGTGCTGATCCTGACCGACCCCGTCGATGCGTTCTGGGTGCGCACGGCGCTCGGCTTCGAGGGCAAGCCCTTCAAGTCGGTGACGCAGGGCGAAGCGGACCTCGACAACGTCAAGCCGCTCGAAGCGGACAAGGCCGAGAAGCCCGGCGCCGAGATGGCCGGCCTCGTCGCGGCGCTGAAGGACGCGCTGAAGGACGACGTGGCCGACGTGCGCCCGTCGGTCCGCCTCGCCACCAGCCCGGTCTGCCTCGTCGCCTCCGATTTCGGCCTCGACCGCATGACCGAGAAGCTGGTCGCCCGTCAGGAAGGCAAGGCTGCCCTCGGCAAGCCGGTGCTGGAACTCAACGCCGGACATAGCCTGATCAAGGCGCTGGCGGCCAAGGCGGCGGCCGGTGACACGGCGGCGGTGACGGCGGCAGCGCCGCTCCTCTTCGGACAGGCGCGCATTCTCGACGGCGAGGCGCCGAGCGACCCGGCGGCCTTCGCGGCCTCCGTCGCGTCCCTGCTCGAAAAGAGCCTCGCCTGAGACGGATCGGGGGCGGAGGGGTCTACCCTTCCGCCCCCCGCAATGCTTGGACCGGCCGGTCTACTTTTGTCGATACTTTCAGATTTCAGCATATTTCGGACAGCAAAGAGAACTGCACGCTCCACATCAAGAAAAGCACGTAGTATTACCCGCATTCTCCGATCCGAAATCCTTCGTTAATAAAGCAAGCCTGTAATACCCTCAGATGCATTTTGCCTCGGGGGTATTCATGACCATTTCCCTCAAGACTTCGCTGATGGCGACCATTGTGGCGCTTCTGCTGATGACTTGCGGCCTCGGATGGGTGGCCGTCTCGCAGCTGTCGGCCGCCAACGAGCGGATCAGCGAGTTCGCGGACCACAAGCTGCCGCTGGTCAGAAGCCTCGGAGAAATCCGCTATGCGACGACCCGCCTGCGCGTCCGCTCGGCACGCCTCGCCCAGATCACCGATGCCGGCGAACGCCAGAAGGCGAAGGATCTCGCCGACCAATCGATCGGTGATGTCGACAAGGCGGTGACCGAATATGCCAGCCTGATCGCCGATCTGCCGAAGCAGCAGGAGGTGCTGGCAGCCTTCAAGGCGAACTGGCCGACCTACGTCTCGATGCACAACGACATCTACCAGAAGATGGTCGACGGCAAACCGGACGAAGCCTCGGCGATTCTCAACAAGACGTCGCAGCCGCCCTTCAACGCCGTCATTGCGGCGCTGCAGTCGGGCATCGATCAGATCAACGCCGACACCGCCGTCGCCCAGGCCGAGGCCGTGGCCGACTATCGCAGCGCCTTCATCCTCACGGCCGGGACCATCACGGCAGGCCTCGTCCTGGCGCTCGGGGCGCTTGCCTTCGTCTTCTACGGCGTGGTCCGGCCGCTGCATCGGATTACCGACGCGATGGGCGAGGTGGCCGGCGGCAATCTCTCCGCCGTCATTCCCCATGCGGATGCGAAGAACGAAATCGGCAAGATGGCCGGCACGCTGAAGGTGTTCCGCGACGGCCTCATGGAGACCGAACGGTTGAGGCTCGCCAGCGTCGAGACAGAGGCGCGCAACCGAGAACGGCTCGTCGCCGAGCGCGCCGCCATCGCCGACCGCTTCGAGGCGGCCATGGGGGCGCTGGCCGAAGGCTTCGTTCACTCGTCGAGCGAGGTCGCCGACGCCGCCCGCAACCTCGCCTCGACCGCTGAGGAGACCAGCCGGCAGGCCCAGGCCGTCGCCGGTGCTGCCGAGGCCGCATCGGAGAACGTCCAGACGGTGGCCGCCGGCACCGAGGAGCTGTCGGCGTCGGTGCGCGAGATCACCACCCAGGTGACCCGATCGGCCGATATCGCCCGTTCGGCTGCCGGCGAAGCCCAGCGTTCGAGCGAGAACGTCAAGGCGCTGTCCGCCTCGGCGCAAGGCATTGGCGAGGTGGTGGAACTGATCCGGGCGATCGCCGAGCAGACAAACCTCCTTGCCCTCAACGCCACCATCGAGGCGGCGCGCGCCGGCGAGATGGGCAAGGGCTTTGCCGTCGTCGCCTCGGAGGTGAAGAATCTGGCGGGCCAGACCGCCAAAGCCACGGAAGAGATCGCCAGCAAGATCCAGGAAATGCAGGCGGCGACATCCGTCACCGTCGACAGCATCTCGCTGATCGTCTCGACCATCGGCACCATCCAGGGCGTCACCCAGTCGATCGCCGGCGCCGTCGAGGAGCAAGGCGCCGCCACGACGGAGATTGCCGGCAACACCCACAAGGCCGCCAACGGGGCGAGCGACGTCACCGAGAACATTTCCGGTGTCGGTACCGCCGCCGAGATGACGGGATCGGCCGCGACACAGTTGATGTCGCTCTCCGGCGCGCTGCAAACGCAGGCGGCCGACCTGAAGGGCGAGGTTGCCAACTTCGTCAAGAGTCTCAGAGCGGGTTGAGCGAGGCCACTACACCCAGGCAGGAATGCGCGGCTTCAGTCGCGCATTTTTGTTGAGATTCTCGCACTTTGGCGCGTTGCCGACCGTGTCGGCGAGGACTACCTCTTTACTGCGGATTGAAGATCCGAGGCAAAAAAGGAGCGTGCCATGATCAAGAACGTCGGCTCGACCGACCGCCTCGTCCGGCTCATCGCCGGTCTCATCCTTCTCATCATCGCAGTGCCATCGCTCGCCGGCATGGCCTTCGCCGGCCTCGGCGGCTGGGCATGGCTCGTTGGTCTCGTCGGCGTCGTCCTGGTGGCGACCGCGCTCCTGAACTTCTGCCCGGCCTACACGCTCATCGGCGTCAACACCTGCAAGACCGACAAGTAGCGATCACTCAAGCCGGATCGAGACGCTCCGCGCATGTCCGCCGAGGCCTTCCACCTCGGCGAGCGTGACGGCGGCTGGTCCGATCTGCTTCAGCGCGGCGGGCGGGACCTTCAGGAGCGAGGTCCGCTTCATGAAGTCGAGCACGCCGAGACCCGATGAGAAGCGGGCCGAACGAGCGGTCGGCAAGACGTGGTTGGACCCACCGACATAGTCGCCGACCGCTTCCGGCGTGTGATGGCCGACGAAGACGGCACCGGCATTGCGAATGCGGGCAAGCATGGCTTCGGGATCGGCGACGGCGAGCTCCAGATGCTCCGGCGCAATGCGGTCGCTGAGCGGTATGGCCTGGTCGAGCCTACTGACGTGGATGATGGCACCGTAGTCGCGCCAGGAGTCGGCGGCGATGCCGCCGCGCGGCAGCGCCGCGAGCTGGCGCTCCACGGCCCGCTCGACCGCGACGGCCAAGACCGCGTCATTGGTGATCAGGATCGACTGAGCCGCCTTGTCATGTTCGGCCTGGGCGAGAAGGTCGGCCGCGAGCCATTCGGGATCGTTGTCGCCGTCGGCGATGATCAACACTTCCGAAGGCCCGGCGATCATGTCGATGCCGACGGTGCCGAACACGCGGCGCTTGGCGGCGGCGACATAGGCGTTGCCCGGGCCGACGATCTTGGCCACCGGCCGGATGGTATCGGTGCCGTAGGCGAGCGCCGCCACCGCCTGCGCCCCGCCGACCCGATAGACCTCATCGACGCCAGCCAGGCGAGCGGCGGCCAGCACCAGCGGATTGACCTCGCCGCCCGGCGTCGGCACCACCATGACGAGGCGATCGACGCCGGCCACCTTGGCCGGCACGGCATTCATCAGCACGCTTGACGGATAGCTCGCCGTGCCGCCCGGCACGTAGAGACCGACGGCCTCGATAGCCGTCCAGATCGACCCCAGCTCGACGCCGATGGCATCGGTGTAGCGATCATTCTTCGGCTTCTGGCGCGCATGGTGGCTTTCGATGCGGTCGCGGGCGAGCTTCAGCGCCTCCATCACCTCGGGCTTGACCGCGGCGATGGCCGCGTCGATCTCCGCCTCGGAAACGCGGAGGCCTGCGGCCCGGCTGTCGAAACGGTCGAGCTTCTGCGTCCAATCGTGCAGCGCCGCGTCGCCGCGGGCGCGCACGTCGGCGATGATGTCGGCGACAGCGGCATCGACATCGGCCGACACTTCGCGCTTGGTGGTCAGGAAGGCGGAAAAGCGAGCCTCGAAATCGGGCTCGAAGTTATCGAGGCGGATAGCCACGGGTCTCTCCAGCGGAAGAACGAAAGGGGCGGCGGTCAGTTGAGATCGTGGCTGGGCTGGTGCTCGGTGGCCCAGGCAGCGCCGAGATCGGTCAGGCTCGCCTCGATGCACTCGACATCGAGCCGCATCGAGCCACCGCCGGCAAACTCGAGGAAGATCCGCCCCGACGGGTCGTTGTCCTGCCCCTCGAAGCGAATGGTGAGCAGGCTGACGATGGCATCGGGAAAGTCGCGACGGATATGGGCCGACTTGACCGCCTCGACACGGGCGAAGTGCAGAAGGGTGCGCCGGCGCTCCTTGCTGCGGGCGCCGGCCTTCTCCCAGGCGAAGCGATTGAGTTCCAGAGTGAGGCGATGCTCGCCGGGCCGCCAGACGATATCGCCGACCTTGCCGACGGCGTCCTGCGCGTGGGCGGCAATCACCTTGAGGTCTTCGGCGTCGAGAGCCGCGAGTTTCAGCATGTCCATGGAGGGCGTTCCGCTCCTGTCAGGGCGGCGGGATGCAAGTGGAAACTCGCCCCGCCGAGGTTGCCTTGAGATAGGGCGGATGAGACGGCGAAGCAAGGCTTTGCCGCCTTCGATACCGACGGAAACAGGCCGGCTCGCCTCGGTGGCGGCATCGGCGATCAGAGCTGGCCGGCCATGGCCTCGACGAGTTGGTCGAGGGCGGCGCCCCAGCCGTCATGGAACCCCAGATCCTCATGCCGTTGGCGGTCCTTGGCCGTGGCGTGCATGAGGTGCGCCCGGTAAAGCGTGCCGCCGGCCTCCTCGCCCAAGGTCAGATCGGCGGTGAAGACGAAGTCGGCGTCACTGGTCGGCTGGGCATGCGGCCGGAAGCCGGGCGTCAGCGCCGACGTCCACACCAGCCGCCGTTCGGGCTCGACGAGCAGATAGCAGTTGGCGCTGGCAACCTCGACGCCCTCGGGCGAGCGCATCACCGTGGCAAAGCGGCCACCGGGCCGGAGGTCGATGTCGCAGCTCACCGTTTCCCAGGGGCGGGGACAGAACCACTTGATCAGCGTTTCAGGTTCGGTCCAGGCCCTCCAGACGAGACGCCTCGGCGTCGGCACGACGCGTTCGAAGAGCAGATCGAGTTCGGGGTCGAAAGCGGCAGCGGTCATGGCATCCGGTCCTCCAGACAGGCGGCGCTCGGCCGGGCCGCCATTATGCCGGAGCTTTCAGCCATATCAATGTCAGGCCAGCGTACCGTGGCGCGTCGCCGGGATCAGGGCGTCAGCTTGTAGACGACCATGCCGCTCGCCTCGGCGAAACCGTCGTAGAGACGGCGGGCGGGGTTGTCCTCGCGGGTGTGCCAGTAGAGGCGGTTCCAGCCCTTTGCCCTGGCAAGCGCCCGGATGTCCTCGATCAGCGCCCGGCCGGCGCCGCGCCCGCGGCTTTCGGGGGCAACGAAGAGATCCTCGAGGTAGCAATGCGGCGTCAGCGCCCAGCTTCCCTCGTGCAGAAGACAGACGGCGAAGCCGACGACGACGCCGTCCGCCAAAGCGAGGCGACAGAACACCGGGCTTGCCGGATCGAGGATGCGCGCCCAGGTGTGGGCGGTCACCTCGTCAGGCACCGTTGCATCGAGATGGGCGAGATAACCCGACCACAGGCGACGCCAGCCGCCCTCGTCGCTGGCTTCTGCTTCGCGGACCACGACAGTCATGGAGGTCAGCCGCTGATCCGCTCGATGACGGCGCCGCAGCGGCCGATCTTGTCTTCAAGCCGTTCGAAGCCGCGATCAAGGTGATAGACGCGGTTGATCACCGTCTCGCCCTCGGCGGCAAGGCCGGCGATCACCAGCGACACCGAGGCGCGCAGATCGGTGGCCATCACCGGCGCGCCCTTGAGGCGCTCGACGCCCTCGACGGTGGCGACCTGCCCTTCGAGGCTGATGCGGGCGCCGAAGCGGGCGAGCTCGGCGACGTGCATGAAGCGGTTTTCGAAAATGGTCTCGGTGATGCGGGCGGTGCCGCGCGCGCGCGTCATCAGCGCCATGAACTGCGCCTGCAGGTCGGTGGGGAAGCCGGGGAAGGGATCGGTGACGATGTCGGCGGCCACGATGCCCGCGCCGTTGCGGCGGATGCGCAGGCCGTCGTTGGTTTCGTCGATCTCGGTTCCCACCCGGCGCAACACTTCGATCGGCGCCTCGAGCAGCGACGCTTCTGCGCCCTCCAGCAGCACGTCGCCGCCAGTCATCGCCACGGCCATGGCGTAGGTTCCGGTCTCGATGCGATCGGCAACGACGCGGTGGCGGGCGCCGCGCAGACGGTCGACGCCCTCGATGACGACGGTCGACGTGCCGGCGCCGGAAATGCGGGCGCCCATGGACGAGAGGCAGCGTGCGAGGTCGACGACCTCGGGCTCACGGGCGGCGTTCTCGATGACCGTCTCGCCCTTGGCGAGCGTCGCCGCCATCATGATGACGTGCGTGGCGCCGACCGACACCTTGGGGAAGACGACGCGATTGCCGACAAGGCCGCCCGGGGCCTTCGCCACCACGTAGCCGCCCTCGACGTCGATCTTGGCGCCCAACCTCTCAAGGCCCATCAGAAACAGGTCGACCGGTCGCGTGCCGATGGCGCAGCCGCCGGGCAGTGAGACGCGCGCCTCGTGCATGCGGGCCAGCAGCGGCCCGATCACCCAGAAGCTGGCCCGCATGGTGGAGACCAGTTCGTAAGGGGCGGTGGTATCGGTGATCGAGCGGGCGGTCAGCGACACGGTCTGCCCGGTGAGCAACCCCTCGCCCTGGCGCTTGCCGTTGACGCCGTAATCGACGCCGTGGTTGACGAGGATGTTGGTGAGCTGCCGCACGTCGGCGAGCCGGGGCACGTTCTCGAGCGTCAGCGTCTCGTCGGTCAGCAGACTGGCGATCATCAGCGGCAATGCCGCGTTCTTGGCGCCGGAAATCGGAATGATGCCGTTGAGCGGATTGCCACCGACGATCCTGATCTTGTCCATCTTCACCTCTGGCCGGCAGCACCGGCAAAAATCCGCATTCGGTCTTGTCCCTTCGCGTGGGACTAACCGTCGGAACCGCTTGGCGTCTCGCCCACGCCAGGCTTGGCGGCGGCCAGTCCGGCACGCTGATCGGCTTCGCCAGCGCGGCGGCCACGCGCCTGCGCCTTGCGTTTCAGGAGGTTCTCGCGCAGCGCCTCGGCGAGGCGCCGCTCCCGTTCCGCCTTGGCGTCGCGTCCCGCGCCGCCCTTCGCCGTACCGTCGTCGCTCACCATGATGCCGCGCCGTTCCTTTCCGGCCTTCCTTGCGATCCTTTTCTTCGCCTTTCAAGGAATTTCGTCGACAAAGCCGGCTTTTCCCGCGCTCAAGGCGTCATGATGGCCGGCGAAACGCCCTTTCGCCGACGCGCTTCTCCTCCATGAGTTGCGCGGAGGGCGGAACTATGGCGAAGGACCGGCCATGCGATCAGGAAGCGGCGGCCGGGAGGGAGCCGCGTGGCACAACCGACATCGGCACCAGATGCTCTCCGGCGGTCGGCTCAGCGCCGAGCAGCAGTTCGACGGCGAGCTGCCCCATCTTCTGATGCGGCAGACCGATCGTCGTGAGGCCCGGACGCAGATAGGACGCCAGTTCGTCATTGTCGAAGGAGACCAGCGCCACATCGCCCGGAATGGACAGGCGAGCCTCGCCGAGAGCCTGATAGGCGCCGAACGCCAGGCGGTCGTTCAGGCAAAGAAGCGCCCTGGGACGATCCTTCCTGAGCAACCGGCGGACCAGATCGTAGCCGTTCGATACCTCCCAGTCCCACGAACTCAGCTCGGCGGCGAAAGACAGCCCTCGGGCGGCCATTTCGGAGCGAATGCCGGCGAGACGCCGCGAGATGGTTTCGGAGCGGAACTGCCCGCGTTCTTCTTCGGGATTGTGCCCGACCAGGACGAGACGGTCGGTGATGCCGGCCTCGGCGAGGAGCCGGACGGCGCTCCGCCCGCCTTCGAACTCATCGGGCAGCACCGAGGTTGGAAAGCGCGCATTGGTGCCGTTCAGCATGACGGTCCGGACGGGAATGGCGATATCCGGAAGAAACACCTCGCGAGCTCGCATGGCGGCCAGAATCACGCCGTCGACCTGACGGTCGAGCGCCGCCTCGATGGCGCGGAGCGTCCTGGCCGGCTCGCCGCCGGTTTCCAGCACCAGCATGACGTTTCTGGCGGCATCGGCAGCGGACAGTGCGCCACGGATGAGGCCGCTCGCGAAACGCGTGGTCGCGACGTAATCGGAGATGAAGGCGATCGACCGGGACTGGTCGGTCCGGAGGGCACGGGCCGCCACATTCGGGCGGTATCCGAGCTCCGCCGCAGCGGCATGCACTTTTGCGTGCGCCTCGGCGGAAAGGCGGGTGTCCGGCCGGCCGGTGAGAATCATCGACGCGGCCGTCGGCGACAGTCCGGCAAGGCGAGCGACGTCGGCCAGGGTGACCCGCTTTTTCTGCAATCGCTCGCACCTCTCACACTGCCGCTTTTGCAGCTCATTTCCACTGAGGCTGAGATAGCCGGACCTATGGCCTCTTGACAACTTTCGCCTGACATTGCATTTGCTAAATGGTTTTAGCAAAGGACTGTGGGGCACGCCATGGTTTTCTGCCCGCCACAAAGCTGGGTTTGGGACTTCTGGTTCGCCGATGACGGGGCGACCTATCATCTCTATTTTCTGAACGCCCCGCGATCGCTCGGCCATCCCGATGCACGCCATCGAAACGCCTGCATCGGACACGCCGTTTCCAACGACCTTCGGACCTGGACCGATCTCGGCCCGGTGCTTCAGCACGGCGAGGACGGAGCGTTCGACGCCACGGCGGCGTGGACGGGATGCGTTGTTCGGGACGACGCCGGGCTCTGGCGCATGTTTTACACCGGCGCGCGGTTTCTCTCAGACAAGGCGCCGGCCAACGTCGAAACGGTGGGACTGGCCGTCTCGGCCGACCTCGACGTCTGGCAGAAGCGCCCCGGCTCGCTGCTGTCGGCCGACTGCCGCTGGTACGAAACGCTCGGGTCATCGGCATGGCCCGAGGAAGCCTGGCGCGACCCTTGGGTCTTTCGCGGCGCGGATGGCAACTGGCATATGCTAGTGACCGCGCGATCGCGGGAAGGCGATCCCCTCGACCGTGGCGTCGTCGGCCATGCCACGTCGCGAGACCTCGACCACTGGGTGGCGGCGCCGCCACTATCGCTGCCGGGATGCGGCTTTGCCCATGTCGAGGTCATGCAGATCGTCGACGTCGCGGATCGCAAGCACATGGTGTTCAGCTGCGACAGCAGCAAGCTTGCCGGACATCGGGCCGGCGGCACCGGTGGCATCTGGACGTTGCCACTGAACTCGCTCGAGCATTTCCAACTCTCGGAAGCACGGCTTCTACTGCCCGAGAGCCACTATTCCGGACGTGTCGCGTTCGACAGACGCAAGCGGCCGGTCCTCCTCGCCTGCATGCAGAACGACGGCGACATCCTGGGCCTTTCCGACCCGATGCCTCTCACGACCGATGCGGACGGCTATCTCATCGTGGAGAGCGAACAATGATGCCCCTCGTTTCCGGCAGCGTGACACCCGGCTTCGAACCGCTGGCGGACGCCTTTGCCGAAGGCTTCGCCGATCGGCCGACCATGGGCGCGGCTCTCTCAATCCGGATCGGCGGCGAGACGGTGGTCGATCTCTGGGGCGGCATCGCCGACGAGCGAGACGGACGCGCATGGACCGGCGATACGCCATCGGTGGTGTTTTCCTGCACCAAGGGACTGCTGTCGATCCTGTCGGCGCGCCTCGTGCAGGAAGGACGCCTTGCCTACGATGCACCGGTGAGCCGTTACTGGCCCGAGTTCGCCGCCGCCGGCAAGGCGGACGTCACCGTCGGCGAGGCCCTGTCCCACCGGGCCGGCCTGTCGGCGACGCGAGCCGATCTCACGGAGAACGACATTGTCGACTGGGCGCGCATGGCGGAGGTGCTGGCCGCACAGGAACCGCTGTGGATGCCGGGAACCGGCTACGCCTATCACGCCATCACCCACGGCTGGCTCAATGGCGAGGTTGTCAGGCGGGTGACCGGCCATGGCGTCGGTCGCGTTTTCCGCGAGATGGTCGCCGGCCCGCTCGGCGTCGATGCGTGGATCGGCCTGCCGGACAGCGAGGCGGATCGGCCGGCCCATCTCCAGGTCAGCCCGCTGTTGACCGAGCTCTGGGTCACGGAAGCGGCGAAGCCCGGGCCCAACTGGCCCTATAAGGCGATGACGCTGGGGGGCGCCCTGCCCGCCGATCTCGTTACCCCTGACGGCGGCTTCAACGCCCGCCGCATCAGGGCGGCGGAAATCCCGGGGGCCGGCGGCATCGCGTCGGCACGGGCGCTCGCCGCGATCTGGTCGGCGACGGTCGCCGCCACCAATGGCGTCCGCCTCCTCGACGATGCGACGATCGCCGCTGCGACCGAGGAGCGCTCCGGCGGCGCGCCGGTGTTCGCCGCCATCCCGCCCTACGCGCGCTGGGGCGCCGGCTTCCAGCTCGATTCGGAAGCCCGCCGCTACACCGGACCGAAATGCTTCGGGCACGACGGCGCCGGTGGTCAGGTCGGTTTTGCCGATCCGGAACGAAGGATCGGTTTCGGCTACGTCACCAACTGGATGATGGGGCCGGAGGATCAACGGGCGACGGCGATCATCGACGCGCTGCGCCCCTTGGTGTGAGGAGGCCGCCGCGCCCGA
>Ga0206116_1001534_pt1 | contig 12085 bp, 9 predicted proteins | sample 3A1Ametagenome_FD_178000 | JGI IMG/M metagenome (GOLD analysis project Ga0206116, IMG submission 178000) | Enriched microbial communities from leaf-cutter ant dump, University of Wisconsin, Madison, United States - 3A1A | ecosystem: Environmental > Terrestrial > Nest > Insects nest > Nest dump...
CTCGACGGCGTTCTCGGCCGAGCCGTAGGCCGTCATGACCACGCAGCGCTCGCGGCGCTGCTGGTCGCGCAGGTCCTGCAGCAGCTCCATGCCGAAGCCATCGGGCAGGCGCATGTCGGTGATGACGGCGTCGAACCGGTGGGTGCGCAGCTGCTCGCGCGCCTCCTGCACGCTGGAGGCGGTTTCCACGCGGTAGCCCTCGCGCAGCAAGGTCAGCTCGTACAGGGTGCGCAGGTCGGGCTCGTCGTCCACGACGAGGATGGAAGCGGGGGAAGAGGATGTGCTCATGCTCATACCACGATGGTGTCGAACAGCGTGGCGGATTCGGAGGGGCGCGTGGTGCGCCGGAACCCGACGGTGAATGCGTTCCCGCCCGTTTCGCCGCGCGCGGTGCCGCGGTTCAGGCGCTGGTAGCTGATGGACGCGCCGTGGCGCTGGCACAGCTCCCGGCAGATGTAGAGGCCCAGGCCGCTGGAGCGGCTCTCGGACGAGAAGAAGGGCTCGAACAGGTGGCGCTCCACCGACTTGTCCATGGGCGCGCCGTCGCTCCAGACCTGCAGGCTGACCTGGCCCGAGGGCGCGGTGCGCGTGACCACGGCCAGCGAATCGGGCTCCGGGCCCATGTAGCGCAGCGCGTTGTCCAGCAGGTTGACCAGCACGCGGCGCAGGTGCTCCGCGTCGAACTCCACCTGCGCGGCGCTCGCGCCGAGCGCCACCACCGCCCGGCGCCGCGCCGGGTCCTGGGCCTGCCAGTCGTTCCAGATCTGTGCCACGGCCTCGTCCAGCGGCAGGGTGGAGGCAGGCGCATGGCTGATCTGGTGCTGCACGCGGGCGATGTCCAGCACCTCTTCGGCGATGCGCGCCAGACGGTCGGCGTTCTGCTGCACCATGTGCGCCAGCCGCTTGTGGGCGGGGTCGTGCAGGTCTTCCTCCAGCAGGGCGTTGGCCTGCACGATGGCGGCCAGCGGGTTGCGGATCTCGTGCGCCACGGCGGCGGACATGCGGCCCATGGCGGCGAGCTTTTCGGTGCGCAGCCGGGCCTCCATCTCGCGCAGGTCGTGCAGGAACATCACGCACAGGCGCTCGGTCTGGGCCTCGCGCGCGGCCTCGCGCGTGGAGGTCAGCCAGGTGCGCACGTGCAGGCCCGTGGGGCTCTGCCCCGGGTGCAGCAGGTCCACGTCGGCGGTCTGCGGCTGTTCCTGGCGGAAGGTGCGCCGCGCCAGGATGATCAGCGGGCTCCAGGGCGATTCGGCCGCCAGGGTGAACGGCAGCGCGGGCACGGTGGCGCCGCCGAGCAGTTGCAGGCCCGCCGGGTTGGCGGTGCGCACGGTGTCGTTCTCGTCGACCACCAGCACGCCATCGGTCAGGTTCTGGATGACCAGGGCGCTCACCTGGGTCTGCACCCGGGCCGCGACGCGGCTTTGCTGCGCCAGTTCCTGCTCGCGCGCCAGCCGCGAGGCCAGCTGGTGCACCAGATAGCTCACGATGAAGTAGCCGGTGCCCGTCAACGCGCTCTGCAGGTAGCGGGGCGCGTCGTCGCCCGTGACGCCCGAGCCCTGCCACCAGGCCCAGCCCAGCAGCAGCAGCGTGGCGGCGGCCGTGGTGCCCAGCGCCAGGGTCAATGTCCCGAGCACGGCCGCCATCAGGATCGGCAGGCCGAACAGGGGCGTGAAGTTCATGGCGCCCGCCTGCAGCAGCTGCAGGGCACAGATGGCGGCCAGATCCACGCCGATCGAGGGCAGCCACTGCGCGCCCGCGCCCGGGGAGGGCAGGGCGTGCCGCGCCAGTACCCGCAGCAGGACTGCCGCCCCCAGGTAGGCCACGCACACCGCCAGCACCGCGGGCGCGGGAGCCTGGTTGATAGCCTGCGCCACCCCTTGCAGCACCAGCAGCGCCAGGGCCACCATGACGCGGCCGGTCAGGAAGCCGCGCCACAGGCGCAGGAACGGCGCGTCCACCGTCGGCGCGAAGCCGCTGCCTGCGGGCTGTGGCGTCTGCATGGCGTCAGGCCGGGCCGAGGCGCCGGTGTTCGGGGCAGCAGTAGGCCTGGCTGCCGAGCACCAGGGCTTCCGAGCGGGGGATGTGGACGCCGCAGTGCGCGCAGGCGAGCATGTCCTGGGGCAGCGCGCGGTGCGATTGCGGTGCGGCGTCCTTGGCGCGGCGGCCGCGCCAGATGCCGATGGCGACCACCAGGACGACGAGCAGGACCAGGTACTTCATGCGCTGCGGCCCAGGACGACTTCCAGGACGAAGCGCGAGCCCACATAGGCCAGCAGCAGCAGCGCCGAGCCCGCGTAGAGCACGCGCACGGCGCTGCGCCCCCGCCAGCCGAAGCGCGCGCGGCCCACGAGCAGCGTGGCGAAGGTCAGCCAGGACAGCAGCGAGAACACGGCCTTGTGGTCCCAGCGCCAGGCGCGGCCGTACAGCGCCTCGCCGAACAGCCAGCCCGCCAGCAGCGTGGCGGTCAGCAATATGAAGCCCGCCGTCACGAAGCGGAAGGTCAGGCGCTCCAGCGTGAGCAGCGGGATGCCGCTGTGCGGGTCCTCGGCCTGACGGATGTGGCGCTCGGCGCGGGTCATGAGCCAGGCGTGCACCACGGCGGCGCCGAACAGGCCGTAGCAGGCGATGCCCAGGGCCAGGTGCAGCGGCAGCCAGGCCGAGGCCGCCACGTGCAGCGGCTGGCCCGGAAACACCAGGGCCAGCACCACGGCCGCCGCGCCCAGCGCCGCCAGCACCCACCGGGCCTGCATCTGGGGGAACAGCTGGCGCTCCACCGCGTAGACCGTGAGCACCAGCCAGGCCGTCATCGACAGGGCCGGCGCGAAGCCGAAGCGGGGCGCCTCGCCCCACAGGCCCCAGACCAGCACGGCCCCGTGCAGGACCCAGGCCACCAGCAGCGCGTTGCGTGCCGCGGCGGCACCCAGGCGCCCGGCAGCGGCGGCGGGCACGGCGTATGCCACCGCGGCGGCCAGGGCCAGCAGCCAGGTCATGGGGGAGCCATTCGCTAAAATCATGGGCTGCAGTTTAGCCCTTCACCTGCCCCCGGCACCCTGCGCGCGGGCAACACCGGAACTCCCCCATGGCCTCCGCCCTTACCGACAAACTCACGCGCCTCGTCAAGGAGATGCGCGGCCAGGCCCGCATCACCGAATCCAACGTGCAGGACATGCTGCGCGAGGTGCGCATGGCCCTGCTCGAAGCCGACGTGGCCCTGCCCGTGGTGCGCGACTTCATCGCGCGCGTCAAGGACAAGGCCCTGGGCCAGGAGGTGCTGGGCTCGCTCAAGCCCGGGCAGGCCCTGGTCGCCATCGTCAACAAGGAGCTGGCCGCCACCATGGGCGAGGGCGTGGCCGACATTAACCTGGCAGCGCAGCCGCCGGCCATCATCCTGATGGCGGGCCTGCAGGGCGCGGGTAAGACCACGACCACGGCCAAGCTGGCCAAGCACCTGATCGAAAAGCGCAAGAAGAAGGTGCTCACGGTGTCGGGCGACGTGTACCGCCCCGCCGCCATCGAGCAGCTCAAGACGGTGACGAAGCAGGCGGGCGCCGAGTGGTTCCCGAGCACGCCGGACCAGAAACCGCTCGACATCGCTCGCGCCGCGCTCGACTACGCCAAAAAGCACTTCTTCGACGTGCTGCTGGTGGACACCGCCGGCCGCCTGGCCATCGACGAAGTCCTGATGGACGAGATCAAGACCCTGCACGCGGCGCTGAACCCCGTGGAGACCCTGTTCGTGGTCGATGCCATGCAGGGCCAGGACGCGGTGAACACGGCCCGGGCCTTCAAGGAGGCGCTGCCGCTGACCGGCATCGTGCTGACCAAATTGGACGGCGACTCGCGCGGCGGCGCGGCGCTGTCGGTGCGGCAGGTCACGGGCGCGCCGATCAAGTTCGCAGGCGTGTCCGAAAAGCTCGACGGCCTGGAGGTCTTCGACGCCGAGCGTCACGCGGGCCGCATCCTGGGCATGGGCGACATCGTGGCGCTGGTGGAGCAGGTCACGGCCGGCGTGGACATGGAAGCGGCGCAGAAGCTCGCCGCCAAGGTCAAGAGCGGCGACGGCTTCGATCTGAACGACTTCCTGGCGCAGATCCAGCAGATGAAGCAGATGGGCGGCCTGTCCAGCCTGATGGACAAGCTGCCCTCGCAGCTCACCGCCAAGGCCGGCCAGGTGGACATGGACCGGGCCGAGAAGGACATCCGCCGCAAGGAAGGCATCATCCAGAGCATGACGCCGCTGGAGCGCCGCAAGCCCGAACTCATCAAGGCCACCCGCAAGAAACGCATCGCGGGCGGCGCGGGCGTGCACGTACAGGAAGTGAACCGCCTGCTCAAGGAGTTCGAGCAGATGCAGGGCATGATGAAGAAGATGAAGGGCGGCGGCCTGATGAAGATGATGAAGAAGATGGGCGGCATGAAGGGCCTGGGCGGGGGCGGCATGCCCAAGATGCCGTTCTGAGATTTCAAGCCTTTTTGGCCTCCAGCGCTTGCTGGACAAGCGCTAGCAGCTATTCAAAGATGAGCAAAAGAGAAAAACCGGCGGTGTCGCCGGTTTTTCTTTTCAGGGTGCCGGCAGCCAGTGCCGCAGCGGCTGGCCGGCCCAGGCCTGGGCCTCGGCGCCTATGAAAATCTGCGGCAGCGATGGGGGCAGCTTGCGGCGCTTCTCCTGGGCGGCGACCGCCTTCTGGGCCTGCGCCATCCACGCCGTGACCGGCAGGTCTCCGGCACCGTCCTGGCCGAACAGCGCCTGCGCGAACGGCGTGTGGTCGCCGTCGTACCGGCAGCGGAAGGCGGCGCGGCGCGCGTCCGTGGCCGTCAGCACCACGCGGTGGGGCGCCTTCAGGGGCTCCATGAAGGCCCCGCTGTAGCAGGCGGACAGCACCACCAGGGTGGGCACCTGCCTGGCGGCCAGCGGGGCGAGCGCGTCGCTCAGGATCTGCGGCGTGAGCGGATGGCGGTGCTTGCCGTCCACGGTGATGTTGAGCACGCCGGGGTTGCTGTGGCCCGAAACGAAGAGCAGCACGCGGTCCCGCGGGCGCGCCACCTCGGCCGTCTTGGCCATCACCAGCGTGAAGTTCTCGACCGTGGCCTGGGGCCAGTCGGCGGGCTGGCCGCTGGCGGGGTTGGCCAGCTTGATCCGCAGGGCGTTGGGGTCGATGCTGCCCACCAGCTTTTCGGCCAGCAGCACATCGTTGCGGAAGGCCTTGGCCTGCGAGTCCAGCGCGAAGCCCAGAAAGATGATGCGGCCGGGCGGCTCCGGGGGCGGCGGCGCCGGCTGTGCCGCCGGTGCGGGTGCCGGAATGGAAGGCGCAGCCGTCTTCGGGGCGTTCGTGGCGCAGCCCGCCAGGGTGATGGAGAGCAGCGCGGCGCCGAGCGCTCGCCTGGCGGGGAGGGGTAGAGAAAGGAGCAAGGACATGGGGCTGCGTATCCTAAGGGAGCGCCTGGGGCGCGCCGGAGGTGCGGGCAACGGCCATAAAAAAGCCGGTGCATGCACCGGCCTTTCCGTGATGAATGTCACGCGTCACGTCATGCGGCGTGCAGCGCGGGCCGCGCCAGCCGGCTTGCATGCAGCCATGCGCGGCGCAGTACCGGGGGCGACCACGACTCCTCGGGAATCAGCAGCAGGCGCCGCTCGCGCAGCGTTCGGCCCAGGCCGGTGCGGCTCGTCAGCACGGCCAGCGGCACGGCCAGTGCCAGGGGCAGGCCCACGGGCATCAGCCAGAGCAGGGCGCTGCTGTCGATCAGCGCCACGCCCAGGGCCAGCAGGGCGATCACCAGACTCATGGGCGCCAGCTGGCGCAGGGCATGGCGCCAGGGCACGGCCTGCGCTTCGCGCGGGGGCGACTTCCACTCCAGCTTCAGGCCGGTGAGCGCGATCAGCACGAACAGCGAGTGCGCCAGCATGCGGATGGGCGCCTGCAGCACGGCCAGCACGCTCTCCAGCGCGGCGCTCTGCAGCAGGCTCCCGGTGCCGCCGTATTCCTTCTGCTCGTGGCGCATGAAGACGGCGGCCAGGCCCAGCACGCGGGGCAGGAAGAGCATGCACAGCGTCCAGCCCCACAGCGCGAGCAGTTCGGTGGGCAGGATGTGCCAGTCGGCCACCAGCCGCGCGCCCGACAGCCACAGCGCCGTGCCCAGCGTGAGGAAGGCCAGCCAGAGCGGCGCGGACAGGTAGGCCATGGCGCCGGTGACGAACATCGAGCGGTGCACGGGGTGGATGCCGGGCTCGGCCATCAGCTGCGCGTTCTGCAGGTTGCCCTGGCACCAGCGGCGGTCGCGCTGCAGCTCGGCCAGCAGGTCGGGCGGCTGCTGCTCGTAGCTGCCGACGAGGTCGGCCACCAGCCACACGTGGTAGCCCGCGCGGCGCATCAGGGCCGCCTCCACGAAGTCGTGCGACATGATGCCGCCCGCCAGGCCGCCCTTGCCCGGGATGGGCGCCAGCGCACAGTGCTGCATGAAGGGCGCCACGCGGATGATGGCGTTGTGGCCCCAGTAGTGCGATTCGCCGAGCTGCCAGAACTGCATGCCCAGGGTGAACAGACGGCCCGTGACGCGCGATGCGAACTGCTGGGCGCGCGCATGCAGCGTGACGTGGCCGATGGCCTGCGTGGCGGTCTGGATGATGCCCGCGCCGGGGTTGGCTTCCATCAGCTTGGCCATGGAGACGATGCAGGCGCCGCTCATCACGCTGTCGGCGTCCAGCACCACCATGTAGCGGTAGTCCTTGCCCCAGCGGCGGCAGAAGTCGGCCACGTTGCCGGCCTTGCGGTGCGTGCGGCGGGTGCGCAGGCGGTAGTACACCTGCACCTGGGGCTGCTGGGCGTTCTGTGCCAGGGCGCTGCGCAGCTCCTCCCAGGCGGTGCGCTCGGCGCGGGCGATGGCGGGGTCGTAGCTGTCGGACAGCACGAACACGTCGAACGTGGCGCCGTGACCCGTGGCCGCCACCGATTCGCAGGTGGCGCGCAGCCCGGCGAACACCGTGGCCACGTCCTCGTTGCAGATCGGCATGATGATGGCGGTGCGCGCGTCGGGCGCCAGTTCGTGTTCCGTCACGCTGCGCACCGACAGCGCGTGCCGGTCGCCGCGCAGCATCACCCAGAAGCCCATCAGCCCGGTGAGAAAGCCGGTGACCACCCAGGCCGACAGCAGCGCGAACAGCGCGATCTGGCCGGCGCCGAGCCAGACGTTCTCGTAGTCGGGCTGCACGCCCGCGAACAGGACGCTGGCGAGGGCCGTGGTCAGCACGGTCAGCAGGGCGAAGGTCCAGCGCCGCCGCCGCGCGGCGCCCTGCCACGGTTCGGCGGGTAGGCCCGGCGTGGATGCTGCGGGCGCGGCAGCGGCGCGGCCCGTGAGGCGCAGCAGTGCCGCCGTGCCCAGGCTGTTCCAGAAGCCGCGCCAGGGCACGGGCACCATGGAGCCCCGGTTCAGGGGCGGGGCCGTCACCGAATTGGGGTGGCGTTCGGCACGCGGTGCGTTGCGCTCCACGGGGCTTACTCGGGAAGAATGATGTGCGTCCATGTTTCGCTCACTGCGTGGTTGTCGTGTTGGAGAAAAGCGCGCAGCTCGACCGGGCGGTTGGCCTGTGCGCGCTGGATGCGGACGGTCATGCGCCACTGGCCCGTGGCGGGGTTGCGGTAGGCATTGCTTTCGAGCACGCGGCCGTTGGCGTCGCTGCTCACCACCGCCTTCACGGCGGCGCCTTCGGGCAGGGCCTGGAGGGCCGGGCCCTCGAAATCGACCACGTACTGCACCTGCTGGCGCAGGGCTGCTGCGCCCTGCTTCATGTAGCCCATGCCGCGGCGTGACTGGGCCACCCAGGCGCCGGGCGGGCGCTGCTGCTCGCCGCCCTGCCAGCTCAGCTCGTAGGCGAACTCCAGCGGCTGGCCGGGCGCGGGCAGCTGGGCCGGCACCCAGTAGGCGACGATGTTGTCGTGCGTCTCGTCGGGCGTGGGGAGCTGCACCAGCTCCACGCGGCCGGCGCCCCAGTCGTGCAGGGGGCGCACCCAGGCGCTGGGGCGGCGCTCGTAGCGGGCTTCCACGTCCTCGTAGCTGCTCCACTGGCGGTCGCGCTGCATCAGGCCGAAGCCCTTGGGGTTGTTCGTGGCGAACGAGGTGACCAGCGCCTGCTTCGGGTTCTGCAGCGGGCGCCAGAGCCATTCGCCCTCGCCGGTGGCGACCATCAGGCCGTCGGAGTCGTGCACCTCGGGGCGGAAGTCCTCCTTGCGCGGCTGGTTCTCGCCGAAGAAGAACATGCTGGTCAACGGCGCGATGCCCAGCGTGGCGACGGGCTTGCCGGTGTTGCGCAGGAACACGCGGCTCTTCACCGTGGTGGTGGTCTGTGGCCCGGGCGTGATGTCGAAGCGGTAAGCGCCGGTGGCGCGCGGCGAGTCCATCAGCGCGTACACCGTGGCCTGCGTGGCGCCGGGCTCGGGGCGGACCAGCCAGAACTCGGTGAAGCGGGGAAACTCCTCGCCGCTACCGCCCACGGTGTCGATCGCCAGGCCCCGCGCCGACAGGCCGTACTGCTGGCCCTGGCCCAGCGCGCGGAAATAGCTCGCGCCCTGGAAGACGACCAGCTCGTCCTTGTAGTCGGCGGAATTCAGGTGGTTGTGCAGCCTAAAGCCCGCGAAGCCCAAGTCGCCCCAGTCCTGGGGGCGCAGCTTGCTGTTCTTGCCATAGTCGAAGTCGGCCCGGTCGTAGCGCACGTGGCGCACGCCCTGGGGCGTGACTTCGTTGATGAGTACCGGCTCGGTCTGGTACAGGCCCAGGTGGAAGAACATGGCCTCGAACGGCAGCTTGTCGGCGCGCCACAGGGCGCGCTCGGGGCGCCAGCGGATGTCGCGCACCCCGTCGTAGTCGAGCCGGGCAAGGTCGGCCGGCAGCTTGTCGCCGGCGGCGCGGTAGGGTTGGCCGGCGCGCTCGCGGGCCAGGCGCGTCAAGCTCTCGAAGTCGAAGCCCTGGGAGGGCTGCTGTGCCTGCGCGGCGCCGGCCAGCAGCGTGGCCGCGAGCGCCCAGGCCGGCCATAGAACCCGGCGCAGGGCGCGTGAAGAAACGGAGAAAACTGCGTACATACCGGCCTACAGGGCAAACCCTGTGCCAGTCTGAAAAAACCGTTGTGAATCAACGGCTTAGGGCGTCTGATGCATGTAAGCGGATGTGCGGGCGCCGAATTCGGGCCACAACCCCCGTTTTTTGTCGCCGTCCGGCGACGCCGCAGGGGCTCTGGGCAAAAAATCCCAGGGAAATCAACGGCTTATTCTTGTCGCTCTTCGGCGACATCGTCGCCGTCGCCATTGCCGCTGGCCGCCTCGTTCTTGAAATTCCCCGGGGTCAGCGCATGCTTTTGCAGCAGCCGGTAGAACTCCGTGCGGTTGCGCTGGGCCAGGCGCGCGGCGTCCGCCACGTTGCCGTCGGTCATCTTGAGCAGGCCCACCAGGTAGTCGCGCTCGAAGCGCTGGCGCGCCTCGCTCAGGCTGAGCACCTGGGCGCTGGGCGTGCGCAGCGCGCGCTGCACCAGGGTCAGGGGCACCAGTGGCGTGGTGGACAGGGCGCACACCTGCTCCACCACGTTGTAGAGCTGGCGCACGTTGCCCGGCCAAGCGGCCAGGGTCAGCGCCTTGAGGGCCTCGGGCGCGAAGCCCGACAGGCGCCTGTCGTACTTGCGCGCGAGCCGGTCGAGGAAATGGTTGGCCAGCAGCGGGATGTCTTCGCGCCGCTCGGCCAGCGTGGGCAGCACCAGCGTGACCACGTTGAGGCGGTAGTACAGGTCCTCGCGGAACTGGGCCGCAGCCATGGCGGCTTCCAGGTCGCGGTGCGTGGCGCTGATGATGCGCACGTCCACGGGGATGGCCTGGCTCGCGCCCACGGGCCGCACGGCGCGCTCCTGCAGCACGCGCAGCAGCTTGACCTGCAGGGCAGGCGGCATGTCGCCGATCTCGTCGAGCAGCAGCGTGCCGCCCTCGGCCGCCTGGAACAGGCCCTTGCGGTGGCTCACCGCGTCGGTGAAGGCGCCCTTGACGTGGCCGAACAGCTCGGATTCGAGCAGCGCCTCGGGGATGGCGCCGCAGTTGACGGCCACGAACGGGCGACCGGCGCGCGGGCTGGCGCGGTGGATGGCGCGGGCCAGCAGCTCCTTGCCCGCGCCGCTGTCGCCCAGCAGCAGCACGCTGGCGTCCGACTGGGCCACCATGTGGGCCTCGGCGAGCAGGTCGGTCATGCGGTTGGAGCGGCTCACGATCTCGGAGCGCCAGGCCTCGTTGGCGTGCGCGTGCGCCGCCACGGGCGCGCTGAGCGCCAGGGCCTCGCCGACCTTCTCCAGCAGCTCCTTGCCGTCGTAGGGCTTGGTGAGGTAGGTGAACACGCCGCGCGCGGTGGCCTCGACCGCGTCGGGGATGGTGCCGTGCGCGGTGAGCAGGATGACGGGCAGCGACGGGTGCCGCGCCCGCACTTCGTCGAACAGCGCCAGGCCGTCGCGGCCCGGCAGGCGCACGTCGCTGAGCACGAGCTGGGGGCGTGCCACGTCGAGCTGGGCCAGCGCCGCCTCGGCCGATCCCACGGCTACCACCTCATGGCCCGCGGCGGAGAGGCGCAGGGACAGGAGCCGCAGCATGTCGGCGTCGTCGTCCACCACCAGGATGCGGGCGGGCGGGGCGGGGCGGGGTGCGCTGGGCGGGGCGGTGGATGAGGGCATGGCGGTGTCCGTCAGGGCGCGGGCCGCTGCGGGCTGCTGCCCGGGGCGGAGGCGGGAGGCGCGGGGGGCGGCGGTGGCGGGCGCGTGGTCAGGCTGCGCTCGATGGCGCGCACGGCCTCCAGCCGCTCGTTGAGCTGGTCGTTGCGGCGCTGCAGGTCGCGCAACTGCTGGTTCTGCTTGTCGAGCTGGTCTTCGAGCCGGCGCTGCTGCAGCAGCCGCGCTTCCAGCAGGCGCGCCAGCGGGTGCAGCGGCTGCGCCGCGGCCGCGTTGTTGGCCAGCAGGCGCTGCACCAGCCCCAGGGCGCGGGCGGTGTCCACGGCCTGGCGCGTCTGGGCCAGGGCCATGGCCAGCAGGAAGGGGGTTTCGGGCGCGGCGTCCTCGCGCTCGCCCAGGCGGGCGATTTCCTTGGCCAGTTCCGGGGGCGCCAGGCGCAGAAGGGTGTCGGTCTGGGCCAGTACCTCGATTACCGGGTCCGGCGGCGTTTCGCGCGGCGGCGCGGCCCCGGCGTTTTCCGCGGGAACGGGGATTGCAATGACCACGGGGGGCGGCGGCGGAGGTGCCTCCTGCCGGGGCGGCGGGGTCTGGCAGCCCGCCAGCAGGAAGGCCGCCGTGCCACAGATCAGGGCGAGGCGCTGGCGCGAAGAAGTGGAGTAGCTAGGCTGCATTCGGCAGTTCCATGCGAAAGAGAGAGTGGGCGCCATCGTCCACGAGCCGCACCCGCCCGCCATGGGCGACGACGTACTCCTGCACGATGGACAGGCCGATGCCCGTGCCGCGCACCGCGTCCTGGGGCTGGCGCTCGCCACGGTAGAAAGGCTCGAACACGCGGTCCCGGTCCGCGGGCGCGACGCCGGGGCCCTGGTCCGAGATGTCGATGCGCACCACGCCGGCGCGGCGCGAGAGGACCAGGCGCACCGTACCACCCTTGGGCGAAAAGCGGATGGCATTGGACAGCAGGTTGCTGACGGCCGAGGCGATCTTGTCCGGGTCGATCTGCAGCGTCACGGCGGGCCCTTCCACCAGCACCTGCAAACCGCGGGCCTGCCATTGCAGGCGCTGGGCCTCCACCTGGGCCTCCAGCAGCGCCAGCAGGTCGGTATCGCGCCGCTGGAGCTGCCGCGCCTCGAAGGCGGCGGCGTTGAAGCGCAGCAGGGCCTCGATCTCGCTCTGCAGCACCAGCGTGTTGTGGTGCAGGATCTGCGCGACCTCGCGCTGGCCGGGGTTGAGCTCGCCCGTCACGCCGTCCTGCAGCAGCGCCACGCCTTCGCGCAAGGCGGCCAGCGGGGTCTTGAGCTCGTGCGAGACGTGGCGCAGGAAGCGCGCCTTGTCCGCGTCCAGCTCCAGCAGGCGCAGGCGCAGCCATTCGAGCTGCTGGCCCACGCGGCGCACGTCGTC
>Ga0206116_1001535_pt1 | contig 12085 bp, 9 predicted proteins | sample 3A1Ametagenome_FD_178000 | JGI IMG/M metagenome (GOLD analysis project Ga0206116, IMG submission 178000) | Enriched microbial communities from leaf-cutter ant dump, University of Wisconsin, Madison, United States - 3A1A | ecosystem: Environmental > Terrestrial > Nest > Insects nest > Nest dump...
TCTTTTTGTACTCCGTCGATCGTGACCAATGGAGCAGCACTGTTCAGTGTGGCTACCCCTCGGATATACAGATCCGATTTGTCACGTCCCGGTTCTCCTGATCGCTGTATCGCAATGAGTCCCGGCAGCCGTCCGGCCAGCGCATTCGTGATATTGCTGACAGGGCTTTGCATCAGTTCCTTGTTCGAGATGGAAGCGGTAGAACCTGTCTGTGCTATTTTCTTCTGAGTTTGACCAAATCCCAAGACTACAATATCTTCAAGTCCTAAAAAATCTGATTTTAGGGTAATGTCAACACGTTTGTTTGTACCAATGGCGATTTCCTGGCTTAGATAGCCGATCATACTGACCTGTAAGACCGTTCCCTCCGGAGCTGTGATAGAAAAAGACCCATCCGCACCCGAACTTACGCCCGAACCGGGCTGCCCTTTAATCCGTATAGTTGCCCCGGCAATGGCATTACCCAAAGAATCCCGTACCATACCACGTATGGGTTCCTGAGTTTCCGTTTTAGTCAGTGGAGCGATAAGGCTTATTTTCTTTTGTTTTAGGATAATGGTTTTGTCCTCCACCTCATACATCCACCCTTGAGCCTGGGAAAGCTGGTCCAGTACATCGCGCAAAGGTGTAGCTTGAAAGTTGACATGCACGAACTTCACATCCTTGAGCCGAAGGCCCGAATACAGGACTGAATAACCTGTTTGTTTTCGGATTTCACTGAAAAGACGTTCAGCCGATGAGGTAGATGCTTTGAATGAAACTTTTTGGGCATGGCTCGTTGCAAATACGTGCACAAAACCTATTAAGATCAAAAATGATACTAGATTAATCCGCATGATGAGCTTTCTTTTTAAAATACCGCCACCCAGTCGATGGAGGTTGATCGCAACGAATTGTTGAAATGCGACATGCCACCGACATAAAATTGTCGTGTAAATTTTATACATTTGATAGTCTGATTAATTTTTAATTTGGTTAAACAGTTTTTAGATTTTAATTAGATCATTAGATTGGGGGTGGTTCCAGCACTCCCAATTTTTCATTTTTCTCTTTTTATTTGTTCATAATATATTTTTTTAAAGGGTTAATGCTTTATTGATTATTATCTTTCGGCCATGAACCTTGATATTCACATTTCCGGCTTTTTCGATCATTTTGAATACTTTTGAAGCATTCTCATATTTGGAAATACTACCTCCAAACAAGATAGACTTCGCCCCTTCGTCGGCAAAGGACACATCCAGGTCATACCAGCGGCAGATCTTTTTCATGGCATCTTCCAGCGTTTCTTCGAAGAAAATAAAATAGCCATTCTTCCAGGCGATGATATCATCCATATTTTCCTGTCGGATGTCGACCTTGTTGTCTTTAAAAAATGCCGACTCTCCCGGTTTCAATCGGCTCTGGTTGAAAAGCACCGATCCCTCGACCAGACTGGTCCTGACATAGTTGTTTTCATGGTAAGCATTGACGTTAAACTCCGTACCTAACACTTTGATATGCTGCCCATTGACCGATACGACAAAGGGTTGCGCAGCATTGTGACTGACTTTGAAATAGGCCTCTCCTTCCAATTCTACATGTCTTTCGGATTGATTGCCAAAGTTGTTTACAAAAGATAGCCTGGACTCGGAATTGAGCCACACATGTGTACCGTCAGACAGGATGACCTCATATTGACCACCTTTGGGAGTTATGATCTCGTTACTCTTGGCTACGTCCGAAGTATTTTGGGACAGATAGACCAACTGTCCTTTCTTATTTACCTGTACCGAAGCCCCGTCAATATGTAGCACGCTATTCTCATGCACAGAATCCAATAGAACAGATGTCCCGTCATCCAACCGCAATACGGCTTTATTGCTTCCCGGGTCAAGAGCAGTCAATCCTTCATCGAGTGATGTATGTTGGAGGTTGTATAAAAATTCAGATTGATAGTAATAGTAAGCCAGCCCCAAAACCAGCAGGATCGAAGCCGCATAAGCCGCAATTTGGTACAACCTGTACACTTGCTCCGTCTTCCTCTTCAATGGTAGCAACGATTCGAGTGGCTCCAAATTATGCAAAGCTTCTTCTTCCGATATCTCGGTTCTTTCAAAATTACCCTGTGCCAACCATTCATGCAGCAATTGTATCTCTTCTTCTGTACATTCGCCTTTTTTGTACCTCTCAAATAGTACGCTAATTTCAGATTTGTCCATTGCCTTGTTTACGTATTTGCAAGGTAGACGGGAAACGAAGGTAAAAGGGTTAGAAAAAAATTATTTTTTTGGAGAGTGCCAGAAAAATAAATCATACCGAGGAGGTAGCATTACATTAAAAGCTGTTTAAAAAATATTATTCAAGCCTCTCTGTGCATTCAATTGGAAAAATAACTCCTCAGAGGAAATTATAATTTTTTAGAATAAAGCCCTTTCTTATTTTACACAGCATTTACTAACGATTATTTAACTATTAAGATATGAATAATATGGATATAATAGTGTTTTTATAGTGTGTTAATAGAGGTTTTATAGAGGGTTCATAGAGGTTAAACTCTATAAATACACTACCTATACCATATTTTACTTTTAATTAAACAGCATTTCTTTAATATTCGCAGCATATTAACAGCAAGTTTAGTCATTATTATGTAGAACTTATATCTTATTATATACAATGATGGATATATACAAAGCCTACATAATTGACTCATTGTTGAGTAATGTGGGTGATACTTACAGGTATACAACTTAGTTGTAAAGCAGGAAAGAGAATTTGTATCTGAATAAGTCCCTATAAAAACAATAAAAAAAGAAATGAACCAAGCTTCAATCGAAGTGTTTTCAGCGCATTAAACATATGGCTTTTGACGGTCTGCTCCGACACGCCCAGCTGATCGGCGATTTCTTTGCGGCTGAGATTGGACACACGGCTCAGTTCGAATACTTCACGGGTTTTGGGTGGTAATCCGGCAATTTCCCGGGCAATGCGTTCGGAGAGTTCTTTGGATCGCAGCAGGTGGTCGGCCGATATCTCGTTTATTTGGATAAAATCATAAAAGCTATCTATATACCGCTGTTTCACTTTTTCATGAGCAATAATATCCAAGAGCCTGTTCCTTACCGAAGAAAACAGATAGCCCGACAAGGAAGTATCATAGCTGATACTTTCTCTTTTCTCCCAAATAGTCAAAAATACATCATGCAGGATATCGTTGACACGCTCCTTATCATCGATACGTTTCCATAAAAATGAATAAAGAGGAAGCTTGTACCGATCGTAAATTTCCGTATAGGCATACCGGTCCCCCTTTTGAAGCTTTGCGACCAATTCCAAATCCGAATATTTACTATACTTTTCCAAAATATGATGAATAACTAACGTAGGGAAACCGGCTATAAAATTAAGTGTTTTTTCAGATCACTTACCTTTTTTTAAGATTATAAATATATTACATTTTTGTTAATATCAAGCATTCTTTCTTATTTATCGGCAGAGGAAACCTTCCTGCCATAGACCAGAAACGAGCGGTCCCTTCTTATATACAACGAGGTTAAATTGCATATAAAAGTGAATTTAGCTAAGTTTGTTATCCAAATAATGCAAAAATACACATGAAAATAATAGCTGTCGGTCGAAACTATATCAATCACGCGAAAGAACTCCACAATCCTATTCCCGAAAAACCCGTCATATTCCTCAAACCCGACACGGCCGTACTGAAAGATAATAAAGACTTTTACTATCCCGACTTTTCAAAGGACATACATTATGAGGTAGAAGTCGTACTCCGTGTATGCAATGAAGGGAAACACATCTCCAGAAAATTTGCGCATAAGTATTACGACGCCATCGGCCTGGGGATAGATTTTACAGCACGGGATATACAGAATCAGCACAAGGAAAAAGGATTGCCTTGGGAGCTCGCCAAAGCCTTTGACCATTCTGCCGTCATCAGCCCATTTATTCCCAAAGAGGAATTTGAAGATATACAAAATCTGGCTTTCTCCTTACAAAAGAACGGCACAACAGTACAGGAAGGCCGTACAAAAGATGTCATTTTCAGCTTTGACGACTTGATTGTCTTTATTTCGCAGTACATCACACTCCGCAAAGGAGACCTCATCTATACCGGTACACCCGAAGGTGTAGGACCTGTACAGGTCGGAGACAAACTGGAAGGCTTTTTGCAAGGAAAACAAATGTTTAGCTGTAGTATTAAGTAACATGAAGAAACAACTTTTGACTATTTGTTTTGGGTTATTTGCCCTAACTATTTTTGCCCAAAACAAGGCCATTTTCACTTCACGCGACTATCCACAGGGATATTTTCGCAATCCCCTCAATATCCCTCCGGATGCCTCGGGTACGTTTGGCGAATTGCGAAGCACACATTTTCACGCCGGAGACGACTACCGCACCCAGCAAAAAATAGGCCTGCCCATATCTGCTGCAGCAGAAGGATTTGTTTCCCGCGTACGTGTACAGATCGGAGGAGGTGGCAACTCGGTCTATATCGACCATCCAAATGGATATACATCGGTATATCTGCATATGGACAGATTCAATGATGTCTTGACAAATATCGTACGGGCCGAACAGTATAAGCAACGACGCTTTGATGTGGACATCACGCTTCCTGCCGGCCAGGTCAAACTGAGCAAAGGGCAATACATCGGCAATGCAGGCAATACAGGAGGATCTGCCGGACCACATCTGCACTTCGAGATCCGGGATACCAAGACACAACATCCACTCAATCCGCAGCTTTTTGGTCTGTACTTCACGGATAATTTTTCGCCTACCATCAACGGCATAACCGTCTACGATCTCAACGAAAATATATTCAACGAAAATACAGGCAGACGCCATCAACGGGTCAAAGCACTGGGCTCCGGCCATTATACATTGCTCAATAATACCCCTATACCTGTCAGCGGCAAATTCGGATTGGGTATCAATACCGTAGACAGGCACCGTGCCGGAGGTTTTCAGAACGGCGTATATTCCGTAGACTTATTCCTGGATGGCAATGTGGTATCGACCGTAGTTTTTGAAGAACTGGATTTCGACCTAGGCAGAACAATATATTCCTATATAGACTATCCCTATTGGAAACAGAGCAAATCCAAAGTGCAGAAAAGTTTCAAAGATCCTGGAAATCCCCTGGCCATCTTCAAATATTTACCCAATCAAGGGATTATTGAGTTGAAAGATAATGCTGTGCATGATGTCAAATACGTCGTCAAAGATGTCAAGGGAAATTGCAGCGAGCTGGATTTCAAAGTACAGAACAGCAACATGTATCAACCGAAAAGCAACCCAATCAGAGGCGAGCTGTTTGCGTACAACAAAGCCAATACTTTTACAACACCATCTGTCAAACTCAACATGCCTGTAGGTGTATTATATAGCGACCTGGACTTTACCTATCAAGAAAGTGCTTCCCCCGCCAATGGATATTCACAGCTACACCATATTGGCAATAGCGTTATCCCCTTATTCAGTACATACAGCTTGAGCATCAAACCTACGCATCTATCACCCCATCTGGAAAGCAAAGCACTGATCGCATCCGTACAATCCGGAGCAGAGGGCGGAAAGTTTGAAAACGGTTGGGTCACGGTCAATACCCGCAATTTAGGTTCATTCTATGTCGCGGTAGACACCATTGCCCCCTCCATCACGGCCCGCAATCTGACTAACGGCAAAAATGTAGCCGCACAGTCCAGAATAGATTTTACCATTTCGGACAATTTCTCGGGCATACAGTCTTTTGATGGATATATCGACGATAAGTGGGTACTCATGGAGTACGACTCCAAAAATAGACATCTTTGGCACCGTTTCGAACCAGCCTTAGCAAAAGGTACACATACTTTCCGATTGATCGTGAAAGACTGGAAAGACAACGAACGTGTGTATGAAGCGAATTTTATTAAATAGAGCAAGGAACAAAGAACAAGGAGCAAAGACTGTCCTTGATCTTTGCTCTTTCATCCTTAATCCAAAAAAACATGAAAACATTAAAACCAGGCGATAAAGCTCCGGCAATCACAGCCAAAAACCAGCACGGAGAAACCGTAAAACTTTCGGATTTCAAAGGCAAAAAAGTTATTCTATATTTTTACCCGAAGGACAATACACCGGGATGTACAACAGAAGCCTGCAATTTTCGGGACAATTACCAAAGCCTTTTGAAAGAGGGATTTGAAGTCATCGGCGTGAGCATCGACGGCGAACAGTCCCATCAAAAGTTTATCAGTAAATTCGAACTGCCATTCACGCTCCTGGCCGATGAAGATCAAAAGATCGTCAACGATTATGGTGTTTGGATGGAGAAAAACATGTACGGCAAAAAATACATGGGTACTGCGCGGACAACTTTTGTAATCGATGAAAAGGGTATCATCCAACATATCATTAAGAAAGTAGACAATAAAAATGCCACGCAGCAGGTAAGGGATTTAGTGAGTAAGGGGTAAAAAGAGAAAGGATTACAAATAATCCTTTCTCTTTTCATCTTTAATAATTCCATGCCGAGTGCAAATCAGAGACGATGTTCGCATATGTTTGCTCATACGTCTTTCCAAAACGATCTGTAACAACAACTTTCAGTGTGTTATTTGGATTAGTAACCTGATAAGTATATAAGTGTTTGGTAGCAGGACTATAGCTATCAGCACTTCTATTTAACACTCCTATATGGTAACCTTTAGACCAAGCATCCTGATTTAACGGAGCACTTGTCTTTAATGTCATATCACCTAATTTCTGACCATTCATAAACACTTCTGCTTTCCACGCTGGATCAGCATTCCAGATATTGGCCACCAAAGTATTGTTCGGTTGTCCATAGCTGAATAGCCCATACGAACCACCAAAATCCATATTTCCCCAATGTAACCTAAATTGAAAATCACGGGATAATTTGGTAGGCTTATAGATCCAATCTTTAATCGTCGTCCCCTCAATGTTGAAAATCATATATCCATTAGGTGTACCGTCTCCATTGATATTCGATCTCCACCAAGCTCCACAGGTCGCACCATGTACATGTTCGTAGATTTGTTTGCCGGAGACACTGTGGATATAATTTTCTGCATAGTGCGTGTGTCCACAAAGCAAATGTACTTCCTTAAAGTCTTTGATCAGGTTTAAGAACTGTGTCTTTGTCGAAAAATTAGTCCCGCGAACAGGTATGTGATAATACACGATGAGCATTTTGTCCTTAGAGACATAGCTCAGGTCTTTTTCAAGCCATGTAATCTGTGCCGGACTGATACCCAAGGCGTAATTAGAAGCATTATCCGCAAAAACCACATTATCCAGACAAACGAAATGTACATCTCCGATATTGAATGAATAATTAGTAGGGCCATACACTTTTTCAAACAAGTCATTGGTCTTCAACGAACCGCTTGGAAATTTATCGTGATTACCAATAGTGCTAAACACAGGCATCGAAGTCGATCCCATTCTTGTTTTCATCGTATTGAGAAGATTATCTTTATCATTAACAATATCGCCCAAGGCAATACCATATACTGGCTGTGAGATCCCAGTCAATTCAGCTTTGATATCTTCCAATGTTTCATTGATAAATCTATTTACTTGGCTATCATCGGTCACCTGTGGATCTCCTAGACCAAACAACACAAAATTTTTATCAATACTTGCTTTCTTTTTCAGGGTAAAGTTGTGCTGTTGTGGATTGGCAGTGGTCAGTGTCCTGTAAAATAAAGGGATCTTTCTATTACTAGCTTCGACAGATATTTCATATTCTGCCGGTGTAGAATAATATACAAATTTAGCATTGTCATTCTTTTTTAATTGATAAACTCCTTTATCATCCGTCTTAACCACAGAAAAGCCATCTGACACGACTACATCGGCGATAGGATTATTAGCCTCATCCAAAACATAACCATATACATTATTTCCATTGACCAATTGTACTCTAGGCAGGTCAGGCTCCTTATCCTTTCCTTTACCGTTGTCCGGTGTGCTTCCATTGTCCTTTGAACAGCCTACAATCAAGAAGATAAGAAACAAATTGCGAACAAATCGAAAACCTAAATTCACTTTTTTTCTCTTCATAACTATTTAATTTATTATTATATGATATATTAAAGTCACTCTGAATAAACTGGAGTATCGTTTGTAAGATTAGCTCCGTATGCTATTAAAATCTTTCGGAGCTCTGTAATATCTACATCCGAAACATCCGTACCTGACTGCGCACATAATGCCGCAGCAACCCCTGCAGCCTGTCCCAGTCCCATTACAGAGGCCTGTACACGTACCGAAGCCGAGGATACCCCATCAGCAGAAAATGCCCGACCACCGACTAGCAAATTAGGAAAGTTCGGTGCAATCAAGCACCGATAAGGAACAAATGCTGCATCCTTTAGAAACTCGCAGCGTTGATTGTTCGATGAGGATGAATGTATGTCAACTGGGTGACATCCCCGTGAAATAGCATCCGGAAAGTCACGTGCTTCAATATATTCCTCACCCGTAAGTGTATGTACTCCCTGGATTCTTCGGGTCTCACGTGTGCCTGTCTGCGGTGCTGTCATGACGAGATACGCATCTTTGAATGCACGCACATGCTTCTTTAAAAGATCGACAAAAGTAAACACATCCTCCCGCAGCAGACATTCTGTGCTGGTCGCCTGTCGGTTGTCTGCCATATTTGCATAGGTACGGGTCATGTTGACTAGGACAAGGCCATGATCAAGTACACCGCAATACCACGGTCCTCCAAACTGCGGCAGCTTATGCTTCTTGTTCATCTCTTCAAGTACCTTTCGCATATCCAGATCATGGTAGTTAACACCTTGCTTGCTGTGGCGAATCATCGGTAGAGAATCGATATCGACACCTCCCAACATAAAAATCAAAGAAGCCGGCTGCAGCTCAGAGCGCATAGGCTGCATAGGCACACCGGCCTGATGCGAAAGGTCTGCATCACCGGTACAGTCAATAAAATATTTTCCGGCAATAGCTTCTGCACCGTTTTTATTATCGATAATAATGTGAGTCAGACGATTGCCTTCCTTTTTACAACCTGTGAGATAAGAATGAAAATAAAGCGATACACCTGCTTCGAGCACCATACGCTGAGCTATGAGTTTATATTTTTCGGGTGAAAAGGTAATGTTACCAACAGGTTTTTCCTCCCTGGCTCCACCGATTTCAACAAGCCTTTCTATAAATTCCCAAGGTATACCATCTATTATCCTACGGTCATTGTAATTAAACACACTGATCGGTGCCACAAGGCTTGCCGTAGCCATCCCACCAAGAAACCCAAGCCGTTCAACAAGTGCAACACGAGCGCCTCCTCTTGCCGCAGCTATCGCAGCAATAAATCCAGAGGGGCCTCCTCCACAAACCACCACATCATATTCTGCAATCACAGGAATCTCCCGTACCTGTACTATGCTTTCCGACTGTAAAGAAGCCTTTGACGCTTCTGTTGTATTCTCCTCCATATAATAAATTTTCTGTAACTAAATAATAATATTGCTCCAATAAAGATGATTTAAGTAACAATAGACGGTTTAGGTCGCTCAGGTTTAATAAACACCCAAAGTACCAATAATGCTAATGGATGTAAAAAAGCCATGATGAGGAATATCTTTTCCGATCCGAGGGTGCCCATTAGTTGCCCTACAAAATAATTGAAGATAACAGCTCCTAAAGCACCGAAACCACCGGCAATCCCCTGTACACTGGCTACATTTTTTACCGGAAAACTCTCTGCAATCACAACCCCCATCGTAAAAAGCCAACTAACACAAACTAATGCAACTATACTGAACACCACAATCGTAGATGCAGCACCATTCAAATACGGAGTAAAAGCACACAGCGAGGTGAAAAAGGTGATCATCACCAACATCTTTTTTCTGGCTTGTAATGGAGCATACCCTCGTCTGACAATCTTATCCGATAAAACAGAGGTACCTACTGCCCCCACATCGGCTATAAGGAAAGGTATCCAGCCAAACATTCCGATTTGGGCGAGTGTCAAACCTGATTCTTCCTGCAAATATCCAGGAAGCCAAAACAAGCAAAAGTACCAGACTGGATCACTGACAAACCGTACAAGGATGACTCCCCATAGACTTTTTCTCGTCCACAGTTCTTTCCAGGAAAAACCGCTAGTTTCATCAGCAACCGTAGTTTGTAATGCTTCTTTTTGGATATAATCCGGTGGATCCCTGTACACCAGCTTCCATGCAAAACCGATGATAAGTCCTACTGCTCCCATCACAATAAATGCGGTATGCCAGCTATAGCTCAGCACCAACCAGGCAACAAGAAAAGGTGCTACAATAGCCCCGATCGACCCGCCAGCTTGGCACAATCCATTAGCAGTAGCCCTCAACTTGCCCGGAAACCAGACTGTAACAGCTTTTAGTTGAGCAGGGAAAACCGTCGGTTCTGAGACACCAAGCATCCCACGAAAAAAACCGAACTGACCAACAGTCTTAGAAATCCCGCCCCCTATACAAGCCAGAGACCAGGCGATCACCCCCCAAAACATGATCTTTTTGGAGCCAAACTTGTCTACAAGCCATCCTGTGACGGGATACATAGTCGCATAGCATACTGTAAAAATATTCACAATAAAGGCATAGCCTGAATCATCCAAACTAAACTCACTTTTAATGATCGGCTTTAATATCGAGACCAACTGCCGGTCAACATAGTTGAAGACAATAGCCAAAAATACGACAGCAACAATTATCCATCTTCTGTTCTCGGGCTTACCAAGATTCATTAAAAAACTTTCCGAACCAAACAATATATTACTTCCTCTCATACCATTTTACTTCAACGCATTTCCCATCTCAACAGGATAGTTGGATTCAATAATCGTAACTCCCGCCTCCACAATCTTCCGATAAGCCTCTGCACGTTGTTTCGGATCGGGTAATTTGTCATACACTGAAGCAGCAGCAAGCAAACTGCGTATACCATTCTTGCGAAGCAACTCACAGAGAGCTGACGTCTGATCTGTAAGCTCTGTGCCGATACAAGCAAACATCTGTGTCTTGGGAATACCTGCCTCCATATATTCTCGAAATGTCTCTGGCTTACGGATAGATGCAGAGAACATACGCTCGGGATCTTCATTATAGTAAAAAAGCGCATCTTCAGTCGATCGAACCATATTCATTACGTAGCTATTGGCCTTATGCTCGCGGATGATAGCTGCAATCATTCCCAAAGGAACATCCTTTTTATCCAAAATCAACGCAGTTTTTCCCCTAGCCCATTCCAGTACTTCTGCCAGTGTATGGATCTTATGTTCTGTCAATTCGCCTTTTTTATTCTTTAGGCAAAGTTCCTGCAATTCAGCCCAAGTATAATCGATCAGCTTTCCTGTACCATTCGTCGTGCGTTCCAATGTCGCATCATGAAAAACTACGATCACACTATCCTTGGTCAAGCGAGGATCAATCTCAAATACGGCCGGCGTCTGGTTAAGTACATATTCAAATGAGGCAATACTGCTTTCAGGAAGATCATTTTCAATGGTACCCCGATGTCCTTGTACAATCGGGGTGACTTCCTCTATACCATATTGATAAAAACGATGCAATGCCTTGGCATCCTCAAAGGAAAGGTAGTAAGGTCCTTTTTTCTGTTGTGCACTGGTCGAACAAGACCATAAAAAGAGTAAGGTATAAATCCCAAATATTATCTTTTGCATATTATTTACTTTTATAAGGTCAAAAAAACATAAATCACTGTCAATTAATAATCAGGATTTTGCTCTATATTTTTGTTAATGATGACTTCTCTAGAAGGAATCGGGAATAGATATTGTCTTTTATTAAAGCTTCTGGGTACCACTGCCCTTATCTTTCCTGTCGTGTACATCGCCGAAAAATCAACCAATCCGTTTTCATCAATCTCTGGCAGAGGACCCGCTGGAAAGAAATAATCACCAGAAGCAATATTTGCTTCCAGACCAGCCTTTACAGGCAAAGCATATACAGGTCGTGTGATCGCTATTTCAGCAAGTTTCCAGCGGATAAGGTCAAACCATCTTCTGTTTTCCCACGGCAATTCCGCACGGCGC
>Ga0206116_1001536_pt1 | contig 12067 bp, 9 predicted proteins | sample 3A1Ametagenome_FD_178000 | JGI IMG/M metagenome (GOLD analysis project Ga0206116, IMG submission 178000) | Enriched microbial communities from leaf-cutter ant dump, University of Wisconsin, Madison, United States - 3A1A | ecosystem: Environmental > Terrestrial > Nest > Insects nest > Nest dump...
GGCATCCAGTCCCATCCATCGCTTGAAATATAAGTAGGGCTTTGATAGTTGGGTATAGGTGTTGGCGGATATTTTACCAAAACGGCCAGTACGTTCTTCCCGTTGGGATGCACTATGCCGGTTACTTTAAATTTTCCTCTCTGCATAAACCCGTCCAGTTCTCCTAACCTATATCCGTTTAAAAATATCTCGCCCTTCCTGTTAATACCTTCAAAATTCAGCCATACATTTTCACCGTCCTTAAACGATGGGGTGTTAAACGTAGTGCGATACCAGAAATTCCTGTTATACTTAGCCTTATCTACCTTATAAATATTATCGCCGAAATTAGGATCTTTTTCTATACCAGCTTCCACATAAGATGTAAATACCGCTCCGGGAACCACTGCTTTCACCCAACTATCCATATTATAACTTTCACTATAGATCTTAACACTGTCCCGGCCAATATCCGACTGCGGCGTTACTTTCCACAAAATATCCCTGTTATCGCTGTTCAGGGAAATAACCTTTTGAGACCATAATCCCTGGGCTATAATAAAACTCCAAAATACAAGTACAATTCTTAACATTATTGCTGCGGTTTGATTAAATAGTCACCTGATTAAATTTTTACCTCAACCTGCTATAGAGGAAATACCAAAGAAAAGTTACTTATAAGAGGTAGCTGACATATAGGCTTGCCACTTTAATCTTAGAAATTATATCATTCAAATTGTTCAACTTTGAGGTATCTATTAACGTGCGTGTTGGTCTGTATTGTGGTGATGTCTCCTTTAACAAGGCTCAGAGCTCAAACTAATTATTTCGTTGATGGCTATCATGGCGGCATTTACGGCCATTACCCGTTATGGGTTACAAAATTCATGGCAGATAATACAGAGCAGCATAAAGACTGGAGATTAAATCTTGAGATAGAGCCTGAAACATGGGATATAGTGGCTTTAAAAGATCCTGAAAATTATGAGCGGATTAAGAAGATAATCAATGACTCCTCATTAAATGCAATTGCAGAATATGTTAACCCGGCTTATGGTCAAAGTTATTTTTTTAACAACTCCGCTGAAAGCACGATCAGGCAATTTCAATATGGCATCGAAAAATTGCGGGAACACTTTCCTCTCATCCGTTTTACAACCTACTCATCCGAAGAGCCCTGCTTTACTTCTTCGCTACCGCAGATCCTGAAGTCCTTCGGGTTCAAATACGCTTCCTTAAAAAATCCCAACACCTGCTGGGGCGGCTATGTGAGAGCCTATGGCGGAGAAACTTTAAACTGGACGGGGCCCGATGGCTCATCGATCTTAACAGTTCCCAGGTACTCTTCAGAAGACCTGCAGGATAACTCTACCTGGCAAACCATTGCATGGAACCACTCTAAAAAGTTTATAGAGGCTGCTACCAGGCAGGGAATCGAATTACCCGTAGGCATGTGCCTGCAGGATGCGGGATGGAGGAACGGGCCCTGGCTTAACAATCACAAACAGCCTTCTACCCAATATACCACCTGGCGCAGTTATTTTAATCTTATTGAGAACAAAAATAATACTGAAAACTGGCGTCTTAGCCAGGAAGACATACAGGTAAGCCTGGTTTGGGGTTCGCAGGTATTACAGCGGATAGCGCAACAAATACGGGCGGCTGAGAACAAACTCAGGATGGCTGAAAAATTAGCAGCCCTGGCTACCTTGTACCACAAAGCTCCATATCCCACAGAAAAAATTGACAGCGCGTGGAAAAAGATAATGCTGTCACAGCATCACGATTGCTGGATAGTACCTTACAACAGGTTAAACGACAAAACCTGGGCCGAGAACGTCAGGGAATGGACTAGACAGGCAAACATAATAGCTGAAAACATTATACAGCAATCATTAAAAACAGCTGAAAACTTTAGCGCTTCATCTAAGCCCACTGTAATAAAGGTATATAACCCTACATCATATTACAGGAATGAAATTGTTTCCGTCGACCTTAAGCACCACTCATCCGGATCATTTATCATAGAGAGTAACGGGAAAACAATCCCCCATCAATTGCTGAAACAAAATGATTCCACCTGCACTATCTTATTTAAAGCAACGGTGCCGCCATTGGGTGGTACCAGCTATTCTGTATTACCCGGTAAAAAGCAAACAAAGAGCGGCAAAGGCGCTTTTATAAGCACCAGCCAGGACAGCAGCTACATCATGGAAACCGATCTATACCGGTTAGTGATAGATGGCGCTAAAGGCAATATCAGGCAACTGACCGCCAAATATCTTAACAACAAAAATTTCATTGCTGCCGGACAAAACACTTTTAATACACTGCGCGGATATTTTTATAAAGAAAATGGCCTGGTAAGCAGTATTGAAAATAAACCTGTCATAACAATACTTGAGAACGGCCCTCTGCAAATCAAGATCCAGGTGGAAAATAGCATTAACGGTAATAAATTCGTACAAACGGTACAGTTGCAGCAGGGAGAAAAAAAGATCGATATGAAGCTCCATATCCACTATAATAAAGGAACCGGCATTGGTGACGATTATATGCAATATGGAAATTATAAGGCAGAAGACAGGCGTAAAGCATTTTTTAACGATACCAGTAAGCTGCTTGTAACATTCCCTCTGAACCTGGAAGATCAGAAAGTATATAAAGATGCTCCTCTTGATGTTACAGAAAGCAGGCTTTCCAATACTTTTTATAACAGGTGGGATGAAATTAAAAATAATGTTCTTTTAAATTGGGTAGACGTTACTGATCAGGGAAACAATTACGGGATGGCATTATTTTCAGACCATGTAACCAGCTATTCCCACGGCAGCAATTTTCCTTTATCATTAACTGTTCAATATGCAGGCGTTGGACTTTGGGGAAGAAATTATTTTATCGACGGACCTACAGATATACATTATTCCTTATTACCGCATAGCGGGAACTGGCAAAAGGCCCAATTAAATAAAGAAGCTACAACCTGGAACGAGCCTTTAACCGTCAGTATAAATAACAGCAACAATATACGTGCCCCTTTCATCAAAAAAATGGATCCCGGACTGGAAGCTACTGCCCTGTATTATAAAGGATCCGATTTGTATGTCAGGATCACCAATACCGGCTCTATGCAACATCTGCATCGGATCGAATTTAATTGCAGCGGAGCCTCCCTGCATTTTGTTGAGCTTAATGACAGGGTAACCTCTTCTCTCCACTTTGACGCTTCAGAAAGTATTGCCTTTGATTGCGATATACCTTTATTCGGGTTCAAAACAGTTAAGCTGGTGCATGCTAAACTCAAAGATTAAAAGCATACAACAACCCTGAAATTTTAAAATCACTCCAGTTAAAAACCGCAAAACCTGTTCCTCCTTTTTGAGGAGCGGGGACGAAAATATATTCTCAACTTAACTTTTACTGATCCACTCAAAAACAGTGGCGGCCAAAAGCCCTCCAATGACAGGTCCAACGACAGGCACCCAGCTATAAGCCCAGTCGCTACTGCCTTTTTTGCCAATCGGTAAGATAGCATGCATAATACGTGGTCCAAGATCCCTTACAGGATTGATAGCGTAACCGGTAGGACCGCCTAAACTCAGGCCAATAGCCAGCACCAATAATGCTACGGGTAAAGCATCCAATGCTCCCAGGCTACTGTCAGGCGCAATAATAAACAGCACAGCCAAAATGAAAACAAAGGTTGCCAAAGTTTCGGTAAGCAAATTATGAAATGGGTTACGTATGGCAGGTATAGTACTGAAAGTGGCCAGCTTTGCCGTTGTATCTTCAGTTTGGGAATAATGCTGCTTATAGATGAGCCACACCAATAAGGAACCCAACATAGCACCCAGTATTTGTCCGCCTAAATACTGCAGCATCAACCCCGTGTCAACCTTTCCAAGCCAGGCCAGGGCCAGCGTAACAGCCGGGTTAAGATGTGCCCCACTTGCTTTTGATGAAATAAACACACCTGCAAAAACCGCCATAGCCCATCCGAATGTAATAACGATCCAGCCACTGTTGTGACCTTTGGTCTTACTTAAAACTACGTTGGCCACTACGCCGTTACCTAAAACAATCAGTATGCCAGTGCCTATCAGTTCGCTTGTAAAGATGTTCATACAAAAAGTTGATAAGTTGAAAGGTTTAAAAAGTTGATAAGGATTACCTCAAAAACTTTCGCTGTTGAAATATAAAAATTCATGCACAAACTCTAGTGTAAAGAACAAGTTTAAAAAAGTTTAAATTCCTGTCAGCTGCGAACCTTATCAACCTTTCAACTTTTTAAACCTGTCATCATTCCTCACTCTGCCCAGGCCTGTGCTGCCTTTACAGCACGCTTCCATTCTTTTTGGAGAGAGGCTCTTACCTCTTCTTTCATATATGGATCAAATGTTTTCTCCTTTTGCCAGTACGCCTGCACTTCATTAATATTTTGCCAAAAACCAACAGCCAGACCGGCAAGGTATGCCGCACCTAAAGCGGTGGTTTCCGTAACCGTTGGCCTTACAACACTGGTGTTTAAGATATTGGCCTGGAACTGCATCAGGTAATCGTTAATAGTGGCTCCGCCGTCCACACGCACTTCTTTTATGGTAATATGTGCATCCGCTTCCATTGCCTTCAATACATCCATAGTCTGGTAAGCAATACTTTCCACTGCTGCACGGGCAATATGCCCGTCGCTTGACCCTCTTGTTAAACCTACAATAACCCCGCGGGCATGCTGATTCCAGTAAGGAGCGCCCAGACCTGTAAAAGCAGGTACCATATATATGCCTCCATTATCTTTTTCCGTTGCCGTTAATGCTTCCACATCACCCGACTTTTGAATGATCTTTAAACCATCGCGCAGCCATTGCACAACAGCGCCGGCGATGAACACACTTCCTTCTAAAGCGTAGTGCACTTCATTATTTATCTGCCATGCTATCGTTGTCAGCAAATTATTATGAGATGCAACGGGTTTGGTGCCCGTATTCATCAGCATAAAACATCCTGTACCATAAGTATTTTTTACCATACCCGGTTGTGTACACATTTGCCCGAACAATGCGGCCTGCTGATCTCCTGCAATACCGCTTACAGGGATCTCAGCAGAAGTAAGCAAATGCTGTGTATGTCCATACACTTCACTGCTGGAGCGCACTTCGGGCAATATGGCTTTGGGTATATCCATCAACTGAAGCAGATCATCGTCCCAGCCAAGCGTATGAATATTAAAGATCATGGTACGGCTGGCATTGCTTACATCGGTTGCATGTACTTTACCGTTGGTAAGCTTCCACAACAGCCAGGTATCAACGGTCCCAAAACAAAGCGTTCCTTCCTCTGCTTTGGCACGCGCACCTTGTACGTTATCCAGGATCCATTTTATTTTTGTTCCCGAAAAATAAGCATCGGTAACAAGTCCTGTTTTTTCTTTGATGATATCTGCAGAACCATCCTGCTTTAGCTGATCACAATAATCGCTGGTGCGCCGGTCCTGCCACACAATGGCATTATAAATGGGTTGTGATGTATTTCTATCCCAGACTACTGCAGTTTCACGCTGATTGGTAATACCAATAGCTGCAATGTCAGAAGTAGTAAGACCCGCTTTTATAATAGCTTCGGCTGCCACACCGATCTGGGTACTCCATATCTCATTCGCATCGTGCTCTACCCAGCCGGGCTTCGGAAAGATCTGTCTGAACTCTTTTTGCGCAACAGCAACAATATTTCCTTTTTTGTCGAAGACAATAGCACGCGAACTAGTGGTGCCTGCATCAAATGAAAGAATGTATTTTGGCATAGCGAACGTTATTTAAAAAACTTATAGTTTATATTTTTCTGCAATTGTATTAAACGCCAACACCTGTTGCGCTGCCCAGGCCTTGTCTTTTCCAAGCGAAGCAGCCATTAACATTGCAACTTCCGGTGCCATACGCATACTTTCCTCAGCATCCAAAAATAAGGCCCTGGTTCTCCTGGCTAGAAAATCTTCAACAGTACGAGCCATTTCATGCCGCACCGCCCAATCTACCTGTCCCCGATATATACGCAGACGTTCACTCAACCAATCGTTTTCATCAGGTAGGTTTTTCCTGATCGCTTCTGAATCGCTCCCATAAAAATAAAGAGGATCTTTCCAATCTACCTCCTCCCGGTAGCCATGAATTTTAAAAGACCTGGATACCGATATTGTGCGTGGCCAGCTCAGCGTTTTTTCCACATCATCTACCAGGTCTTCTCCCATTTTTCTAAAAGTAGTCCATTTACCTCCAATAATGGTGAACAGGTAAGAGCCGGAATGCAATATTTTATGGCTTCTTGAGATTTCTTTGGACTTTTGAGATCCTTCCTGCGGAGCCGCCAGCGGCCGTAACCCGACATAAATACTTTTTATTTCTTTACGGGTAAGGCTTTTTGTAAGGTATTGAGATGCCGTATTTAAAATGAAATTGATTTCTTCTTCCAAAGCTTCAGGCTCCATCGAGGGTGCACCAACCAACGTATCCGTAGTACCTACTACTACTTCCTGGTGCCAGGGTACAGCGAATAATACCCTCCCATCACTGGTTTTAGGGATCATGAGGGCATGTTCCGAACTGTAAACAGATCTATCAAAAACCAGGTGAATACCCTGGCTGGCGACCACACTGTTGCGGGCAGCAGGATCATCCATCTTTAATATCCCATCTACAAAAACTCCCGTAGCGTTTACCACAGCTTTTGCCTGCACTGAAAAGCTGTCGCCGCTTTCTTCATCCTGTAGTACAGCCCCGCAAACTTTCCTGGCGTCTTTTAAAAGAGATACCACTTTCATGTAATTGACAGCGCTTCCACCCTGCTCTATAATGGTCTGTACCAGGTTGATGGCTAAGCGCGAATCGTCAAACTGCCCGTCATGGTATTTTACACCACCCTTCAGTCTCCTGGTAACAACTTCAGGAAGCGCCTGTATAATTTGGTCCCTGGAGATCAGTACGGAAGAACCTAAAGACAACCCGCCGGCAATCCAGTCGTATATCTTTAAACCGATACCATATTTAATCTTATCCAGCCAGCTATATACGGGAATTACAAAAGTTTGATTTTTCACTAAATGTGGGGCATTTTTCCTGAGCAAACCTCTTTCTTTACTTGCTTCACGTACCAGGGCTACATCGCCCTGTGCCAGGTAGCGCACCCCGCCATGCACTAACTTGGTGCTGCGACTGGAAGTGCCTTTTGCAAAATCAGACTGTTCTACCACCAACACTTTATAACCCCTTGTAACAGCATCCAACGCTATCCCAAGGCCGGTAGCACCACCTCCAATGATCAGGATATCCCACAGCTCTTCCGCTTTCAGCTTTTCTATCAATAAATTCCTGTCAATGCTCATTACAAATATTAATATTATACAATCCGAAAATAAAGAAAATATATCGCAAAAGCTTTTAAACAAGCAGGATGGATATAATAAAAACAGGGTATGAAAAAAATCAGAGTTTTGGTAGAATGACCTGGTGATAATTTCAGCGCTGGTACAGGAGAAATAAACGGAATGCTTTTTGCTACGCTGAATGAGGTTAAGGCAAATTTCATCGAGACTTTGAAATTCCCTATCGAAGGGTCTTTGAAAGACGGCGACAGATTTCCGGCTTATGTAATTAACAGAAAGTATAGACTGAGCTACGAACTGCAAGCCTCGGCAATGCTTCATCTGGCAGATGGATTGATTACCCGGTCCGCACTTTCCCGTGTTACGGGCATTAATGAAAAACAGCTAAGTCATTATTTAACAGGTCACAAAAAACCAAGGCCGGAGCAAAGTGAAAAATCACAGCCGTATTATTAATATTAACAAGCAAATAAACCAGCTTGCAAGCCTTGTATAGCATTGCCCTATATTGTGACCCGGATTAGATTCGAACCAATGACCTTCCCGACTAAAAGCGGGATGCGCTATCCAGCACATTCATTTATTTTATTCAAAGCATGAAAACAAAAAAGCACCTGTTTTTACAAGTGCTTTTTTATTAGCGTGATCCGGATTGGATTCGAACCAATGACCTACTGCTTAGAAGGCAGTTGCTCTATCCAGCTGAGCTACCGGACCAATGACCTTCCCGCCTAAATACGGGATGCGCTATCCTCCCAATAGCCATCGGACCAACCTGGAAAATATTTCCGAGGCGCAAATATAGATAATTTTACCTGAAGCTATTTTAAATATTCTGCCATTTCTTCCTGGTAAGCCAGGGCCTTGTTGCGCGCGGCGGCCGCAAAATCTTCGCCTGTTGATGCAAAAATAATGTCCCTGCTTACATTTACCAGCAGGCCACAGTCAGTATTCATCGCTTTTTCCGAAATATCTTTAAGGCTTCCTCCCTGGGCGCCCACACCAGGCACCAGCAGAAAATGTGCAGGTATTATTTTACGTATAGCAGTAAAAGAATCCGACTGCGTGGCCCCTACTACAAACATGATATTCTCATCGGTTCCCCATTGCGAAACAGTTTTTAATACCTTTTCATACAACAATCCTTCTCCACAAGGCTGCAACTCAAAATCCGCCGCGCCTTTATTGGAGGTTAGCCCTAACACGATCGCCCATTTCCCTTCATACTTTAAGAAAGGCTGAACACTATCGCTACCCATATAAGGAGCAACAGTTACCGAATCAAAAGGCAATGTTTCAAAAAATGCCCGGGCATACTGGTCAGAAGTATTCCCGATATCACCGCGCTTGGCATCAGCTATTTTGAAATGCTCTTTACCAATATATTCCACGGTTTTCTGCAAAACCTCCCAGCCCGCAACGCCCTGAGCTTCGTAAAAAGCAGTATTCATTTTATAAGAAACGCAAAGATCACTGGTAGCATCAATAATGGCCTTATTAAACTCAAACATCCCGGCAGCGCTACGTTCCAGGTGGCCAGGCATTTTGGCGACATCTGTATCCAGGCCAACGCAGAGATAGGACTTTTTCGATTTTATTTGCTGTACTAATTCAGAACGGGTCATTATTTATAGTTTTTTTTGTTACTGGTTACAAGTTTCAAGTTCAAGGTTTGAAGTTTGAGCATTGCATATTGAGTGTTTGGATATTCTATACACAAGCAGGAAATATTCAATAATCAATTTTCAATATATCAATATTCAATTGTAAAGAGAACTTCCGGCTTTTCGGTTTCGTACATTGTGCAGAAGGCTGAAAGCTAAATGCTAAATGCTTTAAGCCTCACGCCTTCGGCCTTTAGCTTTTATACTGGATGCTGGTTACTATTTAACGTCCAGGTACTCTTATCTGAATACTCTGTACTAACATCTAAACATTTTAATCCATTATCACATTACCACATCACCTAATTATCACATTCCCTGTAAACTTCTCAACCTATAAACTTTTCAACGCTCCTCCTGTCATCTATTTTCTCTCCTAACATTCCGGCAAGCTCAAAGGCACATGTACCGCAAGCCCGCCATCTGCGGTTTCCTTATACTTAAAATTCATGTCCTGCGCTGTATCCCACATGGTTTTGATTACATTATCCAGCGATACGCGCGCAAAATCAGGTGTGCTCTGCAATGCCAGCTGACTGGCTGTTATTGCTTTTATTGCGCCCATTGTGTTACGTTCAATGCAGGGCACCTGCACCAGTCCACCGATAGGATCGCAGGTCATGCCCAGGTGATGCTCCATAGCTATTTCCGCAGCCATCAGCGCCTGTTTTTGGGTACCGCCCATAGCTTCGGTAAGCGCAGCAGCGGCCATTGATGAAGATACACCGATCTCAGCCTGGCAACCTCCCATAGCAGCAGAAATGGTGGCTTCTTTTTTAAAGATGCTCCCGATTTCAGAGGCTGTCATCAGGAACTTCATGATCTTCTCCTCTTTATCTTCCGGGTTGTCATTATTACAAAAAATACTGTAATAATGAAGCACAGCCGGTATTACGCCAGCGGAGCCATTGGTAGGTGCAGTTACCACCCTGCCAAAAGACGCATTTTCCTCGTTCACTGCCAGCGCAAAGCAGCTCACCCAATCCAGCGTGTACTTAAAATCGCCTCCTCCCCGTCTGATACCAGCTACCCACTCTTCATAATTATTATAGGTAGCATCACCTACCAGCTTTTTATTAAGCGCCTCGGCCCGCCTTCTTACCTGCAGCCCGCCAGGTAAAATACCCGGTGTATGGCAGCCCCGGTACACACAATCTTTCATTACCTGCCATATTTTTAAGATACCATCCCTGATCTGAGCCTCACTTCTCCAGGCCTGCTCGTTCTCATACACTATTTCATTAATGGACAGCCCTGTTTTAATACACCACTTCAGCAGGTGGGCGGCATCATCAATAGGAAAAGGCAAATTTACTGAAGCGCCGGGCACTATCTCCTCTCCTTCCTTTTTTACGAAGCCGCCACCTATGGAATAATAGGTTGATGCTATAGGATCCCCACCGTTAAACAAAGCCTGGAATCTGATGCCATTGGAATGATAAGGCAGCGTTTGGGTATATAAAAACTCAATATCAACAGCAGGATCAAAATCCACCTCACGTATTCCGCCTAATGTTAGTTTCTTTTCTTTCGCAATAGTTTGAACAGATGGGGTGATCCTATCTACATCAAAGGTTACAGGATCATAACCACATAAGCCCATTTGTACTGCAATATCGGTACCATGTCCTATACCTGTTTTAGCAAGCGAACCGTATAATTCCACTTTTATAGCCGATACTCTTTTTAAAACATCCTCCTCCTTCAGTTCGTTAAGAAACCGCTCTGCCGCACGCCACGGCCCCAAGGTGTGAGAGCTGGATGGCCCTACTCCAATCTTCAACATATCAAATACCGAAATGGGCTCGTATAGCATTACATTATTTTACACAGCAAAAATAAGCGAATAGCTATCAGCTTTGTAAAGCGATACATAAAAAAAGCCCGAAATCAATCGGGCTTTCAATAAAAATTATTATGGTTATTGGACACTCAATAATTCTACATAAAAATACAGCGGTTGATTCATCGCTACTCCCATACGGCAACCATAGCCTAATGAAGAGGGAATGATCATTTTTATTTTACCGCCTGCTTTTATTTTTTGAATACCTATTGCCCAGCCACTGATCACTTCATTCAGCTTAAACGACACCTCCTTGTCAAGATTGCTGGCATCTACCCTGTTACCGTTGCTGGTGTACCTGCCAACATATTTAACAGTAACTGCACTTGTAGCTGTAGGAGCTGCGCCTGTTCCGGGATCAATTATTTCATATAAAAGGCCACTGGCATCCGATGTTGTTGTAATGGCACTATCCGTAGCAAACTTGGTCATCACCGGCAATTCCTGCTCTACTGTTTTAGGAACACAAGAATCGGATTTTTCATTTTTTAAACATCCCCAAAGAACAGAAGCCAATAAAACTGATAAAATCAAATATACTTTCATATTATGGTGTTGTTGTAGTTCCTACCCCTGTTAAAGTGAAATCATATACGAGTTGCGAATTAGCCGGGATGACAGTTCCATTTGAAAGTTGCTGATCTCTGCAATCTGATCCGATGTGAGATGGCACAATTACCTTCACTACTCCACCCTTACCAACATGTGTAAAAAAGTAATACTCTACGGTTGGTGATGTTGTGGATTTAAAGTCGCTTGGTTTAAGATTACTCCCTGTTTGAGGATTTCGATAGAGGCTATCTGATGTAAATAAGGTAGTTCCGTTCATCAGCTTAATAGTATACTTATAAGCAATACTCGTATTATCGCCAGGCGAACCCCCTTCTCCCGGGTTCGCTATACCAGTATATAGATTAAAGTCAGAATTAAATGACATATAGCTAAGGCCATTGGTTCCAATAAAAGCATCTATTACCTCCCGGTCCTGCGCCATCGTATTAGCTGTACATTTTGGTGTATCATCATTTTTAAAACAAGCTGTTAAAGCAAGTGTCGCAAACACGGCAGCAATGGGGTACCATACAAGTTTTTTCATTTTCATGGAAATTTAATTAAAATTTAAAGTGCAAGTTATTTTCTGTTAATCAATTCTTTATAGCGGGTTTCATTAATGTCCCACTTGTGATAAGACGAGAATATACCTGC
>Ga0206116_1001537_pt1 | contig 12058 bp, 8 predicted proteins | sample 3A1Ametagenome_FD_178000 | JGI IMG/M metagenome (GOLD analysis project Ga0206116, IMG submission 178000) | Enriched microbial communities from leaf-cutter ant dump, University of Wisconsin, Madison, United States - 3A1A | ecosystem: Environmental > Terrestrial > Nest > Insects nest > Nest dump...
TGTCGCAACGGTCCTCGGCGTCAGCCTCGGCATCGCCCGCCTGTCGCCCAACCCGCTGGTTTCCCGCCTTGTGCAAGCCTACGTCGAGCTGTTGCGCAACACGCCCTTGCTGCTGCAGCTTTTCGCCTGGAACACGGTGATCCATCTCCTGCCCGTGCCGAAGCAGGCGCTGTCACCCCTTCCCGGCATTCTTCTCACCAATCGCGGTCTGTTCCTGCCGGCGATCGATGCGGGCGGGCGCGGATTGTTCGTGCTGGCCGCGATGGCCGCCCTGCTGATCGCGACCCGGCTGGTCCTGCATCGTCGCCGCCGGTTCGCCGGTCCGGTGCCAGGCCGCGTAGCCTTCTCGGCCTATGCGGTCGCCCTGCTGCTGCCCGTCGCCATCGCGGCCGGCTTCGGTGTCTCATTCTTGCCCGACATACCGACGCTCAAGGGCTTCAACATTCGCGGCGGCGTCTCCATGACGCCGGAGTTCGCGGCGCTGATGCTGGGGCTCGCCGTCAACGCCTCCGCGTCGATCGTCGAAACGGTGCGCTCCGGCATCCTCGCCATCCCCACCGGCCAATGGGAAGCCGCCCGATCCCTGGGCCTCCGCCCTCTTGCGGTGATGCGCCTCGTCATCCTGCCGCAGGCGCTCCGCATCATCATTCCCGTGATGACGTCGAGCTACTTGAGCCTCACCAAGAACTCGTCGCTCGCCGTCGCCATCGGCTTTCCGGACCTCGTCAGCATTCTCAACACCACGGCCAACGTCACCGGGCAGGCATTGGAAGTGATCGCGCTGATGCTCGGCGCCTATCTGACGCTCAGCCTTGCGACCTCCGCGATCATGAACGCCTACAACCGAAGCCACGTGCTGCGGAGCGAGCGGCGATGAGCGCGCTGCGTCCTCCGTCCCTCCTCGACAGATCGCCCTTCCTGAAAGCCACCGTCGGCAGCCGAGGCAACCTGGTCCTGTCGGTCGCCGTCGTGATCGTCGCGGCCTGGCTGGTGCCGCCGTTGATCCGCTGGTTGCTGATCGACGCGACCTTCTTCGGCACAGCCGAAACCTGCAAGGCGGAGAGCGGTGCCTGCTGGGCCTTTGTCGGCGAGAAGCTGAAGTTCATCGTCCTGGGCTTCTACCCCCAGGAAGAGGCCCCGCGCGCTTATGCGGCCAGCGCGCTTCTGATGGGGCTTATGGCGCTATCGGCCGTGCCGCGCTTCTGGGGGCGCTGGCTGGTGGCTGGTTGGGTCGCAGCAATCGTCGGCGTCGTCTGGTTGCTGGGGGGCGGCGGGCCGCTGTCATCGATCCCGACCGAAAAGTGGGGCGGCCTTCCGGTGACGCTGCTTCTGTCGCTCGGCAGCTTCATTCTCGCCTTTCCGCTTGCCATCGTGCTGGCGCTTGCCCGTCGCTCGAAGCTCGGCGGCATCCGCCTCTATGCGGTGGTGCTGATCGAGACCGTGCGTGGCGTGCCGTTCATCGCCATCCTCTACACGGCAACGCTGCTGTTTCCGCTGATGCTGCCGGCCGGCTCCGCCATCGACAAGTTCGCGCGCGCCGCGGTGGCGCTTTCGATCTTCGTATCGGCCTATCTCGCCGAAATCATCCGCGCCGGCCTTCAGGCCGTGCCGCGCGGACAGTCGGAAGCCGCCGCCTCCCTTGGCCTCACGCATTGGCAAACGCTGCGTCTCGTGGTGCTGCCGCAAGCTCTGAAGCAGGTGATCGCCCCGATCGTCAATCTGGCGATCGGCATCTTCCAGGATACGACGCTGGTGGCGATCATCGGCATGTTCGACCTGCTCAACGCGGCGCGCGCCGCCGCGACCGACCCGATGTGGATCGGCTTTTATGCCGAAGCCTATGTTTTCGCGGCGGCGGTCTACTTCGTCTTCTGCTTCACCGCCGCGCGCTACAGCCTCTGGCTGGAGCGACATCTCAGCGTACCATGAACGTTCAAGGCAAATCGCATGCGCTCAAACCGGGCCCTTGCGGCATATCGTTCCGGTATTTCGCAACAAAAGGGAAATACAAGCCTGATGGCCCGTCTTGATAACGGGTACCCTTCCGGGAAATTCTGGCACTAGACGGCGCTTGACGGACTTCTTCCGAGCGCGATTTCTCCGATGCCGGTGCCAGATGCAAACCTCTTCTTGCGGTCTGCTCGCCAATACGGCGAGCAAACGACCGCCTTCTCTTAGGAGACACCTATGTCCGCTCTCCGGAAGCCCGCCCACTCGGCGCTCGACCTGATCGGCGCCACGCCTGTCGTCGAGCTCACCCGGTTCGATACCGGCCCCTGCCGCCTGTTCGTCAAGCTGGAAAGCGCCAACCCCGGCGGCTCGATCAAGGATCGCGTCGCCCTGTCGATGATCTCCGCCGCCGAGGCCGACGGCCGCCTGAAGCCCGGCGGGACCATTATCGAGGCGACCGCCGGCAACACGGGCCTAGGCCTGGCCCAAGTCGGCCTGCCAAAGGGTTACAAGGTGATCCTGGTCGTGCCCGACAAGATGTCGCGCGAGAAGATCGCCCACCTGCGCGCGCTCGGCACCGACGTGCGAATCACCCGCTCCGACGTCGGCAAGGGACATCCCGCCTATTACCAGGACATGGCCGAGCGTCTCGCCGCCGAGCTGGGCGCCTTCTACGTCAACCAGTTCGCCAATCCGGCCAATCCGGCCGCCCACGAGACCACCACGGCGCCGGAGATCCACACCCAGCTCGATGGAGACGTCGACGCCATCGTGGTCGGCGTCGGCTCCGGCGGCACGCTTTCCGGCATCGGCCGCTACTTCAAGCGGGTTTCGCCCAAGACCGAGATGGTGCTCGCCGACCCCTCTGGCTCCGTGCTGGCGCCGCTCGTCAACACGGGCGAGCTGATCGAGGCCGGCTCTTGGGCCGTCGAGGGCATCGGCGAGGACTTCGTGCCGCCCAACTGCGACCTGTCGCTGGTGTCGTCGGCCTATACGGTCACCGACGCCGAAAGCTTCGCAGCCGCCCGCGAACTGCTCTCCAAGGAGGGTATCCTGGCCGGATCGTCGTCCGGTACGCTGCTGGCGGCGGCGCTCAAGTACTGCCGCGCCCAGACGACGCCCAAGCGCGTGGTCACCCTCGTCTGCGACACCGGCGCCAAGTATCTCTCCAAGGTCTACGACGACAGCTGGCTCGCCGAGCAGGGGCTGGCCGACCGGCCGGTCCGGGGCAACCTTTCCGATCTGGTCATTCGCCGTCAGCAGGATGGTTCCACCGTGACCGTCGCGCCCGACGACACGCTGGCGACCGCCTACAAGCGAATGCGGCAGGCCGATGTGTCGCAGTTGCCCGTCGTCGCGGGCGGGCGGCTCGTCGGTATCATCGACGAGAGCGACCTTTATGCCGCCCTGGGGCGTGGGGCGGTGGCCGGACAGGCTCGTTTCGGCGAAGCCGTCGGCAACCACATGATCACCGATCTGCACACGCTGCAGTCCATCGATCCCGTCAGTGCTGCCCTCCCCCTGTTCGAGCGCGGCGAAGTCGCCCTGGTGCTCGACGGCAGCGATTTTCTCGGCGTGGTCACCCGCGTCGATCTCATCAATCACCTGAGGCTTCATTCGTGACCTACCAGCCCCCGCGCATCAATCATCGGCTCGCCTTCTCGACCCGCACCATCCACGGCGGCCAGAGCCATGATCCGACCACCGGCGCCGTGATGGTGCCGATCTACGCCACCTCCACCTTCGCCCAGTCGAGCCCCGGCGTGCACAAGGGCTGGGAATACGGCCGCACCCACAACCCAACCCGACAGGCCTTCGAGCGGGCGATCGCCGACCTCGAAAGCGGCACCGCCGGCTTCGCCTTCGCCTCGGGCCTTGCCGCCATCGCCAACATCCTGGAAACCCTCGACCACGGCGCCCACATCGTCGCTTCCGACGATCTCTACGGCGGCACCTTCCGCCTGATCGACAAGGTGCGCCGCCGCTCGGCCGGTCTCGACGTCTCTTTTGCCGACTTCCGCGATCCGGCCGCCATCGAAGCGGCCATCCGGCCGGAGACCAAGCTGATCTGGGTGGAGACTCCAACCAACCCGATGCTGAAGATCGTCGATCTCCAGGCGATCGCCGCCATCGGTCGCAAGCACGGCATCGTCACGGTGGCCGACAACACCTTTGCCAGCCCCGCCATCCAGCGGCCGCTGGAGCTTGGCATCGACCTCGTCGTCCACTCAACGACCAAGTATCTCAACGGCCATTCCGACATGATCGGCGGCGCAGTTGTGGTGGGCGACAACGCCGAGCTGCGCGAACGCTTCACCTTCCTGCAAAACGCCGTCGGCGCGGTCTCCGGGCCGTTCGACAGCTTCCTTGCCCTGCGTGGCCTGAAGACGCTGGCGCTCAGGATCGAGCGCCACTCGTCCAATGCGCTCGCCATTGCCCGCTATCTCGAGGGGCGGAGAGGCGTGCGGCGGGTGATCTATCCCGGTCTCGAAAGCCATCCGCAACATGCGCTCGCCAAATCGCAGATGTCGGCCTTCGGCGGCATCGTCAGCGTCGAGCTCGACCGCGATCTTGAGGGCACCAAGCGCTTCCTGGAGAACACCAAGCTGTTCACGCTGGCCGAAAGCCTTGGCGGCGTCGAGAGCCTGATCGAACACCCGGCCATCATGACACACGCCTCGATCCCGGCCGAACAGCGCGCCAAGCTCGGCATCTCCGACGGTTTCGTTCGCCTGTCGGCCGGCATCGAGGACAGTGGCGACCTGATCGACGACCTCAGGGCCGCCCTCGACGCCTGAGCGGCCGAAATCGAATGCGAAGAGGCCGGAGGGATGACCTCCGGCCTCAGATTGATTACAAACCCCTCGATTTTCAGCAGCGGCCGAAATCGAGGGGTTTTGATTCCTATATGTTCTGCGTTTGAATCTGTGACGTTCCGTGAATCTGAGGCGTTTTGTGGGGCCTCGGAGGTTTGTCAGCAGTCTGAGGCCGGAGGGATGACCTCCGGCCTCTTGCTTTGCGTGGTATCGCTGACGATCAAGCCACGGCGCGTGCCCGCTCGGCCCGTTCCATCTGAACGATGTGCTCGGCCCAGCGCGCCGACCAGTCGCGCAGTTCGGACTGGCTGAGCGGTGTCGGCACCTTCGACTGTTCGTGGCCAGCGATGTGGCGGGCGAGCGCCCTGTAGACGTCGGCCTGCTCGGAGTGCGGTGCCGCCTCGATGGTCGTCTTTCCCGACAGCTCGGCCTGGGTGACGGTGAGCGAGCGCGGCACGAACTGGACGATGGGCGTCGAGGTCTTCTCGGAGAAGTCCTCGATGATCTCGCGCTGGAAGTCCGTGTTGATCGAGTTGGCGATGATGCCACCCAGAAGCGCGCCGCCGCTCGACGAGAATTTCTCGATGCCGCGAAACAGGTTGTTGGCGGCGTAGATGGCCATGAAATCGGCCGAGGAAACGGTGAACACATGTTCGGCGATACCCTCGCGCACCGGCACGGCAAAGCCGCCGCACACCACGTCGCCCAACACGTCGTAGATGACGAAGTCGAGGTCGAGATCCTCGAAGACGCGCTGCTGCTTCAGGAGCTCAACGGCGGTGATGATGCCACGACCGGCGCAGCCGACGCCCGGCGCCGGGCCACCGGCTTCCACGCAGTAGATGCCGGCAAAGCCCTTGAACACCGCCTCGCGGGCGTCGACCCGGCGCTTCTCGGCCAGAAGATCGAGCACCGAGGGGATGTACTCGCCGCCGCGCAACGTCGTCGTGGAGTCTGCCTTCGGATCGCAGCCGAACTGCATCACCTTGTAGCCCGCCTCGGCAAGCGCGGCGGAAATGTTGGAGGTGGTGGTCGACTTGCCGATGCCGCCCTTGCCGTAGATGGCGATCTGCTTGGGTTTGCGGGACATGAAATACTCCTTGTGGGATGAAAGAGGGGAACTGCACTCAAATTCGCTGGGTCGCGTCAGATGGCGATGGTTTCGAGAACCGGAGCGGAGCGGGCTTGAGGCCCGTGAGCACCGGAAGCGGAGGAAGCGAAGCCAGATGGCCGTCCCAGTAGAATTTCAGGGCAGTTCCTAGCCGTGTGAGAAGGTGGGTTCGGCAACCAGGTCGTCGCCGTAGAGATCGCGGGTGTAGTCGGTGAGGCCGGGCACGCCGGCGGCGTCCGCCCGGCAGCGCTGGCAGTGGGTGAACACATTGAGGTGGCGGGCCGCGTCGGCGCGCGCCTTGTGTCGCTCGATGAAGGTCGGTTCCTTCAAATGGGCGAGCTGATGCTCAGGAATGAGCGGGATGACGTTGATCATCCGCGCACCGGCCGCCGCAACCGTTTCCGCCACCTTGCCGATGTGATGATCGTTGATGGTGGGGATCAGCACCGTGTTGATCTTGATGGTGAAGCCAAGCTCGGCAGCACGGGCGATGCCCGCGAGCTGACTGTCGATCAGCCGCCGGGCCGCCACGACGCCATCGAGCCGCTTGCGCTCCCAGGCGAGCTTCGGCGTGATCTTGGCCTGGATCTCCGGATCGACGGCGTTGACCGTTACCGTCAGCGTCGTCACGCCGGCCGCGTGGAGTTCGTCGACACGTGCCGGCAATTGCAGGCCGTTTGTCGAGACGCAGAGCGTCAAATCCGGCCAGCGGGCGTGGATCTCGGCGAAAGTCTCGATGGCATGGTCGGAGGCCAGCGGATCGCCGGGGCCGGCAATGCCGACGACGGCGAGGTTGGGGATCAGCCGCAGCGCCCGCTCGACAACCGCGACCGCTTCGACGGGTTTCAACAGACGGGCGGCAACGCCGGGCCGCTGCTCGACACGGTTGAAGTCGCGACGGCAGAAGGCGCAGGCGATGTTGCAGAGTGGCGAGACGGGAAGATGCAGGCGCGCAGCCTTGGCATGGCCCTCCGCCGTGGTCGAAAAGCAGGGATGCTTGCCTTCGAGATCGGGGAAAGCCGGCTGCATGGCGGCCTGCCGCATGCCGTGTGCCGCGCAGGCCGAGGGTGTTATGCCTGAAACGCTCATGCCACGGCCTCCGCGCTGAACAGGCCGTCGAAGGCGGCGAGCTGACGGATAGTGTCGTCCACCGTGTCGTCGGTCTCGAAGGCGAGAATGCCGAGTTTGGTCAGTCGGTTGATGGCGCACTCGCCGAGCCGCGACACCACCACGGCCTTGCAGTCGGCGATCAGCGCCACCGAGGCGTCCATCACCGCGTCGGCCCGATCCCCGCAACCCGAGCCACAAGCGGGGCGGTTGTTGCGCGATTCGAGATAACGGGAGCCGGCAGGGCCGACTTCCCAGATCTCGAAGCGGGTGGCGTGGCCGAAATGCTCGCTGACGCGCGCTCCGGTCGAGGTGCCGATGGCGACACGGACCGCGCCGGCGGAAGGAGCGGGATCGGAGGATGCCATCATAGCGCGGCGACCTCCGGATTTTCCTCGGTCGACTGGCGGACCACCGTCGTATAGGTGCGCTCGATCAGTTGCAGCGCGCCGCGATAGCCGATGTAGGAACGCGACAGCACCACCTCATCGGTCACCGGGTAGCTGATCTCGACCAGCGGTGCGCCGATCTCGCCGGCAAGCCCCGCTTCCCAGGTCGAGCCGAAGACGATCGGCAGTTCACCGATCCTTGGATGAGCACGAAGGACGGCATGTGCCCTGTGCCCATCGGATTCGAACAGCGGAACGGCATCGATGCCCGGCGCGAGATCGCGGAAGGCGTCGCGGATTGCCTCGCGCTCTGTTTCCGGCGGATTCTCGGTAATGACGACGACACCTGGATTGAGGCCGAGATCGCCGACCAGGAACTTGGCGATGGCCAGTGCATAGGCGCTGTCGGCGACGATGTTCACTTCCGACGGCAGGCGATACTGGCTGGTGCAGCCGGCGTAGAAAGTCGCGAAGTCGCGCAGGTAGTGGTAGTAGGTCTTCTCCTCGCGGGCGATGAACGCGTCCACCGTCCGACTGTCGATACCGGCATGGTCGCCCACCTCGCGCAGGAAGGCCGCCGTCTCGCGCGCGCCGACCGGCAGAGCCGGGATATGCAGCGTGCTCTGGCCGTAGGCGGCTTCAAGATCGCGGGCGACCGAAAGGCCGAGCCAGGGACTCAGAACGAGGTTGAACTCTGCAGCCGGAATGGCGCGCCACTCGGAGAGACCGGCCGAGGCCGGGCCGAACAGGATGTTCACCTTGAGGCCGATGCCTTCGAGGATGCGCTTGAGCTCGGTGAGGTCGCCGCGCCAGAACGGATTCTGGTAGGGGAGCAACGCCCAGACGTTGACGAGGCCGGCCTGCTTCGGCGGCTGAGGCTGTTTCGCCACATACTGTTCGATGATCGCCTTCACCACCGTCTCGTGGCCGGTGAAGTTGGTGCCGCGATAGCCAAGCGTTTCGGCGAACACGATGGGCACGCCACGCCGCTGGTAGCCCTTCACCAGGTTCTCGACGTCGTCGCCGACGAGGCCGGGAATGCAGCCGGACTGCACGACGTAAAGCTCGGCCTCCATCACCTTCAACGTCGAGGAGATCAGCTCGTCGAGCCGGTCGGCCCCGCCGAAGATCACCTCCTTGTTGCCGATGTTGCTGGAGGGGACATGGAACTCGCCACCCTGATAGCCGGAGATGCCGGACAGCGCGTGGAACTGCTTGGAGGCGCAGCCGGGGCCGCAATGAGTGATGGGTATCGCCCCCTCGATGGCGATCACCGAGGTGAGCGCACCGAGGGCGCAGGCATAGCGCACCTGCTCGATCGGCCCCGGCGGGGCCGCGAAGGAACCGGAGGTGTCCTTAGAAATATGGCTGACGACGTTCATCGATCTCTCCGGCTCACTCGGCGGCTTCGGCGGTGTCGAGGGCGTAGGGGTTGGTCTCTTCCAGCCACCATTTCTGGTAGGGGAAGGACGAATGGGCGGCGACGTCCTCGTAGAAGCGCCGGCGCGGCAACACGCGCAGGATGGCGCGGCCTATGGTCAACAGGCCCTCGTAGCCGAGCCCGTCGTTGGAATAGAAGATCGGCAGCACCGGAATGCCGAGCCGGCCGGCCAACGTTGCGGTCGTGCCGGAATGACGGCATATAACGAAGTCCGGATTGGAGCGCTTCAGTGCCGCGTGCGTCTGGAAGTGCTGGTCCGGGCTGACGGTGAAGTTCTCGATGTCGCCGGTGGTCTCGATGAGATGGCCGAGCGAATCCTGCTGCGGATCGCGGCTGTCGGTCGAGGGATCGTGGTGGAAGGAATAGGCGTCGTCGACGGTGATGCCGAGCTCGCGCAGATCGGCGATCAGGCCATGGGCGAAGGCGGCGCCGGCAGCGACGAAGCCCTTCTTTCCCTTGAGGAGGCGCCGGAGGCGTTCCAGTTCCGGCGCGATGCGGGCGCGTTCGGAGGCGATCACCGCTTCGACGAGATGCGTTCGCCCGGTGACGCGGGCGATATCGCGCAGCCAGTTATCGGTGGCATCCTGTCCGTAGGGCAGCGGTGCGCGGATTTCCGGCACGCCGTATTCCTGCTCGAGGCCGGTGGCGAGATAGCTCAGCACGAAGCACATGGTCACCGTCGCCGCCGCTGTCGACAGGTCGGCGAGGCGCTCGAGCGAGTTACCGCCCATGATCAGGTTGACCTTGAGGCCCAGCGGCCCGACCAGCGGCGTGAACACGTCCGGCCCACCGAGATGGATGACGTTGAGCAGATCGGGGTTCTTCTCGTGCGTCCGGTCCGGCACCAGGCGGCGCAGAATGCCATGCTCGATGACGTCCCAGCCGGACGACCAGTGCCGCGACTTGAAGCCCTCGCAGTGCAAGGCGACCACGGGAATGCCAAGCTCGTCTTCGAGCTGGCGCACCGTACCGTCGACATCGTCACCGATGATCCCTGTGGCGCAGGAGGTGGCGACAAAGATGACGCGCGGCTTATGCCGCTCATAAGCGTCGCGGATCGTCTCGGCGAGGCGCTCGAAGCCGCCGAACACCATGTCCTGCTCGCCGAGGTTGGTGCAGATCGACTTGGGATCTTCCGGCTTCCAGCCGCGCCGGGCGGCGAGATCGCGAGAATAGCGCGAGGTGAACGATTGGCTGGAGGCGCAGCCGATCGGTGAATGTTGGATGACCACCGTGTCCTTGATGATGGTGGCGTTGGTCACCGCGATCTGCTCAGCGCACATCGACGCCTGCGAATAGGGGCTGTTCAGCTCGCAGAGGCGCTTGCCGCCGGGGCCGCAATCGCGACCGCAGCCGAAGGTGAAGGCCGAGTCCTTGGCGAGCTGGGAGGCGCGGCCATCCCATTGGGTGATGGTGCCGAGGCGCTGATCGCGCGTCTCGGCCTGCGGAGTACGAAGATTGATCGGCATGTGGCGCTATCCCCTGTCGGCGGGCCGCTTTGAATGGAAGCGGTCGCGAAGGGATGTGCTCCAACGCGACCTCTGGCTTTCAGGAGATCACGGGTGAAGAATAGACGATAGATTTAGTATTTTAATTGGCATGGAATGAGAGCAGTTTTTGCCCTGAAACCGACAATGGGCGAGAACGCGTTTTCATAATAAATATTTAATATCAATTACTTAAGTTATTTTACTTAGACCCTAACACCGTGCGACAGTCGAATTCACTCTGCTCATGTCCGTTGAGACTTGGAGAAAAAGCACATCGTCGTCGCCCGCAATTTTGGAAAGCAAAACCTGTCGCCGCCCCTACCGAACCACCATGATCACGCGCGCCGCCAGCGCTTCTCTCCAAATGGAGACAAACGGTGCGAAACAGGCGGTTTCAGTACTTCGTACCGGGTTCGCCATTGGAAAGACGGTTATCCATGCAGTTGAAGTCAGCGCTCGCGTCGAACGATCCGCAGGCGATCATTGATGCCGACCGCGCCCATGTCTGGCACCACCTGATCCAGCACAAGGCCTTTGAAACGGCGGCGCCGCGCATCATCGTCGAGGGCAAGGGCCTGAAGGTGTGGGATATTGCCGGCAAGGAATATCTCGACGCCGTCTCTGGCGGCGTCTGGACGGTCAACGTCGGTTACGGCCGCACCTCCATCGCAGACGCAGTGCGCGATCAGCTCGTCCGCCTCAACTATTTTGCCAATACCGCCGGCTCCATACCTGGGGCCCTGTTCGCTGAAAAACTCATCTCAAAGATGCCAGCCCTTTCCCGTGTCTACTTCTCGAACTCCGGCTCGGAAGCCAACGAGAAGGTGTTCAAGATGGTGCGGCAGATCGCCTACAGGCATCACGGCGGCCGGAAATCGAAGATTCTCTATCGTGAGCGCGACTATCACGGCACCACTTTCGGTGCCCTGTCGGCCAGCGGGCAGAACGAGCGCACCGCCCAATATGGCCCGCTGCTCTCCGGCTTCGTCGCCGTGCCACATGCCCTCGAATACCGCAGCGAACAGCGCGGTGCCCGCTATGGCGAAGCCGCCGCCGACGCCATCGAGGAAGTCATCCTCCGCGAGGGACCCGACACCATCGGCGCCATCTGTCTTGAGCCGATCACGGCGGGCGGCGGCGTCATCGTGCCGCCCGACGGCTACTGGCAGCGCGTCGAGGACATCTGCCGCCGCTACGACATCCTGATCCACATCGACGAGGTGGTGTGCGGCCTTGGGCGCACAGGTGCCTGGTTCGGTTATCAGCATTACGGCGTCAGGCCGGATTTCGTCACGATGGCCAAGGGCGTCGCCTCCGGATATGCGGCGATCTCCTGCACGGTCACCACCGAAGCGGTGTTCGATCTCTTCAAGGATGCGCCGGACGATCCGCTGAGTCATTTCCGCGACATCTCGACCTTCGGTGGCTGTGCCTCAGGCCCGGCGGCTGCACTTGAAAACCTCCGCATCATCGAAGATGAGGGGCTCGTCCAGAACTCAGCGGTTCAGGGCGAGCGCCTGATAGCCAACCTCCGGGCGCTTCAGGATAAATATCCTGCCATCGGCGACGTGCGGGGCAAGGGATTGTTCGCCGGCGTCGAGCTGATCGCCGACCGGCAGAGCCGAGAACCGGCTGCCGAAAAGCTGGTCCAGGCCGTCGTCGCCGAGTGCGGCGCCCAGGGGCTGATCATCGGCTCCACCAACCGCTCGATCACCGGCTTCAACAACACGCTCTGTCTCGCGCCGGCGCTGATC
>Ga0206116_1001538_pt1 | contig 12029 bp, 9 predicted proteins | sample 3A1Ametagenome_FD_178000 | JGI IMG/M metagenome (GOLD analysis project Ga0206116, IMG submission 178000) | Enriched microbial communities from leaf-cutter ant dump, University of Wisconsin, Madison, United States - 3A1A | ecosystem: Environmental > Terrestrial > Nest > Insects nest > Nest dump...
AGCAGATCCATGTACCAGACGCCGCCGACCAGCGCGAAGGGCAGCGAGGCCATGACGATCAGCGTCTCGGTGATGCGGCGGAAGTTCATGTAGAGCAGGAGGAAGATCAGGGCGATGGTGACCGGCACCACCACTTTGAGCTTCTCCTTGGCCCGCTCCATGTATTCGAACTGGCCGCTCCAGGTGACGTAATAGCCCGGCGGCATCTTCACCTCGGCGTCCACCGCCGCCTTGGCGTCGGCGACATAGCTGCCGATGTCGCGGTCGCGGATGTCGACGAAGATGTAGGCCGACAGCAACGCGTTCTCGGTGCGGATGGTCGCCGGTCCACGTGCGAGGCGCACGTCGGCCAACTGGCCGAGCGGAATGGCGCCGCCAGCTTCCGGGTGGATCAATACGTCGCGGGCGATGGCGTCCGGATCGGACCGGAGGTCGCGCGGATAGCGCACGTTGACGGAGAAACGCTCGCGGCCCTCGACGGTGGTGGTCAGCATCTCGCCGCCGAGCGCTGTCAGGATCACCTCCTGCATGTCGCCGACGGTGAGGCCGTAGCGGGAGAGCTCGTCACGCTTCGGCTCGATGTCGAGATAGTAGCCGCCACCGATGCGCTCGGCATAGGCCGAGGTAGTGCCGGGCACCTTCTTCACCACGGTTTCGATCTCCTTGGCGACCCGTTCCATTTCACCGAGGTCGCGACCGAACACCTTGATGCCGATCGGCGTTCGGATGCCGGTGGAGAGCATGTCGGTGCGGGCCTTGAGGGGCATGGTCCAGGCGTTGGAAACGCCCGGCAGTTGCAGTGCCTTGTCCATCTCGGCGATCAGGCCGTCGGTGGTCAGCCCCGGCCGCCATTCGTCCTGCGGTTTGAGGTTGATCACCGTCTCGAACATCTCCGTCGGCGCCGGATCGGTAGCCGTCGCGGCACGGCCCGCCTTGCCATAGACGCTCTCCACCTCGGGGAAGCTCTTGATGATGCGGTCCTGCACCTGAATGAGCTCGGCCGCCTTGGTGATCGAGAGGCCGGGCAGCGTCGTCGGCATGTAGAGGAGGGTGCCTTCGTTGAGTGCCGGCATGAACTCGCTACCGAGCCGGCTCGCCGGGATCACCGAGCCAGCGAGAACGATGAGCGCCAGGACGATGGTCAGAAGTTTTGCCCTCAGCACCACGCGGATGATCGGCCGGTAGAGCCAGATCAACGCGCGGTTCACCGGGTTCTTTTGCTCCGGCAGGATGCGGCCGCGCACGAAAATCAGCATCAGCACCGGGACCAGCGTCACCGACAGGAAGGCGGCGCCGGCCATCGAGAAGGTCTTGGTGAAGGCGAGCGGTTTGAAGAGCCGCCCTTCCTGATCCTCCAGCGCGAACACCGGCAGGAAGGAGACGGTGATCACCAACAGGCTGAAGAACAGCGCCGGGCCGACCTCGACGGCCGCATCGATCAGCGTCTGGACCCGCGATGCGCCGGGCGGTGCGTGTTCCAGCCGCTTGTGGGCATTCTCGATCATCACGATGGAGGCATCGACCATGGCGCCGACGGCGATGGCGATGCCGCCGAGACTCATGATGTTGGAGGTCATGCCCATGGCGTTCATGATCATCACCGCGATCATCACCCCGATCGGCAGGGTGACGATGGCGACCAGCGCCGAACGCACGTGCAGCAGGAAGACGATGCAGACGAGGGCGACGATGATGCTCTCCTCGATCAGCGTGCCTTTGAGGTTCTCGACCGCCTTCAGGATCAGTTCGGACCGGTCGTAGACGGCCTCGATCGACACGCCGTCGGGCAGGCCCGAGGCGAGTTCGGCGATCTTCTCCTTGACGTTGTCGATCACCTTGAGAGCGTTCTCTCCCGACCGCTGCAGCACGATGCCGCTCACCACCTCGCCCTCGCCGTTGAGCTCGGTGAGGCCGCGCCGCTCGTCGGGGCCGATCTCGACGCGGGCAACGTCGCGGACCAGAACGGGCGTGCCGCCGTCGGCCTTCAGCACGATGGTCTCGATGTCGGTCGGCGACTTGATGTAGCCGTGGCCGCGCACCACGAACTCGGTTTCGGCCATCTCGACGACCCGGCCGCCGACGTCCTGATTGCTGGCGCGGATCGCCTGGCTGAGCTTGGACAGCGGAATGCCGTAGGCCTGCAGCTTCTGCGGATCGACCACCACCTGATACTGCTGGACGAAGCCACCGACGCTCGCCACCTCCGACACGCCGCCGGCCTTGGTCAGCTGATAGCGGAGAAACCAGTCCTGCAGGGTGCGTAGCTCGGCGAGCGTGCGGTCCTTCGCCGTCAGAACATATTGGTAGACCCAGCCGACGCCGGTGGCATCCGGCCCAAGCGTCGGCGTGACGCCCTCGGGCAGCCGTTTGGCTGCGAAGCTCAGGTATTCGAGGACGCGCGAACGTGCCCAGTAGATGTCGGTGCCATCCTCGAAGATGACGTAGACGAAGGAGGTGCCGAAGGACGAAAAACCACGTACCACCTTGGATTTCGGCACCGACAGCATGGCGGTGGTGAGGGGATAGGTAACCTGATCTTCCACGACCTGCGGCGCTTGGCCGGGGTAGTCGGTGTAGAGGATGACCTGGGTGTCGGAGAGGTCTGGCAGGGCGTCGAGCGGGATGCGCGCCACCGAGTAGATGCCGGCTGCGACCAGCAGTACGGTTCCGATCAGCACGAAGACGACGTTTCGTGCCGACCAGCGGATGAGACTGGCGATCATGGCGGTTACTTCTCCCCGGCGTCGCCGGCAGCCGGCGCGAAGGCGGCGAGTGCCGAGCGCAGGTTGCTTTCGGAATCGATGAGGAAGTTGGCGCGAGTCACCACCTTCTCTCCGGGGTCGAGGCCACCGTCGATGCGGATGTAGCCATCGGCACGCGGGCCGGTCTGGACTTCGCGCGGCGCGAAGCGCCCGTCGCCGCTTTCGACTAACACCACCTTGCGCGTACCGCTGTCGAGCACGGCCGAGTCCGGCACGGCAAGCACGGGCAAGCCGGCCGTCGTGGCGAGATGCACCGTGCCGTAGAGGTTGGGCCGCAACAGGCCATCGGGATTGGCGAGTTCGATGCGGACCTTGGCGGTGCGGCTTTCGGCCGCCAGCGCCGGATAGACGAAGTTCACCGTTCCGGTGAAGCGCCGGTCGGGCATGGAGTTGATGGTGACGTCCGCCTGCTCGCCGACGCGGATGGCCGGAAGATCCTGCTCGAACACTTCGGCGAGCATCCAGACGTCGATGAGATCGGCGATGCGATAGAGCGTCTCGCCGGGCATGAAGCGCATGCCGCGAACGGCCAGTTTCTCGAGGACGATACCATCCGCTTGGGCGCGGTAGGGTAACGTCCGCACGGCCTTTCCCGTCGCCTTCAGGCGAGCGATCTCCTCATCGGCAATGCCGAGGTTCCTGAGCCGCGCGAGTGCCGCCTCGGCCAGCCCGGCGTCGCCCCGGGCGGACAGATACTCCTCCTGAGCCAGCACCAGTTCGGGGCTGTAGACCTCCATCAGCACGTCGCCGCGCCGAACCGTCGCGCCGGTGGTGTCGGCAACGAGCCGTTCGATCCACGCTTCGAAGCGCGGCGCCACCTGATATTCGTTGCGCTCGTCGACCGCGACCGCGCCGACCGCCCTGACCGAGCGGGTCATCGCCCTGAGGGTCGCCGGTTCGGTCCGGACGCCTAAGGTCTGGATCTTGTCGGCGCTGACGGCGACGGTGCCGGAGGTATCCTCATCGGCATAGACAGGCACATAGGCCATGCCCATGGCGTCCTTTTTCGGCACCGGCGAGGTGTCCGGCAGGCCCATTGGGTTGCGGTAGTAGAGCACGCGGCGAGCACCCGGCACGGGGACGGCCGGCGCCGGTTCGGTTGCGGGCGTTGCCACGGCAGGCGCTGCCGGCGCGGTGCCATGCCCGGCGTGGTCCGATTGCGCCAGGGCGTCGATGGCGAGCGGTGAACCGACAGCGACAAGGGACGTCACCACGGCAGCGGCGGCCAACAGATGTGATCTCGTCATCAGAAATCCTCCCCGACGATGCGTTCGATCTCGGCGAGCGCCAGCTGTTCCTTGAACGTGGCTTCGATGTTGTCGACGACTGCTCGGCGCAGTGCCTGCTCGGCGGCAAGAACGGTTGGAAAATCGGCTTTGCCGAGCGCGTAGGCCTTGGTCGAGGAACTGAGGGCGATGCGGGCCTGCGGCAGCGTGGTGCCGGCAATGGTCTTCCGTCGGGTGCCGAGCGCGCCGAGCTCGGAGATGGCCGAGCGGATATCGGCATCGTTGTCGAGCCGCAGGGCGTCGAGCCGGGTGCGCGCCGCCGCCGCCTTGGCCACCGCTTCCCGCTGCTCGGCACGCTTGGCATCCCATTGCAGGGGGAGGGAGAACTCGACCATTACCTCCACACTGTCGAAGCGGTCGTTCTGACGCATGGCGCCGAGGCCGAGTTCGACACCGGGCAGGAAGTTCCGCTCGGCAAGACGCTGCTCGCCTTTGGCGGCCTCGACTTCGGCAAGTCCCATGCGGACCTGGGGCGAGCCGGCGTTCGCCCTGCCGATCAGGTCGGCAGCCTTGATCGCCTTCAGCGACGGGATGGCGCGAGGCGACGGGCGAGCGGCAAGCGGCGCGTCGGCGCCGCGTCCCAGCAAGCGGTTGAGGCGGGCGGCGGCGGTCTCCTTTTCTGCGGCGAGGCGTGCGACGTCGGCGCGAAGGGAGCCGGCTTCGCTTTGGGCGCCTGTGACATCGGCGAGTGAAGCCGCATTCTCGGCGTAGCGGGCGCGGGCGATGCCGGACAGGCGATCGAACGTGGCGATGAGCTTCTGTGTCTCGTCGAGCGCAAGATGCGCCGAGTGATATTCGGCATAGGCGACCTTCACGCGATAGGCGATCTGGGTCTCGACATCCCTCACCGAAGCCGTCGCCTTGCGCGCCTCCCAGTCGGCGATCTCGCGCTTCAATGCCGTCTGGCCCCAGAGGGGGAGCATCTGACGGATCTGATAGGTTTCCTGGGAAAGGGAGCCGAAGTCGTCGCGTGGGCTCGTCAGCTCGATCTTGATCTTTGGATCGTCCCAGGCTCCGGCGTAGCCGATGCGCTCTCGGGCTGCATCGGCGTCAAGGACCGCGGCGGCGACGTCCGGATTCATCCGGCGGGCAGTCGCCAAGAGATCGGCAAGTTCGGATTTGGGTTCGGCGGCCTCTGCGCCGAAGGCGAGAAGGCCCGCAATCGGCACGGCGAGCCAAGCCCCGCTGGTGCGGGGAAAAACACGTGAGAACATGGGGTCGGAAGCTTTCCGCCGGCATCGGTCGATGACGATGCCGACCTTGCAGCCCTGGCGATCCACCAACAAAGGCGGAACCGAAGGGCGTTGAACAGGCGTCGCACTGGCGCGGCGCTACGGTTCGGCAAGGAAAACGACAGCTATGGGAGGGAGCGCGCCGCTACCGGCCACCGGGGTGGCAAGGGCGGAGGTCTGCGCGATCCATGGCTGTCAGACGGAAGAGCTTGGTGGCCGAAGGCCTGGGTCCGGGGCGCGCCCCAGCAAGAGCTCGGTCGGGCCCACCGCCAAGGTCAGTCTCTCCGGCGCGGCCGAAGCCGGCAGAAGGGCGGCGAACACGCCGGTCGGTAGATCGGCGCAGATGCTGCCGATCATGCAAGGCGCGCTACCTTGATGGTCCGATAGATCGCAAGCGCCGTCGGTGTTTTTGACGCCATGCGCAGCGTGCGTCATGGAGCCCATATCCGGGCCGCAGGTGGCGTTCGAGGCGACGGTGGAAAAGGTCGATGGTCCCATGGTGGGTACCGGCATGACGGCAACGAACAGCATCGCCAGCACATAGAGGCCGGCGATCACCAATCGCGCTGTCTTTCCGAAGGCCATGTCGCCCCTCGCTCTGAAACACCAAATGCCTAGCTTCTCAGTCAGCTTAAGGTCAACAACGTGGAATCCCATAGCGCGGCGTCCTCCGCCCTCGTCGCGCAAGGTTCGCCTGTCATTGCTCTCTCGAAATCCTCCGCGAGGAACCCGTCCCTCGAACCGGGCGTTTCATCCGGTACACTCTCGGAGGTGGTATGTTTTCCAAGGACGGCACCATTCGCATCGGCATATCCGGCTGGACCTATTCGCCTTGGCGCGGCCGTTTCTATCCGGAGAGACTTCGGCAAAGCCAAGAGCTTGCCTATGCTGCCTCCCGCTTTCCATCGCTGGAGATCAACGGGACATTCTATGGTTTGCAGAAGCCGCGCGTCTTCGATCGATGGGCATCGGAGACGCCGGACAACTTCATCTTTGCCGTCAAGGGACCGCGCTTCATAACCCACGTGAAGCGGTTGAAGGACGTCGAGGCTCCGCTCGCCAACTTCTTCGCGTCCGGGCCGTTGCGGCTCGGTTCGAAGCTCGGGCCCATACTCTGGCAGTTTCCGGCGAGCCTTGCCCTGGATATCGAGCGGATGCGGACCTTCTTGGCGCTGCTGCCGAAAGATACCGATGCCGCCGCAGACATGGCTCGTCGGCACGACGATCACATCCGTGACCCCGACGAAACGCGCCCCGACAAACAAACTCTCCGTCATGCGCTCGAGATTCGTCACGACAGCTTTCGTCAGCCGGCTTTCATCGACCTGCTGCGGGAACATGGCGTCGCACTGGTGTGCGCCGACACCGTCGAATGGCCTCGCCTGATGGATGTGACATCCGACTTCGTCTATTGCCGCCTACACGGCTCGCGCGACCTCTATCGGTCAGGCTACGACAAGCCCGAGCAGCAGCGCTGGGCGCGCCGCATTGCCGCCTGGACCCGCGGAGAGCCGATGGACGACGGCGAGTTCATAAGCGATGTCCGAGCGCCGGACCGGCCGCGCGACGTCTTCCTGTTCTTCGACAATACCGATGGTTTCCGTGCTCCTGACGACGCCCTCGCGTTGATGCGCGAGCTGGATGTGGAATGGCAGCCGACCGACGGCCGCCTGCTGATATGACAGGGAACCACCTGGGCCTCGGCGAGTTGCCGCAAGGCCGGCACGCATTCTTGGCGAAGCCGGTCGTTTCAGAGGCCCGTCATGACCGAACCGGATTTCGCCTCGCTTGACGATCTCAACGATGCCATGCGTCGCGAGTTTCCATCCGGCGCTGGCGTTGGTGCCGTCGTGCCGGGTGAGGGACCCAAGCTGGCCGCCGTCGCATTCGTTGGGGAGCAGCCGGGCGACGCGGAGGATCGGGAAGGGCGGCCCTTCGTCGGTCCGGCCGGCCGGCTTCTCGACCGCGCCCTCGCCGAAGCCGAGATCGATCGCGGCGAGAGCTACCTGACCAACGCCGTGAAGCAGTTCCACTTCGTCGAGCGAGGCAAGCGGCGTCTTCACCGCAAGCCCAGAACCTCCGAGATCGTGCATTACCGCTGGTGGCTGTGGCGGGAGATCGAGCTGGTACGTCCTGCCGTCATCGTCGCGCTCGGCGCTACGGCGGGTTTGGCACTGGCGGAGCGCTCCGTTGCTGTCACGCGCGAGCGCGGACCGATGACCTTCGGCAACGGGCGCGGCCTTCTGACGGTCCATCCCTCCTACCTGCTGCGCATTCCCGATGCGGAGGCCAAGCAGGCTGCCTTCGACGCCTTCGTCGAAGATCTCAGGCAAGCGCGCGCAATGGGGCATCCGACCTAGCGCGCGCCCGTCGACGACGCAGCCTGCCAGTCGATCGTCGGGGAAAGCCCCTCGCGGCCAGCCTTCAATTGCAGAGGCTGCCTCACCGTCGCCCCGTCCCCACACCGCCGCCTTCGGGAACAAATCACGCTGCTTTCCGTTTGCATCGCGCCAACCTTGGTCGAAAGGAAGAGGAGAACGGCAATGTCGACGCGTACGCTGAATCCTGACGTCGCCGGGGTCAGCTCTTACGTGCTGGCGCTTCGACAGTCGCTTCGGGAGAGGCAGGCCAAGCCCTTGGCCAGCTTCTCGCTTGGCGCTCTGAAGGTGGAGGTCCGTATCGCCGCCGACTCGGTGTGGGCCCTCGTTCGCCGGAAAGGCCGGGGCGGTGTCGCGGTCCGCGCCGCTTATCTGGCCGGCGATTTCGAGTGTCACGCCGAACGGTGCGAAGACGATGAAGCCGCAAAGCTGAAGGTCAAGAGTGCGCTTGGCGAACATCTGATTGTGTTCAAGACGGGCGAAGGCGCGCTGGAACATCTGCGGGTCACGGTGCGCTTCACGCCGGCTGTTCCGACGCTCGTTCCGTTCATGCCGCGCGACGTCTATCCTCTGGATGACGACGACGACCCGATGGGCGCCAAGGGCAGCGTTGAGGCAACGCAGCGTGGGCTGAACAGCGGTCTGTTGTTTTTCCGCGTTGATCAGCCCGATTTTGGAAACGTCCTCTATTTTCAAAACCTGACGTCGTTGAACGACTATTTTCGAGCGACCAAGACCAAGCCGGACCGAGCCGTCGGCGGCGTATGGCCGGAGCTCGGCTACCTCCTGCCTACCCCCGTTCAGAACGTGAACCCACCGACCGATGCGTTGAAGGCCGGGGTGGAGGTCACGCTGTCGGATGCCATTCTCGTCTTCCGGCATGACGCCCCGCCACATGAGCGCGAGTTCGCTCGCCAGTTCCTGCAGATGCTCGCCATCGCCTACAAGGTGATCGATCGTCCCGATGCCGAATATCGCGATTGGGTGACACGGTCCGAGCGAACGCTCCGCGATCTCGACAAGGCGCCGGAGGCGACGATCGAGTACTACGGCCATCGATATGTTCATCCCTACACCGACGCCGAGTATCCCGACGTGATGGTGCAGATGTCGATCGTCGAGGCGATCCATGATTGGGGAAAATGGCTTGGCGAGCCTCATCCGCTCGAGGCCGAGTTCAAGGCGGGCCTACGGAAATTCTACGACCCGAAGCTCAAGTCGCTACGACGCTATCTGCCGAATGTCGGAGACGACAAGGATGCGGACGCGGTCGACAGCTGGTATCTCTACCACCCCATGCTGAACCTCGGCATTCTTGCGCTGCATGGCGATGAAGAAGCGCGCGAGTTGCTGATGAAGTCGATCGACTTCGGCATCACGGTGGCGCACCATTTCAGCTACAAGTGGCCGGTCCAGTACAAGATCACCGATCTCAGCGTCATCACGGAGACTGCCGAAGCCGACGGGCGCGGCCAGACCGATGTTGGCGGTGTCTATGCCTGGGTGATGCTGCAAGCCTTCGAGCTCACCGACGACAAGCGGTTCCTGGACGAAGCGCGGGCGGCGATCGATACTGCGACAGGCCTGGGCTTCGATCTCAATTATCAGGCCAATCTCACCGCCTGGGGCGCGGCGGCCTGCGTGCGGCTATGGCGGATCACCAACAAGCCCGTCTACCTCGAACAAAGCTACGTCTACCTCGCCAGCTTCTTCCACAACAGCCAGTTTTGGGAAAGCAACATCGAGCATGCCGAGCACTACAAGAATTTCATGGCGGCGACCTGCCTTCAGGATGCGCCATATATGGCGATCTATGAATGTTTCGACTCCTTCGCCGCCTTTGAACGTTATCTCTTCGATGGCGGTCTGAACGTCGACCCTGCGGCCCGCATGCTTGTGTCAGAATACTGCAAGTATGCGTTGGATCGCGCCTGGTTCTACTACCCCGATGCACTGCCGCGAGACGTGTTGTCCCCGGTTCAGCGCGAGAGCAACGGCCATATCGATCGCAAGCTTTCGTTCCCGCTCGAGGACCTATACGCAGACGGGCAGCCGGCCGGCCAGGTCGGTCAGGAGGTTTATGGCGCCGGCGCAGCCTTCATCTTCGCGACCCGTGCCTTCCATCACGTCGATGGAGCGCCGTTCCGGCTTTACTGCGACATGCTCGTGCCGGTGATGGAGCCGGTCAGCGAGCATGCCGTCACCATTACGCTGAACGGCGGCGAAACCTGCGTCGCAGGCCTCACCTTGGTGCGCCTCAAGTACCGCAAGCTCGGCACCGTCAAGGTGACGACCGAAGACGGCCAGGATCTCCGTCCGCATGTGAGCTCGCCAGACACCATCACCTACCACGTACCGGCGAAAGGCCAGATCCAACTGATCTGGGAATGATCTGATGAGCAATCATGTCAATCTCGAAGGCAAGCGTATTCTGGTGACCGGTGGCACCACCGGCATAGGGCGCGCCACCATCGCCCTTCTCGTGAGGGAAGGGGCGCAGGTTCTCACCTTTGGCCGCCATCAGCCGGAACTGGATGAGGCCCTGGCCGAAGCGCATGGCGGCCGGGGAAGCGCCGAGGGAATGACGGCGGATACCGCTACGCAGGATGGAGTCCGGGCGGTGTTCGCCGCCATGGACGAGCGGCTGGGCGGCATCGACGCACTCGTCACCTGCGCTGCGCTCGGTGCCGATCCCATCCACGAGATGGAAGAGGACGAGTGGCGCTACGTTGTCGAAACCAACCTGATCGGTGCCATGGCCTGCGCTCGTCAAGCCATTCTTCGCATGATGAAGACCCGTGGCGGTCACTTGCTGTTCGTCGGCTCGATCAGCGCCGAGATCAAGGCCGAAGGCGAAAGCGTCTACTCGGCCACCAAGGCCGGCCTCCAGGCCTTTGCCGAAACGCTCCGCAAGGAAGTCGCCGACAAGAACATCAAGGTGACGGTCATACAGCCCGGTTCGGTCGCAACCCCCATGCAACCGAGCAACGAGCGGGAGCAGCGCGAGGCGATCGCCAGCCATCGGATGCTCTACGCTGAAGAGATAGCCGAGGCGATTCATTTCGCCCTGACCCGGTCGGAACGCGCCGACGTGGTCAACCTTCGGATAGAGCCTCGCATCCAGAAAACCAGTTGAGCGATGCACTCAGCTTTTTCCTGCGGTTTTGGGCAGTGTGGACGGCACGCTGATGGAGACCGGATCACTGGCCGGAAAGCTGTCCTCCAGCCCTTCCTCAAGCTGCTCCTCCATCGCGTCGCGGTCCTGATTCTCGCGAGCATCGCTCGTGGTTGGAATTTCGTCTCGCAGTCCTGCGGATACGGCCTCGCAGACGGCTTTCATCGCCTCCTGGGCACGGTCGGTCGGGTCTTGCGCCGGCGAGCCCTTTTCCGCTGCCGGCAGCGCTACGGTGACCACTGTGTTGTCGACCATGCTGAACTCGACGCGGTACTGGCCATCCTCAAGTGGCGTTACTTCCTTCACCTTGATCGTCATTACGGCCTCCTTCGGCTGTCTGGCTGATCCGCCTTACGGAGCGCGGCTTTGCGCGATCCACCATGCCGAAACCGCTCGAGCATCCTCATGGTTCCATTCAGCCTGAAGTCCCGGCGGCCGGCGCCTCCATTGGCCGTGATCCACTGATCACGCTTCTGGTGGAATAAAACAACCGTATATTGCAACGTAGGTGTCGATCTGGTCTTTTTTTTGTCAATATTATTTTCTTTATAGTGCTGAAATTATAGCATTGATGAAATTGACATATGTATTGTTCGGTCCGTTTGGTTTTGATTACTTTTATTTTGAAATTAATAATGGGCGTTGAGCGGAACAATTGCCTGCGTGTCGGGTTTATAGGTCGCTACCAGCAAGGCAGCACGATCCCATCAAGGAGAAAAGCGATGCCTAACCAACAGAACAACAGTGGCGACACCTCCCGTCGTGGTTTTGCCTCCATGGATGAAGACAAGCAGCGGGAAATCGCCGCCCAGGGTGGGCGCGAGTCCGGCGGCAACTTCAAGAACGATCCGGAACGCGCGTCCGAGGCTGGCCGCAAGGGCGGTCAGGAATCCGGTGGCAACTTCAAGAACGACCCCGAGCGGGCGGCCGAAGCCGGTCGCAAGGGCGGTCAGGAGTCCGGCGGCAACTTCAAGAACGACCCCGAGCGGGCGGCCGAGGCTGGTCGCAAGGGGGGCCAGGAGTCCGGCGGCAACTTCAAGAACGACCCCGAGCGGGCGGCTGAAGCCGGTCGCAAGGGCGGGCAGCACTAAGCTGCTGTCATCTCGGGTATCTCACGGCCTCCTGAAAAGGGGGCCGTGATTGCTTTTGGCTACCCATATGTCTTCGGCCCGTCTCGTTTCGAGCGCGTAGGGATA
>Ga0206116_1001540_pt1 | contig 12001 bp, 12 predicted proteins | sample 3A1Ametagenome_FD_178000 | JGI IMG/M metagenome (GOLD analysis project Ga0206116, IMG submission 178000) | Enriched microbial communities from leaf-cutter ant dump, University of Wisconsin, Madison, United States - 3A1A | ecosystem: Environmental > Terrestrial > Nest > Insects nest > Nest dump...
TAAACATTACGCCAGGCGCAAGGCCGGTGCTGGTGCGGGCAGGGCGTGTGCGCTGGTGCCCAGGTTGAACCGCTGCACCAGTGCCCGCAATTGTTCGGACTGCTGGTGCATGCTGTGCGCGGCGGCCGCGCTTTGCTCGACCAGGGCGGCGTTTTGCAGCGTCATCTGGTCCAGCGCCCCCACGGCCTGGTGCACCTGGGCCACGCTGTCGCGCTGGGCGGCGACGCTGGCGTTGATGTCGTGCATCACGGTGCTGGCACTGTGGATGGAGGTGACCACCTCGGTCATCGTGCTGCCTGCGCTATTGACCAGACGGGCGCCATCGGCCACGCGCTGCACCGAATCCTGGATGAGCTGCTTGATCTCCCGCGCGGCCTGGGCGCTGCGCTGGGCCAGCTGGCGCACTTCGGCGGCGACCACGGCAAAGCCCCGGCCCTGCTCGCCGGCGCGGGCGGCCTCGACGGCAGCGTTCAAGGCCAGGATGTTGGTCTGAAAGGCGATGCTGTCGATCACGCTGGTGATATCGGCGATTTTCTCGCTGTGGGCATGGATGTCCTTCATCGTCGTGACGACTTCCCCGACCACGGCCCCGCCGTGCTGGGCTACGCTGGAGGCTTGCCCGGCCAGCTGGGCCGCCTGGTGGGCGCTGTCGGCGGTGGTCTGCAAGGTCTGTACCAGCTCCTGCATGGCCGCTGCCGCCTGCTGCAGGTGGCTGGCGGTCAGCTCCGTGCGCTGCGACAGATCCTGGTTGCCGCCGGCAATTTCGGCGCTGGCCTGGGCGATCGTGTCGCCGCTGTCGCGCACCTCCACCAGCATCTGCCCGAGCGATCCGCTCATCGCTTGCAGGGATTGCAGCAACTGGCCGAATTCATCGCCGCGCTGCACCTGCACGGCCACATCCAGATCCCCGGCGGCAATTTGCCCGGCCACGGCATTGGCCTGCCTGAGGTCACGGCGGATGCCGTTGATCAACCGGTATGCCCCAAATGCAATGGCCGCCAGCAGCCCCAGCATGTTTATCGCCGCTGCACGCACCACGCCCTGGCGGGCCGCGCCCATTTCCGAGCGCATGGCATCCAGGCTTTGCGTGCAGTGCTGCACCAGCGCCTGCAGCGCTTGCAGGTAGGCCTGCGCCTTGGGCAAGTAGGCTTGCTCCAGCGCAGCCGAACCCGTGGCAGCGGCCCGGTCATCCTGGGCCTGCTGGCGCAATTGCAGCGCTTCACGCAATTGGGCATGGTCTTCCGGCGTTTGCGCACTGGCCGCCAAGGCTTGGGCCAAGGCGTCGATTTGGGTACTGGTGGCGCCGATCTGCTCGGCAAAGCGGGTTGCCTGCCCCGATTCCTGGCCCAATGCCTGGGCCTGGGTGCGTACCACATTGACCTGGGCCAGCGCCTGCCATTGCACCGCCTGGGCCAGCCGGGTCGAAAGCACCTGCTCGCGTGCGTTGAAGCTTTTCTGGTGCTGGGCCGAGTTCCATCCGGCCAGACTGGTAATGACGATCGCCCCGGCCACAATCGCCGCTACACCGAGCCACAATTTTTGCGTCACGCTCATGCTATGTATCCTGCCTTTGGCCACAGTGCTCACTCCTGTCATCTATAAAAAGAACGATCGTGCTAAATCAGGATGCAAAGTGGACACCATCGAACGTGCGTTTGCATTGGTGTTTACACCGATTGTTACGATTGGGGCTCTTGCCAGGGGAAACCCCAGCGCAGCCAGCGCCCCCTATCTTGCCGACAATACCCGGGCAAAAGACAGCCCCGGATCGGGGCGAGCCAGCCAGACAAATAGCATTTATGACTTCCGAAATCACCATCCTGCCCGAGCTGCAGGCCTATATCGACCCCCTGACCCCTGACGAGCACGACGCGCTGGAGCGCAGCATCCTGGCCGAAGGCTGCCGCGATGCGCTGGTGCTGTGGGGCAACATCCTGGTGGACGGGCACAACCGCTACGGCATCTGCCAAAAGCACGGCCTGCCGTTCCAGACTATGCAGAACCCGCACTTCCAGAGTATGGAGGACGTGCACCTGTGGATGATCGACCAGCACCTGGGGCGGCGCAGCGTCTCCGACTTCCAGCGTGGTGTGCTGGCCCTGCGCAAACGCGAGATCATCACCCAGCGCCGCACGGCCGCTGCAGCGGCCGTGCAGGCTGCGCAGAGCGCCAGTGCCCAGGAGTCCGATGCCGCTGCCGGGCCGCAGGACATTGCCAGCAGCGCTCTGGCCAGCGTGGCCAAGGTGCCCGAGCAAGCGCTGGACACCCGGGAAGCCCTGGCTCGGGCAGCACGCCTGACGCCCAGCCAGGTCAAGCAGATCGAAACCATCCAGGAAAAAGCCGCGCCCGAGGTGGTCAGCGCCGTCAAGAACGGGGAGTTGTCCCTGAGCACCGCTGCCGTGCTGGCCAATCTGCCCCTGGCCGAGCAGCAGACCACGGCCCAGCAGGGCGCACAGGCACTGAAGGATGCGGCCAAGCGCGTGCGCCAGGCGAAAAAAACCGCCCGGGAGGAAAAAGCCGCTGCCCTGGATGCCGCTGAATCTCCGGCCCTTGCCCCGGCAACACCGGGCGATGCTGCCCAGACCCGCGCCCTGCAAGAACGTGTTGCTGCGCTGGAGGAGGAAAACCAGCGCCTGCGCCTGCAAGTGCAAACCTTGCAGGAGCTGTTGGCCGAACAGGGGTGATGTTTCTTTTCCTGCGGCGCTCAAGTTCTGTGCCAGGCTGCCGATAAAAGGTCACGCCCATCCTTACCCAGCAGCCTACGCAGGAGAACACCATGCTTGCATCCACCTCTGGCCTGACCCAGAACCCACCCGTTTCCGGCCATGCGGTCCCGCCGACCAGCGATGCGCTGACCGAAGCCCAGGCCGCAGCCCAAAGCCGTCCCCAAGGCCAGCGCGATGCGCTGAATGCGCAAATCCTGCAGGCCTCCTTGCAAGTCTCCCTGCAGGCGGGCAATAACAGCATGGCCTTGCTGTACCGCAGCGCCATCGACAGCATCAACGAGTATCTGGAACCCGAGCTTGGGCCCGATGCCATTGGGCAGGCCATGGGCCAGGACAACAGCCCGGAGGCCACGGCCGGGCGGATTCTGAGCATGTCCACGGCATTCTTCGACGCCTACGCGGCCCAGCACAAGAATGATGCGCCCGAGGAGGTGGCCCGCAACTTTGTCGCGCTGATCCGTGGCGGGTTCGAGCAAGGCTTCAACGAGGCCAGCGACATCCTCAACGGCCTGGGCGTCCTGGGCGAAGGCAGCCCGATTGCCGAAGGCATCAACAAAACCTTCGAGCTGGTGCAAAAAGGCTACGACGACTTCCTGGCCGCAAAGCTGGCGGCGCTGGCCCCGGCAACAGAGGATGCAGGCCAGAAAACCGCTCCAGAAGGTGGCGCACCAGCCTGAGCTGCAGCGCGGCCATTTCCAAACCGATAGCGCCAAGCATTGATCGCATCAGGCCTGGCGTTCCTTTTTTGCTGGTCTTCGAACGATCTTTCGTAAAAAGCGTAGCAGCAATGCAACATTTTCGAGGAATTTGTCAGAAATTCTGGGGCGCTCCCTTGCCAGTGCATCTTTGGAGCTACTAAACTTGTAGCTAAATGACGCGCCACCATGGCGTAGCACTAGGAGAAGCACCCATGAGTCCCAAAGAAAACATTGCCATCAACCAGTTGCTCGAACAGCTCGAGCGCCGCTACGCCCTGCGCATCCTCTGGGCCTTGCGCGATGGCCATCCGCAAACTTTCCGCCTGCTGCAGGACAGCGTCGGCGGCATCACTCCCAATACCCTGAACACCCGTATCAAAGAGCTGCGCGAGGCCGGCTTCATGGAGCACGGCAGCGATGGCTACACCGTCACTTTGCAAGGCCAGGACCTGCTCAAGCGTCTGAGCGACCTGCAAGCCTTTGCCAACCGCTGGGCAGGCAAGCCCAAGGCGTAAATTCTGCAGCCGCCGCGCAGAGCGGCAGGCGTTGTTCCCACAGCCCGGCCCGCCGGGCTTTTCCACTGACTGATGAAGGAATTCCATGGCTCTGACCACCACGGCCTCCGGCCTGCAATATGAAGACACCGTTGTCGGCTCCGGCGCGACGGCTGTTGCCGGCAAGAACGTCACCGTGCACTACACCGGTTGGCTCTACCAAAACGGCCAGCAAGGCGCCAAGTTCGACTCCAGCAAAGACCGCAACGATCCCTTCGTGTTCGCCCTGGGCGCCGGCATGGTGATCCGTGGCTGGGATGAAGGCGTGCAGGGGATGCAGGTCGGCGGCCAGCGTACCCTGATTATTCCCGCCGAGCTCGGTTACGGCGCCCGTGGTGCCGGCGGTGTGATTCCCCCGAACGCGACGCTCAAGTTCGATGTCGAGTTGCTGGCGGTGTAAGCCAGATTCCCGGCCTGGGAAGACTGGCCGGTCCGAAAAAAAAGCGCCCCTTTCGAGGAGCGTTTTTTTTTCCGAGGCATACCGGATTGGTCGATCGTGCTATTGGTAAAGTAGCTTTTACCGCTCTATCCACAATTATTTTCAGGATAAATATTCCTGAAAATCAATGAATGCGTGCGGTAACAGCTACGTTTATCAAAGCACTTCGCCGATCAGGTCGTGCCCCTGGGCGGCGGTGATGCGCACCTTGAGCATGTCGCCCACCTTGTACTGCTGGCTGGCCTTGGCAATCGGCTGCAAGTGCACCAGGCCATCGATTTCCGGGGCATCGGCCCAACTGCGGGCAATGCCGCCTTTCTTGCCCAGGCTGTGCGCTTTGTCGACCAGCACCTGCATGGTCTGGCCCACGCGCTGCTGCAGGCGTTGGATGGAGACTTCCTCGGCCACGGCCATGAAGCGCTGGCGGCGTTCTTCGCGCACGGCTTGAGGGAGCTGGCCGGGCAGGTCGTTGGCCGCGGCGCCGGTCACGTCGCTGTAGGCAAAGCAGCCTGCGCGGTCGATCTGCGCCTCGCGCACGAAGTCCAGCAGGTGCTGGAATTCCTCCTCCGTCTCGCCCGGGAATCCGGCGATGAAGGTGGAGCGGATGACCAGTTCGGGGCAGACCTCGCGCCAGCGCTGGATGCGCTCGAGGTTTTTCTCGCCGCTGGCCGGGCGCTTCATGCGCTTCAATACGTCCGGATGGCTGTGCTGCAGCGGCACGTCCAGGTAGGGCAGCACCAGCCCTTGGGCCATCAGCGGCAGGATGTCGTCCACGCTGGGGTAGGGGTAGACGTAGTGCAGGCGCACCCAGGCGCCGTACTGTCGTGCCAGCTTGCCCAGTTCCTGCACCAGCTCGAAAAGGCGCGTTTTGACCGGGCGGCCTTCCCAGAAACCCATGCGGTATTTGATGTCTACGCCGTAGGCCGAGGTGTCCTGGCTGACGATGAGCAGCTCTTTCACGCCGCCGACGAACAGTGCCTGCGCTTCCTTGAGCACGTCGCCAATCGGGCGTGATACGAGGTCGCCGCGCATGCTGGGGATGATGCAGAAGGTGCAGCGGTGGTTGCAGCCTTCGGAAATTTTCAGATAGGCGTAATGGCGCGGGGTGAGCTTGATGCCGGCCTCGCCCACAGCGCCGGGCAGGCCAGGCACGAGATCGACGAAGGGGTCGTGCGGCTTGGGCAGGTGTTCATGCACGGCGTCCATCACTTCCTGCGCCGAATGCGGGCCGGTGACGGCCAGCACGCTGGGGTGGATGCCGGCGACCATGTTGTCGCCCGTGGCATTGGTGCGGGCGCCCAGGCAGCCGGTGACGATGACCTTGCCGTTCTCGGCCAGGGCTTCGCCGATGGTGTCCAGGCTTTCCTTGACGGCATCGTCGATGAAACCGCAGGTGTTCACGATGACCAGGTCGGCCCCGGCAAAGCTCTTGGCGGTCTGGTAGCCCTCGGCGCTGAGCTGGGTGATGATGAGTTCAGAGTCAGTCAGGTTCTTGGGGCAACCCAGGGAGACGAAGCCGACTTTGGGGGCGCTGGTGGGTGTCATAGGCGAAGGCAAGCAAAAAGGCACCGCAGGGTGCCTTTACGATGAAAAGGAAAAAAATGATGGGGCCGATTCTAGTGTCCGGCCCGGCTTTCAGCGCTTGAAGCCGAACATGCCCATCATTTGCTCGGTCTGCTGGCGCATCTGTTCCTGCATTTTCTGCATCTGCTCGGCGTAACCGGCAGGCAGCATCGCCTGGGGCATCTGCATCATTTTGGCCCAGGCATCGGAGCTGCCGCTCTGCTCGGCCAGCTTGGCCTGGAAGTCGGAGAACAGCTGTACGTTCTTCTCGATGTAGCTGCCCATATGGCTTTGCATGGCATGGCCGTAGAAGCGGATGATGTTGGCCAGCATGGCCTCGCTGAACATGGGGGCGCCAGCGGCTTCTTCTTCCAGGATGATTTGCAGCAGGATGGAGCGGGTCAGGTCTTCGCCGGTTTTTGCGTCCTTGACGAGCACCGGCTCGTGCTGCATGACCAGTTGCTTGACTTCGGCCAGGGTCACGTAGGCGGATGTGCTGGTGTCGTACAAGCGGCGGTTGGGGTACTTCTTGATCACGCGCTCAGTGGCTGCGGGTTGGGCGGTTGTCGTCATGGGCGCATTGCTTTGGTAAAAAACTGTTTCCGTAAGTATTGCATACAGGAAAACTCTGCCAATCCACGCACCTTGAGCACGCCTGTGGCTTACAGTGCTGGGGGAGATTCCGTGTACAAGGATACGCAAAATTATGAAGGTGGATAGTGCGATGAAACCAATCCTTATGAAGTTTGCCTGCGCCGTGGCGCTGTTGGCATTGACCTCTGCCAGCTGGGGGCAAAGCCGGATTTACCGTTGCGGCAACGAATACACGAACAACGCGGCCCAGGCGAAAAAGGAAAACTGCCGGGTCGTGGAAGGTGGCTCCGTTACCGTGGTGCATACCCAGGAGGCGGGCAGCAGCCGGGCAGGGGCGGCCAGCGGTACGGCTGCTGCTGCCAGTCGGAGTGCGGCCACGGCCCAGGTCAGCAACAGCCAGCAGCAGGTACGCGATAACGATGCACGGGCCATTTTGCAGGCAGAGCTGACGAAGGCACAGGAGCGCCTGGCCGTGCTCAAGGCCGAGTACAACGATGGACAGCCCCCCAAGACTGCGCTGGAGGAGAGCAAGCCCGAGCTGTACCAGGCCCGGGTGGCTGATCTGAAAACCCGCGTCGCCCGTCAGGAAAGCGATGTGCAGGGCATCGAACGGGAGCTGTCCCGCCTGCCGGGGCAGTAGTGTGGAACAGTTCTTTCTTCAAAAAGATAGCTTTTTCCACCGATAAATAATGGATATCAGCAAAAGATAGTTGCTGAAATCAATGCTGTTGTGTGGAATAAGCTACTTTTTTCATAACAAAGGTTCCAGGGGCAAACGTTGCAGCAGCCACAGCCCCCAGCGCTTGAACCAGCCGGTGTTGGGCTCCTGGCGGTAGATGGTGCCGCTGCCAGGGGGCGGCACTTCCCATTGCAGATGCTCCTGGGCGTCCAGTCTCAGGCGGTAGGAGCGCCAGGGGATTTCCTGTTCGAAGGCATTGCTGATTTGCTGGGCCAGGGTGGGGCTTTCAATCATTAGTCCCATCTCGGTGTTGAGCAGCATGGAGCGCGGGTCGAAGTTGAACGAGCCGACGAACGCCCGCTGGCCGTCGATGGCAAAGGTTTTGGCATGCAGGCTGGTGCCGCTGCCGGCCAGCAGCCAGCGGCGCTTGACGCGCTCGTGCAAGGGGCGTGGCGGTTGCGGCGGGGCCTGGCGGCGCAGTTCGTACAGATCTACTCCCATGCGCAGGAGCGGTACGCGGTAGCGGGCGTAGCCGGCGTGGACGATACTCACGTCGGTGGCTTCCAGCGCATTGGTCAGCACCCGGATGCGGATGCCCTGTTCGCGCATCTGTGCCAGCGCGTCCACCCCGGCTTGCGTGGGCACGAAGTAGGGCGATACCAGATCAACCGACTGTGTGGGATTGCCGATTACTGCGGCGAGCTGGGCGCCGATCAGCTGCTTCTCGTGGGCCTGGCCCAGCACCTTCGCCGGATCGTCGCTGACCAGGTGGGTTGGCGCCCACAGCAGGTTCAGGTCCTGCTGTGCCAGGTCCTGCAGCAGGCGGCTGCCCGCCAGGGCCTGCTGGTAGCGCTGGCCTTCGGCACTGTCCGCCTTGGCCTGGATGCGTTGACGCAGGCCGGTCATGGTCAGGTGGTAGGGAACGGTGACGATTTCCCCTATCGGATAGGCCGAAGCGCTGGCCCAGTAGCGGTCGAAATCCTGCGAAATATCCTGCACCGCCGGCCCCAGGGCCAGCACGTCCAGGTCGGCGAACAACACCCCTTGCGGGCTGCCGAAGTATTCATTGCCAATGTTGCGCCCGCCAACGATGCTGGCCTGATTGTCTGCGGTGAACGATTTGTTGTGCATCCGCCGGTTGGTACGCTGAAAGTCGAACAGGTAGCCCAGCACCTTGGGCCAGCGCAGCACAAAGGGGTTGAACAGGCGCACCTCGATATTCGGGTGGGTATCCAGGGTGTGCAGTACGGTATCCATCCCCCCCGTGCCGCCATCGTCGAGCAGCAGGCGCACGCGCACGCCCCGGTCGGCAGCGGCCAGCAGATCGCCCAGCAGCATCAGGCCGCTGGTGTCCGGGCGCCAGATGTAGTACTGCACGTCCAGCGTTTGCACCGCGCTGCGGGCCAGGAAGTGGCGGGCGGCAAATGCTTCGCGCGGGCTGTCCAGGGGGGTAATCCCGGTGACCTGTGCAGGAGCCTGTTCCTGCGCCCGCAGGTGCGCCGCCGCCAGGCCCAGCGGCGTGCGCACGGTGGTACTGGCCGGCATGGCGGCGCTATTGCTGCGCCCTTCCAGGGGAGGCAAGGCACAGCCGCATACCAGAACCGCCAGCAAGACGGTGGGGAGAAGCCGAAAAAAACGCATGGGGCCGATGGTATGCGCAGACCAGAGGGGCAACTGCCATGCGGCGGGGAAAAAACCCGGCAGCACCGTAGTTCTTGTGCCATGGTGCGCGAGCCGTCCCATCAGAGCCACTTGCGCTGCCTGAGGATCGCGATCGGCGGGGCTGCCGACAAGCAGAAAAGAGCATGGGTTTCGGTCATTGTGGTGCCGTATCGGCAGCGGAATCGTGCTGGCGGCCATAGCGCCTGGCAAGCACGGCGGACACCATGATCTGCATCGGGTGGAACAGCATGACCGGCAACACCATTGGCCCGACCATGGAGGCGGAAAACAGCACCTTGGCCATAGGAATGCCGCTGACCAGGCTTTTCTGGGCGCCGCAGAAAAGAATCGTTGCCTCATCCGCTGCGCTGAAGCCCAGGCGCCGGCTGATCCAAAGGCACCAACCCATGATGCTGGCGAGCAGTGCTGCGCATAGGCCAAACAGCACGGCCATGGCCGGCAGCGGCATTTGCTGCCACAGCCCAGCGACCACGGCATGGCTGAAGGCGGCGTAGACCACCAGCAAGATCGAGCCCTGATCGACGATGCGGATTTTCGATCCTGCCTGCAATAGCAGTTTGCCTGTCCAGGGGCGCAGCAGGTGGCCCAGGGCAAACGGCAGCAACAACTGCACGGCAATGCGCCCAACAGCCTGCAGCGGGTCCCCGGCGCTGCCGCCGCTGTGTGCAAGCAAGGCGCCGACCAGCAGGGGCGTAAATACGATGCCCATCAGGGTCGAGCCGGAGGCGCTGCACACGGCGGCCGGGATATTGCCCCGGGCAACGCTGGTCAGGGCAATGGCCGATTGCACTGTTGCTGGCAGGGCGCACAGGAATAGCATCCCCTGTACCAGGGGGGCGGGAAGTGCCCAGGCAAACACAGGCCGTGCCAGCCAGCCGATCAGCGGGAATACGGCAAAAGTGGTCAGCGTAACGACCAGATGCAGGCGCCAATGTCCGATACCCGCCCAGATGGCCTGGCGGGACAATTTGCTGCCATGCAGAAAGAACAGCAGCACGATCACCCAGGTCGTGGCCTGCTCCAGAAGGTAAGCGAACAGCCCTGTGGCAGGAGCCAGGCTGGCCAGTGCGACGGTAGAGAGCAGTGCAAGGGTGAAGGGGTCGGGCTTGAAGCGCACGTAAGAAGTCCTTGAAAAACCGGGAGATAGCAGGAAGATTGAAAAAATGGCTCAACTTTGGTGGGCACCTGCCGATACACCAAGCGTTTATTGTGTGCAATGAAAAAGCTTGAAAAGGTCATTAAGGATGAACAGTACGACTTTTACCCAAGGAGCGCCCCGGGCCGATACTTCGTCCCGGCGCCATTTGTTCCAAATGCCCTTGTTCAAGCCCGGAACCCGTGTCTTGCAAGGGGGGCGGGAGGAGACGGTTAGCCATGTGGTGCTGCGTCGCCGGGAAATGATGGTGTATCTGGTCGGGCACGATGAGCCGGTCAAGCCCGAGCGCCTGTACTTGGAGCCGCTGTGGTTTACTACCGAGCGGCGCCCGCAAGCGCTCAATTGGTATCTGTAGGATCGTAAGCACGCTCCAAAGAAAATGGCCAACGGGCTTTCCCCTTTGGCCATTTGTTTGTCGTGCGGTCGGTGTTTAGCGCCCTTCGCGCGAGCTATTTATAAGGCGCTTCAAGGCCTCTTGGTCAAGAATGCGGATGTGACGCTGCTTGACCTCGACCATGCCGTCTTCGACGAATTTGGAGAAGGTGCGGCTCACGGTCTCTAGCTTCAGGCCCAGGTAGCTGCCGATTTCTTCGCGGGTCATGCGCAGGATCAGTTCCGACGAGGAAAAGCCCCGTGAATGCAGGCGCTGCACCAGGTTCAGGATAAATGCCGCCAGGCGCTCTTCGGCCCGCATGCTGCCCAGCAGCAGCATCACGCTGTGCTCGCGCACGATCTCGCGGCTCATCACCTTGTGCACGTGCGATTGCAGTGCCGTCACTTCCCGGGAGAGTTCCTCCAGGCGGTTGAACGGCATCACGCAGACTTCGGCGTTTTCCAATGCAATCGCATCGCAGGTGTGGTGGCTCTGCACGATGCCGTCAAGCCCGATGATTTCGCCAGCCATTTGAAAGCCCGTTACCTGGTAGCGACCATCCTCCGTGGCAACGCAGGTCTTGAAAAAACCGGTGCGAATGGCGTAGAGCGAGGTAAACGCCTCACCGTTCTGGAACAACATCTCGCCGCGCTTGATTTTGCGGCGGGTGGCCACCACTTCCTCAATGCGCTGCATCTGCTGCGCGTCCAGCCCGAGGGGCATGCACAGTTCACGCAGATTGCAGTTGGAGCAGGTGACTTGGATGGAGGAAGTGGTAGGTGTCATTGAACAAAGGCCGCAACTGCCCAGCCGGGCAAGCGTGACGCAAACAAAGGAAGACGCAGAACATTGGGGCAAGCCCGCAATACGCTGACCTGGGTCAAATTATCGCCCGTTTTCTTTTAAAGAAATAATTGACACACGTCAAGGCGGCGCTTTAGTGATTTACTCCAGAATAACGGGCTTACTAAGGAGATGATTGCCCATGAGTATTGTCACGCCCGATCTGCTGCGTCGTTACGATGTGCCTGGGCCACGCTATACCTCCTACCCTACTGCTGATCGTTTTGTCGAGGCTTTCCGGGAGAAAGATTACATCGTTGCCCTCAAGCAGCGCAAAGTGCAGTCCGCCACGGCAGTGCAGCCGCTGTCGCTGTATATCCACATTCCATTTTGCGAATCCCTGTGCTACTACTGCGCGTGCAACAAGATCATTACCAAGCACCATGATCGGGCAGCCAAGTACCTGACGTACCTGGAGCGTGAGGTGGATCTGCACGTCCAGCACCTGGGGCGAGGGCAGGTTGTCAGCCAGTTGCACCTGGGCGGCGGCACGCCTACCTTCCTGTCGGACGAAGAACTGGCCGGGTTGATGGGTATGCTGCGCCAGCGCTTCGAGTTCGCTGCCGACGGGGAGTATTCGGTCGAAGTCGATCCGCGCACGGTCACGCCCGAACGCTTGCAGGTGTTGTGGGATCTGGGGTTGAACCGCTTGAGCTTTGGCGTGCAGGATTTCGACCCCGACGTGCAGCAGGC
>Ga0206116_1001545_pt1 | contig 11952 bp, 11 predicted proteins | sample 3A1Ametagenome_FD_178000 | JGI IMG/M metagenome (GOLD analysis project Ga0206116, IMG submission 178000) | Enriched microbial communities from leaf-cutter ant dump, University of Wisconsin, Madison, United States - 3A1A | ecosystem: Environmental > Terrestrial > Nest > Insects nest > Nest dump...
GCTGTTCGGCCTCATCAACGGCTCGCTGGTCGCCTTCATCGGCCTGCCGCCGTTCATCTCGACGCTCGGCTCGCTCACCGCCGTGCGCGGCGTCGCCCGGCTGCTCGGCAACGACACCACCGTCTTCAACTCGCACCTGCCCTTCGCCTTCATCGGCAACGGCTACATCTTCGGCATTCCGTGGCTGGTGATCATCGCCTTCCTGTCGGTGCTCGTCACCTGGATCATCCTGCGCCGGACGGTGCTTGGCGTGCACATCTACGCCACCGGCGGCAACGAGAGCGCCGCCCGCCTCTCCGGCATCAAGGTCTGGGCTGTGTTCCTGTTCGTCTACGGCTTCTCGGGCCTGATGGCCGGCCTCGGCGGCGTGATGAGCGCGGCTCGCCTGTTCGCCGCCAACGGCACCCAGCTCGGCCAGTCCTACGAGCTCGACGCCATCGCGGCGGTCATCCTCGGCGGCACCTCGTTCACCGGTGGCGTCGGCTCCATCTGGGGCACGCTGATCGGCGCGCTGATCATCGCCGTGCTGTCCAACGGACTGGTGCTGATCGGCGTCAGCGATATCTGGCAGTACATCATCAAGGGCCTCGTCATCATCATCGCCGTGGCGCTCGACCGCGTCCGTTCGCAGGGTGGCGCGCGTACCTGAGCATCTGCCCGAAAAGTGGGAGACTTTTCGGACCAGGCGGATGCGCAAGCGAAGGATTGGGAGCGCACTTGCCCCAATCCAGGCAATTCGGCGGCGGGCTGACCCCGCCTCCGCATCTGGGGTGGCGTAACCGCCGGTCGTATCCGGCAGCCTCGACACCCCTGTAATCACCGGCGGGACCGCCTAACGGCCGGCCGGACATAGCAGGCGCGTCGGGCGGGAGGAGATCCGCCCGGCCCAGCCGGCACCCCAAGGAGGAACAAAGTCATGAAGTCTCGCAGCATTCTGCTCGCCGCCGCCGCCGCCGTCGCCCTGACCGGCGCCGCCTCGGCCAAGGACCTCAACAAGATCGGCATCTCGCTCGGCTCGATGGGCAATCCGTTCTTCGTGGCCCTCGCGACCGGCGCGACGGACAAGGCCAAGGAGATCAATCCCAACGTCGAAGTCACCGCGCTCGGCTACGACTACGACCTCAACAAGCAGTTCACCCAGATCGACAACTTCATCGCCGCCGGCGTCGACCTGATCCTGCTGAATCCGGCTGATCCGAAGGCCGTTGCGCCTGCCATCGCCCGCGCCCAGGCCGCCGGCATTCCGGTCGTGGCCGTCGATACCGCCGCCGAGGGCGCCGACGCCACCGTGACCACCGACAACGTCCAGGCCGGCGAGATCGCCTGCCAGTACATCGTCGACAAGCTGGGCGGAAAGGGCGACGTCGTCATCGTCAACGGCCCGCAGGTCTCGGCCGTCATCGATCGCGTCGTCGGCTGCAAGAAGGTGTTCGGTGCCAACTCCGGCATCAAGGTGCTCTCGGACGATCAGGACGCCAAGGGCTCGCGCGACGGCGGCCTGAACGTCATGCAGTCGATGCTGACCCGCTTCGAGAAGATCGACGCCGTGTTCGCCATCAACGACCCGACGGGTATCGGCGCCAGCCTTGCTGCCAAGCAGGCCAACCGCACGAACCTGTTCATCACCGCCGTTGACGGCGCGCCGGACATCGAAGCCGAACTGAAGGACACGTCGTCGCTCGTCGTCGCCTCGTCGAGCCAGGATCCCTATGCCATGGCCCAGCTCGCCACGCAGATCGGCATCGATCTGATCAACGGCAAGAAGCCGGAGCAGCAGGTGACGCTCCTTCCCTCCAAGCTCGTGACGCGTGAAAACGTCGCCGACTACAAGGGCTGGACGGCGGCTCGCTGATCGCAAGCGCACTTCTCCTCCTGAAAGCGGTCCCCGGGGAAAGCTCCCCGGGGATTTTTGCATGAGTGGGCGACAGAACGAGCCCATGTCGATCGGCACGCCACGTGAGGCGGACGAGGCGTCCTTCACCTGACCGAACCGGCTTGATTGCCAAGTGCTCCGGGGCGATGAAGTCCGCCAAAGGGAGCCTGCATTGGCCTCGCTGTGGGAGTGACCAGTTTTTAATGTTGCAATTCCAACATTAATGTTGTTGCATCTGCAAATATCGTCCTGCACGGATCCGGCCAGCATGCTTTATCATGATGCCTTTCTCGCCCGTCTCGAAGGTGGCCTGCGTTCGGCGCTACCGACTTGGAATATCGATGAAACAGCGAAACTGTCGCTACTGACCATTTCCGAGAATGCCACCTTCAAGGTGGACGATGCGGAAAGTGGCCGCCGGCTGGTGCTGCGTGTTCATCGTCCGGCCTACCACAGCGACCAGGAGATCGCCTCCGAACTCCAGTGGATCGAGGCACTCCGGGCGGCAGGCGTCATCGCCACGCCGGCCCCGCTTCACTCAAGGGATGGGCGGCTGCTTGCCACCTTCTTCGACGGCGAAACCCACCGCAACGTCGTGGCCTTCGAGTTCATGAGCGGCAAGGCGCCCGATGAGGGCGACGACCTCGCCCACTGGTATCGCCATCTCGGAGAAATCTCCGCCCGCCTCCACGCGCACAGTCGGGCATGGTCGCCGCCGCCGGGCTTTGTCCGCAAGACCTGGACATTCGACACCATCATTGGCCCGAACGCCTATTGGGGCGACTGGCGCGCGGCACTTGGCCTCGACGCCGCCGGACGGGCGATCCTCGAAAGGGTCGCAGCCCGGCTCCAGCACGAAACGGAGGCCTTCGGAACGTCGCCGGATCGCTTCGGCCTGATCCACGCCGACATGCGCGCCGCCAACCTTCTGGTCGACGGCGAGCGGCTCGGCGTCATCGACTTTGACGATTGCGGCTTCTCCTGGTTCGCCTACGATTTTGCCGCCTCGATCTCCTTCATGGAGACGGCCCCCTTCATACCCGAACTGATGGCCGCCTGGCTCGACGGCTACGCTCGCCTCGCCCCGCTCGATCCCGAGCAGGTGGTGGCGCTGCCCATGCTGGTGATGTTGAGACGGATGCAGCTCACCGCCTGGATTGCCTCTCATTCGGAAACGCCGACGGCGCAGTCCATGGGCACGGCATACACCGCCGGTACCATTGAGCTTGCCGACCGCTACCTTGGCTCCGATTTCCTGAAGGGTGTGGCATGAGCCCGACCAAGCAGATTCTCGCCCTCAACCGCTTCGAGGCTTCGGAAGGCGCGGCGTTGGCGCCGGAACTGGCGGCGCGGGTTGCCAAGCGGCAGGCAACCTTCGGCGCGTCGTCGGTTCTTTTCTACAGGGAGCCGATCGAGATGGTGCGGGCGGAAGGCGTCTTCATGTACGACGCCCAGGGCAAGCGCTACCTCGACGTTTACAACAACGTTCCGTCAATCGGGCATTCGCATCCGGCAGTCGCCGAGGCGGTGGCCGCGCAGATCGCCGTTCTCAACATCCATACCCGCTACCTGACCCGGCCGGTCGAGGCCTATGCCGAGAAGCTGTTGTCGAAGTTTCCGGCGCCGCTCACCAACCTCACCATGACGTGCACTGGCTCCGAGAGTAATGATCTCGCCATGCGCATCGCCGAGGCGGCGACAGGCAAGCGCGGGTTCGTCGTCACGCGCGCCGCCTATCATGGCAACACCCATCACGTGACGGCCATCTCGCCGTCGTCGATGAAATCGAAGCCGGTGCCGGACTTCGTTCGCGTCATCCTCGAGCCCGATCCGGCGTTGGCGCCGGGCGGCGATGTCGCTTCCTTCTTTGCCGGCAACCTTCAGGCGGCGATCGACGATCTCGAAGAAAAGGGCATCGGCTTCGCGGCCGTCATCGTCGATACCATCTTTTCCTCGGACGGCATTTTTGCCGATCCGCCGGGCTTCCTGAAGGCTGCCGTCGAAGTGGCGCACAAGGCCGGCGGCCTGTTCATCGCCGACGAAGTGCAGCCGGGCTTCGGGCGCACTGGCGGCGGTCTATGGGGCTTCTCGCGGCATGGCATCGTCCCCGACGTCGTCACCATGGGCAAACCGATGGGCAACGGCTTTCCGATGGCCGGCGTCGTCACCCGGCCGGACCTCCTGTCGCTGTTCTGCGAGGAGACCGGATACTTCAACACCTTCGGCGGCAATCCGGTGGCCGCCGCTGCTGGGGCGGCCGTGCTCGGCGTCATCGAGGGCGAGGGGTTGGTCGACAACGCCAGGGATGTCGGGGCCTATTTCAAGGCCAGCCTGACCCAGGTGATGGGCAATCGCCGCGATATCGGCGCGGTGCGCGGGGCTGGCCTCTTCATCGGCCTGGATTTCGTCGATGCCGACGGTCGGCCCGATCAGGGGCTGGCTACCTCGGTCATCAACGCCATGAAGGAGCGCGGCATCCTGATCGGCGCTGCCGGCCTATGGGGCAGCACGCTGAAGATCCGGCCGCCGCTCTGCTTCTCAAGGGAGAATGCCGACTTCTTTGTCGATGCGCTGAAGGCGATTCTCGCCGAGCATTGATGCAGTCTGCATACGACCTTGGTCCAAACCCGGAACCAGCGGTCATCGCATACGTAGTCCTCCTGTCCGGCGCCTCATGTGCCGGTCTGTGAACAGAGGAGGACCACCATCATGTTTGATCGCATCACTCGGACCGGTCCACTCGCCGTCTGCCTGACGCTTGCGCTATCTGTCGGCGCCTCCGCTCAAAGCCTTTCGATCGGCGGGCAGAATGGCGTCAACGTCGGCGTCGGCACCAGTAACGGCCTCAGTGTCGATGCGTCTGCTGGCGGCACGAACGGTGTGAACGCCAACGCAACGGTTGGTGGCGGCAGCAATATTGCCGACGTCGATGCCAAGGTTGGCGGCTCGGGCGGCGTGAACGCAAAGGCCACCGTCGGCGGCAATAGTGACCTTGCCGATGTCAACGCCACCATAGGCGGCACGGGTGGGGTGAATGCGGGCGCCACGGTTGGCGGTAGCGACGCGCTCGTGGATGTCGACGCCACCATCGGTGGCCCGGCAGATGGCCCGCCTCCCGTGGCGGACGGCAACGGTGGCGCGCTGACGCCGGCCCAACAGCAGGCCCTCAATGACATGTCGGACAGTGAGCGCCGCGCCCTGCTTGTTCGCTGCGAAGGCATCAAGGCCGACAGCTACGACCAGCAACTCGTTTCGCTTTGCCAGTTGCTGAAGCTGAGCGCCATTCGCTGATCCACTGCGAAAGCAAAGCGGGCTCGCCCATTGGGCGGCCCGCCTTCGGTCTGAACCTCTCCGGTCACGCCATCGCTTCAAGGGCCCCAAGGCTTTCCGGCAGGATCTGACCGCCGTCGACGGTGATGGTCTGCCCTGTGATATATGCGGCCTCTTCGGACGCAAAGAACAGGGCGGCGTTGGCGATGTCGGCCACCGTGCCCAGTCGTTTCAGCGGGATCGAAGCCTCCATCTTGGCGATGTACTCCTGCCCCATTCCCTCAAGTCCCTCGGTGAAGATGTTGCCGGGCAGCACCGCGTTGACGGTGATGTTCTTCGGCGCCAGCTCGATCGCCGCCGTGCGCATGAAGCCGAGTTGGCCGGCCTTGCTGGCGCCGTAGTGCGACCAGCCGGGATAGCCGGTGACCGGACCGGTGATCGAAGACGTCAGCACGATGCGGCCGCTGCCCGCGGCCGTCATGGCTGGCAGCGCCGCCGACACGCTGAGGAACGTCGAGCGCAGGTTGGTGGAGATCACATGGTCGAAGTCGGCCGGCGTCATCTCCGACAGCTTGGCCGCCGGAAAGACTCCGGCGTTGGCGCACAGCACGTTGATGGTGCCGTAGCGATCGAGCGCCGCATTTGCCATCGCCGCGCATCCCTCAGGCGTCGAAACGTCGGCGCCGAAGCCGCTGGCGTTCGGCCCGATCATCCTGGCGACGGCCGATGCATCGGATTCGCTGCGCGATACCACCAGAACGTTGAGGCCGGCCTCGCCGAACCGAAGGGCGATGCCCTTGCCGATACCCCGGCTGCCGCCGGTGACGATCACCGTCCTTCCCTGTAGCGACTGCAACATCTCGTTCCACCTTCTGTTGTTGTTTGACCAAAAATCCAGCACATCGAACATGTCTGCGGCAGCGGTCGACCAAAAAAGATGCGCTCTGGCATGTAGGCGAGGATTTCCCGGAAAACGGAGAGTTTTTGCGGGTGTTGATCTCGCTTTGCAACCCGGCGCGTCCACCGTCGGTCGCAGTGCTGCCTCGCGGTGGGATCAACATGCCCAACGAAATTGATGTTGTAAACAACACATTTTTGCGACAGACTTCCAACATAGCGAAAGGGAACAGACCAACCGTCAGCAGGAAAGGGTTTTCCGATGGGACCGATGTCCAGGCGCAACATGTTGCAAATGATGGGGGCTGCCGCCTTTGCCGGCCCGCTTCTTTCCGCGAGCCGAGCCTTCGCCGCCCGTGAGGGCGAGCTCAACATCCTGTGCTGGGAGGGCTACAACTCGGCGCAGGTGCTCGACCCGTTCCGGTCGGCCAAGAGCGCTACGGTGAAGGCCGAGAGCCTGACCAACGACCCGACGATGATCAACCGCCTCAGGGCCGGCGAGACCAACGTCTGGGATCTCATCAACGTCAACAATCCCTGGGCGCGCAAGGTGATGGCGCCCGCCGGCCTGATCAAGCCGTTGCCGCGCGAGACGTTCGAGCCCTATTTCGACAAGATGCTGCCGGCCTTCAAGGCGCCCTACCGCTGGGCGATGAGCGACGACGGCAAGGATCTCCTGGGCATGGCCCAGCGCTTCGGGCCGTATTCCTTCGTCGTCAATACCGACAAGATCAGCCGGGCCACCGCCGAGGAGCAGGGCTGGAACCTGTTCAACGACCCGTCGCTCGCAGGCAAGTACGGCATCCTCGAATCCGACGACTGGAATGTCTTCGACATCTTCCTGACCGCCGGCATCAATCCCTTCGTCGAGCATACCGACGCCGACTTCAAGCTGTTCGAGGAAACGGCCGTCCGCATCTTCAAGGGTGCCAAGATGATCGGCGACATCGCCACCATGAACCAGGCGCTGATCTCCGGCGAGATCGACCTGCACTTCACCGGCGGCACCTATTCGGTATCGCCGGCCCGTGCCGACGGCTACCCGAACCTGCGCGCCGTCACGCCGCTGAAGGGGCCGATCGACGGCAAGGGCGGCGTGTCCTGGATCGAGATCACCTCGACGGTCAACAATCCGCAGCTGTCGCCGCTGGCGACCGAGTTCCTCCAGTACGTTCAGGATCCTGAGGTGGCGCACACCGTCGCCTTCGCCGAGGGTACCTTCAACCCAGTTGCCCAGATGGGCAACAAGGCCTGCTTCGACCTGTTCAGCAAGGAAGAGCTCGACGCCATCCAATGGGACAGCCTCGAGGAAGAGATGGCGCGTTCGGCCGAGTACGACATCGTTCCCGACTACGACAAGGCGCTGGAGATCATGCTCGGCGCCAAGCGCCAGCGCGGCTGATCTTCAGTTCGGTACACGACCGTCCGCCGCACGCGGCGGGCGGCTTTCCTCAGGCTTGCTTTCAGGATCGCTCGCTCATGTCGTCTGTCGCCGCCTCTCCAGTGCCCGCTTCCTCTCATGCTCAGAAATCTCCGCGGCCGGTGCTGCAACTCGTTGATGTTCGCAAGGTGTTCGATGGCTTCGCTGCAGTCGATGGCATCAGTCTCGACATCGAGGAGGGGGAGTTCGTCACCATCGTCGGACCGTCTGGGTCGGGCAAGACGACGCTGCTCAGGATGCTGGCCGGCCTCGAGAGCCCCAGCGACGGCTACATCACGTTGCGCGGCGAGCTGATCAACGACGTGCCGTCCAACCGGCGGCCGACCTGCCTGGTGTTCCAGTCGCTGGCGCTCTTTCCGCATATGACGGTGGGCGACAACATCGAGTTCCCGCTGCGCGTCCGCAAGATGGCGCCCGAGGAACGGCGCAAGCGGGCGCTGGAGCTGATGGCCAAGGTCCGCCTGCCGGAGGACTATTATTCCAAGAACGTCATGCTGTGCTCGGGCGGCGAGAAGCAGCGTGTGGCGCTTGCCCGCGCCTTCGCCTACGACCCCGACGTCCTGTTCTTCGACGAGCCGCTGTCCGCCCTCGACTACAAACTGAAGAAGCTCCTGGAAAAGGAGCTGAAGGACCTGCACCGCGAGAGCGGCAAAACCTTCGTCTACATCACCCACTCGCTCGAAGAGGCGATGGTCATGTCCGATCGTATCGGTGTCATGCGCGCCGGCAAGGTAGTGCAGATCGGCACGCCCGAACAGATCTATTCGACGCCGGCCGACCGTTTCGTTGCCGAGTTCTTCGGCGAAGTGAACATCGTGCCGATCCGCCGTGCCGATGACGGATGGCTGCGCCGCGACGGCAAGCCGGTGGCGGTAACGCCCAATCTCGCTATCGACGGCGACGAGGCCAGCGTCGTCATCCGCCCCGAATACATGCGCTTCGTGACCGACGAGGCTGGTGCCGACAACACGCTGACGGGCACCATTTTCAACGAGTATTCGCTCGGCTCCCGTCTCCAGTATCAGGTGAGAAGCCGCACTGGCCGCACTTTCCTCATCGAAGTGCCGCGCGCCGCCGCCTGGAAGGGCGATGGCGAGGTGACGATCGGCTGGGACGCCGGGAACGCCATCGTGGTGGGAGGCTGAAATGGCCGACAACTCCCTTTCCGCGCCGGCGCCGAAACTGTCGCCGGGTCTCAGGGCTTCGCTGCCGGTGCTCTTCCTGCTGGTCGCCGGCTTTCTTGCACCGCTCCTCACGGTTGCCGCCTACGCCTTCGCGACGCCCAAGAGCTTCGACGTCTTCCGCTCGTTCACATTTCAGAACTTCGCGGCGATCTTCGACCCCAGCAACACCGTCTGGACCTCGTTCGTCTGGGCGCTGGCACTGGCCTTCGCCTGCGTCTCCATCCTGCTGGTCGTCTGCTATCCGATCGCCTTTGGCCTCAACAAGGTGTTCGGCAAGTGGTCCGGCCTGGTGTCGGTGCTGTTCGTCTTTCCGCTGTTCGTCTCCGAAAACGTCCGTCTCTACGGCTGGGTGCTGTTCTTCATCAAGAATGGCGTCCTCGACGGCGCGCTGAAATGGTTCGGCTTCTCCGGCGGTCCCGAACTTCTCTACACGCCGGGCATCACTCTCTTCGGCATGGTCTATGTCTACCTGCCGTTCATGCTGTTCCCGATGACGCTCGGCATCGCCATGATCCCGCGCGATCTCGTCGACGCCGCCAGCGATTTGGGGGCAGGGCGATTCATGATCTGGCGGGAGGTGGAACTGCCGCTCGCCATGCCGGGCATCCTGATCGGCGCACTGCTGACTTTCGTTCTGGCCGCTGGCGCTGTGGCCGAGGCCAAGATCCTCGGCGGCCAGTCGGTGATCACCATCACCCAGGACATCGAGGTGGCCTTCACCTACGCCCAGAACTGGCCGATGGGATCGGCGCTTGCCCTCATCCTCGTCCTCATCGTCTCCGGTCTGGCGCTGACCGCCATGGCCCGGCTCGACCTCGACAAGATTCTCGGAAAGCGCTGAGTCATGCAGACAGTCGGCCGCACCCGCACCCATTTCCTCATCCGCGCCTGGACGACCTTCGTCGTGCTGGCGATCTACCTGCCGATCGCCTGTGGTGCGTTGGCCGGGCTGTCCAAGGGACGCTATTTCGCCTTCCCGATCCGCATCTTCTCCACCGAATGGTGGGGCAAGACTTGGGACTCCTTCGAGATCCACGTCCTCGTGCAGAACTCGGTGCTGATCGCTCTGATCGTCACGGTGCTCAGCGTTCTCTTCGCCTTCTTCGGCGCGCTGGCCTTCGCCCGCTATCCGTGGAAGGGTCGTCGCGCCTTCCAGCGCCTCTTGCTGCTGCCAATCTTCTTTCCGCAGCCGGTGCTCGGGCTCGCATTGCTGCTCTGGTTCAACGCTCTCGGCATCAGTCCCACCTGGAAGACGGCCGTCGTCGCCCATCTCGTCTGGATCGTGCCGGTGGTGACGCTGGTGATCGCCATCCAGGTGTTCAGCTTCGACCCCGTCCTGGAGGAGGCCGCGAGCGATCTCGGCGCCTCTCGCCTCTTCACGCTGCGCACGGTGACGTTGCCGATCCTGTGGCCGGGCATCTGGTCGGGGGCGCTGTTCGCCTTCCTGCTGTCCTGGGGCAACTTTCCGCTGTCGCTCTACACGGCCGGCGCCGACTCGACGATCCCGAAATGGCTCTATTCCAAGATGGTGGCCGGCTACACGCCGATGGTGCCGGCGCTCGGCACCATGAGCACGCTGACGGCGGCGGCGCTTCTTCTGGGCGGCGGCCTCATCCGCTTCCTGATCCGGCGTCGCGCCGAACTGAGGGCACGGGAGGGGTAAGCCAAGGGCCGGAAGTCCACCGGCGATTGAGGCAGCCAATAAGACGCCTTGACCGTCGTCACCTCGACCTGAAAACCTCGGAGATCAAGAGGATGGCCGAATCGGATCCTGATCGGCCAATGGGATCATGGCGCGTGAAATGAAGCGGACCAAATCATCGCGGCAGACGCAGATTCTGGCTGAGCTCGATTCAAGTCCGTCACTGCGCGTCGCCGAACTCGCCCGTCGGCTCGATGTTTCCACGGAAACGATCCGGCGCGACCTCGACGAACTGACGACGCAAGGCCTGCTCAACAGGACCTACGGCGGCGCCGTCCGGCCGCTCTCCAGCGAGCCGTCGGTCACCGAGCGCCACCGCCTGTTCGTCGAAGAGCGCCAGCGCATCGCTCGCGCCGCCCTGAAGGTCATCGGTGACGGCCATGTGCTGATGATCGGCTCCGGGGCTACCACGGTCCACGTGGCCCGCCGCATTGCCGTGGAAATGAAGAACATCACCGTCATCACCCATTCCTTCGGCGTGGCGACGGTGCTGGCCTTCAACCCGACCATCAAGGTGCTGATGCTGCCCGGCGACTATCATTCCAGCGAGGGCGCCACGGTCGGCGTCCACACGGTGTCCTTCCTCGGCAACTTCTACGCCGATTATGCCATCACCGGAGCGTCCGGATTGGCTGTCGATGGCCCGTCTGAGGCCCTGCTCGAATGCGGCGCGGTCTATACCGCGATGGTCGCGCGTGCTGCCAAATGCGTGGTGGTGGCCGACCATTCCAAGTTCGACGCCATCTTTCCCTCGCGCTACGCGCCGTGGCGGGATGTCGATGCGCTCGTCACCGACGCGCCGCCGCCCGAGAAACTGGCCGTGACGCTCCGCCAGTCGGGCGTGGAGCTTGTGGCGGCGAGCTGATACCGCTTCCGTCAGGTTTCGACCTTTCTGGCGGAACCTGACGGAAGCGGAAGCGCCCGACCGGGCGCCGGCCGGTCAGGCCGAAACCCGCTTGAGCCGGATGAGTCCGGATCAAGCGGAACGCGTATGAGAGGTTCAGCGAGAAACGATCGCCAGCGTGGTGCGTGCCACGGTCACGAAAGCGCGGGCGAGAATCAGCCCGATGATCGCCCCGAGCGTCGAAGCCGCCCAGTTGTCGAGCCCCGGGCCACGGCCGGGAATGAATATCTGAATGCCTTCGAAGAGAAGCGAGGCGGCGGACAGCAGCAGCACGATCCGCCACCCGCGCAAGGGCGGCAGCGTAGAGGCGAAGAAGGCCGCGCCGGCGTAGGCGAGCAGATGCTCGACATTGCCCGACCCGAAGACATGCGGCCGGTCGGCGCCCGGCAGGACGGACAGCACCACGATCGTCAGCAGACAGACGACGCCCGCTGCTTGGAAGAACAGTCGTCCGATACGTTCCAGATCCATGCGTTCACTCCAGCGACATCCTCGCAGATGCAATTTCACCGCCAACTCATTCGCCGGCAAAGGCGGCGACGTCATGGCGCGTTACGTTCAGGGAAGGCCTGGATGAGGAAATGGCGACTCCAGCAGGGCTCGAACCTGCGACCTGCCGCTTAGAAGGCGGCTGCTCTATCCAGCTGAGCTATGGAGCCATTGGAAACGGGCGTGTCGGTT
>Ga0206116_1001546_pt1 | contig 11946 bp, 5 predicted proteins | sample 3A1Ametagenome_FD_178000 | JGI IMG/M metagenome (GOLD analysis project Ga0206116, IMG submission 178000) | Enriched microbial communities from leaf-cutter ant dump, University of Wisconsin, Madison, United States - 3A1A | ecosystem: Environmental > Terrestrial > Nest > Insects nest > Nest dump...
CGCGGTCGTGGTGATCGAACTCAGATCCAGGATGTAGTTGTCGGCGTCGGCACCGCCGAGCACGAAGTTCCCGACGGTCACCTCCTTGCCCGTTCCCGCATTCTTGTCCGAGAACGTGCCGGTGGCAGCGGAAAGCAACAGATCTTCGCCGGCGACGAGCCCCTCGAAAGTCACCCCGGAAAAGTCCAGTGTGGCCGAGGTCGAGCCGTCATAGGTCTTGTTTGCGGCGAGTATGCCTGAAATGCCGGTGATCACGGCGCGGATGATATCGACCGCATAGGTGCCGCTGGCGAGCGTGTAGTTTGAAGCGAGGCCGGTGCCATCGGCCAGCGCGAGCGTTCCGAGCGAAACGACCTTGCCTGTTCCCAGGCCGTTGTCGACCATCGCGCCCTGCCCGGTCAGGGTCAGCGTCTCATCATTGGCGAGATTAAGGAGAGTGAAGATGGACGCATCGAGAACGGACGTGCGGTCATAGCCACGATTACCGAGAAGCGACACAACGCGTTTGTTGATCGTCAGGCCGCCGGCGTCGAAGCCCATATAGTAGTCACCGGCCTCGCCCGCCGAATAGGTCATCGCGAAGATGTCCTGCGTTGACCAGTCATAGGTACCGACATTGGTGGACGTCGTGATGGCACTGCCCCACCCGACCGTTACGTTGTCCGCGCCGATGCCGCTGACGACGACACCGTTGGTCGAAGGCGTGTCCCCGTAGGTGCCGGTGGCGTTGCCGCCGACACGCACATAGTAATTGTAGACCGGAGCCGATGTGAGGGTGCGGAGAACCGGTGCGCCGCCGGCCTTGGGCGTGGCCCAGGCAGAGGCGAAATCCCAGCCCGCCGCAATGAGGCGGAACGGATCGATGAGCTGCTGCACCGCAAGGTCCGTCACCGTCCCGCAGGCCGCGTTGCCGCAGGCGCCGCTGCGGCCCGTGGCAGCGGAACTCCAGCTGCTGTCGTCGATCGTGGACTGGTTCTGCCCGACGAGCCCGCCGGTATTGTAGCTTCCGCTGACCGTACCCATAGCGAAGGCATTGCTGACCGTGCCAAGGTTCACCCCGACCAGGCCGCCGACATTCTGGCTACCGTTCACCGTGCCCGAAGCGTAGGAGAATTCGACAGCGTCCTGATTGACGCCAACCAGACCGCCGATGGCATTGCTGCCGCTTACCGCGCCCGTGGCATAGGCATTCCTGATGCTGGCGATTGTCCTTCCCACCAGCCCGCCGACATTGTCGGAGCCGGTAACGCTGCCCGCCGCGTAGGCCGTATCGATCTGCGCGGTGTTCTGGCCGATCAGCCCGCCGGTATAGTTCGCGCCGACTACGCTCGCCGTCGAGAAGACATTCTCGACGACCCCGTTATTGGCCACCCCCGCGAGGGCTCCGGTGCTGTTGCGCCCGATTACCTTGCCGCCGACGAGGCCGACATTGCGGATCGTTGCGCCATACGTCTGCCCGAACAGGCCCACGCCATCCATGTCGCCCCGGTTGATGACGAGATTGGAAATCGTATATCCCCGTCCATCGAAGGTGCCGCTGAACAGGCCCACGCCAGCGTTGTCGCCCACCCCGAAGAAGCCCATGCCGTCGGAAGACGACGTGGCCCACATGTCGGAGCGGCTGCCATCGGTCAGCAGGCTGCCGAAGTCGATATCGTGCAGCAGACTGTAACTTGCACCGGGGTTCAGCACCATGAGCTGAAGCTGGTTGATGCTGGAAATGACGGTCGAATATTCCGACCGCAGGAAGGGGCGGGTATTGCCCTCGATCATGAACCAGTCGTTCACGAAGTCCCATCCGACATAACTCGCCTGCGTCAGCATTTCAGCGGTCGTGTAGGCGGCGACATTGGACGTCTGAGGGGCTGCCCAGTAGGGTTCCTTGAAGATCAGCCGGTCGGTTCCAGCTGTTTCCTTGTCGAAAAAGCTGTCGGTTATGAACGCTTCCCCGTTGGCGACACCGATAAAACCGCCAACATTCTGACCGCCGCTGACCCCGCCTGAAGAGAAGGACTGCGACACGGTTCCCTTCGACAGCCAGCCGACCAGCCCGCCGACGCTGGAATCGCCGGAGACGCTGCCTGTTGCGTAAGACTGTGTGACGCTGTTCGTGTCGCGCGACATATAGCCGACCAGGCCGCCGATATTCGCGCTGCCGTAGACCGAACCGGTCGCATAGGAGCGCAACACGGTGCCACCGTCCAGATAGCCGACCAGACCACCGACATTACCGGATCTGTCTCCGCCCACACTGCCGGTAGTAAAGGAATCCGTGACCGTTCCATTACTGTATCCGACGAGTCCACCCAGGTTCCGGCGGCCTTGAATATTCATCAACCTGACATCGCCCGTCGTGTGGGAGCGACTGATCGAACCCAGTTCATTGTACCCGACCAGACCACCGACATTGCCGTCGGCGCTGCCGTTGTTGCTGACACCGGTTACGGCTGCGCTGGACCAGGTGTTGTCGATCGCTCCCGATGAGGAATAACCCACCAGAGCGCCGACATTGATCATGCCCAAGATGCTGCCACCGGAAATCCCGATATTGCGGATGATGCCGCCATTGCTTCCCGAACCACCCAGAAAGCCGACCAGGCCGATCTCATTTTCACCGGGACGATCAATCGTCAGATTCTTGACGACATGGCCGAGCCCGTCGAGCGCGCCGGTAAACCGCGACCCGTAGTCGCCGAGGGGATCGAAACCCGCACCGCCGTTCCAGCCGGCCGTTGCCGTCGCATCGATATCGGCACCCAGCACATAATAGCCGGAAAGGTTGCCGTTGATGCCCTGAAGGTCGCTGCCGGTCGTGCTGCCGGCCGCACCGAGCGCGGTTATGACGGTCCAGTCGATCGCCGCGGCCGCCCCCTTCTGCGTGCGGAACAGGCTGCCTGCGGCAAGGTTGACGGAAGCATTGATCGTGTAGCTGCCGGTGGCGGTCGTCTGTGCGTACTGGAGCACGAGACCATCCGTCAGGCTCGTGCCTGTCGATGTGAGCGTGGCGTTGATGACGATATTGTTGTCCGCCCGCAAGGTCAGGGCATGCGAGCCCCATGTCACCGAGGCATTGACGTTGATGTTGCCCTCATCACCGCCATTGCCGTCGTTGTAGGTGGAGACCTCCACGTCACCGGTCGCAAGCGCCGTCTCCAGCGCGGTCGCATAGTTGTTGTCGATGGTGATGTTCACCGGGTCGATGACCCATTTGCCGCCGCCGGTATCCACCTTCGCCGTCTTGTCGAGTGTCACCTTTGCGGCGGAGGTTTCCACCCGCTTCGCCTTGAGCTTTCCAGCGACCCTGACCTCGCCGTTCTGCATGTCGCCGAGCAGCAGGATGCGGCCGTCACGCGTCCCGATGGAACTTGCCTCGATGGTGCCGGAGTTGTTGACGACACCCTTCATGGCCGCCGACGCGCCCTTGGCCGTCAGGATGGCGACACCCTTGTCAGCCTTGATGACGCCCTTGTTCTCGACCAGCGTCTCCATGGTCGAGCCCTTCACCTCCACCGACAGCAGGCCGTCGCCGTCGAAGTCGAGAAGGACGTCCGTTCCGCCCGCCAGGGCGGTATTGCCGGTGATTGTGCCCGCATTGGAAACGGATGGCGCGATCAAGGCGACCGTGCCGCCGACGATGTCACCCTCGTTGACGATCGATCCGCCGGTGCCCGTGAAACTGTAGGTGCCGGAGAGGAATTTCTCGTCGCTGATACCGAGGGTGGAGGCAACAAAGGCACCGGTCTGCACGCGACCGGTCTTGCCGATCGCCACGCCGTTGGGATTGATCAGGAAGACCTGCCCATTGGCAGTAAGATTGCCGAGAATCTGCGAGGGGTCCTGCCCGATCACACGGTTCAGGGCGACAGAGGACGCGCCCGGCTGGTTGAAGGTGACGGAATTGCCCGCGCCGACGGAGAAGCTCTGCCAGTTCGCGATCATCCGGTCGGAGGACTGGTTGATCGTCATGGCCCCGCCGTTTACGCCGATCGTCGCCGAGCCGGATACGACCTGCCCGCCCGTTGGCAGGGCATCCTGCGCCATCGCGGAGGAAAGCGCCATCGAGGACAGAAGTCCCGCAAGCGCGCCGGCTGCGATACCGCTTGCCGGCAACCTGTTCCTGCGCCGTCCAGACTTTCCGCCGCCCGCGCCGACGGCGCATTCCGGCACGACGATCAGACGACCGAGGCTCTTCGACCAGATATGCCTGTAGATCCTGTTCATGTTTCCACCCTCAGAACTTGATAGCGCCCTGCAGCCAGAACTGGTGGCGGCGCGTGCTGCCGTCCGCGTTCTCGCCGGTGAGGCGGTCGCGGCCGGGATTGGAGCCGAGCGCATGCGCCCAGGCTGCGGAGAAGCTCAGATTTTCACGAGACCAGCGCGCCGAAACGCCGGCGCTGGCCAAGCCGTAATCGTTGCAGCCGCACACACTGGCGGCAGCAATGCCATTCGATTGCCGGTTCAAGCGCACGTAACCGGCATCCAGGAACGTCGCGAATTGCAGCGCTCCCCACATGTCGGGCACCGGGGCGTCGTAGCGAAGCTCGAGCGTGCCGAGCACGCCCATGTCGCCGCGGCCTTCACCAACGGGATAACCACGCACGCCATACGGCCCCCCGAGCGAAAAATCCTGCGAACTGTCGAGGTTCTTGTTCGCCCACTGGGCACCGACCCGGCCGAACAGCGAAAGATCACCCGGGAGCGCCTGCAGGCGCGATACCTGCGCATTCAGCGTCTGGAAACTGCCCTGTGTCTGCAGGCTTGCCTCATCGGCGGCCATCGCGCCGGGAACGCGGGAAAGATCGAGGTCACCGAGGGTCCACCCGAGCGACCAGCTTGTCAGCCCGCCACCCAGAATGTCATCACGCACGTCACCGGCTATGCCGAAGGTGCCCGCGATAACGCGCTTGTCCTGAAGACGGCCGACAAGGCTGTCGTCGATCAGGGCCTTCCAGTCGAGATCGGCGGTCAGCCGGACATTGACGTCACGCGAACGCACCAGGCTGTAATCGAGACCGACACCGGCATAGTGGGCCTGCCCTTCCAGACCGAGAACGGAACCGACCGCATCGACATTGCGGTAATCGAGAAATCCGTAATTGGCGCTGAAGGAGAGCGGGCCGGTGCCGAGCGGCATGCTGAACGCGGCCTGTGCGAATTTTTGCCCTTCGGAAACGGTGGTCGTAAACCGTGTGACATCGCCGTATCCGGAGAGATCGGTCAGCACAAACTGCCCGTTTGCCTGCGCCCTGCCGGTGGACGACGAGCCGGCATTGTCACCCCAGAGGCTGGCGGAGAAAAGCGGCGCCTGCTCCACGCCAATGACAAGCCGGCTTGTCTGGGGTGCCGCGCCCGCCATCAGCCTCGCTCGCGCCGTGACGCCGGGATGATCGTTCATCCGCAGCAGTACCGCCTCGAGATCCTTCTTCTCCACACCGTCGGCAGGAAGCTCCGCCGCGAGACCTTCGAGCCTGCCCTGGCGGGCTCGGACGTCTCCCTTGCGCTCGACGACTTTTTCGCTGAGATGCCCTTCGCGTATTTCGACGCGCACGACACCTTCGGTAATGTCCTGGGGCGGGAGAACCGCGAAAGCCAGAAGCCGCCCTTCCTTCTGGGCGGCGATCGTCACCGTGTCGGCGATTGCCTTTATGCCGGCAATGCCGAGGCACTGGCCCTGCACGGCCGAGGCGATGCGCGCACGTTCCTTCTCCGGCAGGATATCGACCTTGCCGGTGAAGAGCAGGCTTCGCACAATGATCGTCTGCCCCTGCTGGGCGCCTGCGACGGGCCTTTCCTGCGCGGACGCATCGTCTTCGACGGAGGGCAGCCTGTCGGGGCGCAGACTATCCTCGCGCCTCTGCTGCTCGCGCAAGAGCGCACCCGCGTCCTGTGCCGCAGCCGGCAGGGATGTTCCGGCCAGAAGCAGGCACAGAAGAGCCGAAATCCTGAAATGCACGACAATTTCCTCTAAGGTATCCCCGGCGTTGACGAGCCGCCCGGCGGCGTCATCCGCCCAGATTTATGAAAAGGCGTCTCGATCGTCGCCGTCCATTTTTGACACGTGCCAGTTGGCGCCTGTCTGGGCTGCGGTAACGGTGAAGGCCTTGTCGAGCGCAAGCAGCTTGCAGGCCTGTGCCCGCGCGTACTCCGTGTAAAAATTCTGCGAGATCCAGATACGGGAATGGCCCCGCCTGCCGCTCCAGCCTATTCCCCCGATCGATTCCGCCTCGGCGATCTTCCGGCTGGCATGCGCGCGGGACAGTCCGAAAGAGCGTGCAAGATCCGAAATCGAGCTGACATCGGTCAGGTAACCGCCGTCGACCCGCGCCACCGTCCGGTCGATACCTGCGACGAGCCGGTCCATCAGAAGACCGCCGGCATCCGCCCAGGTGAAGATCGTATAAAGCGGCCCCGGCGTGCGCACGTCCGGGTTCGACAGAATGGTGTTGCCCGCAATGGGGGCGAGACCGACCAGATGGTTTTCGGGATCGGCAAGAAACCAGGCATTCCGGGTTCCGCCATCAAGCATGTCGAGCGCTCGGAAATGAAGGCTGTACCAGCGGATCAGGATCAGCAGGGTGCCGTCCGAGGGCGCGAACACATCGTCGAAGGGCCGGATGACGCCATACTTCAACGCTTCGTCGAAGAACGCATGGGCGGTGTTGCGACTGGCAATGCCATGCTGCAGGGCCAGTTGCGCCATGCCGCGTCGTGTCAGGCGAGGCTGACCGTCCGCAACACCACGAAAATGCTCCGCAAGTGCCGCGTGGCAGAGGAGCCATCGCTGTTGTGTCGCAAACAGCGCTGCGGCTCTGGGGGCGACTTCGTGGATAGCGACGAAATCTGCCGACATCATCGCCACGGCGTCGGCAAACCTCGCGCCCGCTATCAGCCGGTCGGCATCCCCGGCCGCGGCTGCCACGCCTTGTAACTCGAATACATTTCCCATTGCGTGGCGCTCGTCCCGCCTGAATTACACGGAGACAGGCAAGCCTTCGACGCGATCCCGATGGATCGCATCGCCGCTGTCTGCCAGGCTCCGTTCTGTTCCGGTGCATCACAGCGGCCCCGGGCCGCGCGTGAAAAACCCTAGGCCAGGTCGGCCGATGCGGTCCTGAACGCGGCGGCGCAAACGTCTGAAAGATTCTGAAATTTTTCTGAAATTGCGGGAAGATGCCATGCGGGCCATGGCAGAAACCACACCGAAATGCTCTCTCCCAACGCGTGTTGACGGTAGCGCTTCAGCCTCTCTATGGTGCGTCGCCATTGCGGCCAGCAGCTTTGGGGGAAGCGTGTACAGTTTTTCGGGATTCACGCTGGATCCGGACCGGAGGGAAGTACGAGACCCGAACGGTGAACTGGTACGCTTGCGCCCTAAGGCCTTCGAGCTTCTGCGTTTCCTTGTCACGCACCAGCGACACCTGCTCGCCAAATCGGAGCTCATGGACGCCGTCTGGCCAGGTATCCATGTCGGGGAAGACAGCCTCTTTCAGGCCATCCGTGAAATCCGAATCGCGCTCGGTGACGACGACCGGCGAATGGTCCGGCTCGTGTCCGGTCGTGGTTATCTGTTCGCTGTCGACGTCTCTGCAGCAAATAGCACCGAACCGGAGGACGGTGCACCAACCCCACCGCAAACCTCTGCCGGCCGTGCTCCCGGCAACCGCAGGCATGTTGTTCCCGCTGTGCTTGTCCTGCTCCTGGTTGTGGCGATCGCCGCATTCTTCTTGCACGGTAGTGCCTTCAACAACCTTCCGCCCTCGGTCAGTGTTCGTCCGATCGTTCATGATGCCGGAGATGCAGAGGGTACCGCCTTGTCGCAGGGGATTCTTACCCAGCTCGTCGCCGGGCTTTCGAAGATCGACGGCATCGACCTGATCGAACAGGAGGGGCCGCACACGGCGGGGCAACAGGCTGCGACATACGAAATCCAGGGAGAACTGCGTCGCGAGGAGCAATCATGGCACTATCAGGCCCGCCTCGTTGATCTTGCGAGCGGGCGCATTGAATCCGTTGCTGAGATATCGTCGGATGCGGCAGAGGGCAGCGCGCAGTTGCTGCAAACCAGACTGGCGGCGCGCGCCGGCTATGCCTTCGCTGACAGGCTGAACAGTCTTCAGCTCAAAGGGCAGGCAGCACGCGACCCCGCAGGCGACGTCGCAATACGTCAGGCGATAGCCTCGATCAACCAGACGACGCAGGAACGCTTCGCGACGGCGCTTGCAATCCTCGAAAAGAGCCTCTCCGCCGATCCCGACAATGTCGATCTGCAGGTCGCGCTCGCAGCACTTCGCCTGCGTGGCGTGCAGATGGCCTGGTACGATCCGGCCAGAAGCCTCGAGGCCGAGGAAGACGCCCGCGTTCTTCTGGAGCGGGCATTGAAGGCGCGGCCCAACGCGGTCGCCATATTGGGCGCCTACTGTCGCTTCCTGACGGTAACAAACCAGTTTTCCGAAAGCCTGGTCGCCTGTGCGCGGGTTCTTACCGCCAATCCCTGGGACGGGACGGCACTCTTTCATCTCGGCATGACGCACGTTCAGCTGGGCCGTTTCGCCGATGCGCTTGCTGTCTTTTCACAAGCAGATCGTTTCGACACGCCCGAGGTGTCACGCTGGACGTGGATGCTGGGCGCAGGCTGGGCAAGCCTCCTGATGGACCGGAACGAAGACGCCGTCACCTGGCTGGAGCGCTCGGTTGCCATCACGCCGGCATCCGGCCGGGCCTACATGCTGCTCGCCGCCGCCTATCAGAATCTCGGCCGAACCGCGGATGCGAAGAACGCCTTTGCCAAAGCGATGGAAATCAGGCCGCAATCCACGGTGCGCAACATCTCCCTGCCCGCCCGCAATACCAGTGATATCTACCTGCGTGCCCGCCAGAGCATCAATCGCACCCTTGCCCAGCTCGGCTTGCCGAATGAAACGCCCTGAAACGACGCTCACCAGCCCACCGACAACACCAGCCAAGCCTAGCTCTCGCAGAGATGTTTGCTCGACAGGAATTATTCGAACTCGAGTGGTATTGTAAATTTCGACAGCACCACCACTACATTAACTCGCTATCGATATGGAATCGCACAGAACGAATAGAAACTGAGTTTGCTACAGGGCTAGGAATCCTACACATTCCACCTGAATTCGGCCTGACTGTTATCGACGGTGGCCCAACGTTGCGGACGGGCTCTATCTGCGAATGCTGGTACGGTAGATACGGCCTAGCTTTCGTCTGTTGTATCCTGCCCATACTTTGAAATCTCTACCATTTCTTTCCGGCTGAGCAGCCCGGCATCCTCCAGCGCCTCGATGTCGGGCAGATCGCGCAGCGTCTGCATGCCGAAGGCTGAGAGGAACTGCTTCGTCGTGACATAGGTGTAGGGCGCGCCCGGCGTCGGGCTGCGCGGGCCGGAGGCGAGGAAACTGGCATTGCGGAGGCTCGCAATCGTGTCGCGGCTGACCTCCTTGCCGAAGATTTTCGACAGGTCGCCGCGGGTGATCGGCTGGAAATAGGCGATGGCCATCAGCACCATGGCCTCGAAGTCGGACATTACAGGCGCCGCATTCCGCGTTGATGTCTGCGACGCCCGGATCGCGGATGCGTAAGCCGAACGGCTTCGATGCTGCCAGCCGCCCGCAACGGCGACGATCTCGTAGGACCGGTCCCGCAATTCCGCGCGCAGGTCGTCGATCAGGAGGTCGATGCTGCAGTCCCTGCCGACGACACGGGCCAACGCCTCCCGGCTGACCGGCTCTGCCGCGGCAAAAATCACCGCCTCCACCCGCAGCATCCATTCGCGCCAGCGCAGGGCCGGCGGCAGTTCGGCCAGTTCCCGATCCAAGAGGACTTCGTCCTCCGGTGACGATCTGCGGTTTCGCCGCGTGCCGCTTGCGTCCGGTTCAACCATCGTCACAGCCCATAGATCCGGAACGAGGTGCGGCCGGACAGCTCCCGCACGGCGCCAAAGCCTTCCAGCCGGTCGAACAGCCGGGTCGCCGCCCAGCGCGAGAGGCCGCTGCCCAGGGCCGAAGCCGGCACGGCATCGTCCTCGAGCAATTTCGCGATGACCGCGTCGGCGCCCCGGGTGCGGACCTTCGGCGCGGCGACGACAAGCGCATCCGCCCGGCGGGCGATTTCCGATGCCGAACGCAACGCCGCGCCGGCTCCTTCGGTCAGGGCAAGGCAGACGGCCCGGGCAAAGGCCGGATCGCCCGGGCGCACGCGTCCCCTGCCCCCGAGCGTCTTGAAGGCCGGGCCGTAGCGCTCGGCCATCAGCAGCGGCACAGCAAAATCCCATTTCAGCATTACGGCGATCAGCCCATCGGCCAACACCCACGCCAGCGGCTCGGCATCCGGGCGCGCTGCGCAGATCGCCGACACCAGGTCCGCCGCGGCGAAGGGGGCCGGCCGCCCGGCCTGTAGCATCCTGTCGCCATGGTCGACGGCTTCGGCAAGCCGCTCATCCCGGACGAGGCCCAGCAGATCGGCCAGTTCCATCATGCTTTTCGTCGAAAAGCCGGGTTTTCGCGCAGAAAACCTCTTGGTGGCCAAGAACACTTTTCCAGCCGGGCCAGGATCGTCACCGGCCGCCGTCAGCAGCACGGCATCACGCAACGCTGCCTCATCCTCGCTGCGGCCCATCAGCCGGATCGCGGCGGCGGCGCATTTCAGCGCCTGTCGCGCGCGCCAGCAACCGGCCCAAATGGGTGCGGCGCGGACAAGATCGTCCAGCGATTTCAAGGCGATGCCAGTAGCAAAGGCGGCATCGAGGTCTCCCGGCTCGCGGCCGCGCGACAGCGCCCAGCCGGGAATGTGCGGCAAAGGCGATGCGGGGACCGGAACGGAGATGGCGCGCGAATCCATGCCGGGAAGACTACAGCAATCGTGCGGTTAGGGCTACGGAGAACCCATAAAACCGCACGGCTTGTCGAACCATTATAACGAACGATAATCTTGCATTATCGTTCATTATGCCGTCCTATGAGGAAATGACCTCTCCCATCGAGCAGAACAGCGAAAAGCCCGCTCCGGAACACGCTACGCCGGCGGATAATACAGCGCTTGCGGTTAATGTTTCGCTTGCGCCGGTGTCGGCCGCCCTCCCCTCCCCTTCCCCGGAAGGCCGTTCCGGCGCGACCGCGCATCTGCAGGATCTCACCGATCGCGCCCGCGCCTATGTCGAGGCCGCCGCCTCCGCCAATACCCGGCGCGCCTATGCCTCCGACTGGAAGCATTTTGCCGCCTGGTGCCGGCGGCAGAACCTTCCGCTTCTTCCTGCCGACCCGCAGGTCGTCGGCCTCTACATCACCGCCTGCGCCGCCGGCAGCGCCGCAAGCACGTCTGCAGGCGCCGGCAGGCCGATGAGCGTTTCGACCATCGAACGGCGGCTGTCGTCGCTTTGCTGGAACTATGCCCAGCGCGGCGGAGAAAAGCTCGACCGCAGGGACCGCGCCATCGCCACCGTCCTTGCCGGCATCCGCAACAGGCATGCCGCCCCGCCGCGGCAGAAGGAGGCGATCCTGCCGGAAGACCTGATCGCCATGCTGGAGACGCTCGACCGGGCAAGCCTGCGTGGCCTGCGCGACCGGGCCATGCTGCTGATCGGCTTTGCCGGTGGCCTGCGCCGCTCGGAAATCACCGGCCTCGACCTCGGGCGTGACCAGAGCGAGGATGGACGCGGCTGGGTCGAAATCTTCGATCGGGGCCTGCTCCTGACACTGCGCGGCAAGACCGGCTGGCGCGAGGTGGAGATCGGCCGCGGCTCCTGCGACGCCACCTGCCCCGTCGTCGCGCTCGAAACCTGGATCCGCTTTGCCAGGATCGCCAGAGGACCGCTCTTCCGCCGCGTGACCGGCAAAGGCAAGGACGTCGGCCCCGACCGGCTCAACGACCAGGAGGTGGCCCGCCTCGTCAGGAAGACGGCGCTGGCCGCCGGCGTGCGCGGCGATCTTCCCG
>Ga0206116_1001547_pt1 | contig 11942 bp, 10 predicted proteins | sample 3A1Ametagenome_FD_178000 | JGI IMG/M metagenome (GOLD analysis project Ga0206116, IMG submission 178000) | Enriched microbial communities from leaf-cutter ant dump, University of Wisconsin, Madison, United States - 3A1A | ecosystem: Environmental > Terrestrial > Nest > Insects nest > Nest dump...
CCATGATGAACTCGCAGGCGGCAAAACTCTCCCCCCGGTGGGCGCCGGTCACCGCAACCAGGACAATCTGGTCGAGCGGCTGCAGCAGGCCGACGCGGTGGATGACCCGGGCGGCCAGAATGCCAAACCGCGCCCGCGCCCGCTCCAGGATGGCGGCAATGCTTTTTTCCGTCATGCCGGGGTAGTGCTCCAGCTCCATGCTGGCGACGGCATCGCCCGCGTTGCGCTCGCGCACCAGGCCGACGAAAACACAGGCCGCGCCCACCTGGGCATTGCGGGCGTGCAGGGCCGCCAGCTCGGTGGAAACATCGAAATCTTCGGTTTGTATGCAGACGCTGAACATGCCCGCCATTGTCGCAGTCCCCGGCAGGCGCACGGCAAAGCCACGACAATCGGGCCTGTGCGCACTGCGCTTTTTTCCCCTTGTCCGCCGACCTTGCCCCATGGCCGCCCTCACCATCGATACCCCCGAGTACCTGCTCTACCCCAGCCCGCGCAACGAGCACCGCGTGGTGTTTGCCTTCGCCCACTTCGTACCCCATCCGTACGCATTGATTCATTTGCCGGATTTTGATTTCGTCGGCAAGGCCACCCTGTTCAGCGCACAGCGCAAAAGCGATGGGCGCATGGGCCAGGTGGTCAGCTGCGAGCTGGAGGCGGACCTGCAACGCTTTGTGCGGCTGTTCGTCCCCGATTGAAGTCGAGATTGGGAAAGCCAGCGCCATGACCAGCCAGATCGAGATTCCGCCCAGCTTCAGCCAGTTGTTCCGCCACCGCAGCGGGCGCCTGCTGCACCCGGCCAGCACGGTGCTGCAGCGCTACGAGCTGTGCGAAGACATGGCCTGCGCCCTGGTCGAGCAGGCGCAAAGCCTGTACCACGGCGGCCACAGCGATGAAGCAGGCGTGCTGCTGGGCCTGCACGGCGCCATCAGCGGGCCGGATACGGGCCTGACCCACGCAGAGGCCAGTTGGGTCGTACAACGGCTGGCCGAGCTGCTGCAATGGAAGGCGCCGCTGCTGCCCGCAGCGCCCACCATCCCGGATTGAGTCACTGCGCCGCTTCTGCGGCAGCGGGTGCGGCGGCTTCAGCCGCCTCGGCAGCAGGCGCTTTCTCCGCCGGATCTTCGGCGCTGGCGGCCGGGACCGGCTGCCAGTCCTGCGGGAGCCAGGCATTGAGCCAGCCCTGGCTCCAGGCCGCTCCGGCCAGCAGCAGGACGAAGGCAGCGGCCAGCCACCAGCGGGCGGGCGATTGCTGCGCATAAGGGTCATGCAGGCTGCGGTGTGCATTGGCAGGCACCTGCGCCTGCTGCGACAGCGAGCGGCCCAGGGGCAGGTTGATCTTCATGCGCCCGTTGATGGCCCAGCCGCTGGCATCCAGGATCGGCCCCAGGCTGCGTTCGCGCAGCTTGAGCCAGGCGATCAACATGCTCGGGCCGGAGATGGCCAGCACCAGGCCCAGCACGGCCAGAGGAATCCACGGCCCCAGCTCCAGCACCTTGGTCAGAATGGCCACCAGCACGGTGCTGATCGACCCCAATGCCACGCCGATCGCAGCCACCGTGCCCACATCGGTTTTCTTGGGCGCATCGGCAGGGGGCGCACCGGCGGCCAGATTGGCAGCCTTGGTCTGCAACCCTTCGGTGATGGCTGCATCCTTGCTGGCGGCGCGTTGCGCCACCTGTTCCTCGATGAAGCGCAGAAATTTCTTGTACGGCGAGAAAAACGCCTGGCCGATGCTGGTCGGGTTTTCGATCAGCGTGGTGATGCGGGCATCCCAGTCCTGGCCCTGGCGATCGTAAAAAATGCCTTTGCGCCCAACGAACAAAAAGTCCACATCCCCGGCGGTGAACGCCGCAACGATATGGCGCACCTCGTCGCCCCGGCGGCATTCGCAGTAAGCCAGAAAGGTCTTGGCCAGCCCAGCCAAGGCGGCGTGGGCGCCGGTGTCCTGCACGTCCACGGTCAGCTCGCAGCTGCGGCCGTCCAGGTACAGCGTGCCGGCCTGAAACATGGCCCCGGCCCGGCTGTAGAAACTGGAGAAGGAGACGAAATTGTTCAGCAGCGCGAGCAGGTCGCGTTGCAGCCGGATGAGTTTTTCCAGGCTTTTTGCCTCGCCGCTGTGAACCGCTTCCGCACTGTCCTGGTCGATCAGCGCTTGCAGGCGCTGCTGGCCGTCGCTGGCCAGCAGCGCCTGCGCTTCCTCCAGCGGCAGGTCGCCCACAGGCGACTGCGGGCGGGCGGCCAGCCACTGGCGGCACGGTGCCAATTGATCGCAGACTTGCTGCCACTGCGCCCAGGACAATTCGGTCTGCTCCCCCAGCAGCGGGACGATGACCTGCGTGTGCAGCGCCTGCACGGCATCGACCCAGGCGGGGTTGATGCCCCCATTCAGGGGCAGCAGAGCTGCTGCGTCGAGCGTGGCCAGCGGCAAGGCGGCAACGGCAGCGTCCCCGGCACTCAGGGTCTGCTGGCCCAGGGCGGCGTAGCCTTCCTCGCTGGGGCTCAAGGGCTGCAGCGCCTTGGTATCGAAGGCCGCCAGGCGGCAGCGGGCAAAGAAGTCGTCCACCTTGGCCTGGACGGCGTTCAGCACCTGCGCAGCGGCACAGGCCCGTTCAGGTGTATCCAGCCCGCAGCACTGCGCTGGTGCCTGGGCCTGCCAGTCGGCCAAGGCTCGGACATCGGCAAAAAACTGCTCCAGCGCCGGCTGGGCCAGGCCCGGCTCGCCATCGCAGCCGATGCTGGCACCGTAGGCGTCCATGATGCGCTGGGCCAGCGCCTGCAGATCGGCTGCATCGGCGGGCAGCCTGGCTGGGTTGAGGATGCCGTCGCCATTGAGCGCCATAGCGCTCAGATCGGCCAGCCGCTCCTGCACCTGCGCCAGACTGATGGTGCTGCTGCCCGCCTGCCCGGCCAGTGCCAGGATGCGCCTGGCCTCGGCATGCATCGCCGCGCCGCTGTCGCTCCCGGTATTGATGCTGTCCAATGCCAGCACATCCGCGCCGCTGACCAGCACCTCGGGGTCGCGCACATGCGCTACCGCCCACTGGCAGGCGGCCAGCAGCTCGGGGGCGCGGATGCGGCCATCGGCGTTGTCGTCGATGGAATCCAGGGTAGCCGGATCGAACTCCACACCGCGCGTCGGGCAGGCCAGGGCAACCCAGAGTTTCTGGTCCAGCTCGGCCAGATGGGCGATGTCGGCCCCGGTACGGATGACGACCTGATCGACGCCCCCTGCGCGAACGAACTGCCAACGATGTTGCTGCATACCCATGGTGTCTTCTCTCTGCTGTTTTCTGAAGTAAACGGTACACCGCGCTCGCGCCACGAACATGGCCGCGCGGCAGGCAAGGAGTGCAAGTGTAAAAGTGAAGCGCCCATGCCCGCACGGCGCCCCCCAGATGGGAATGCGTGCATGCCGGCCAGCCATGCCACAATTTGTCCCCATGCCTGCGCCGATACCTCCCCAAAATACCGACCACGCCTCCACCGGGCTGCTGCCCCAGTTGTACCAGCACGCCATCGGCCCGCTGTCCAAGGCGTATTACCAGGCGGTTTTTACCCATTTCGAGACCCTGGGCCGCACCACCGCCCGCTGGAACCACGCCGCAGCCTTCTGCACCCTGGGCTGGAGCCTGCTGCGCGGCCTGTGGCGTCCGGCCGGGCTGCACAGCGCGGTGGCGCTGGCATTGGCCGCCTTGAGCTGGCTGGGTGTATTTCAGGCCCTGCCCTTGCAGGCCCGCGTCAGCCTGGGGCTGCTGGCCGCCATTGGCCTGTGCTGCGTCCCGGGCTTTCTGGGCAATGGCTGGTATTACCGCCTGGTGCATCGGCACACCATCACGGCACTGGAACAATCACCCACCCTGGCCCAGGCCGAAGCCGCACTGCAGCGCCATGCAGGCAGTCGGCGCCAGTGGGCACTGGCTGCCATCGCCCAGGCCGCCCTGTGGGTGCTGCTGGCGACCCTGCTGCTGGCCCCGAAGACACCGCCTGCGCCCGCCGAGGTCGGCCCGCCGCAATTGCACTTTCCCGCCAGCAGCGCCGAGGACGTGCCGCCCACTCCCCCACAGCCCGCCCCGTCCGAGCAGGAGACGCCGCCCGCAATGGCGCCGGAGCCAGCATCCCCACCCACTCCTGCAGAGCCAGACCTGCCGCCAGCCCCCGCCCCGGCGGAGACCACGCCCCCGCTGCCCGCCACGGCACCGGCGCCTGTGTCTACCGCGCCTGCGCCCACTGTCCCCCCACCCCGGGCGGCAACGGCACGGACAGCGACTCCGGCCAGCAAGGCCAGCGCCCAAGGACGGTTTTTTGTCAGCATCGGCACCTACGCGGAGCTGACCAACGCTGCTGCCGTCGAAAAACGTGTGCGGCAGGCCGGTCTGCCAGTGGTCAGTTTCAGCAGCACCACCAACAAGGGCACCTTGACGCGCTTGCGTGCCGGGCCGTTCAACACCCGCGCCGAAGCCGAACGGGCGCAACGCACACTCAAAGCCCTGCGCCTGCCAGCCAAGGTGCTGGAGTTGCGTTCGTAAACCAGCCCAGCGCCTGTTCACGATTTCCAGAACTGCGCTGGCAGATTACTGCCCGGAATTATTAAAAAAATAGCTAATGCCGCTTACCAACAAATGGCCAGAGGCAGAAAATACTGATAATCCTATACATCCACCTCGACCCCATCCCCATGCAGCTCCATCAGCTCGCGGCGGGCCGCGGCCTCGCCCTTGCCCATGAGCTGGGTCATCAGGCCCGCAGTGGCGGTGAAGTCCAGCGCCCCTAGCTGCACTTGCTGCAAGCGGCGCGTATCGGGGTTGAGGGTGGTATCCCAGAGTTGCTCGGCATTCATTTCGCCCAGGCCCTTGAAGCGGCTAATCTGGCATTTCTCGCGTGCAATGCCGTCTTTGGCGGCTTTGTCGAGAATGGATTGCAGCTCCATCTCGTCGAGCGCATAGAGCTTGGCGGCAGGCTTTCTGGCCCGTGCCGGAATGTCCACCCTGAAAAGCGGCGGACGGGCAACGTGGATGTGCCCAGCCTCGATCAGCTTCGGGAAGTGGCGGAAGAACAGGGTCAGCAGGAGTACCTGGATGTGGGCGCCGTCCACGTCGGCATCGCTCAGGATGCAGATCTTGCCGTAGCGCAGGCCAGAGAGGTCGGGACTGTCCTCGGGGCCATGGGGGTCGACGCCGATGGCCACCGAGATGTCATGCACCTCATTGTTCTTGAAGAGCAGGTCGCGCTCCACCTCCCAGGTATTGAGCACCTTGCCACGCAGGGGCAGGATGGCTTGCGTCTCTTTGTCGCGGCCCATCTTCGCGCTGCCGCCCGCGCTGTCGCCCTCGACCAGAAAGACTTCGTTCAGGCGGATGTCGCGGCTCTCACAATCGGTCAGCTTGCCGGGCAGCACGGCCACGCCGCTGCCTTTGCGTTTTTCGACTTTCTGGCCCGCTTTCTGGCGCTGCTGGGCGGCCTTGATCGCCAGTTCGGCCAGCTTCTTGCCATGCTCGATGTTGGCGTTGAGCCACAGCTCCAACGCCGGTTTGACGAAGCTGGACACCAGCCGCACGGCATCGCGGCTGTTGAGTTTTTCCTTCACCTGCCCCTGAAACTGCGGATCGAGCACCTTGGCCGAGAGCACGAAGCTGGCGCGGGCGAACACGTCCTCCGGCATGAGTTTCACCCCCTTGGGCAGCAGGCTGTGCAGTTCGATGAAGTTTTTCACGGCCTGGAACAGCCCATCGCGCAGGCCGCTTTCGTGCGTGCCGCCCGCACTGGTCGGGATCAGGTTCACATAACTTTCGCGCAAGGCTGCGCCCTGCTCGGTGAAGGCCAGGCACCAGGCAGCGCCCTCGCCTTCGGCGAAGTTATCGTCCTGCGCATCGGCAAACCCTTCCCCTTCCAGCGGGGGAATCAGAGGGTCGGCGGGCAGGGACTGCTGCAGATAGTCTTTCAGGCCGCCCTTGAATTGCCAGGTTTGCGTCTCACGGGTCTTTTCCTGGTGCAGGGACACGCTGACCCCGGGCATCAGCACGGCCTTGGAGCGCAGCAGATGCACCAGCTCGCCCATGGGCAGTTGGGCGCTGTCGAAGTAACGCGCATCGGGCCAGACGCGCACGCTGGTGCCCTGCTTGCGCTCGCCTGCCTGCAAGGGGCGGCGTTGCAGCGGCGTGATCACATCCCCGCCTGAAAACACCAGGCTGGCAACCTCGCCATCGCGGTGTACCGCCACTTCCAGGCGGGTGGACAGGGCATTGGTCACACTCACCCCGACACCGTGCAGACCACCGGAGAAGCTGTACGCACCGCCGCTGCCCTTGTCGAACTTGCCGCCCGCGTGCAAGCGGGTGAACACCAGCTCCACCACGGGGGCGTTTTCTTCCGGATGCAGGCCAAAGGGAATGCCGCGCCCGTCGTCTTCAACGCTGGTGGAGCCGTCCAGGTGCAGGGTGACGCGGATTTTCTTGCCGAAGCCCGCCAGGGCTTCATCGGCAGCGTTGTCGATCACCTCCTGCACGATGTGCAGCGGGTTGTCGGTGCGGGTATACATGCCGGGGCGCTGCTTGACGGGCTCCAGCCCCTTGAGCACGCGAATCGAGCGTTCGGAGTAAGTAGACGCAGAAGATGAATCAGCCATATCGGCGCGGATTGTAATTGGCGCCACCAACCACTGGATAAATACACAGATCGACGAGACCGGCGATGGCCTCGCTGCCTAAAAACGCCGCCCCCGCGCAAGCAGGTCGGAACGGTTTTCGGTACATTCGCCCGCTTATGCAAAAAAGCAATATGGATATTTCTACCACCCCTCGACAACTGCCCATGCTGCAGGTGCTGCTGTGCGCAGGCCTGGTGGTCACGCTGTCGATGGGCATTCGCCACGGTTTTGGCCTTTGGCTGCAACCGATCACGCAAAGCATGGGCTGGGGGCGGGAGTCGTTCTCGCTGGCGATTGCGGTGCAGAACATGGCCTGGGGCATTCTGGGTATTTTTGTCGGCATGCTGGCCGACCGCTGGGGCGCCTTCCGGATTCTGCTGGCCGGCGCCCTGCTCTACGCTGTGGGCCTGGTGGGCATGGCCCTGTCCCCGACCACCTCACTGTTCATCCTGAGCACGGGCCTGGTCATCGGTGCCGCCCAGTCCGGCACCACCTACGCCGTGGTGTATGGCGTGCTGGGGCGGCAAATCCCGGCATCCCGACGCAGTTGGGCCATGGGAATCACGGCGGCGGCCGGTTCGTTCGGGCAGTTCTTCATGGTGCCGGTGGAAGGCGGGCTGATCACCCACCTGGGCTGGAGCAATGCCTTGCTGGTGCTGGCCTTGGTGGCCTTGCTGATCGGCGTTCTGGCCTTTGGCCTGAGGGAGCCAGGCTTTGGCAAGGGCCAATCGCCAGTACCCCGCACCCAGACGGTGGCAGAGGCGCTGAAGGAAGCATGCGGCCACTCCAGCTTCGTGCTGCTGACGCTGGGCTACTTTGTCTGCGGTTTTCAGGTGATGTTCATCGGCGTCCACATGCCCAGCTACCTCAAGGACTTCGGCATGGCCCCGCAGGTGGCCAGCTACAGCCTGGCGCTGATCGGGCTGTTCAACATTTTCGGTACCTATATCGCCGGCAACCTGGGGCAACGCCTGCCCAAGCAGTATCTGCTGTCGGGCATTTACGGGCTGCGGGCGGTCGCCACCGTACTGTTCCTGCTGGCCCCGCTGTCGCCCTGGTCGGTGTACGCCTATGCCGCCATCATGGGGTTCTTATGGCTCTCGACCGTGCCGCTGACCAACGGCATCCTGGCGCAAATTTTTGGCGTGCAGCACTTATCCATGCTGGGTGGCATCACCTTCTTCAGCCACCAGGTGGGCAGTTTCATGGGCATCTGGCTGGGCGGCTACCTGTACGACACCCAGGGCAATTACGACATGGTCTGGTACCTGGTGATTGCGCTGGGGGTGGCCGCCGCCTTGATCAATCTGCCGGTGCGCGAAACGGCCGTCACGCGCCCACCGCTGACAACGGCATGAACACCATGGCCCCCGAACAGGTTTCCCCCTCCTCCCCGCCCCGCCAGCGTCCGGTTTGGCTGCGGGCGCTGGCATGGCTGGCAGTTGCGCTGGTCCTGCTGGCCGTGTTTGGCCTGTACCTGGAGCCGGATTTCATGCTGACGATGGCCGATCAGGTCTGGGCCTGCTTCTAATCTGCATCCACCAACCTCAATCGGCGCAGCCTTGCTTGCCATCGGTGCGTGCCAGCCACAGCCCCGGGCCCACGCGCCAGGCCAGCAGGGCAAAGGCGATGCACCACAGCACCGCCGCCACGGCCAGCCCCAGGCCGCCGCTGCCCAGCACTGCGGCACCCGCCCGCCATACCGTGGCGGCCAGCAGCACGGCGCCGCCCAGGCCCAGCCAGGGGCCGGGATCGGAAGGCCGCCCGACGTGGGCACGGCCCGCGATGGACAGCACGATGAAAATCCCCAACCCAATGGCACCCATGGTCAGAAAGTGCCGCCCGGCGCTGCTGCCGCCAGCCAGCCAGCCCAGTTGCGCCGCCCCCAGCGCACCATAGCCCAGCGCCATGCACCAGTACATGGCGTAGAGCAGCGCGGGAAAGCGCTTTTTCCACAGCGGACGGCCCACATGCCAGTCGTTGAGCAGGTTCAGCATGGCCGCTGCTGCGGCCAATCCCAGCCAGCCGGTGACTGGCTGCCAGGGGGCGATGAATTCCGCGACGGTATAAAAGCCGATGCACAACGCCGCCAGGGTGCGCCGTGGCGGCCGCGCCAGATAGGGGGCGGCGCCGGGCGTGATTTCCTCGATGGCATTGTTCACGATGCGCATGGAAATGCGGCTGGCCGCCACGACGATGAGCAGCATCAACACGCCCACCGTGGCGTCGATCCAGCGCAGGCCCGGCAGGCCGCGCAGGGCATCGCCATAGAACCCGGCGCTGGTCACGGCCAGGGCCAGCACCAGCCAGGCAAACGACCAATGCCGCCGCCCAGTGGCGGTTTTCAAGGCGGGGAGCAATACCCAGGCCACGCCCAGGAGCAGCGCAAGCTGGCTTGCCCCGGCCAGCGCCAAGGCCGGCAGGCCCACCCAGCCGGAAACCCAGAACCCCAGGCGCACCAGCAGCCACAGCCCGACCAGCACGCGCAACTGACGGCAGGTGCCGCAGGCCACGCCGGTAAATTCCGGCAGGGCCGTGAGCGCAAAACCGGCCACGCCCGCCACGGCAAAGCCCAGCACCAGTTCATGCGCGTGCCAGGCGATGGCCCCGCCCGCCACCGCAGGCGCGGGCCAGCCCCAGGCCAGCACCCCACCCCACCACAGCAACAAGGCAAGAGCGCAGACCAGCGCCAGCAGGAAGAACGGGCGCATGGCACATATCCACACGGGATGCTGGCGATCGAAGGGAGAAGACTGAAGATTCATCATTTCAAAAACACCAAGAACACCAAGAAGAAGCGCAGCCTTTGAACAGGTATGCCCTTACCAATCCATATTTGCCGTGGCTGTCTGAGCGCAGCGCCCGCAGGGCGCGAAGCGAGTTCCACGGCACAGGCCGCGCCACGCGCTTTCTTTGCGTCCTTTCTTGCGCGTGCAAGAAAGGATGTCGCCCGCCGGGGCGAGACCCGGCCAGCAGAACGTAAAAATAAAAACAATAGCTTCTACCGCTCACATTCATTTGATTTCAATAATAAAAATATACAAAAACTACTATTTACAAGCGACAGAAGCTATCAATTTCATTGATCACTCCCATTCCCCACATCCTGCCACCGCCCCAGGGGACAATCCGCCGCCTGCCCCGTCCCCGGCAATTCAAACGCCCCACGCACCAGCCGGTGCTGCTGCAGCTCGGCAGCGCAGCGGTACACCAGGTCATCGCTGCGCGTCAGTGCCGCCCCCGGAGGCTGGTAGTGCGCCACGATGCGCCCCGGGTTGGGGGCCATGACCAATACGTCGTCGGCCAGGCGCACGGCTTCCATCAAGTCGTGGGTGATAAGCAGCACGGCCATGCCGCTGGCGGCCTGCTGCTCCAGCAGCAACTGGTGCAACTGGTAGCGCAGGCCCACGTCCAGGGCGGAAAACGGCTCGTCCATCAGCAGCAGCTTGGGTACCAGCACCAGGGCGCGGGCCAGGGCCACGCGGCTTTGCATCCCGCCCGAAAGCTCTGCCGGATATTGCGCCAGTGACAGTTCTGGCAGGCCCAGCGCCAGGGCCATCTGCCGCGCCTGTGCGTGACGCTGGCGCTTGTCCATGCCCCGGGCCTTCAGGGCCAGGGCGATGTTGTCCAGCACCACCATCCAGGGCAGCAGGCGCGGCTGCTGGAACATCACCGCCGTGGGCGCAAAGGGCTGGGTGATGCGCCCCTCCTGCACCTCCAGCAGGCCGGCACACAGGTGCAGCAGCGTGGTCTTGCCGCAGCCGGACGGGCCGACCAGCGCCACGGTACGGCCTGCCGGTACGCGCAGCGCGACGTTTTCCAGAATCACCGTCGGGCCATAGGCATGGCGCAGGGCGCGGACGCGCAATTGCGCAGGCGTGCTCCCCGTCATGCTCCGGCCTCCCGCCAGCGTTCCAGCTCGCGCTTGACGGGTTCGAGCACGCCGTATTCCAGAATCAGCAAAATACCGACCACCGCGCAAATCCAGGCCAGCGAGGCGCCCATGTCCAGGTGCGAGCGCGAAACGGCCAGCTCCGCGCCCACGCCATCGCTGGTGGCCAGCAGTTCGGCCATGACCGCCACCTTCCACGACGAACCCAGGGCCGTGATCCACGCCGGGAACAAATAGGCCGCCACATGGGGCAGGTAGACATCCAGCAGGCGCATCCGCCAGGGCAACTGGTAGGCGCGGGCCATGTCCTTCAGATGCAGGTCGAGGGTGCGCGTGCCTTGCAGAGCGCCGATGAAAACCACCGGCAGGCAGGCCACGAACACGGTGAACACCGGCGTGCCGTCGCCCGCGCCGAACCACAGCATGGCCAGCACCAGCCAGGCAATGGGCGGCATACCCAGCAGCAGCGTGACCCAGGGGCGGGCCATCATGGCGGCCGTCATCGACAGGCCGGCCAGCATCCCCAGGCCGCTGCCCACGGCCACGGCCAGCAGCAGCCCGCTCAGGGCGCGGCGGGCGGTAATCCACAACTGCGGCCACGCCGCGCCCGATTGCAGCAACTGCCCCAGGGTGGCAAAGGTGGTGCGCGGGTCAGGCAGGATGAGTTCGCCGTAGTACGCCGCGCCCAGCTCCCACAGGGCGATAAAAAGCAAAAGGCTGGCGCCTGCGCCCCAGCCACTCCACAAATACGCGGGCATACCGCGCAGCAAGCGCCACAACAAAGCCACTAAACGCCCCCGAACAGTCCGGCATCCGGCAGCTTGCCGCCCAGCAGGCTGGGGTTTTGTGCCAACAGTTGTTGGTAGAAGAAGTCGATATCCGCCCGCGCCGCAGCCACCGGCACCGCCTCCAGCTGGCTATGCGGCAGGGCATCGGCCACGGCCTCGGGGGTGAGCAGATCGACATGCTGCGCCACCAGCTTGCCGCATTCCAGCGGATTGGCACGGCACCAGGCGACCGAGGCGGCATATGCCTGCTGCACGGCGGCCAGCACCCCGGGGTGCTGGCGCACCGCGCCCACCGCCGCAATCCCGGCCTGCGGAATGCGCGGCGGGCGCTGGAACAGCCGCCCCCATTCCTGCTGCAGATCGGCCCCCCGGTGCAATTCCGGCGCCACCACGCTCACCGGAAAGGAGTGGGTCTTGTGCAGCGCCATCGAGACGCCCGGCTCCACCAGCAAGGCATGGCGCACGCGCCGGGTGATCAGCAGCTGCATGGCCTCCATGGGCGAAGGCACGTAGCGCAGCTGCATGTCGCGCTGGGCATTCATGCCCTGCTTGGCCGTGAGCAGCTGCAGCATGATGTCCGGCATATCGCCCCGGTAGGGCACGGCGATTTCCTCGC
>Ga0206116_1001548_pt1 | contig 11941 bp, 14 predicted proteins | sample 3A1Ametagenome_FD_178000 | JGI IMG/M metagenome (GOLD analysis project Ga0206116, IMG submission 178000) | Enriched microbial communities from leaf-cutter ant dump, University of Wisconsin, Madison, United States - 3A1A | ecosystem: Environmental > Terrestrial > Nest > Insects nest > Nest dump...
TCGACGCTCCATCCGCCCGGCACTGCGTCACGACCTGGGCCTTGAGTTCTGGACTGTAAAAGCGCCGCTTGGGATTTGGGGCGATCGCCTCGCTCGACATAGTGTGCATGATCTCCATCGTGCACACTATGCCTGCTCGAACGGGTTATCTCAAGATGGGTTCACCGCGCGCATACCGCAGACGGCCTTCACTGCTCGTCCTTTGGCAACAACGGCGAGCGCGCAATCCACTTTTTTTCAGCGGCGTACTCCACCGCCTCCTTGAGGATCTCGTTCTCCAAGGTCTTCTTGCCCAGGATGCGCTGCAGTTTGGCGATCTCAGCACGCGCAGCAGCCAGTTCAGACGCGGGCACCACCGATTCACCAGCCGATACCGCCACCAATGCGCCTTCTCTCTCGAGCTTGCGCCACTGGAACAGCAGGCTTGCTGCCACGCCCTCCTGCCGCGCCACCAGCGACACCGACATGCCGGGCTCGTACGTGCGTCGAACCAGCGCTGCTTTTTCCTGCACCGACCACCGCCTGCGGCGCTGATCGGTCAGCACGATCTCCACGGGCTCCGTACGCCTAGTCATATTCACAGTCCTACTCCTATCCTCAAAGATAAGCGATGGACCCTGTCCGGTCATTCAGGGGGCTGGCTCAGTACGGCCAAATCAACTCAAGCCGTCTCGAGGGCTGCACTCCTTTGCTCGATCCAGCACCGGACATCTTCAGCCCGCCAAGCAGATATGCCGGGCGTCAGTTTCACCGGGGCCGGAAACGTCCCTGCGGCAACTTGACGCCACAACGTCGACTTGGAAAACGGGATGAAAGTGAGAAGCTGTGCCTGCCGAACGAAGCCGGTTAGCGGCAGGGTGGGGGTGGACGAAGTCGCGGGTTTGTAGGCCGAAGCCACTGAAGGAGAAGTAGTCATCCGACATTTTTGCAGAGCCCGAAGGGCGATCTCCGCGCATTGCTATCGGCGTTCACGCTCTCCTACCAACGCTCTTCATCCATTCTCGGTGCTGCGTCCATACGGCAACGATCTGTCTTGCCGGCTCAAGACGTCCCATTCAGTCCTGATACAGGAAATGTCCATGCGGCATCGGGACGAAGCACCCATAGCACCGCCTCATTGACTGGTACGGCCTGCCGCTTCGCGCTCCACTTCTATTGGTGATTTTCATGATCTCCCACAAACGCTTCTAACTCGCCAGATGCACCATGGAGCGGTTCGATGTCACTCGAACGGGTGCGAAGGGGTAGAACATCGGGGGTCATGAGCGAAGACGCCTTCATCCAATTCCTCAGGTCTCACCAGCAAGACTGGCGACGCATCAGTCGCCATACCCGCGGAGAGCATTCCCCAGAGGACGTGCAAGCCGAAGCCTGGCTGATGCTCGCGACCCTGCGGAACAAGGGCATCACGATCGACCTCGATGTGCCCGACCACCAGTCATTGCTGATTTCCCATCTGTACCAGCATCTGGTCCGGTACACCGAATTGAATGTACGCAACGCCGTTCGGTTGGATCACGCCCCCAATGGAGAAGAAGGTGAAGTGCATCCGCTGGCACACCTGCTGGCGGCCAACGAGCACTATGACCCTGTCGTGGCGCTGATGCATGCCGAGGATCAAGGGCAATCAGCGCTGGATCGCGATCTCAGTGCGCATCAATCAATGGCAGCGGCGTACCTCTACTTGCTCAGGTCCTTCAACAACCATATGGTGGCCGTTGCAGATCACCTCATGATCTCGCTGTCGTATTGCTATCGACGCTGCAAGCACGCCCGGCTTCTGGCGATTCACCAGGAAGCCCTGCCCGCCTCGGCCATGGCCTCGGACCCGGATTTCGTACCAGGCGCCTGGAGGCGCTTTCGGCTCTCGCGCGCCCCCATCCAACTGAGCTTCGACTTCGATTCAGACATGCATCTGTTTGCTGATGGCCGGTGAGCCCCTTTGGCGATGAGTAGGACAAGATCAGCATGCTGAAACCAACCGTATCTCCATTTGAAACGGTTTCAATATGCCTCGCCCGCCCGAGACGCCTCTCGCGGGAAAGGACGGCACCCGACGCATCGGCGAACGGCCAACGATGGCCCGCAAGCGCCGCCGGCTGACCCTGCGCAAGTTGGCATCCAAGGCAGGTATCAGCACGGCACCGCACGCTGCGGCCATCGTCGACCAGCTTCAGCGAGCGCTGACCGCACATTGGCACGCGAGCCTGCAACGGCAGGGAAGAACGCCTGCTGGACAGCGATGTCCATGACAATCGACTCACCACACCGGCAGCAGCCTTGCTGACGCTCAAACACCCACCTGATGCTTGGTAAAATCCTGCCGCTTGCCCTGCCCGGGAAATACGCAACCCATCTTCACAGCGTGCCACACAATCACATATTTTTTGGCAGGCTCATAGGCGGGTTCGAAAGGTGTTCTTGCGGGAAGATCCAAAAGAATCAATCACTTGCAGCGCATCTCGCGCTTCAGGTGCAGAACATCGAGTAAAACTCATTTTTTGATAGCGCCTTGCGCTGATTCCTTATGGACTATCCCGGAAATCTCATCGTAGTGGCGGCGCCCAGCGGCGCGGGCAAGTCCAGTCTGGTCAAGGCCTTGCTGGAGCTCGATTCCCACGTCCACCTGTCCATCTCCCACACCACGCGCGCGCCGCGCGGGCAGGAGAAGCACGGCCGCGACTACTACTTTGCGTCGCAGTCCGAATTCGACGCCATGGTGGAGGCCAACGCATTCGTGGAGTGGGCACACGTGCACGGCAACCGCTACGGCACGTCCAAGAAGGCCATCGAGGAGCGCATTGCCCAGGGCTCCGACGTGATCCTGGAGATCGACTTCCAGGGCGCGCTGCAGATCAAGCAGGCCTTTGCCAACGCCGTGCTGGTGTTCATCCTGCCGCCCAGCTGGGAAGAGCTGCGCTCGCGGCTGGAGCGGCGGGGCGAAGATTCAGCGGACGTCATCGAAGTCCGTCTCAAGAACGCGGCCACCGAGATGGCCCAGGTCGCGAAATTCGACTTCGTTATAATCAACGAGCAGTTTGAGCGCGCGCTTTTCGACCTGAAAGCCGTCGTTCATGCCCAGCGCCTGAAGTACGCCGCCCAGCGCCGCGCCCGAGCCGACACCTTCCAGTCGCTCAACATCACCTGAAGAATCCCGGAGTAAAACGATGGCCCGCATCACCGTAGAAGATTGCCTGGAAAAGATCCCCAACCGCTTCCAGCTCGTGCTGGCCGCTACCTACCGCGCCCGCATGCTGAGCCAGGGCCACGCGCCCCGCATCGAGAGCCGCAACAAGCCCGCCGTGACCGCCCTGCGCGAAATCGCCGAGGGCAAGGTTGGCCTGGAAATGCTCAAGAAGGTTCCCGGTTAAGCTGTTTTCCGGGCATTAAGCCCCCAAAAGAGCACCGCGGCAGCGGTGCTTTTTTTTGCCCCGAAACCGCCGGATACGCTCCCGCGCTACATTTAAGGCATGAACGCGGTGCTCAACTCACCTTCTGCAGCGCAGCCCCGCCCCGGCGATCCGCCCACGGCAGGCACCCTTTCGGCAGCAGCCGCGGCAGCCAACGCCGCCGCGGCCAGCTTCGCCGCGCTCACGGACAGCCTGGACTACCTGGACGCCGCCAGCATCGAGCAAGTGCGCCAGGCGTACCGCTTCGCGGACGAAGCGCACCTGGGCCAGTTGCGCAACAGCGGCGAGCCCTACATCACCCACCCCATCGCGGTGGCGGCGCAATGCGCCTCCTGGAAGCTGGACGCCCAGGCGCTGATGGCCGCCCTGCTGCACGACGCCATGGAGGACTGCGGCGTCACCAAGGCCGACCTGATCGACCGCTTTGGCGCCCCCGTGGCGGAACTGGTGGATGGCCTGACCAAGCTCGACAAGCTGCAGTTCAACACCCGCGAGGAGAACCAGGCCGAGTCCTTCCGCAAGATGCTGCTGGCCATGGCGCGTGACGTGCGCGTCATCCTCATCAAGCTGGCGGACCGCACGCACAATATGCGCACGCTGTCGGACATGCCGCGCAGCAAGTGGGGGCGTATATCGTCCGAGACGCTGGAGATCTACGCGCCCATCGCCCACCGCCTGGGCCTGAACCAGACCTACCGGGAATTGCAGGACCTGTCGTTCCGGCATCTGCACCCGTGGCGCTATGCCACCTTGTCCAAGGCCGTCAACAAATCGCGCAACCGCAGGCGCGACCTGGTGCAGAAGGTGCAGACCGAGGTGGATGCCGCGTTCTCGAAGATCGGCATGAAAGTGCGCCTGGCGGGCCGCGAGAAGACCTTGTATGCCATCTACCAGAAGATGGACCACAAGCACCTGAGCTTTGCCCAGGTGACGGACATCTATGGCTTCCGGGTCATCGTGCCGACGGTGACGGACTGCTACACGGCCCTGGGCGTGCTGCACCAGATGTACAAGCCCGTGCCCGGCAAGTTCAAGGACCACATCGCCATCGCCAAGCTCAACGGCTACCAGTCGCTGCACACCACGCTGGTCGGCCCGTCGGGCGTGAACATCGAGTTCCAGATGCGCACGGACGAGATGCACGTCATCGCCGAAGCGGGCGTGGCAGCCCACTGGTTGTACAAGGCACAGGACGGCGATGGCACCGCGGCCGAGCGCCTGGGCACCAAGTGGCTGCAGTCGCTACTGGACATCCAGAACGAAACCCGCGACGCCGCCGAGTTCTGGGACCACGTGAAGGTGGACCTGTTCCCGGACGCCGTGTACGTTTTCACGCCCAAGAGCCAGATCATGGCGCTGCCGCGCGGCGCCACGGTGGTGGACTTTGCCTATGCCATCCACAGCAACGTGGGCGACAGGACCACGGCCGCCAAGATCAACAACGAACAGGTGCCGCTGCGCACCGAGCTCAAGAACGGCGATGTGGTGGAGATCATCACGGCCCCGGTGTCCACGCCCAACCCGGCCTGGCTGGGGTTCGTGCGCACTGGCCGCGCGCGGTCGAAGATCCGACACTACCTGAAGACGCTGGCGCAGGCCGAATCCGAAGGCCTGGGCGAAAAGCTGCTCACCCAGGCCATCCGGGCGGAAGGTCTCCAGCAACTGCCACCGCTCAATGCGGAAACCCAGGTCCTGTGGGACAAGCTGCTGCGCTTCACCGGCAACCGCACCCGCAGCGAACTGATGACCGACCTGGGCCTGGGCAAGCGCATTGCCAGCATCGTGGCCAAGCGGCTCATGGTGCTGATGTCGGAGCACGGCCACCGCCCCGACGCCTTGCTCATGACCCGCGAACGCTACACGTCGCACGAAACCTTGTCCCAGGGCGCGGTGACGCTCGACGGCAGCGAGAACGCCTCGGTGCAATACGCCACCTGCTGCCGCCCCGTGCCGGGCGACAGCATCGTTGGCTACCTGGGGCGCGGCGAAGGGCTGGTCGTCCACAACGTGCATTGCGCGATGGCCAAGCGGCTGCAGCACAAGGACAGCGAACGCTTTATCGCGGTGGACTGGTCCGACGAGCCCACGCGCATGTTCGAGACCGGCATCGTGGTCACCGTGAACAACGGCAAGGGCGTGCTTGCCCGCGTGGCCGCCGAACTGGCGAACTCCGAGGCCGATATCACCCATGTGGACATGGATGACGAGGCCGCGCTCGACACCACGGACCTGCGGTTCATCGTAGCCGTGCGCGACCAGGCACATCTGGAAACCGCGCTGCGCAATCTGCGCCGCACCCAGGCGGTCATCCGCACCGCCAGGATCACACCGCAGGCCTGAGGGCCGAGCTACTGGCTGGCGGCCGGCAGCGGGTACTGCACCTCCACCACCTCCAGGTTGCGCACGCCACCCGGTGTCGGCAACTGCACTTCATCGCCGACACGGGCTTTCAGCAGGGCACGCGCCACAGGGGAAATCCAGCTGACCTGCGATGCGTGGCTGTCGGCCTCGTCGATACCCATGATGGTGACCGTGCGTTCCACGCCTTTGCCATCCACATAGGTCACCGTCGCCCCGAAGAACACCTGGTCGCTGCCCGCATGCAGGCTGGGGTCGACCACCTCCGCGATCTCCAGACGCTTGGTCAGGAAGCGGATGCGCCGGTCGATCTCCCGCAGGCGCTTCTTGCCGTAGAGATAGTCGCCGTTCTCGGAGCGGTCCCCATTGCTCGCGGCCCAATGGACCACGTCCACGATCTTCGGGCGTTCGTTGTCGATCAGGTCCAGCAGTTCATTGCGCAGGCGCGCATAGCCGGCTGGGGTGATGTAGTTCTTGCCGCCCGCGGGCAGCGGCGGCAATGCCAACCCATCATCGTCGTCGGCCCCATCGGTTTCTTTGGTGAAAGCCTTGCTCATCGCCATATCTCCCCGAGATGCGCCAAATCCAGTGCCCGGACAAATGAAAAAGCCTGCAATCTTTCGATTGCAGGCTTTCAACATTGGTGCGGCTGGCAGGAATCGAACCCACGACCCCTTGGTTCGTAGCCAAGTACTCTATCCAGCTGAGCTACAGCCGCTAAGCTTTGAATTATAGCATGATTTTTAGGCATCCCTTGAAATCAGCTTTTTTCTTTTGTGAACCCGCCGCCAGGGCAACTCTTTCACAAACGAATATTCAGCGCAGCCTCACATTGTACTGCACTCTGAAGCCTTGATGACGGGTGGTAGGGCGTGTTGGACTTGAACCAACGACCAAAGGATTATGAGTCTGGGCAAGAACTCAAGCGAATCAACAGCCCACAGGCGCCCATCTTCTACAAACCCAGGCGATTCTGCACGCCCGCAAGCCGCATCCTGGCTCAGCCTCACAGTCGTTTGTAGAAGGCTCAAACATAGGTTCATGCCGCTTACGGGAGCCGCATGATCCAGTAGCTAAACTGGCGAGATGGCTGCTCCACCCACCCCAGAACCACGCCCCAACCCTAACGCTATGACTTTCGCGTCCGAGCTCATCAAAGCGCGAACCAAGCTAGGGCTTTCTCAGAGTCAACTTGCAGAGAAAGCAGGGCTGTCGGTCTCCTCTATCAAGGCCTACGAGATCGGCCGAAATCTGCCTGGCGCCCGTGAATTAAGAGAGCTCTGCCGAATTCTGATGATCTCCCCGAACCGGATGCTGTTCGGCACGGAATTGCCTTTCAGCAATCGCATCGTTGCTGATGCGATCGTTGAAGGGGGCCCAGCCGAACTGCAGGCGAGCCGCTTCGAGACGGCCTACACGCTGTCCTTACTCACTGCCGACGAGCAAGCCAGCGTCGGCCTCATCGTGCACGCTCTTGCGGCGGCGAGACATGGGCAAGACCGGCTGAACGAGGTCGCTCGCAATGGAAGAGATCTCGCCGGCATGCTGCGGCATGTTGCGCTGTCAACCCGAGGGGAGCCGCCTCCGCGTGACACACCCTTCAGCTCATACCACTTTGCTGCCGCGCTTGATGACTTCATCGAGGAACACGAGCGACGAAAGAAAGCCGAATAGTCATCAAAATAATGATTTGACAAATTGGGTAACCACACCTTAAAGTCACCAATACAGCAATTTCGCTGAATTGATGACCAACAGGTGTTCCATGCCCATCGACTTTTCTGACCTGGCGCTTTCCCCCAACGAGTCCCGCGCCGCTCGCAACTTCTTCGGTCTCAGCCAAGCGCAGGCCGCCGAGAAGTCCAACCTCCCTGCCCACAAGATCAAGCGCTTCGAGTCGGGCAACTATGTGCCCGACGCCCAGTTCCTCGAAGACCTGCGCGAGTTTTACGAGGGCGAGGGCTACAACTTCCACGACGAGGACCCGCCCGGCGCTAAGGCAAAGGCACGAGGCGACGTGTTCCCTGCAGGCGTCGTGAGTGGAACGGATGGCGGCACCGATGAAACCGATGGTTCTCCCTCGGAAAACCAAGGAAAACTGCCCCGCCCGCAGAGCGTGCAACTGCAGTTCATGCGCATCACTCCGAGCCTGGAGAGCGCCCAGGTGGACCGGGTTTTCGACTGCATCGAGGACAACGAGGAAGCCATTCGGACGGGCATGACCCTGCCAATCCGCAACGGCTTTTTGTCCGAGAGCCCATCAGCCGCAACCCAGGCCCAGGCCATTGCACTGCTGCGCCGCCTGGCTGAAAACGGCCTGCTCTACGCCCGCTTGATGGGGCGTGAGTTGGTGGGCATGCCGCCTGCCGATGGTCCAGCGGAATCAGATGGCTTGCTGCTCGGGGTCAGCAGCAAAGCCAAAGCGGCGACGGTGGGCGACCTGCTGGCGCTGGCGATGGCGGACCTGCAGCGCGCCGTGGTGGACGGCGACACAGAGGCTCAGGCGCGCCGCAAGGGCCGCGCCGAGCCAGTGGAGGTGCTCCAAGCGCTGGTCGGCTGAGGCGCGGCGGCAATGCGCCACCTCATTGACCAACAGGGGGCCTGCGTGCGCCCCCGCCCTTCCCTGACGGGGCGCCACAGGGCGCCGAGTGGGGCACCCGCTTGCACGTCAGTGCATGCGGGGGGCGAGGGAACCCCGTCCCGCACGGCGGTTCCTGATGCGTTCCTGATGCTGCTGGACGTGGAGCGCGCCGAGGCTGAATCGGTGGCCTACATGCGCGGCCTCGCCCGTGCCGCGTTCGGCTCTCCCAGCTTGGAGCCGCTGATGACAGCGCTTGTCTCCGTTGAATACCAGTGGCGTGAAACCGTGGAACGGATACGCCAGCGCGGCGGCATGCTGCTGATCGGCGGGGCGGTCTGAACATGCACACCGCCACCACGCCCCCCTCCCCCTTCATCGCCACGGCCACGCTGCCCGATGGCCGACGCAAGCGCTTCCGTGAGCTGCAGTGCTTCGATGGCTATGTGGCCATCTGGCGCGCTGCCGGTTTCCTCTTGACCTGGCGCGACCCGCGCACCGTCGTCATCACACGCGGCGGGCTGGATGCCGGGCCCGCTCTTCCTTCTGAATCTCCGGCCCATCTGGGCACCCCATCAACAACCCTGGAGGCTTCCCATGGTCAAGCTCGATTTGGGCATTGCCAAGCTCGATTGGTACGTGCTCTCCAACCCTTCGGCCAGCATCGGTCCGTGGTCCCTTCTCATCGATCGCGAGGGCATCTTCCTGTTCATCAAGCCGGTGCAGCTCGCGCTGCTGTGGCCCTGGGTGAAGGTATGAGCCAGAAGCCCGCACAGCGCCCTTTCGCGTGGTGGACAACCCCCACCACCCGCGCACTGCATCGCGCGCCCACACAGCCCGCCGTGGGCCTGCGCCGCCGCCCTTTCTCAGGCGCAACCGCGACACCTCAACCCCCTTCGGAGGCTCCCCGTGCAACGGCTCAAATTTTCCCCTTCACGGGCAGTAACACCCCGTATGAGTCTCATGAGTGAGACAGCAGCCAGCGAAGCGCAGCAGCTCATGGGACTCGATACGGTACGGATCAAAAGCCCCTACATGGCCCAAAGCATCGTGGACAAGGTCAAGGCCCAAGGGCAGAGCTACTGCCAGATCGTCAACGAAACCGGTGAACGGGTATGGGAAGTCACCCGCACCAACCTACAGGGCTCGTATGACTCCCGGATCATGGTCAAGCCGATGTACGAGGACTGCAGCAAGTCCAAGAGCGGCAAGCCGGAATGGCACGTGAGCCCGCCCTACCTGATCGTGGAATGCTCGCTCCCCAAGGCCATGCACGGGCAGAACATGTACGGCGTGATCGCGGACCTTGGGCATGCCTGCGAGAACCTGCGAGCCCTGTTGCAGCGCCTTCTTGGCGTGGAGTTGCCCCACACCGGCCAATGGACCGTGCAGCGCGTGGACTGGTCGGAGAACTTCCAGTTGCCCTACCAGGCAGTGCAGGAGTTCTTCGAGGGCATCTACCACGTGGCGTTCCCGCGCCGGAGGATGCAGAAGTATGGCAATGAGGCCATCTTCGTGCCCGGCACGACCACCACCATCAAGCTGTACCACAAGGGCCCAGAGTTCCAGAAGAACGACCGCAAGCGCCTCTACGTGGTGCTGCGCGGCATGTACCACCAGAGCCGGCCCAAGGATGCGGCCCCCGACTGGGCAGACCGGCAGGCATCGCGCAAGGTGGCGGCACTGCAGCGGCTGGCGAACGGGCGGCTTCGCGCCGAGGTGGAAATTCACGCCGAGAAGCTGGACTACGACTTCGGCCACAAGCCCAAGGTGCGCGAGGTCACCACGGCGTACCTTGAAAGCGTGTTCGACAAGGAAATCGCCCGCCTGCTGCGTGAGGGCCAGGACGGCGTGCAGATCGTGCGCACCAGTTTGGCCGTGCGTGACCGCCTGGACGCCCACTACTCGCCTGAGCTGGCGGGCCTGCTGCATGGCTTCTGGTTGGGCCTTGCCACCCATGGCGAAGACGACATGAAGGCTCGCGGCACTCGCGCCACCTTCTACCGCCGCCGCAAGCAGCTTGTGGATGTGGGCGTGTCCTGGCTCGCCACCGACAGGCAACTCATTGAGCGTCAGGGGCAGATGCTGCCCGCTGATTTCTCCCCCGTTCGTGCAAACGCCAGGCGCTGTACCAGCCTGGTGCGCGAAAGAACCGCGTTCGACTACCAGCGCGGACTACTTCAACTGGCCGCCTAAGGCCCTCTCCGAAAGGAAAACATCATGAGCGAAACCGTACTGATCCTGCGCGCAGCCAAGTGGGAACTCACCGACGAAAAGACCGGCGAAATCCGTGCTGGATGCACCGTGCACTACATCAACGACTATCAGGTGGAGACCGCTACCGCCGTGGGCGATGCTCCCATGAAGGTGCAGGCAACCGACGACGTGTTCTTCGAGGTCAAGAAATTCAAGGCCCCGGGCATCTACGAAATCAACACGCGCACCAAGCCCGGCAAGGAAGGGCAGGCCACAGTAGTGATGACTCAGGCCACCTTCAAGCGCGCGTTTTCCCTCTCGGAAGAAGCGTGAAAAAAGCGCTCACGTGCAGCAACACATGAGCGCCTACCGCACCACAAAAACCACTCCGTGATCGGCTCTGACAGCTTACCCCATGTAGGCCGTCAGCGGCCACGAATCGAGGTTCCCCATGTTCTTTCACGCACCCAGCAGCGTCAGCGGCTCCAACCTCATGCGCATGCTCATTGATGAGCTGGGCGGCCCCAAAAGGGTTTGCAAATATCTTGACGTCACTGAGCGCACGGTGTGGCGCTGGATGGCTGGCGCCCCTGTCCCCCGGGCATCCGTGTTGGCCTTGTACTGGGAATCGAAGTATGGGCGTTCGCAAATCTTCACCGACCAGGTGAACGAAATCCGCCTGCTGTACCGGCAGATCTGCATATTGCAGGAGCAGTACCAGAAGGCGAAGGATATCGTCACGGGCCTTCGCGCCATGCATGCGGGCTCTGCGAATGAACCTCTGTTCGAAGATCTACCGGACCTTATCCATCCGGCGATGCTGACCTTCGACGCGGACGCCAAGCTGCCCGCACCGCTGACCGCCCGGTCGCAGGAAACCGAAGCGCCCTCCGCGCCCCCCGCTTCGCGCCGTGCCGCCAAGGCCATGAAGGCGTTTGAGCGCGCCCGCACTGCAGCACGTTGATGGGCCGCACGATGGACGCGCCCTTGTTTCTCACCTGCGAAGAGCTGGCAACCCTCACGGGCTTCAAGACGCCTGCGCGCCAGGTCGAATGGTTGCGCGCCAAGGGCTGGCGCTTCGAGGTCAACGGCAACCGCAGGGCCATCGTGGCACGCAAATACGCCGAGAAGATGCTGGGGTGTGGCGTGCCCGAGGAACAGGGCTACCGGCCCAATTTCAGCGCGCTGCAGGGGGCATGATGGGGCGGCGCAGGCAATCCAATTTCGATGATCCCCCGCGCTTTCATCGCAAGGGCAGCGTCTGGTATCACGTGAGCGGCACCCTGCCCCGCGTGTGGACCAAGCTCTCCAGCGACCGCGCCGAAGCCCTGCGGCTGTGGGCTCAGCGCGAGGGGGTGCGCGAGGATGAATCCACCCGGCTTTTCTCGGTAGTGGCCCG
>Ga0206116_1001551_pt1 | contig 11906 bp, 11 predicted proteins | sample 3A1Ametagenome_FD_178000 | JGI IMG/M metagenome (GOLD analysis project Ga0206116, IMG submission 178000) | Enriched microbial communities from leaf-cutter ant dump, University of Wisconsin, Madison, United States - 3A1A | ecosystem: Environmental > Terrestrial > Nest > Insects nest > Nest dump...
CTGCTTGGTCACCGTGGGCTGCGTGGTGGCGAATTCGTGCGCCACCTTGGTGAAGCTGCCGGTCTCCACCACGCGCACGAACATCTGCATGGCGTCAAGGCGGTCCATGGCTTGTTCTCCTGTTCATTCCTGGTTGGAATAAATTTTATGGTCTGCTGCCGCCTTCCGCGCAAAGGCGCGCTTGCCTAGAGTCTGTGCATCAACAAAAGGAGATGTGCAATGGCGAGAATGAAGGCCATCGAAGCGGCCGTGAAGGTGTTGGAAAAAGAAGGCGTGAGCGTGGCGTTCGGCGTGCCCGGCGCGGCCATCAACCCGCTGTACGCGGCGATGAAGGACCACGGCGGCATCGGCCACATCCTGGCGCGCCACGTGGAGGGCGCCAGCCACATGGCCGAGGGCTACACCCGCGCCGTGGCGGGCAACATAGGGGTGTGCATCGGCACCAGCGGCCCGGCGGGCACGGACATGATCACGGGGCTTTATTCGGCCAGCGCGGATTCCATCCCCATCCTGTGCATCACCGGCCAGGCGCCGCGTGCGCGGCTGCACAAGGAGGACTTCCAGGCGGTGGACATTGCCACCATCGCCAAGAGCGTGACCAAGTGGGCCACCACGGTGCTGGAGCCCGCGCAGGTGCCGCGCGCCTTCCAGCAGGCGTTCCACCTGATGCGCTCGGGGCGGCCCGGCCCGGTGCTGATCGACCTGCCCATCGACGTGCAGCTGGCCGAGATCGAGTTCGACCCCGACACCTACGAGCCCCTGCCCGCCTACAAGCCCGCCGCCACGCGCGCCCAGGTCGAAAAGGCGCTCACCATGCTCAATGAAAGCGAGCGCCCGCTGATCGTGGCCGGCGGCGGCATCGTCAACGCCGATGCGGCCGACCTGCTGGTGCAGTTCGCCGAAGTCACGGGCGTGCCCGTGGTCCCCACGCTGATGGGCTGGGGCACCATCCCTGACGACCACCCGCTGATGGTGGGCATGTGCGGCCTGCAGACCAGCCACCGCTACGGCAACGCCACCATGCTGGCGAGCGACTTCGTGCTGGGCATCGGCAACCGCTGGGCGAACCGGCACACGGGCTCGGTCGATGTCTATACCAAGGGCCGCAAGTTTGTGCACGTGGACATTGAGCCCACGCAGATCGGCCGCGTGTTCGCGCCGGACTACGGCATCGTGTCGGACGCGGGCGCGGCGCTGCAGCTCTTTGTGGAGGTGGCGCGCGAGTGGAAGGCCGTGGGACAACTCAAGGACCGATCCGCCTGGGCCGCCGAATGCCAGGCGCGCAAGAACAGCGTGGACTACCTGCGCAAGACGCATTTCGACAGCGTGCCCATGAAGCCGCAGCGCGTGTACCAGTGCATGAACCGCGCCTTGGGCAAGGACGTGTGCTACGTCTCCACCATCGGCCTGTCGCAGATCGCGGGCGCGCAGTTTCTGCACGTGTACCAGCCGCGCCACTGGATCAACTGCGGGCAGGCGGGCCCGCTGGGCTGGACGGTGCCCGCCGCCCTGGGCGTACGCGTGGCCGACCCGGCGCGCAAGATCGTGGCGCTGTCGGGGGACTACGACTTCCAGTTCATGATCGAGGAGCTGGCCGTGGGCGCGCAGTTCAAGCTGCCCTACATCCACGTGCTGGTCAACAACAGCTATTTGGGCCTCATCCGGCAGGCGCAGCGCGCGTTCAGCATCGACTACTGCGTGCAGTTGGCTTTCGACAACGTGAACATGGCCGAGGGCGAAGTGGCCAAGGGCTACGGCGTGGACCACGTGAAGGTGGTTGAGGGCCTGGGCTGCAAGGCCATCCGCGTGCACCGGCCCGAGGAGTTCGCGCCCGCCATCGCCCAGGCCGAGGTGTGGATGGCCGAGCACCGCACGCCCGTGGTCATCGAATGCATCCTGGAGCGCGTGACCAACATCGCCATGGGCACCGAGATCGACAACATCGTCGAGTTCGAGGAACTGGCCGCCCAGCCCGCCGACGTGCCCAGCGCACTTGCGCTGCTGGACTGAATTTTTCTGGAGACTTTTGTTATGCCCCGTTTTGCTGCCAACCTCAGCATGCTGTTTGCCGAGGTGCCGTTCCTCGACCGCTTCGAGCGCGCGGCGCGCGCCGGTTTCAAGGCCGTCGAATTCCTCTTCCCCTACGCCCATACGCCCGAGGAGGTGCGCGAGCGCATCGATGCGCACCCACTGCAAATCGTGCTGCACAACCTGCCCGCCGGAGACTGGGACGCGGGCGAGCGCGGCATCGCCTGCGACCCGGCCCGCGTGGCCGAATTCCGCGCGGGTGTGGCCAAGGCCATCACCTACGCCCAGGCCCTGGGCGTGCCGCAGCTGAACTGCCTCGCAGGCAAGGCCCCTGCGGGCGTGGATGCGGCCACGCTGCGCCGCACCTTCGTGGAGAACCTGCGCTTTGCTGCCGCCGCGCTGGACCAAGCGGGCCTGCGCCTGCTGATCGAACCCATCAACTCGTTCGACATCCCGGGCTTCTATCTGAACCGCACGGACCAGGCCCTGGACATATTGGACGAAGTGGCCGCCCCCAACGCCTACGTGCAGTACGACATCTACCACGCCCAGCGCACCGAGGGCGAGCTGGCCGCCACGCTGCAAAAGCACCTGCCGCGCATCGCCCACGTGCAACTGGCCGACAACCCCGGCCGCAACGAGCCGGGCACGGGCGAGATCAACTACCCCTTCCTGTTCGCGCACCTGGACCGCATCGGCTACCAGGGCTGGGTGGGCTGCGAATACAAGCCCGCAGGCACTACCGAAGCGGGCCTGGGCTGGATGAAGAACTGACAAAGGAGAACCAAGGACATGACCAACACCCCCCTCAAGATCGGATTCATCGGCCTGGGCATCATGGGCGCGCCCATGTGCGGCCACCTCATCGCGGACGGCCACCAGCTTTACGTGCACACGCGCGGCAAGGTCGCGCCCGCCATTGCCGACAGCAGCGCCACGCAATGCACCACGGCGCGCGGCGTGGCCGAGCGGGCCGACATCGTCTTTCTGATGCTGCCCGACACGCCCGACGTGGAGAAGGTGCTGTTCGGCGCCGACGGCGTGGCGGCAGGCCTCAAGGGCAGCGCGGGCAAGATCGTGGTGGACATGAGCTCCATCTCGCCCGTCGCCACCAAGGATTTCGCCAAGCGCATCGAGGCCGTGGGCGCGCAGTATCTGGACGCGCCCGTCTCCGGCGGCGAGGTGGGCGCGAAGAACGCCACGCTGTCCATCATGGTGGGCGGCCCCGAGGCCACGTTCGAGCGCGTCAAGCCCCTGTTCGAGAAGATGGGCAAGAACATCACGCTGGTAGGAGGCAACGGCGATGGCCAGACCGCCAAGGTGGCCAACCAGATCATCGTGGCGCTGAACATCGAGGCCGTGGCCGAGGCGCTGCTGTTCGCCAGCAAGGCGGGGGCCGACCCGGCGCGGGTGCGGCAGGCGCTGCTGGGCGGCTTCGCGTCCAGCAAGATCCTGGAGGTGCATGCGGAACGCATGATCAATCGCACCTTCAACCCCGGTTTCCGCATCACCCTGCACCAGAAGGATCTGAACTTGGCGCTGTCTGCCGCGAAGGAATTGGGAGTGGCCTTGCCCAACACGTCCACGGCGCAGCAGCTTTTTAGCGCCTGCGTGGCGCACGGCGGGGCGGGGTGGGATCACTCGGGGATGGTGCGGGCGCTGGAGGTCATGGCGAACTTCGAGGTGGGGCAGAAGGTTTGAGGTCTGATTGAACTCTGGCGCTTGCTATGCTTGCACTGGTAGCTATATTTTTTTGGTGTTCTGCTGTTGATTTGAGGGCGGAGGCCGGGATGTGCGCCCGGCGGCGCAGTCCTTTTCTTTTGCTTCGCCAAAAGAAAGGAACCAAAGAAAAGGCGACCCTACTGTCTGCGTCCCTCCGCTTCGCTGCGGGCAACCTGCGGTGCTCGCGGGCGGGGTGCGCCGCATAACTCACTGCGCGCTGCGTGCTCCGTTCAAACAACTGCGGCAAGCCAGAGCACGAAGCATGCGTGTCCTTCGGCACGCATGCCACCCCGCCCGCTGCGCTCCTCGGCGCATACAGAAGGGAGGGAAGATTTCCGGGCCATTGCTGCGCTCGGCCCCGCCTCGCGGCGCGAAGCGCCTGCGCGTTGGGGGCCGAGCGCAGCGATGGCCCGTGTCACGGTTCCCATCCCCTCTGGCTGCGCCTGCGGCGGGGCGGTTGCGGGGTGGCACGCGCACGCAGCGCGCGTGCTTCGTTGTCTGACTCGCCGAGTTTGCTTGAACGGAGCGCGCAGCGCGCAGTGAGTTATGCGGCGCACCCCGCACCCGCCCCGCCGCAGGTTTGCCCCGTAGCGCAGCGAAGGGGTCGCAGACTGGGGGTCGCCTTTTCTTTGGTTCCTTTCTTTTGGCGAAGCAAAAGAAAAGGACTGCGCCGCCGGGCGCACATCCCGGCCTCCGCCCTCAGCACCACAGCAGAACATCAAAAAATATAGCTACCAGCGCAAGTCCCATAAGCGCCAGAGCCCAATTACATCCGCAACGCCTCCACCACCAGCGCAAACGCAGGCGAAGGCTGGCGCCGGCTCGGGTAGTACAGGTGATACCCCGCGAACGGCGGACACCAGTCCTGCAGCACGCGCACCAGCCGCCCAGCCTCGACGTGCGCCATCACCTCGTCCTCCGGCAGCAGCGTGATGCCAAGCCCCGCCAGCGCCGCATCCACCTGCGGCTGCGTGGTGTTGAAGATCAGCGGCCCGTCCACGCGCACGTTCAGCTTGCGCCCCCGGCGCGCGAAGTCCCACACGTACAGGCCGCCCGAGGTGGGCATGCGCTGATTGATGCAGCGGTGCGCCGTCAGGTCCTGCGGCGCCCTGGGCGCGGGGTGTGCGGCGAAGTAATCCGGCGAGGCCACCACCGCCATGCGCAGCGGCGGGCCTATGGGCAGGGCGATCATGTCGCGGTCGATGGTGTTGCCCAACCGCACGCCCGCGTCGAAGCGGTCAGCCACGATGTCGCGCAGGCCGTAGTTCACGTCGAACTCCAGCGTGATGTCCGGATAGTCGCGCAGCAGCGGCGCCAGCTTGGGCAGCAGGATGGTGTGCAGCACGTTGTCGCCGCAGGTGATGCGCACGGTGCCCGAGGGCTTGTCGCGCAGGGCGGTCAGCGCGTCCAGTTCCGCCTCGATCTCGTCGAAGCGGTGGCCGATGGCCTGCATCAGCCGCTCGCCCGCCGCCGTGGGCGCCACGCTGCGCGTGGTGCGCGTGAGCAGGCGGATGCGCAGCCGCTCTTCCAGCCCCCTGACGGCCTGGCTCAGGGCCGATTGCGTGACGCCCAGCAGCGCGGCGGCGCGGGTGAAGCTGCCCTCGCGCGCGACGGTGACGAAGGCGAGCAGGTCGTTGAGGTTGCGGCGCATGGGGTTGATTCATTAAATTAGCTAATAGGTCATTTAAGCATTGATCAGCTAGTCGCGTGTGCGAGCAACCGGCAAACTTGCCGCCATGCCTGAAACCACCCGCCGCACCGCGCTGGTCGCCCTGCTCGCCCTGGCCGCCGCAGGCGCTGCCAGCGCACAACAGAAACCACCCATGAAGATCCGCCTGACCGTCGATGGCCGAGAAAGCGCCACCGCCACGCTGTACGACAACGCCACCGCCCGCGACTTCGCGGCGCTGCTGCCGCTGGACCTGACGCTGACGGACTACGCTGCCGTCGAGCGCGTGGCCACGCTGCCGCGCAAGCTCTCCACCCAGGGCGCGCCCGAGGGCATGACACCCGTGGCGGGCGATCTGACGCACTACGCGCCCTGGGGCAACCTGGCGATCTTCATCCAGGGCAATGCCTATGCGCGCGGCCTGCTGCCGCTGGGCAAGGTGGACGAGGGCCTGCCCGTGCTGGCGCGGCCGGGGCCGTACCGGGTGCGCATCGAGCGCGCCGCGCCATGAACCGCTGAAGAAAAGGAACATTGCCATGACCACGAACATTGAACGCCGCAGCCTGCTGAAAATCGCGGGCACCGGCCTGGCCGCCCTGGGCGCTGGCTGCGCCATGACACAAACGCAACCCGGAAGCACCTGGGACAAGACCTTCGCCCCCAGCGACAAGGTCCGCCACCGCAAGGTCACGTTCAAGAACCGCTACGGCATCACCCTGGCGGGCGACCTGTACCAGCCGAAGGACGCCACCGGCAAGCTGGCGGCCATCGCCGTGAGCGGTCCGTTCGGCGCGGTCAAGGAGCAGTCGTCCGGCCTGTACGCGCAGACCCTGGCCGAGCGCGGCTTCATCACGCTGGCTTTCGACCCGTCGTTTACGGGCGAGAGCGGCGGCACGCCGCGCAACGTGGCGTCGCCCGACATCAACACCGAAGACTTCAGCGCCGCCGTGGACTGCCTCGGCCTGCTGCCGCAGGTGGACCGCGAGCGCATCGGCGTCCTCGGCATCTGCGGCTGGGGCGGCATGGCCCTGAACGCCGTGGCCGTGGACAAGCGCGTGAAGGCCGTGGCGGCCAGCACCATGTACGACATGACCCGCGTGATGTCCCGGGGCTACGACGACAGCATGACCCTGGCGCAGCGCACCCAGGTGCTGGAGCAACTGGGCCGCCAGCGCTGGGCGGACGCGGAGAGCGGCGCCCCGGCCTACCAGCCGCCCTACAACACGCTGCGCGGCGGCGAGGCGCAGTTCCTGGTGGACTACCACGACTACTACAGGACGCCGCGCGGCTACCACCCGCGCGCCGTCAACTCCGGCAACGCCTGGACGCAGACCACGCCGCTGTCGTTCATGAACATGCCGCTGCTGACCTATATCGCCGAAATCGCGCCGCGCCCGCTGCTGCTCGTCCACGGCGAGAAGGCCCACTCGCGCTATTTCAGCGAGACCGCCTACGCGGCGGCGGCGCAGCCCAAGGAACTGCTGATCGTGCCCGGCGCGAACCACGTCGACCTGTACGACCGCATGGACAAGATCCCCTTCGACCGGCTGGCGGCGTTCTTCCGCCAGCACCTCGCGCCCGCATGACCGCTGCCGCACCACGCGCGCGCTGGAGCGGCGTGTTCGCCATGGCGCTGTGCGTGTTCACGCTGATCGCGTCCGAGTTCATGCCCGTGAGCCTGCTCACGCCCATGGCGGCCGACCTGCGCGTGACCGAGGGCATGGCGGGCCAGGGCATCGCCATCTCCGGCGCGCTCGCGGTAGCGGCCAGCCTGTGCATCGCGCGGCTCGCGGGCCGCCTGGACCGCCGGGCACTGCTGCTGGCGCTGACGGCGGCCATGGGGCTGTCGGGCGCGGTCATCGCGCTGGCGCCCAACTACGCCACCTACCTGTTGGGCCGGGCGCTGATCGGCGTGGTGGTCGGCGGCTTCTGGTCCCTGTCCGCCGCCACGGCCATGCGGCTGGTGCCTGCCGACCAGGTGCCGCGCGCGCTCGCCGTCTTCAACGGCGGCAACGCGCTGGCAACGGTGGTCGCCGCGCCGCTGGGGGCGTGGCTGGGCTCCGTCATCGGCTGGCGCGGCGTGTTCTGGTGCCTGGTGCCGGTGGCGCTGGTCGCCTTCGCCTGGCAATGGGTCAGCCTGCCGCCCATGCCGGTGCAGGAGCGCGCGGCGGGCGCGGGCCATGTCTTCCAATTGCTGCGCCGCCGTGTGGTGGCGCTGGGCATGCTGGGCGTGGGTGCGTTCTTCATGGGGCAGTTCACGCTGTTCACCTACGTGCGGCCCTTTCTGGAGACGGCGGCGCGCGTGGACGTGGCCGCCGTCACGCGGGTGCTGCTGGTGATCGGCGTGGCGGGCTTCGCGGGCACCCTGCTGGTCGGCGCAGTGCTGCGGCGCGGCTTCTACGCCACGCTGGCGGCCATACCGCTGCTGATGGCGGCGATTGCCGGGGCGCTGATCGCGTGGGGCAGTTCGGCGGCGGCCGTCGCGCTGCTGGGCGTGTGGGGCCTGGTGTCCACCGCCGCGCCCGTGGGCTGGTGGGCCTGGGTGCCGCGCACCTTCCCGCACGACGCGGAAGCGGGCGGCGGGCTGATGGTGGCGATGATCCAGCTGTCCATCGCGTTGGGCTCCACCGTGGGCGGGCTGCTGTTCGACCACGGTGGCTACCGGAGCACGTTCGCGGCCAGCGCGGGGATGCTGGTGGCCGCTGCGTTCCTGGTTTTTTTGACATCATCCGCGGACGCGGCGAACACTGCTGCACGAACCACAACCCCTGGAGTCCTGCCATGACCATCCAAGCCTACGGCGCCCATGCTGCCGACAAACCCCTCGAACCGCTCGCCATCACCCGCCGCGCTCCCGGCGCGCACGACGTGCAGATCGCCATCGCCTACTGCGGCGTGTGCCATTCCGACCTCCACCAGGTGCGCTCCGAATGGGCGGGCACGCTCTACCCCTGCGTGCCGGGTCACGAGATCGTGGGCCGCGTGACGGCGGTGGGCACCCACGTGTCGCGCCACCAGGTGGGTGACCTGGTGGGCGTGGGCTGCATCGTCGACAGCTGCCAGCACTGCGCCGATTGCGACGACGGGCTGGAGAACTACTGCGACCGCATGGTCGGCACCTACAACGGCCCCACGCCCGACGCGCCTGGCCACACGCTGGGCGGCTATTCGCAGCAGGTGGTGGTGCACGAGCGCTACGTGCTGCGCATCCGCCACCCCGAGCCCCAACTGGCGGCCGCCGCGCCGCTGCTGTGCGCGGGCATCACCACCTGGTCGCCGCTGCGCCACTGGAAGGTGGGGCCGGGCCACAAGGTGGGCGTGGTGGGCATCGGCGGGCTGGGGCACATGGGCATCAAGCTCGCGCATGCCATGGGCGCGCACGTGGTGGCGTTCACCACGTCCGACTCCAAGCGCGGGGCGGCGCGGGCGTTGGGCGCGGACGAGGTCGTGGTCTCGCGCAACGCGGCCGAGATGAAGGCGCATGCCAAGAGCCTGGACTTCATCCTGAACACCGTGGCCGCGCCGCACGACCTGGACCCGTTCTTCAGCCTGCTCAAGCGCGACGGCACCATGGCGCTGGTGGGCGCGCCGGCCTCGCCCCACCCTTCGCCGCAGGTGTTCAACCTGATCATGAAGCGCCGCAGCCTGGCCGGCTCGATGATCGGCGGCATTCCCGAGACGCAGGAGATGCTGGACTTCTGCGCCCGGCACGGCATCGTGGCCGACGTGGAGATGATCCGCGCCGATGAAATCAACGCCGCCTACGAGCGCATGCTCCGCGGCGACGTGAAGTACCGCTTCGTGATCGACTGCGCGAGCCTGGCGGCCCCCGGTGGAACCACCAATACCTGATGTACAAAAACTGTATACACTTTGGCGATTCACTTGTCTGACGAAGGAACCGCCATGGGCCTCAGCACCCACGTACTCGACACCATGCACGGCTGCCCCGCCGCGGGCATGGAAGTCAGCCTCTATTCCACCGGCGGCGGGCAGGCCACGCTGATCAAGAAGCTGGTGCTCAACCACGACGGCCGCACGGATGCGCCGCTGTTCGACAACGCCAGCCTGCGCACGGGCACCTACCGCCTGACCTTCGGCGTGGCGGGCTACTTCAAGGCGCGCGGCGTGCAGCTGCCCGAGCCGAACTTCCTGAACGAAGTGAGCCTGGACTTCGGCATCGCCCACGCGGACCAGCACTACCACGTGCCGCTGCTGGTCAGCCCCTGGAGCTATTCGACCTACCGGGGCTCCTGAAAAAGGAGCTGCCAGCGCTTGATTTATAAAGGTTTCAGATGGAAAAGTGCCTGAAACCCAATGGGATCAAGCGCGAGCAGCTCACTTTTTCAGAGCTGCCCCTCCGTCAGCGTGTCCAGCTGGAACTGGCCGCTCTTGTCCCACAGCCAAGTGTCGGTGTACGTCACCTTGCCCAGGCGGGCGGGCACGGGGAAGGGCGCGGCGGCGCGCACGGTGCGTTCGATCTCGGCCACCACCTCGGGTGCGTGGCGCGGGGCGCGCAGCCAGTGCAGGCGCGTGACGCGGCCGGCGCGGTCGATGTCGATGTCCAGCACGCCGATGGCGTACAGCATGGGCGGCAGCTTGCCCTTGAACACGCGCTGTGCGTTCAGCCCGTAGAGGTGGGTGGCGGCGTCCTGCCGGTAGGCGCGCGGCGTGGAGGCCCCCGACGAACGGGCCGAGCCCGCCGTGGCCGGCACGGGGCCGGTGACACCCAGGGTGCCGGGGCCGGGCAGGCGGCTGTCCTGCACGGTGGGCGGCGGCTCGGGGGCGGACTTGCACGCCGCCACCAGCGCCCCGACCGCCGCCACGAGCCCGGCGAGCAGCCAGTGGCTGCGGGAGCTGGAGGTGCGTTCGGGTTCGGAGGACGGCATGATGGGACTGCTGCGGCTGGAACGGGGAAGGAACTGGATTGACGACCGATGTGCGCTTACTGCTGGACGGCCTTGCGGCAGCCCCCGCCTTTCTGGTAAGGGTGGAGTCTACCCAAGGCTCGGCGCCGCGTGAAGCCGGGGCCTGGATGGCCGTGTTCGCCGGCCGCCTCGTGGGCACCATCGGCGGCGGGCACCTGGAGCACCAGGCCATCGCCGAAGCGCGCCGCCGCCTGGCCGGCGTGCCCGGCCCGGAGCAGGTGCGCTACGCGCTGGGCCCGGCGCTGGGGCAGTGCTGCGGCGGCGTGGTGCACCTGGGCTTCGAGCACCTGCCGCAGGCCCCGGACGCCGCCGCCTCCACCCGCCTGCGCGCCCGCCTGGCGCCGCCCGGCCACCCCGTGGCGCTGTTCGGCGGCGGCCACGTGGGCCATGCGCTGGCGCGCGTGCTGGCGCCGCTGCCGTTCGCGCTGACCTGGATCGATAGCCGCGACGGCATCTTCCCGGACGTGCCGCCCGAAGGCGCGGTCTGCGAACACTCCGACCCCGTCCAACAGGCCGTGCCGGGCCTGGCCGCGGGCACGCGGGTGCTGATCATGAGCTTCAGCCACGCCGAAGACCTGGACGTGGTGGCCGCCTGCCTGCGCCGCCAGCGCGAGCGGGCCGACCTGCCCTTCATCGGCCTCATCGGCAGCAAGACCAAATGGGCCACGTTCAGCAACCGCCTGCGCGGGCGCGGCTTCACGCAGGACGAGCTGGCGCACGTCACCTGCCCCATCGGCATCCCGGGCATTGAGGGCAAGGAGCCCGAGGTGATCGCCGTGGCGGTGGCGGCGCAGTTATTGCTAAGCCTGCGGGTAACTCCCACCCCCGAATCCCGGTGAGCGGGCTGGAGTTGGGAACCGTTTTTGTATACACTTTTCCGATCAACAGGTCGCAGCGGTGCCCCGGCGGAACCCCGCCAAGGTGCGCGACCCTTTTGACTGCTCAGAGCGCCCGCAGTGGTGAGCAGGTTTGCTACACATGCGGCGCCCCCACGCGCCGCCGAGGTCGATAACTATGGAAAGCTATCTTCTCGACTGGGCCAACCTGCTGCTGCGCTGGGTCCACGTCATCACCGCCATCGCCTGGATAGGCTCCTCGTTCTACTTCGTGTTCCTGGACAGCAGCCTCACGCCGCCCGAGGACGCGGACCTGAAGAAGCAGGGCGTCTCCGGCGAACTCTGGGCCGTGCACGGCGGCGGGTTCTACCACCCGGTCAAGTTCAACGTCTCTCCCCCGAAGCTGCCCGGCCACCTGCACTGGTTCTTCTGGGAGAGCTACAGCACCTGGATCAGCGGCTTCGCGCTGTTCACGGTGTCGTACCTCTACAGCGCCAGCACCTACCTCATCGACAAGTCGCGCATGGACTGGGCGCCGTCCACGGCCATCGTGGTGGCGCTGGCGTTCTTCGTGGTGTTCTGGCTGCTGTACGACGGCATCTGCCGCCTCTTCGGCCAGAAGAAGAACGGCGACGCCATCGTGGGCGCTCTGGTGCTGGTGCTGGTGTGCATCGCCTCGTGGCTGGCCTGCCACTGGTTCGCGGGGCGCGCGGCCTTCCTGCT
>Ga0206116_1001552_pt1 | contig 11901 bp, 13 predicted proteins | sample 3A1Ametagenome_FD_178000 | JGI IMG/M metagenome (GOLD analysis project Ga0206116, IMG submission 178000) | Enriched microbial communities from leaf-cutter ant dump, University of Wisconsin, Madison, United States - 3A1A | ecosystem: Environmental > Terrestrial > Nest > Insects nest > Nest dump...
CACCGAAGACGCCTGGTACCTGGAAGCCGGCTGGACCTTCGCCGACACCTCCTGGCGCCCCAACCTGAGCTATCGCTACAGCCGCTTCTCGGAGCGTTTCGACCCGTTGTTCTTCGGCCTGAGCCGCGGGCTCGGCACCTGGTTCCAGGGTGAAGTGGCGGCCAACTATGCCGGACCGTTCAACAGCAACACCCGGGTGCACAAGGTCGGCCTGGTGGTCAGCCCGCTGCCGACCCTCAACCTGGGCGCCCAGTGGTTCGCCTTCGACACCCTCGACCGCCGCCTGGGCAACACCGACGCCCGCGAGCTGGACCTGTACGCCGAATGGACGGTGAGCGAGCACCTCACCGTGGTACCGCTGGTGGGCCTGTACCAACCCGAGCGCAGCGCGCTGGACGGTGGCACCCAGTTGGGCAGCGACCGCACCAACCTGTACAGCCAGGTCGTGTTCGTCAGTACCTTCTGAAACGGCAGGGCTGCAGCGGTCACTGCAGGCCCTGCGGTGGCGGACATCGCGTCAAGGCTGCCAGGTGCCAGCCTCGATGCGATCACGAGCATGCCCTGCCACTCACTCCGGCACCGGCAACAGCGCCTCGCTGTTCCACCCCGTCACCGGCCGGCTGAACAGGTTTTCGGTCTGGAAATGCGCCATGCGCCACTGCCCCTCCTCCACGGCAAAGCGCACCGTCAGCCGCGCCGCATTGAGGTGCGAGGCGCCATCGGCGAAGGTGCTGGTCTGCAGCATGACCCAACGCCCTTCACCGCCCTCGCCGTCCGCACTGATCACCTCGCTGGTGAGGAAGTGCACATTGAGGGCGAAGTGCGCCGGGGTCTTCATGTAGGTGGCGAACATGGCGCGGATCGCCTCGCGTCCGCGGTAACCGCCGAAGCTCGCCGCGTAGCGGGCGCCCTTGCCCTCCCACAGCGCCTCGCGGGTGAACAGCCCGGCCAGTTCGTCGAGCGGCGTCGAGGCATCCAGGGCGTCGCACAGTTCCATGTAGCGATTGATGCAGACGCGGATCGCCTGCTGGCTTTCGAAGGCCTGCAGCCGCGCCTGCAGGGTCGCGATATCGGTCATCGGTGAAACTCCTCTGGCATTACGGGTACTGGCCGGACGTGGCATTGAGCAGCAGGCGTTCGGCCACGGCCAGCAGCTTCTCGTCGGCGCCCTTGGCCGCCACCAGTTGCAGCCCCACCGGCAGCCCGCACTCGCTGCCCAGCGGAATGCTCAGCGCCGGATGTCCCGACAGGTTGAACGGCCGCACCAGCGAGGTCATGCCCAGCACCGCGCGGGTGTCGCCGGCCTCTTCGAGGCGCAGCGGAAAATCGGGCATGGTCGGCAGGGCGAGCACGTCGAAGATCTGCAGCGCCTCGTCGACTTCCGCGGTGAAGCGCTGGCGGACCTCCTCGGCCTCGGCCAGGGCCGTGTCGCTGGTCTGCCCCGCGGCCTCCAGGCGCCCGGCGATGTCCGCGCCGAGCTTGCCGCTGGCCAGCAGCGGCGCACAGGCGTCGTGGGTTTCCCGGTTGATCACCACCATGCCGGCATCGTAGGCGGCGCGGAAATGCTGCAGGTCGACATTGCCCAGCGGCAGCCCGCTGGCGGCCAGGGTGCCATGCACCACCTTCTGGATCGCCGCCTCGGCGGTCACCCGCAGCACGCCGATGCGCGCCTTGGCCGGGACCTGGGCCGGGACGAAGCCGGGGTCGATCATGCCCATGGCCCGCACCAGCATCGGCAGGGTCGCGGCGAACGGACCGACGCAGTCCAGGCTGGTGCGCTCGGGCATCACGCCCTGGCGGCTGACGCGGCCGAAGGTCGGCTTCAGGCCGAACACCCCGCAGCAGCAGGCGGGAATCCGCACCGAGCCACCGGTGTCGGTGCCCAGGCTGAAGTCCGCCAGGCCTGCCGCCACCGCCGCCGCCGAACCGCTGGACGAGCCACCGGGAATGCGCCCCGGGTAGCGCGGGTTCATCGCCGTGCCGGTGTAGTGGTTGATCCCGGTGGTACCGAAGGCCAGCTCATGCAGGCTGACCTTGCCGGTGAGGCGGGCGCCGGCGGCCAGCAGGTGGCTGACCACCTCGGCGTGACGTCCGGCCAGGGGCGCGTGCTCCAGTGCCCGGCTCGAGGCACGGGTCGCGGTGCCGGCGACGTCGATGGTGTCCTTGACCACGACCCGCGGGCCGCTGCCGCCAAGGTCGAGGCTTTCGATGATGATTGTCATTGTTTGTCACCCTGTAGGAATCGGTGCCGGACTCGGGTCCGGCCAGTAACATGCGCAATAATTACTTGAAGTGTCAACTGAACTTTCCAGTAAAAAACACTGCTTCGAAATGCCGCTCGCCCTGCACTGCCGGTAGCCAAATTCGGTGAACCGTCTATGATGGCGCGACTTTCTCCGCACAAGTAAGTGAATCGATGAACGACTCGAAGCAGAAGGGCCATAGCCATCACGACCCGGCCAGCGATGAATTTCGCAAAGAGGATTTTCCTTTTTACTGGCTGGCCCGCGTCCATGGCCGCTACACCCAGAACATGGAACGGTTGCTCAAGAAGGTCGACCTCGACGTGCCGCGCTGGCGCGTGCTGTGGATCCTCAACGAGAACGGCGAATCGAGCATTTCGGAAATCTCCACCCATGCCATCGGCAAGCTGTCGACCATCACCAAGATCGTCTACCGCATGAAGGACGACGGCCTGGTGGACACCGCGCCGAGCCCCGAGGACGGCCGGGTCACCCAGGTGCGCATCACGCCCCAGGGCCTGAACGCCATCGAGCGCATGCAGGACGTCACCCGCGACCTGTTCAAGCGCAGCTTCAAGGGCCTCACCGAAGCCCAGGTGCAGCGCCTGAACCGCATGCTCGAAGTGGTGTTCCACAACCTCGACGACTTCTGAGCCTGAACAGAAGCCCGGCGCAACGACCGGGCCAGGCAAGCGCTCGTCAGCAGGCCTTGGAGGCGTCGCAGACGCGGTGATAGGCCCGGTTGAAATACACCAGCCCGTCATCGCCGTCGCCGTGGCGGATGTCCTGGATCTCGCAGTAGAAGATGCTGTGGGAGCCGACCTCATGGACCTGGGCGATGCGGCAGTCGAAGTTGACCAGTGCATCGAGCATCACCGGCGCCCCGCTTTCCAGCACCTGCCAGCGGGCGCTGGCGAAGCGCTCCGCCATGCTCAGGGCCTTGTTGGCGAAGGCCCCGGACAGCTCGCGGTGGGTACCGGCGAGGACGTTCACGCACAGGGCGCCATTGGCCTTGAACTGGGCGTTGGAGTTGGACGAGCGGTTCATGCACACCAGCAGGGTGGGCGGTGAATCGGTCACGCTGCACACCGCCGAGGCGGTGAAGCCGAAGCGACCGGCAGGGCCATCGGTGGTAATGACCGAAACGGCACCACCGAGCATCGCCATCGCATTGCGAAAACGGTTTATGTCTACCATGGTCATTCTCCTCAGATGTCCAGCACGAGTTTCTTGGAGCGGGCCCGCGAGCAGCACACCAGGATCTGGTCGTTCGCGGCTTTTTCTTCATCGGTCAGGTACACGTCGCGGTGGTCCGGCTCGCCTTCCAGCACGTCGCACAGGCAGGTGCCGCAGACCCCCTGCTCGCAGGAAATCTCGATCTTGATGCCGACCCCGGCCAGCGCATCGAGGATGCTCTGGCCCTCCGCCACCTGCACCGTCTTGTTGCTGCGCGCGGCGACCACTTCGAAGGCGGCGCCGCTGGCGTCCACCTCGACCTGGAAGTATTCCTTGTGGATATGGTCCTCGGCGTAGCCCTGCTGGCGTGCGCCGGCGATGACCCAGTCCATGAAGCCGGACGGGCCGCAGGTGTACATATGGGTGCCAGGCGTGCCGCTGCCGAGCACGGCGGCCAGGTCCAGGCGCTGGTCGTCACCCTCGTCGTCGAAGTGGGTGAACACTTCTGCGGCGAACGGCGCCCTGGCCAGTTCGTCGAGGAAGGCGCTGCGGCTGCGCGAGCGACCGCAGTAGTGCAGTTCGAACGCAGCGCCCTGGCGGTGAAGGGCGTGTGCCATGGCGATCATCGGGGTGATGCCGATACCACCGCCGAGCAGCACCGAACGGCGCGCGTCGGCCTGCAGCGGGAACAGGTTGCGCGGCACGCTGATCTGCACCTCGCGGCCTTCGTGCAGGCTGTCGTGCACCCCCACCGAACCGCCGCGGGAAGCCGGGTCCTTGAGCACGCCGAGGCGGTACTGCGAGACATCCGCCGGATCGCTGCACAGCGAATACTGGCGCACCAGCCCGGGGGCGATGTGGATATCCACGTGGGCCCCGGCCTCGAACGCCGGCAGGGCCGCGCCGTCTGCCGCGCCCAGGTCGAGGACGACGACATCGGCGCCCTGCATCTCGCGCTTGCGCACGACTACATTCAACAATTCTTCATTCATGGTTGTGTCTCGTATCGCAGTGGGGCGCATGCGCCCCGAAAATTTCAACGCATGAACAGGCCGCCGTTCACGTCCCAGGTCGCCCCGGTGGTGAAGTAGGCGTCGGGCCGGGCCAACTGGGCGATGAGGTCGCCGAGGAAGTCAGCATCGCCCAGGCGCTGCACCGGGATGTTGGCCAGCAGGCCGGGCAGGCGTTCGGCCGGCACGGCCGCGCGCACCGCCGGGGAGTCGATCGGCCCCGGGGCGATGGCGTTGACCGTGACGCCGCGGCTGGCGAACTCCTTGGCGAAGATCTTGGTCAGGGTCACGATCGCGCCCTTGCTCGCCGCGTAGTGCGCACCGGTGGCAGTGCCGCCGTTCTGTCCGGCCAGCGAGGCCATGTTGACGATGCGCCCGTAGCCGGCCTCGGCCATGTGCGCGCCGAACACCTGGCAGCCGAGGAAGATGCTGCGCAGGTTGAGGCCGACCACGGCGTCGAACTCCTCCGGACTGATCTCCATCAGCGGCGTGGTCTTGGTGATGGCGGCGTTGTTGACCACCACGTGCAGCGCACCGAAGTGCTCCAGCACCTGGGCCAGGGCCTGCTGGAAGTCGGCCTTGCGGCCGACGTCCAGCTGCACCGCGAGCACCCGGCCGCCCTGCCCTTCGAGCCCGGCCGCCGCCGTGCGGGCCAGTTCGAGGTCGCGGTCGGAGACCACCACGTCGAAACCGGCCGCCAGCAGCCGCGAGCAGAAGCGCAAGCCAAGTCCCTGGCCGGCGCCGGTTACCAATGCAACCTGGTTCATGACCGACTCCTCAGAGGATGTAGCCGATACCGGCAAGGGTATCGTCACTGTTGATCAGGCTGATCACCTTGCGGTGGATCTGGAAGCCGCCCCCGGCCCGCACCAGGGTGTAGGTCAGGTCGGCGCTGTAGTGCTTGAGGCTTTCCTTGCGGAACTCGCGGAGGTTCTGCGCGCAGCGCACGGTGACGTTGACCCCGTCGTCGCCCAGCACCCGGAAGCGCGAGAGCGTGCGCACGGTGCGCGGCTGCGGGCTGGTGGAGATCGACTCGCCGCCGATCAGCCGTTGCACCCGCAACTGCCGCATGTGGTGGTCGTCGTAGGCGTAGTTCAGGGTGTTCTCGTGGTCGGTCTGCTTCGGGTCGATGGGAATGATGTAGGTCCCTTTCGCCGTCCACTGGGCCAGCCAGGCGTCGTATTCGCCGTGGTCGAGCATGTCGCCTTCCTGCCAGATGAAGGCGGTGACTTCGTTGAGCAGATTCAAGTTCATCACTGGGCCTCCGCCATCATCTTCTTCCACTGCTGGTACGCCGCGCGCATGCCGGTCTCGGCACTGACGTCGGAGATCAGGCCGTCTGCGCTGGGCTTCTCGCCGGGCAGGCCGCGGTTGAGCATGATCCACAGGTCCTCGCCGGCATTGGCGCCTTTCTGCACCCGTTCCCAGGCCTCGGAATCGTCCGGGGTACCGAAGCCCATCGGGCCCTGGAAGTGCTCGTGCAGACGCAGGCGGTAGCGGTTGGCCGCGGCCGGGCCGCCGTCCATGGTGATCACCGCGTGATGGATCTCGGTCTCGGTCACCGAGATCGGCTGCAGCACGCGGAAGAAGGCCATGGAGCAGGCGACGTTGGGGAACAGGTTGAGGTTGAAGCCGGTACCGCCGACGGCGCGGACGATGCGGCGCACCTGCTGTTCCTCGATGCCTTCGTCACGCAGTTCGGCGGCCAGGGCCTCGAAGCGCTCGGGGATCGGCTTGTCGAGGTCGGCCTCGAGGTCGATCAACTCGGGGATCATCACCATCACGCTGTGGCCGTTGCCCAGGTCCTCGACGTAGCCGGGGCCCTTGACGAAGTCGAACAGCTCCAGGGTCTGTTCGTCGACCGAGGACAGGAAGCTCTTGTGCACCAGCGGGAAGTGGTAGGCGTCGGTGGTGTTTTCCAGCTGGATCTTCCAGTTGCCGGGGAAGCGGAAGCGGTGCTCGCCGGGGACCTTGATGCCGTAGCCGGCGCCCTGCTTCATGAACAGGTCCATCCACTTCTTCGCAGCGCCGAGGAAGTCCTCCAGCGGCTCGATGTCGTCCTTGAAGGTGGCGAAGATCATCCCGGCGTAGCGCTCGGTGCGCAGGCTGACCAGCGGCAGCTCGGCCTTGTCGATGCAGTCGCCGTAGCTTTCCGGGTGCGGAATGCCGCGCAGCGAGCCGTCGAGGGCGTAGCCCCAGCCGTGGTAGGGGCAGACGAAGCTGTTGGTCTTGCCCTTCTTGTGTTCGCAGACGGTGGCGCCACGGTGGCGGCAGCGGTTGAGCAGGACGTGGATGTCCTTCTTGCGGTCGCGCACCACGATCACCGGCTGCTTGCCGATGTAGGTGGTCTTGTAGCTGCCGGCGTCGGGGATCTCGCTTTCATGGGCGACCCAGATCCAGGTGCTGTGGAAGATCTTTTCCAGCTCGGCGTCGAACAGCGCCGGGTCGGTGTACATCGAGGTGTGCACGCGGTCGGCCTGCACCAGGTCGGCAGGGTCGACCGCCAGGTTGACGGCGGGTATCAGGTTGCTCACGGAATTCTCCTTGCCGGCGACTGTGGCCGGCTTTCTCCAGGCTCGGGGCGGGCGGGCTCAGGCACGCTGGATGATCAGTTCACGGCCGACACGGGCCTCGATCTTGACGTAGCGCCACAGCTTGTACGGGCTGTCGCCGACGACCGTGGTGCGCAGCAGGTTGCAGGCGGCGTGCACGGTCTCGATGTCCGGCACGTCGGCCAGCAGGTAGGTGGTCCAGGGGAAACCGTCGGACGGGCCGACCATGCTCTGGTCGTCGTCCATGTTGCCCAGCACGTTCACCCCGGCCAGGTCATGCAGGCCGTTCCACATCTCGCTGAACGCGGCCCAGACCTGCAGCTGCTCGTCCCGCGGGGCGTCGAAGAAGTTCTGGTTGATGCCCATGCAGAACAGCACGCGCAAGGTTTTTTTCTGAGTCATGAGAGCTTTCCCGAAGGTTTACAGGTAGCCCGGAAGGGGCTGTTTGCCGAAGAACATCGCGCCGGCGTTCTGGTAGGTGGCATCACCCATGAAGGCGTGCTGGGTGACCACCTGCGCGTCGTTGACGCAACGCGCCAGCGGGCTGTCGTTGTAGATCCCGGTCATGCCCGAGAGCATCTGCGCGCTGCGCGCGACATCGGCGGCGACGCGGGTGGCGTGGGTCGAGGACAGGCGCAGCAGGTTGGTGACCTGCTCCGGCACCGGGTCGCCCGCCAGCACGTGCTCCCAGGCACGCTCGATGGATTCGTAGAAGAACGCCCGGGCCGCGCGCAGCGAGGCTTCCGCCTTGGCCACGTCGACCTGGGCCAGCGGCCGGTCGGCCAGGGCCGGGGCGCCGGTCACCGAGATGCGCCCGCTGGCCATGCCGGACAGTTCGTCGAGGGCGGCACGGGCCACGCCCAGGCCGACCACCGACAGCACCTGGGTGGCGAAGGACAGCGACGGATAGCGGAAGAAGGCTTCGTCCAGGTTCGGCTTGCCGCCGCGGACGAAGGTCCACTCCTCGCCCACCACCACGTCCTCGACCACCAGGTCGTGGCTGCCGGTGCCCAGCAGGCCGACGGTGTCCCAGGTTTCCTCGATGCGCACCTGGCTGCGCGGTATCACCGCCAGGCGCGGCAGGTCGAGCTTGTCGCCGTTGCGCGGGGCGATGCCGACGCCGACGATGTCCGCGCCCATGGAGCCGCTGGAATACTTCCAGCGGCCGTTGACCTTGAAGCCGCCGGCGACGATCTCGGCCGGCTGCGGCGGGAAGATGCCGCCGGCGAACACCGTGTCGGGGCTGGCGCCGTAGATGCGCTCGATGGTCTCCAGCGGCAGTGCCGCCAGGTACACCGGGCTCATGCCGAAGCTGGCGACCCAGCCCGCCGAGCCATCGGCATGGGCGATGCGTTCGACCATCTGGCAGAACTCGCCGGGCGAGCACTCCAGCCCGCCGAAGCGGCGCGGCACCAGGGCGCGGTAGACGCCGTGGGCCTTGAAGGCATCGATCACATCGCGGGAGATGTGCCGCTGGCGATCGAACTCGCCGAGTCGGGCACGATCACGAACGCCATCGAGCAGGGCTTCGAAGGCAGGGCCAGAAGCCAGCGCGGACGCTGCACGCAGGCAAAGCGAATCCATAGACTTTTCTCCGTCTCAGACACACGGTGTGGAATTAGTGGGCAGTGGCGAAAGCGTCGTTTTCCAGGAGGCGAGCGACGCGGCCGGAGGGCGGCGGGGAGTACGCCGGCAGGGCCTTGGCCATGCACGGACGCAGGGGGAACGCAAAGAGGTCAGGCGGCATGATTGTGTCTCTCTTGTTTTGGTGCCGATGGACAAAATTTGCGATTGATTACGTGAATTGTCAATTGAATTTTCAATCTTGAAAGCGATAAAAATCCACTACCTAAAGATGAGAAGTATTCTCGAAATAGGCGTATTTCGTTGATTTAGATCAAATAAACGGGGGAAAACAGGGGAGAAAAGCAGGAAATCGATAAAACCAAATACGCTGAAGAACAGCGATTTAAGGAGGAAATATTTTTAGATTTTCAGGGTGTTTCAAGCCAGCCCTCATAGAACAACACAGGGCTCATTGATTCAGCGGGGACTTGTGGGAGCGGGTTTACCCGCTCCCACAGGGGGCGTATCGCTCCTTTGACCTGTTCTCGGCGCGACAGCGCAGCCTGGAAGGCTGGGCCATCAGAAACAAATTCACTTTTCACGTGATTGTGGCTAACAAAACGGCAGGTGTAGGATGGCCCCACCGTGCTTACCCGAGGTCCAGGCCATGCCGACAAGAGCCGCCCACCCCATCGAACTGCAGGACCACCGCCTGCGCTACCTGTACCTGAGCCACGACAAGGGCTCGATGCGTGCCGCCGCCGACGCCCTGGGCATCGCCACGTCGTCGGTCAGCCGGCAGATCGCCCGCCTGGAAGAAGAACTGGATATCGAACTGGTGCGCCAGGGCACCCACCGGGTCAGCCTCAGCGCCGCCGGCGAGCTGCTGGTGCGCTACTACGTCGAACGGGCTGGCCAGCAGGCCGAGCTGATCGCCCGCCTGGACGAGCTGCGCTCACGCCAGCAGGCCTCGACGGTGATCGCCATCGGCGAAGGCCTGCTCGGCGCCCGGGCGATCAACTCGCTGCAGGGTTTCCTGCGCGGCCACGGCCAGCACCAGACCGAGATCACCAGTGCGCCGTCGTTCGAAGTGCAGCGCATGGTCATGGCCGACGAGGCCCGCCTCGGCGTGGTCTTTTCGCCCAGCACCAGCGCCCGCCTCACCCGCCTGTTCAGCCTGCCCCAGCCGCTGCGCCTGATCGTGCACCGCGACAGCCGGCTGGCCGGGCGCAGCCAGGTGAACCTCGCCGAGCTGGCGCGGGAGCCGCTGGTCCTGCCGGGGGCGCGCTTTCGCGTGCGCGAGCTGGTGGACGCGGCCTGCAAGGACCAGGCGTTCCAGATCACCCCGGCGCTGACCTCCAACTCCCTGAGCGTGATCCTCGACTTCGTCCGCTCGGGACTGGGCGCCACCCTGCTGGCCGAACTGCCGATCAGCGAGGAACTGAAGAGCGGCACCTTCAAGGCGATCGCCATCGACTGCGCGGCGATGAACGCCACCGACATCCAGATCGTCAGCCGTCGCGGGCGCGCCCTCGATGCCCTGGGCCGGGAGCTGGCCACCGAGATGGCCAAGGCCATGCGCCAGGCGATCTGAGCCTCAGCGCGGGCGCCGCAGCAGCACCAGGCCGTAGCACAGCGCACTGCCGACACCCGCCGCCAGCATCACCAGGCACAGCATGGCCGGGTCGCTGCCCACCAGCTTGGCGGTGATGCCGCTGCACAGCGCGGCCAGGCCGAACTGCACGGAAATCGCCAGGCCCGCGGTCGCCCCCGAGCGATCGGGGAACAGCGCCATCAGGCAGGCGATGCTGTTGGCACCGAACAGGCCGGTGGCACCGATGTAGAGCATCACGAAGAAGACCATCTCCCCCAGCCCCGGGTCCGTCGTCAGGGCCACGTGCAGCAGCCCCGCGCAGGCCACCAGGGTCAGCGCCACGCCGACGCCGATCATCGCCTGCGGCCCGCGACGCCGCACCAGGCGGGCATTGGCCAGGGTGGCCAGGATGATCGAGACGATGTTCACCGCCATCAGCAGCGAGTAGTGGGTGGGCGAGAGACCGAAGTGCAGCGAGTAGACGAACGGCGAGCCGGTGATGAAGGCGAACATGCCGCCCAGCGCCAGGCCCATGCAGCCCATGTAGGCCAGCGCCAGCGGCTCGCGCAGCACCGAGCGGTAGGCCAGGATGGCGCTCCCCAGCGAGCGGCTGCGGCGTTCCGGCGGATGGCTTTCACCCAGCCGGGTGGCACTGGCCAGCAGCACCAGGGCGGCGAACAGCAGCAGCGTGACGAAGATCGCCCGCCAGCCGGCCAGTTGCAGCACGGCGCTGCCGACGATGGGCGCGACCAGCGTCGCCAGCATGGTCACCAGGTGCATGAGGGTGAGGATCCGCGCCGCCTCCTTGAGCGGGAACAGGTCGCTCACCGCCGCCCGCGCCAGCACCGCCGCAGCCGAGCCGCCCAGGGCCTGGAAGAAACGCCCGACGATCAGTTGCTGGACGTCGGCCACCAGGATGCAGAACAGCGTCGAGACCAGGTACAGCAACACCCCGCCCAGCAACAGGCGACGCCGGCCGAAGCGATCGGACAACGGCCCGTGGCAGAGCATGCCCAGGCACAGGCCGAGGAGGAAGGTGCCCACCGTGGACTGCACGGCGGCACTGCTGGCCCCCAGGCCCTCGGCGATGGCCGGCAGCGCGGGGAGGTAGATGTCGATGGACAAGGGCACCAGCGAGGTCAGTGATGCGAGGAGAAAAACAAGGCCTGTCGAGTGTCGTGACATGTCTTCACTGCGAGCGATGAGGCTTGCCGCACGCAGGCGGCAGCGCGGATGGGAAGGGGCGATGCATGAGCTCGCAGGGTCCAAAATATAACGTGAAATGTCAATTGAATATTCAATCTAAAACCCACCCTCTTGCCAGCACCTGGATCGTTGCGCAGAACGCAACGACATTGATCGGCACGGTCATTGAGCGCATGGCGGCGGCCCCTTAGCGTGTATCACACAAGGCTTCCCGGCAGACGGAAGCCCATGACAACAAGAGGCCCGTGCCATGACCGTGCAGATCGACTCCTTCGCATTCCCCCCTGTCGCGCCGCGTCCGGCCCGGGCCTCGTCGAGCGCCCTGGTTTGCCGGCACCCACCTCTCGCCCGCTGAGCGAGCCGCAACCCACAAGAAACGTCGGACAGGCCGCGCCGTGCCCCGGCATCGCCCATGCCTGCCCACAACCTGCATGAACCTGAATAGGTGACCCCGTGAGCAACCTGATACCCGCCATCAACCTGGCGGTCGACCCTGCCGACCTGGTGCAGGCCGACCGCGTGCACACCTCGATGTACACCGACCCGGCGCTGTT
>Ga0206116_1001553_pt1 | contig 11900 bp, 8 predicted proteins | sample 3A1Ametagenome_FD_178000 | JGI IMG/M metagenome (GOLD analysis project Ga0206116, IMG submission 178000) | Enriched microbial communities from leaf-cutter ant dump, University of Wisconsin, Madison, United States - 3A1A | ecosystem: Environmental > Terrestrial > Nest > Insects nest > Nest dump...
CAGCCGGTTGCAGGCGCCGCGCTCCTTGAACGAGGCGGTGAACTGCAGGTTCTCGAACTTGAGGAACACCTGCGCGCCGACGATCTGCGAGAGCGTCTTGGATTCGACGCAGGGTGTTTCGAGCACCTGCCCGCGCAGGCGGGCGGCGGCGTCCTGGATGGTCTGGAGCGTGAGCATGCGGCATTGTGGCGCATGGGCTACCACGCCCGCAGCCTCGCCAGACGTCAATCGAACTTGTAGTGGAGCGTCACGCGGAAGCTGCGCGGCGCGCCGTAGATGTTGTAGTAGCCGCCGTCGTACAGCTCGGTCAGGTAGGTGCGGTCGAACAGGTTGTCGATGTCGAAGCTGACGCTGGCGTTGCGGTTGATGCGGTAGCCCAGCCTGGCGGATACGACGGCATGGCTGCCTTGCTGCACGCGTTCGGAGTCGTACAGTCCGCTCTGCGCGATCACGCCGCCGCCCACCGTCCACCCGGAGAGCGCGCTGGCGTCCGCCGCGTCGGCAAACCGGTACTGCGCCCACAGCTTGAGCAGGTGCCGGGGGTTGCGGTAGGCATCGACTCGCTGGCCTACCCTGGCCGGATCGGCGTCAGTCAGGTAGATGCTGCGGTTGTTCGTGTAGCTCGCCGACAGGTTCAGACCGGGCATCGGTGTGCCCGAGACCTCGGCCTCGAAGCCGCGGCTCTGGATCTTGCCGGCGGCGGTGGAGCAGCGACCCGACCAACTGTCGGAGCAGACGTGCGCCGGGTCCATGTCGTCCATGGCGCGGTTCTCGTCACGCAGCTGGAAGACGGCCAGCGATGCGTTCAGCCGTTCGTTCAGGAAGGAGCCCTTGACGCCCAGCTCCACCTGTCCGCCGACGCGCGGCTTGAGCATCGTGCCCGTGTGGTCGCGCGCGCTTTGCGGCACGAAGATTTCCGCATAGCTGCCGTAGAGCGACAGCTGTGGGCTCACGTCCCATACCACGCCCGCGTAGGGCGTGAACTCGCCGCTGGCCTTCTGGCCGTCCACCCACGGCGTGGTGTAGCGGCTGCGCGAGCGGTAGTCGTAGCGCGAATACCGGCCGCCCAGAATCACGGCCAGCGGCTCCTGCACGCGCAGCCGCACGTTGCCGTAGAAGCCGGACTGCCGCGTGTCGGTGGCGTAGCCATAGGAGTTCCATTCGGCCCGCGATCCGCCCCAGTCGTGCTGGCGCAGGATGTCGCCGCCGGTGAAGACCGCCGAATAGCGCCGGTCGTTGTTCGACTGGCCGACGCTGTGGTTGTAGCCCAGGCTGGCCTCATGCCGCCGCCCCAGCCACTGGAAGGGGCCGGACACGCTGAAATCCATGTAGCGGTAGTCCTGCGTGGGCGCCGAATGCGACGCCTCGCCGTCGGCCAGACCCGTCGCCGGGTCGGCGAAGCCATAGCCGTACACGCCCGCCCAGGTCATCTTCTCCTTGCGCTGGCCCAGCGCGGCCTTGGCGCGCCAGCCGTTGCCAAAGCGGTGCTCGTAGTCCAGCAGAACCTCGGTGATGTTCTGCACGGAATCCACATCGGTCACGCCGACGAAGGTTCTGCGCCCGGGCAGCGTGCCATCGCTGTAGCGCGGCAGGCCCCAGAAGGCGTTGCCCCGGTTCCGCATGTGCGTGACCGACAGCCCCGCCGTGCCATCGGGGCTGGGGTCCAGCTCCAGGATGCCGTAGAGCACCTGGCGCTTTTCATGCGCTGCCTCGTAAAACTGGTCCTTGTCCTGCAGCACCGCCACGGCGCGGCCGCGCAGCGTGCCATCGGCGTTCAGGGGGCCGCCCGCGTCCAACTCGGTGCGCGCGTTGTTCCAGGAGCCGTAGGATAGATTGCCCGAGAGGGCGAAGCGGTTTGCCGGCCGCTTGCGCACCAGGTTGATCGAGCCGCCCGGTTCGCCGCTGCCCGCGAATAGGCCCGAGGGGCCGCGCACCATCTCCACGCGGTCGTAGAGGGCCGGGTCCAGTCGGAACAGGCCCGACCCCGCGGCCGGGATGCCGTCCACCTGCGTGCTGACCTCGAAGCCGCGCGCCATGATGCGCCCCTCGTTGGCGTACCCATCCAGCCGCACGCCCGCCATCTGGGTGTAGGCCGCGTCCAGCCGCGTGATGCCCTGGTCGTCCATCTGCTCGCGCGTCAGCACCGAGACGGACTGCGGAATCTCGCGCAGCGAATGGGCGCCCTTGAAGAGCGTTGCCGCCTGCGCGGCATAGGTGCCCGTGCCCTCGCTGGTGGCCGAGCGCTCGGCCTCGGCGGTCACGCGCACCTCCGCCAGCGAAGCGGCGCCGGTGCCGGTGGACGGCCGGGCCTCGGGCACGCGCCGCAGCGCGTAGGCGCCGCCCGGGCCGGCCGTGGCCTCCAACCCCGTGCCGGCCAGCAGCGCGGCCAGCGCCTGCGCCACGCTCAGGCTGCCGCTGGCGCCGTGTGTCTGCGCGCCCGCCACGAGTTCGGGCGTGAAGGTGATGAGCGCGCCCGACTCCCGCCCCAGCCGGTTCAGCGCAGGTCCCAGCGGCCCCGGAGGAATGGCGTAGCTGCGTTGTGCGGCCGCCTCGGCGGCGGGCTGCGCGTGCGCGGCGCCGTGCAGGGTGGCTGCGGCGGCGCCCACGGCCAGGCTGGTGCACAAAAGGCGCGCGGCGAAGGAGGCGCGGCACGGGGTGAAGCGGTGTGCTGCGCAAGGATGGCGGTTCATGCGGTGTGTCCCTCGGATGGATCGTTGCGGATACGGATGTGTCTGAGGGCTTGACACGCAGGGCGGCGCGAATGGCCGTCTTTTTCAGGGTTTGAATGAAAAAGGCCGCCAGCGCCCGTCCAGCAAGCGCCAGCAGCTATCAAATCAGGAATTCAGGGTGATGCCTGCCGCTCCACCACCACCCACCAGCGCGTGCGGCTGCGTACCTGCACGGGCAGCGAGAGCGTGAGCGCGGCCAGCACGCGGTCGGTGTCGGCCAGCGGGTAGGTGCCCGACACGCGCAGCCCCGCCGCGTCGCTCGCGCAGCGCAGTACGCCGGGGCGGTGGCGGCCCAGTTCGGCGAGGAAATCGGGCAGGGGCATCCCGTCGGCCACCAGCATGCCGTCGGTCCAGGCGGCGACGCCGTCCTGCAGCGGCGCTGCCGGTCCGGCGGCGGTGGCGGTGAAGCGGCCCTGCTCGCCCACCGACAGGCGCTGCGCGGCGTGCGGCATGTGTGCGGGGGTGAGCTCCACTGCGCCTTCGAGCACGGCCACAAAGGTGTGCCCCTCCTGCTGGCGCACGGTGAAGCGCGTGCCGATGGCGCGCACCGTGCCTTCGGCAGTGCGCACACGCAGGGGGCGGCCGGCGGCGTCCGGCGCGCTGTGCACCAGCACCTCGCCCGCGCGCAGCACGATCAGGCGCTCGGCGGCGCTGTAGCGCACGTCCACGGCGCTGGCGGTGTTGAGCTGGATCCGCGTGCCGTCGGCCAGCACGGTCTCGCGCCGCTCGCCGGTGGCGGTGGAGAGATCGGCCGCCATCTGCTGCCAGGTGCTGGTCTGTCGCGCGGCCAGCAGCCCGCCCGCGCCGGCGGTGAGCAGCACGGCCAGCCGCACCGCGTGGCGGCGCGCGAGGCCGGGGGCCGCCAGCGTCTGCAGAGCGAGGGGCGTGGAGACGTTGCGCAATTGCCCGTCCACCTCGGCGATGCGCTGCCAGGCGCGCGCGTGCAGCGGGTCGGCCGCCAGCCAGGCCTGCCACTGCTGGCGGGCGCTCTCGTCGCCGCTGTCGTCCAGCGCCAGCAGCCAGTGCACGGCGGCGCGGGCGACGTCGGGCGGGATGGCGGCGGAGTCCGCGTGCGCCCGGTCAGTCCGCATGGAAGAAATAGCAGCGCTCGGCCGCCGCCGCCAGGTGCCGGCGCACGCTGGTGCGCGAGATGCCCAACTGCGCCGCGATCTGCTCCTGCGTCAGCTCCTCCAGCCGCCACAGCAGGAAGGCCTTGCGCGCCACGACGGGCAGGCCGTCCAGCAGGCGGTCGATGGCGCACAGCGTCTCCAGCACCATCAGGCGCGCGTCGGGCGGGGGCGCCACGGGCTCGGGCAGGGCGGCCAGGGCGTCGAGGTAGGCGCGTTCGATCTGCCGGCGCCGCAGGTGGTTGGACAGCAGGCGCTGCGCGATGGTGGTGAGGTAGGCGCGCGGCTCGGCCAGCGCATGGGGCGGCTGGCCGTGCGCCGTGAGCACGCGCACGAAGGTGCTCTGCGCGAGGTCCGCCGCGTCCCACGCGCAGCCCAGCTTGCGCCGCAGCCGCGCCACGAGCCAGCCGTGGTGCTGCAGGTACAGGGCCTGGGTGGCCTCGGCGTGGACGGGGGAGGGCGCGGGCATGGTGGCGTTTCAGATGAGAATCAATCTCATTCTAAAGCGTGGCTGCAGCCGCTGCCCCGCCGCGCGGTCAGAACTTGTACTTCATCGTCAACATGACATTGCGCGGCTCGCCCCAGGTGTAGGTGCTGTACCAGCTGAAGATGGTGTAGTACTTCTTGTCGAGCAGGTTGTTGACGGTCAGCGCGGCGGAGAGGTGCTTGTTGAACTCGTAGCGGGCCGACACGTCGAGCAGCCAGTAGGCCTTGCTGGTGGCCTGGACGCTTGGGCCGCCGGGGTTGGACAGGTTGGTGACCTCGCCCCAGGTCTTGTCCTGCCAGCGCGCGCCGCCGCCCAGCGTCAGGCCGGGCGCGAAGGCGGGCTTGTAGCTGGCGTAGAGCGTGAAGGTGTTCTCCGGCGTCTGCGTGGCGACCTTCTTGCCCTGCTGGCGGGAGATTTTGTGGCTGAAGCCGGCGTGGACCTGCCAGCGCGGCGCCAGCTGGCCCGAGGCCTCCAGCTCGTAGCCCCGGGTCTTGACGCCCTGCACGGCGCGCGCCGCGGTGGTGCCGTTCGGCGCCCGCTCGTTGATGTATTCCGCGTAGTTGTTCTGGTCGAGCTGGAAGTACGCGGCGCTGGCGTTCAGGCGCCCGCCCAGGAAGCTGCCCTTGAGCCCGGCCTCGTAGTTGCTGCCTTCCAGCGGGTCGAGCGTCTGCCCGTCCACCGTCTGCGCGGACTGCGGCTTGTAGATGGTGGCGTAGCTGGCGTAGGCGGACAGGCTCTCGTTCAGGTCGTAGACGGCGCCCAGGTAGGGCACGGCGACGCCGGATTTCTTCAGGTCCTGCTTGCGGTAGTTGAGCACCCGGCCGCCCGCGATGACCTTCAGGTCGTCGCGCAGGTTCAGGCGGATGGCCCCGTAGAGGCCGTCCTCGCGGGTCTTCTCGGTGGAGCTGTTCGGCGCGCCCCAGGTGATCCGGGGCAGGTCGCCGTTCCAGGCGTAGTAGTTGGGGATGCCGGGGTCGTAGGTGGACGGGCGGAAATGGTTGTCCGTGTCCCAGGTGCGCCGCGACGCGCTGGCGCCGACCACCAGTTCATGCTTGCGGCCGAAAAGCGCCAGCGGGCCGCTGGCGTACACGTCCAGGGCGTTGCTGGTGGTGCGGCCGTCGTACCAGGTCGGCCCCCACAGCCGCATGCCGCTGCCGTCGGCCGGGTTGGGGTTGCCGCCGGCGGCGGCCGCCAGTTGCGCGTCGTAGCCGTTGATCTGGTGGTTCAGCTGCAGCTTGCCCACCCATTCGTTGTCGAAGAAATGCTCCAGTGTGGCGAAGGCGGTGCGGGTGTACTGCTTCCAGCGGCTCCAGTTGGCGGCGTTGTTGAACGAGCGCGGCATGGCGTTGAAGGCGCCCGTGCTGTCGTACAGGGGAATGCCGCCCCAACTGGAGCCCCGGGGGTCGTTGTCCTGGTAGTCGGCGCCCAGGGTCAGCAGGGTGTTGCGGGCCAGGTCGGCCTCCAGCGTGCCGTAGAGCACCGATGTCTTCTTCTGGTGGCGGTCCAGGTGCGAGTGCGCGTCCTGCCAGGCGGCCACGGCGCGGCCGCGCAGGCTGCCGCTGGCGTTGAGGGGGCCGCTCAGGTCGAGCTCGCTGCGGTAGTTGCGCCACGACCCGGCCCCCAGCGTCGCCTGCCCCTGGAAGGCCCGGGTCGGCTTCTTGCGGATCAGGTTGATCGCCGCGCCCGGATCGCCCGTGCCCGTCAGCAGGCCGGTTGCGCCCTTGAGCACTTCCACGCGGTCGTAGATCGCCATGTCGCTGAGCGTGTTGCCCGCGGCGTAGCCGGAGTCGTAGGGCATCGGAATGCCGTCGTAGTGGAACCTCTGGATGGCGAAGCCGCGCGCGTAGTACTCGGTGCGCTCGCTGTCGTAGCGGAAGACGCTGATGCCCGGCACGTGCGCGACGACATCGTTGATGCCCTCCAGCCCGAAGTCCTCGATCTCCTGCCGCGTGATGACGCTGACGGACTGCGGCGTCTCGCGCGGCGTCAGCACCAGCCGCGTGGCCGTGGCGATGGCGCCGGGCGTGTAGCTGCCCGTGCCCTCGGTGATCTCGCCGAGCTGGTTGGCCGTGACCGTCACCACGGGCAGCGCGTCGCCGCTCGCCGCCGCCGGCGTTGCGGCGGGCGCGCGCCGCAGCACGAAGGCCTGGCCGCCCACCTGTCCCACGGCCAGCCCCGTGCCCTGGAGCAGCTGCGCGAAGCCGTCGAGCACGCCATGCCGGCCGCGCAGTCCGGGGGTGTTCAAGCCCTCGGTCAGCGCCGGGTCGGCCGACAGCGTCACGCCCGCCTGCCCCGCGAAGCGCGAGAGCGCGGGGCTCAGGGGGCTGGGCGGGATGTCGTATTCGCGCGCGGCCGCCGCCGCTGGCGCGGGAGCGGTCTGCGCCAGGGCAGGGATGGCGGCCAGCAGGGCGAGGCTGGCGATCAGGCGGGATGGCATGGCAGGGGTGTCCTTTCGTCGAAGAAAAAGCCGCGTTGTTGCGGGTGTCCTTCGTTTGACCGTCTGCGGCGCAAAAAGGGACATGCCGTGCAGGAATACAAGGAAAATCGGCCTCCAGCGCTTGTCCAGTAAGCGCAAGCAGCTATCGAAACAGGAGTTTTTAGGCCGGCCCGATGGTGACCCACCAGCGCGTGCGCAGCGCGATGCGCACGGGCAGGGACGCGGCCAGCGCGGCCAGTGCCGCGTCGGTGTCCGCGAGCTGGAACGCGCCGCTGACCGGCAGCGCGGCCACGGCCGGGTCGCAGCGCAGCACGCCGGGGCGGTAGCGGGCCAGCTCGGCGGTGAAGGCGCCCAGGGGCATGCGCTCGGCATAGAGCACGCCCTCGGTCCAGCCGTCGGCCAGCGCATCGCGCGCGGTGACGGCGCTGACCGCCTCGGCCGCCGCCGTGGCCTGCATGCCGGCATCGATGCGCACGGGGGCGCCCCCGTGCGCAGGGCGCAGCTCCACCGCGCCTTCGGCCACGGCGATGCGGGTCGCCTCGCCATGGATGCGCACGCTGAAGCGCGTGCCCAGCGCGCGCGCCGTGCCCTGCGGCGTCTGCACGAGGAAGGGGCGGCCGGCGGCATCGGGTGCCGTCTGCACCCACAGCGCGCCGGTGTGCAGCACGATGCGGCGTACGTCGCCGGTGTAGGCCACGTCGGCGGCGCTGGCGGTGTCCAGCAGCAGGCGGCCGCCGTCGGGCAGGTCGCGCCAGCGGCGTTCGCCGGTGGCAGTGCGCTCGGCCGCCGTCCAGGCGGCCCAGGGCGCGAGCCGCCACGCGGCCCAGCCCGCCGGGCCGGCGACGATCAGCACGGCCAGCAGGCGCACGGCCGCGCGCTTGCCGGCGCCGCCGGAGGCCCGCAGCGCCTGCGCGCCCAGTGGTCCGTGGGCGTGGCCCAGGGTGCGCAGCACGGCCTCGGCGCGCTGCCACGCGGCCTCGTGGCGCGGGTCGGCGGCGCGCCAGCGGGCCAGGGAGCCGCCGTCGGCCTCGCCGGATTGCAGGCGCACGAGCCACTGCGCGGCTTCGCGGGCGATGCGGGTGTCGTTTTTCATCGCCGGGCCGCCCCAAGATGAAAAGCGGCCCCCTCGGGGGGCAGCGACCCGCGCAGCGGCGGAGCGTGGGGGCCATGGTTCATGGCGCCGCCAGCAAGATGCACTGGGCGAACGCCTCGGCCATGTAGCGCTTGACGGTGCGCTCGGACACGCCCAGCCGCGCGGCCACCTCGGCGTAGGTCAGCCCGTCGAGCTGGGCCAGCAGGAAGGCCTCGCGTGCGCGGGGCGGCAGGCCGTCCAGCATGGCGTCGATGGCGCGCAGGGCTTCGAGCACCAGCAAGTGCTCTTCGGGCGACGGCGCCAGGGGCTCGGGCAGGGCGGCCACGGCGTCCAGCCAGGCCCGCTCCAGCGCCTGCCGGCGCACGTGGTTGATGAGCAGGTTGCGCGCGATGGTGGTCAGGTAGGCGCGCGGCTCGGCCACGTCGTGCAGCGGCTGGCCGGTGGCGGTGAGCACGCGCACGAAGGTGCTCTGCGCGATGTCCGCCGCGTCCCACGCACAGCCCAGCTTGCGCCGCAGCCGCGCGAGCAGCCAGCCGTGGTGCTGCAGGTACAGGGCCTGGGTGGCCTCGGCGTGGGTGGCCGGGGAGGGGGCGGGCATGGCGGGTGGATGCAAATGCGAATTGGTCGCATTTTATGATCCGACCCGCCTTGGACGCCGGGTACTATGTTTTCAGGAGCTATCGGCGCTTGCTGGACAAGCGCTGGAGGCTTATTTGGCTTAGATCGGCAACGCCCGCGCCAGGATGGCACCCACGTCCATGCCGCGCGCGTCGATGGCGCCCACCACGCGTCCCGCGCCCGCATCGCCCAGCCGCGTGGCGATGAACGCATCGGCCACCGCCGCCGGCGCATGCTGGCGCAGCAGGCAGGCCTGGGCCACGAGCACCAGGCGCTGCACCAGCAGGCGGCCCAGGGCTTCGAGCTGATCGAGCGGGCTGGCGAACAGGGTTTGCAGATCGCGCAGCGCGGCGGCTATGCGCGGCTCGCCTTGCGCGGCGGGGGCCAGCTCGGCCAGCAGGGCCTGCACGGCCTCGGGCTCGCGGGCGAAGGCGCGCAGCACGTCCAGGCACATCACGTTGCCCGAGCCTTCCCAGATGGAGTTGACCGGGGCCTCGCGGAACAGGCGGCCCGCCACGCTGGTGTCCACGTAGCCGTTGCCGCCAAAGACTTCCATGGTCTCGCCCGTCAGCTCCACGCCGCGCTTGCAGACCCAGAACTTGGCGGCGGGGGTCATCACGCGCTTCCATGCGCGCTCTGCCGGGCTGTCGCCGTGATCCAGGTCGTGCTCGAAAGCCTGGGCCAGGCGCATGGCGAGCACGGTGGCGGCTTCGCTTTCCAGCGCCAGGTCGGCCAGCACGGCGCGCATCAGGGGCTGGTCGTGCAGGCGCTTGCCGAAGGCCTCGCGCTGGCGGGTGTAGGCGATGGCCTGCACCACTGCCTGCCGCAGGATGGCGGCGCTGCCCAGCACGCAGTTCAGGCGGGTGTAGGTCGCCATCTCGATGATGGTGGGGATGCCGCGCCCCTCCTCGCCCATGAGCAGGCCCCAGGCGTCGTGGAACTCGACCTCGCTGCTGGAGTTGCTGCGGTTGCCCACTTTCTCTTTCAGGCGCTGCACGTTGACGGCGTTCTTAGTTCCGTCCGGGCGCCAGCGGGGCACGAAGAAGCACGCGAACGGGCCGCCCTCGCCGGTGCGGGCCACCACCAGGTGCGCATCGCACATCGGCGCGGAGAAGAACCACTTGTGCCCGCGCAGCAGGTATTCGCCGCCGCGCCCTCCTGCCCCGATCGGTGTCGCCACGGTGGTGTTGGCGCGCACGTCCGATCCGCCCTGCTTTTCGGTCATGCCCATGCCGAGCCAGATGGACTTCTTCTGCGCCAGCGGCACGTCGCGCGCGTCGTACTCGCTGCTGTAGAGCTGGCCTTGCAACTGCGCCCACAGGCCGGGCTCGCGCTGCAGCACGGGGATGCTGGCCGTGGTCATGGTGGCGGGGCACAGCGTGCCCTGCTCCACCTGCCCGTGCAGGTAAAAGCCCGCCGCCCAAGCGGCCCAGCGGCCCGGGCGGGTTTCAGTGAACGGCTGGGCGATGAGGCCCTGGCCGCGATAGAGTTGCATGAGCGCGTGCCAGCTCGGGTGGAACTCCACCGCGTCGATGCGCCGCCCGCGTGCGTCGAAGCTGTGCAGGGCGGGCGTGTGGCGGTTGGCCTCCTCGGCCAGCCGCCAGGTGTCGGCGGCACCCAGGGTGCCGGCGTAGTCGGTCAGGCCAGGCAGCGCCCAATCGGCCCCGGCGCGCTGCAGGGCCTCGGCCAGGGCCGGGTCGGCGGCGAGCAGGTTCACGTCGGTCAGTTCATCGACCTGGTTGAAGATGGCGTGCGTCATGGTGTGTGTCTCCTGAATCTAGGAAAGTCTAGGAAAAATGGCCTCGCAAGGTGTTCGGATTCCCGCGCCACGCCGCCGCCCGCGCCAGCCGCGCGCGCAGGCCAGCGCCCAGGCGTTGCAGGACGCCTTTGTTCGGGTTCTGCGCGAGCGCGGCTGGGAGAAAACCACCATCCGCGAGGTGGCCGCCGTGGCCGGCGTGGGCGTGGGCACGTTCTACGAATACTTCGGCAACATGCGCGCTCTGGCCGCCGTGTGCATCCATGCGCGTGTGAAGGCGCTGGCCGAGGCGGGGTACGCCGCCATCGAAGGCGCACGCGGCCAGCCGCTGGCGCGGGTGGTGGATGCGCTGCTGGACAGCCAGGTGGACGGCACCTTGCGCGACGCGGGAGACTGGGCCGCGCTGTTTCTGGTGGAGCGGCAGGTGTCGGGCGTGCAGGCCTTCCGCAAGCACTACGAGGCGCACGTGGCGATGTGGCAGGCTGCCCTGGAAGCGGCAGCACAGCCGCCCGAAGACGCCCCCGGCGCGGCGCGCATGCTGCATGCGATGTGCTACGGCTGGGTGTCGCAGTCGCTGCTGGCGCTGGGGCCGCAGGTGGACGCGCGGGCGCTGCATGCGCAGCTCAGGCAGGCGGCGCATGCCTATGTGGGCACGCTGGAGAGAATACTCCCAAAAGAATAGCTGCCAGCGCTTGATGGATGAGCGCTAGAGGCCGATTTGGCTCATATTCTTCGGCTACCGCGTAAAGAACCGCAGCGGTGCCAGCACCAGCTCCGGGAACACCACGAGCAGCAGCAGCACCGCCGTCTGCGCCAGCAGGTAGGGCATCACGGCGCGGATCACCGGTTCCATGCGCTCCTTCGCCACGCCGCACACGACGTTGAGCACCGTGCCCACCGGCGGCGTGATGAGCCCGATGGCGTTGTTGATGATGAACAGCACGCCGAAGTACACCGGGTCGATCCCCGCCATGCGCACCACGGGCATCAGCACGGGCACCAGGATCAGGATGGTGGGCGCGAAGTCCAGCGCCGTGCCCACCACGAACACCAGCACCATGATGGCGAACATCAGCAGCATGGGGCTGCCCGCCAGCGGCTGCAGCATGTCGGCCACCACCATGGGGATGTTGGCCGCCGCGATGAGCCAGGCCGACACCTGCGCGGCGGCCACCAGGAACATCACCACCGCCGAGGTCTTGGCCGCCGCCAGCAGCAGGCCGTACAGGTGCGCCACGCGCAGCTCGCGGTACACCACGAAACCGATGAACAGCGCATAGAAGACGGCAACCACGGCCGCCTCGGTGGGTGTGAAGTAACCGGCCTTGAGCCCGCCCACGATCAGCAGCGGCAGCAGCAGCGCCCAGAAGCCCGCCACCGTGGCGGACAGGCGCTGGCCCAGGGGCATGCGCTCGCCGCGCGGCATGTTGTCGCGCCGGGCCTGGTACACCCAGGTCAGCACCAGTGCCACCGCCATCAGCAGGCCGGGCACGATGCCCGCGATGAACAGCTTGGTGATGGAGATATTGCCCACCACGCCCAGCATCACGAAGCCGATGGACGGCGGCAGCACCGGGGCGATGATGCCGCCCGAGGCGATGAGGCCCGAGGCGCGCGGGATGTCGTAGCCCGCCTTGCGCATCATGGGGATCA
>Ga0206116_1001555_pt1 | contig 11891 bp, 6 predicted proteins | sample 3A1Ametagenome_FD_178000 | JGI IMG/M metagenome (GOLD analysis project Ga0206116, IMG submission 178000) | Enriched microbial communities from leaf-cutter ant dump, University of Wisconsin, Madison, United States - 3A1A | ecosystem: Environmental > Terrestrial > Nest > Insects nest > Nest dump...
AACTCTCAGGTTCAGATCGCGGACCGAAATCCACGACTGACAGGACCGCCTGAAGCGATCTCCTGAAACGTCGATACTGTTCACAGTTTCTCTGCTCAAAAGATGCACAGACGATCCTCGATTGTGCCGATCCCCTTAAGAACCAGCACCACAAGGCCGCAACGGCTACCAACTGCCGCCGCCTGCGCATCCCTTCTCACAACACGGTATTAACTTGTCAATGAACCCGCAACGCTTATCGCGTCGCTTCCGAACATCTCGTCGGCGCTCCGTAGTGGACCGCCGCATCGTGTTCGGCTTATTTAGTGGTCTTTACTTTTGCTGTCAACCTCTTTTTTTCGAGGCGCTCGGCAGTTACTTGGTCGGACCACTGTTTCCCTTGAAGCGTCACTGTTCTGTCGAACCGTGCTGCGTCGCGGGAGGCGGTGTATAGGCCGCTTGGCCGATGCGGCGCAAGCGCTTTTTTCGCCCCCTCGCGATTTTTACCCGGACCGGCATCGTCAGCCGAGACGCTCACGCACCTCCGCACCGATCTGGAAGGAGCGCAGGCGGGCGGCATGGTCGTAGATCTGGCCGGCCAGGATCAGCTCGTCCGCCTGGGTGGCGCGGACGATCTCCGACAGCTTGGCGGCCACCTGGTCGGGGGTGCCGACCGCCGCCATGCTGCCCAGCGCGCGGTCCACCATCATCTTCTCCGCCGGGCTGCTCCACCACGCCTCGATGTCGTCCACCGGCGGCGGCAGCTTGCCGGGAGTGCCGCGGCGCAGGTTGGCGAACTGCTGCTGGGCGGAGGAGAAGATGCGCCGGGCCTCGGCCTCCGTATCGGCGGCGAACAGGTTGGCGGCGACCATCGCGTGCGGTTTGTCGAGCGTCGCCGACGGTTCGAAGCGGGCGCGGTAGATCGCCAGCGCCTCCATCAGCATGTCGGGCGCGAAGTGGGAAGCGAAGGCGAAGGGCAGTCCCAGCATCGCCGCCAGCTGTGCGCTGAACAGGCTGGAGCCCAGCAGCCACAGGGGCACCTTCAGACCGGCCCCCGGCACGGCGCGGATGCGCTGGTTGGGCTCCGGCTCCTCGAAATACATCTGCAGCTCGACGACGTCCTGCGGGAAGCGGTCGCCGCTGTCGGTCATGTCGCGGCGCAGCGCCCGCGCCGTCATCATGTCGGTGCCGGGCGCGCGGCCGAGCCCGAGGTCGATGCGGCCGGGATAAAGCGACTCCAGCGTGCCGAACTGCTCCGCCACCACCAGCGGCGCATGGTTGGGCAGCATCACCCCGCCCGACCCGACGCGGATCGTCGAGGTGCCGGCGGCGACATGGGCGATCACCACGGCGGTCGCCGCACTGGCGATGCCCGGCATATTGTGGTGCTCGGCCAGCCAGTAGCGCTTGTAGCCCAACCGCTCCGCATGGCGGGCGAGGTCCAGGGTGTTGCGGAAGCTGTCGGCGGCGGTCGCCCCCTGGACGATGGGGCTGAGGTCGAGAACGGAAAAGGGAATCATCGCGCGGTCCCTGACAGGAACGGGGGTGGGGCCGGCTTGCGGCCATCGGTTGCCATTCAAGGTATGGTCCCGGAGGTGCCGCTTCCACGCCGGGGCCCGCGCGGCTGCCTTGCGTGCGATAAGACGGTGTGGTGGAGGTCAGGACTCCTGCCGGCCGCCGTAAAGCCGCCGGCCGATGGGTTCCAGGGTCAGGCCCTGAACAAGGATGCTGAAGGCGACGGCGACATAGCAGACTGCCAGGATGGGATCGCGGTAGGGGCTGGGCGGCAGCGACAGCACCAGGGCCACGGCGATGCCGCCGCGCAACCCGGCCCAGGTCAGGACCGCCAGGGCACTGGATTTGTCGGTCCGACCCACATGCATGAGCAGGGCCGGCGTCAGGCTGAGCATCCGCGCCGCCAGGGCGAGCGGAACTGCCAGAACGGCGGACAGCAGCAACGGACCCGTCCAGGAGACCGCCACCGTCGCCTCCAGCCCCACCAGCAGGAACAGCAGAGAATTCAGCACGGCGTCGATCATCGTCCAGACCACATGCAGGTCGCGGCGGCTCTCGTCGCTGCGCACATGCCGCCCGGTGGTGGAGCCGATCAGCAGCCCGGCGACCACGACGGCGATGGGGCCGGACAGGCCGAGCCGGCTGGCCAGCGAATAGGTGCCCAGCACCAGCGCCAGCGAGATGGTCAGCTCCACCACGCTCTCGTCGACCCGCCGCTTCGCCTGATAGGCGATCCAGCCGCAGACGAAGCCCAGCGCCGCCCCGCCCACCGCCTCTTTCAGGAAGTCCAGCGCGGCCTCCCCTACCGTCAGATCCTGGTCGCTGCCGGTCGCGAGGTGGAGCAGCGTGGCGAAGAGCACCACGCCGGCGCCGTCATTGAACAGGCTTTCGCCGGAGATCACCGATCGCAGCGTGTCCGGGACCGGCAACCGCCCCAGGATGCTATGCACCGCCACCGGGTCTGTCGGTGCCACCGCCGCTCCCAGCACCAGGCACCAGATCAGCGGCACCTCGATCCCGACCAGCGGGAAGAGAAGGTGCAGCCCCAGCCCCAGCAGGCCGGTGAACAGCAGGACGCTCACCGTCGCCAGCGCCAGGACCGTCCATTTCCGCTTCAGCAGGGCGCACAGATCCTCGTTCACCGCGGCGGTGTAGAGCAGCAGGCTGAGGATGCCGTCGAGCAGGATCGCCGGCAGGCTGAACTGGTCGATCAGGCCGCGCAGCCAGTCGCCCACGCCCAGGCTGGAGCCCGCCGCGTCGATGCCGCTCACCAGCAGCGCCAGAGCCAGCCCCTGGAAGAACAGTGAAATGGTGCCGGGCAGCTTCAGCCACTTGTGATTGACGAAGCCGAAGATCGCCGCCAGGGCCAGCAATATGGCGGAGAGTTGGAACGGATCCACGGGCATTCTCCAAAAAAAGCGGGGCAATTGGCCGAGAAACTCCTGGGCTCGCCAAGAAACGGCTGTTGGCCGCGGTGATCTCGAAAAACATCGGCGGAGCTGCAAATGTCGCGTCCGCATGAGGATTCGGGCAAACTAATCCCAAATGGCTAGGGGGCGCCGATTGCCACCCCTGTTGCAATTGCCTATTCTTGCGCCACGACCTGTGCAGGGATCCTTATGTTTCCTCCAAATGACGCCAAGCTCCGCTGTCTCGCCTCGGCAGCGGAAACGGTTTTATGATGGCCGACCCGGTCTGGCAGGACGCCGAAAGGCTGCGGCAATCCGCGGGTCCCGGCCGCGCATCCGACGGCACCGAAACAGGGGCCCGGACCGGCCTGGACGTCTTCACCGGCGGCGGGGAGATGGGCCGGCGGATGCGGGAGATGGATTGGGCGGCGACACCGCTCGGCCGGCCGGAAGACTGGCCGCAATCGCTGCGCACCACCGTCAACCTGATGCTGACCTCCAGCTTTCCGATGTTCACGGCCTGGGGGCCGGAACTGACCTTCCTCCACAACGACAGTTACCGCCCGATCCTCGGCGACAAGCCGGAGGCGCTTGGCCGCCCCTTTGCGGAGGTGTGGGCGGAGACCTGGCATCAGTTGATCCCGCTTGTGGCGCGGGCATTGTCCGGCGAGGCGTTCTACCACCAGGATCTGCAGCTGTTCATGGAACGGCACGGCTATTGGGAGGAGACCTATTTCACCTTCTCCTACAGCCCGGTCCGCGACGAGGCCGGCCATGTCGCCGGCATGTTCTGCGCCTGCACCGAGAACACCGCCCGCGTGCTGGCCGAACGGCGGCTGACCTTCCAGCTCGATCTGGCGGAGAAGCTGCGCGGAATGAACGATCCGGTCGGCATTACCGCCGCCGCCGCCGAGGCCATCGGCCGCCATCTGCGGGTGGCGCGGGCCGGCTATGGCCGGATCGATCCGAGCGGCGCCATGATTTCGGTGGACCGGGACTGGAGCGACAGCGGGGTGGGAAGCCTCGCCGGCCAGTCGCGGCCGCTCGACAGCTTCGGCCCGGCGCTGATCGCCGAACTGCGGGCGGGATACACGCTGCGCGTCGACGACGTCGCCACCGATCCCCGAACCCGCGGAAGCGGGCCGGCAGCGGCCTTCGCCGGGATCGGGGCGCGGGCGCTGCTGGTCGTGCCGCTGCTGAAGGCGGGACAGCTGACCGCCATCCTCTACCTGCACGAAGGCGAGGCGCGCCATTGGACGGAAACCGACGCCGCCCTGGCGGAGGATGTGGCCGAACGGACCTGGGCCGCGGTCGAGCGCGCCCTTGCCGAGGCGGCCTTGCGGGCCGCCAACACGGCCCTGATCCGCGAACGCGCCGCGGTGGAGGCGGCAAACGCCCGGCTCGCGGCGGAGGGGGAGCGGCTGCGCACCCTGTTCCGACAGGCGCCCGGCTTCATGTGCGTGCTGCGCGGCCCGGACCATGTCTTCGAACTGGCGAACGACACCTATCTGCAGCTGGTCGGCAACCGCGATCTGCTGGACCGCACCGCCCGCGAGGCTCTGCCGGAGGTCGATGGGCAAGGCTTCTTCGAACTGCTCGACCGCGTCTATGCCAGCGGCGAGACCTTCGTCGGGCGCAACCTGCCGGTTCGCATCCAGCGCCGGCCGGGCGGGCCGCTGGAGGAACGCTTCCTCACCTTCGTCTATCAGCCGATCAGGGATGAGGACGGCCGCGTCACCGGCCTGTTCGTCGAGGGCAGCGACGTCACCGAGGCGAAGCGGGCCGAGGAGGAGCTGCAACAGCTCAACGCCACGCTGGAGGCCCGCGTGGCCGAGGAGGTGGCGGAGCGCGAGCGCGTCCAGATCGCGCTGTTGCAGACGCAGAAGACCGAGGCGCTGGGCCAGATGACCGGCGGTGTCGCCCACGACTTCAACAACCTGCTCCAGGCGCTGTCCGGCTGCCTGCACATGATCGAGAAGCGGGCGGAAGGCACGCGCATCCAGCCGCTGGTCGATGCCGGCCGGCAGGCGGTGGACCGCGGCGCCAAGCTGGTGCAGCAGCTGATGGCCTTCGCCCGCCGACAGGCCCTACGGCCGGAGACCGTCGATCTGCGCGACCGCGTGCTCGGCATGTCGGAACTGTTGAACCGGGCCCTGCGCGCCGACATCCGGCTGGAGGTGGATTTCGCCACCGGGCTGTGGCCGGTGGAGGTCGATGCGACGCAGCTGGAGCTGGCCCTGCTGAACCTCGTGGTCAATGCGCGCGATGCGATGCCGGACGGCGGGATGCTGGCGATCCGGGCGGCCAACGTCACCCTGAGGCACGGCGATCCGCAGGCGCCGACCGGGCTGTCGGGCGAATTCGTGCGGCTGACGGTGAGCGACACCGGCACCGGCATGCCGGCCGAGGTGCAGGCCCGCGCCTTCGATCCCTTCTTCACCACCAAGGAGATCGGCAAGGGCAGCGGGCTGGGGCTGTCGCAGGTCTACGGCTTCGCCCGCCATTCCGGCGGCACCGTCTGGATCGAGAGCGAGGAAGGGCGCGGCACCACCATCGGCCTGCTGATCCGCCGGTCCGGCACCGCCCCGGCGACGGCGGCCGAACCGGCGGCTACGGAGGCCGGCGCCAGCCGGGTCGGCGGCCATGTGCTGGTGGTGGAGGACGATCCCATCGTCGCGCTGACCGTGGCGACCGCGCTGGAGGATGCCGGCTTCACCATCACCCGTGCCGCCACCGCCGACGAGGCGCTGCCCCTGCTGGAGGCCGGCGGCTTCGACCTGCTGTTCAGCGACGTGGTGATGCCCGGCATCCTGAGCGGCGTCGATCTGGCGCGGAGCGCGCAGAGGCTCCGGCCCGATCTGCCCGTCGTCCTGGCGACCGGCTACAGCGAGGAGGTCGCGCGGGCCACCGGGGTGATGGTGCTGCCGAAACCCTACCGCATCGACCATCTGGTCGATGTGCTGGACACGCTGCTGACGGAGGCGAAACCGGTGGGAGAAAAACTCCCTCTCCCGTCCCGGGAGAGGGAAGGGGCCCAAGCGGAGCTTGGGAAAGGTGAGGGGTGATCCCAGGAACCCTGCGCCTTTGAATCCTTGCCTTACCCCTCCCCCTCCCCACGGCTCCGCTGCGGGTCCCCTCCCTCTCCCGGGGCGGGAGAGGGAGTTTCTCGCCGGGAAATATACTCTTTCCCCCTCAGTCCCCCGCCGCCGGCTGCGGCATGGCGCCGTGGCCGGGCCGCCTGCGGACGAACAGGCGGTAGACGGCGACGAAGAAGACCGGCACGAACAGCACCGCCAGAACGGTGGCCGAGATCATGCCGCCCATCACGCCGACGCCGATGGCGTTCTGGCTTTCCGACCCGGCGCCGGTGCTGATCGCCAGCGGCAGCACGCCGAGGATGAAGGCCATCGAGGTCATGATGATGGGGCGCAGGCGCTGACGGCAGGCCTCCGCCGCCGCCTCCTTCAACTCCATGCCCTGGTCGTAGAGCGCCTTGGCGAACTCCACGATCAGGATGGCGTTCTTCGCCGACAGGCCGATGGTGGTCAGCAGGCCGACCTGGAAATAGACGTCGCTCGGCAGGCCGCGCAGCGTCGCCGCGATGACGGCGCCGATGACGCCCAGCGGCACCACCAGGATGACCGACACCGGCACCGACCAGCTCTCATAGAGGGCGGCCAGGCAGAGGAAGACGATGATCATCGACAGGGCGTAGAGCGCCGGTGCCTGCGAGCCGCTGAGCCGCTCCTCGTAGGACAGGCCGGTCCACTCGTAGCCGATGCCCGGCGGCAGCTTCTGCATCAGCGTCTCCATCTCGGCCATCGCCTCGCCGGAGCTGATGCCCGGTGCGGCCGATCCCTGGATGTTCAGCGACGAGGAGCCGTTGTAGCGCTCCAGCTTCGGCGAGCCGTAGATCCACTGCGCCGTGGTGAAGGCGGAGAAGGGGACCATCTGGCCGCTGGCGTTGCGCACATACCAGCGGTCGATGTCGCTGGGTTGCATGCGGTAGGGCGCGTCGGCCTGGAGATAGACCTTCTTCACCCGGCCCTGGTCGATGAAGTCGTTGACGTAGGACGAGCCCCAGGCCGCCGACAGCGTCGTGTTGATGTCGCTGAGCGACAGGCCGAGCGCGCTCGCCTTCTCGCGGTCGACGTCCAGCTTGAACTGCGGGGTGTCCTCCAGACCGTTGGGACGGACGCCGACCAGCTTCGGGTTCTGCGCCGCCGCTCCCAGCAGCTGGTTGCGCGCCTGCATCAGCCGGTCATGGCCCAGCCCGCCGCGGTCGACCAGCTGAAGGTCGAAGCCGGTGGCGTTGCCGAGGCCGGGAACCGACGGCGGCAGGAAGGAGAAGAGCACCGCGTCCTTCAGCTTCGACATCGCCCCCATCACCCGGCCGGCGATGGCCTGCGGCTTCTGCGACGCCTGGGTGCGCTCGCTCCAGTCCTTCAGGCGGACGAAGGCCATGCCGGCGTTCTGGCCGCGGCCGGAGAAGTTGAAGCCGACGATGGTGAACAGGCCCTCGACGCTGTCCTTCTCCTTTTCCAGCATATAGGCGGTGACGGCCTTGGCGGTCTCGGCCGTGCGCTGGGAGCTGGCGTTCGGCGGGGCCGACCACAGCACGAACAGCTGGCCGCGGTCCTCCGTCGGCAGGAAGGAGGACGGCATCTGCACGAACAGATAGCCCAGCCCGCCCAGGATCAGCGCATAGGCGATGAAGTAGCGGCCCAGCCGATTGACCGCGCCGCGCACGCCGCGGACATAGACCCGGCTGCCGGCGTCGAAGCCGCGGTTGAACAGGCCGAAGAAGCCGCCGCGGGCGTGGCCGTGTCCCTCGCCATGGTGTGCGACCGGTTTCAGCAGGGTGGCGCAGAGCGCCGGGGTCAGGACCAGCGCGACCAGCACCGACAGCGCCATCGCCGACACGATGGTCAGCGAGAACTGGCGGTAGATGGCGCCGGCCGACCCGCCGAAGAAGGCCATCGGCACGAACACCGCCGACAGCACCAGCGCGATGCCGACCAGCGCGCCGGTGATCTGGTCCATCGACTTGCGCGTCGCCTCGCGCGGGGGGAGCCCCTCCTCGCCCATCACGCGCTCGACATTCTCCACCACGACGATGGCGTCGTCGACCAGCAGGCCGATCGCCAGCACCATGCCGAACATCGTCAGCACGTTGATGGAGAAGCCGAAGGCCGACATCACGCCGAAGGTGCCGAGCAGGACCACCGGAACCGCGATGGTCGGGATCAGCGTCGCGCGGAAATTCTGCAGGAACAGGTACATCACGACGAAGACGAGGACGATGGCCTCGAACAGCGTCTTGATCACCTCGTGGATCGACAGCTGGACGAAGGGCGTCGTGTCGTAGGGGTAGATGACCTCGATGCCCGCCGGGAAGAAGGGCTGGAGCTCCGCCACCCGCGCCTTGACCGCGGCGGCGGTGTTCAGCGCGTTGGCCCCGGTCGCCAGCTTGATGCCGACGCCGGCCGCCGGCTTGCCGTTGTAGGCGGCGTTGATCTCGTAGGTCTCGGAGCCGATCTCGATCCGCGCCACGTCGCGCAGCCGCACCTGCGACCCGTCGGGGTTCACGCGCAGCAGGATGGCGCCGAACTGCTCCGGCGTCTGGAGCCGCGACTGGGCGCTGATGGTGGCGTTGATCTGCTGGCCCTGGACCGCCGGGGCGCCGCCGAGCTGGCCGGCGGAGACCTGGGCGTTCTGGGTCTTGATCGCGTTGGAGACGTCGGTGGTGGTCAGCGCGAAGTTGTTCAGCGCGTCGGGGTCGAGCCAGATGCGCATGGCATGCTGCGGCCCGAAGACAGTGATGTCGCCCACACCCTCGACGCGGCTCAGCGTGTCCTGGAGGTTGGAGGTGACGTAGTCGGCGATGTCGCCCTGGCTGAGGCGCCCGTCGCTCGACACGAAACCGACCACCAGCAGGAAGTCGTTGCCGGCCTTCGACACCTGGATGCCGCGCTGCTGGACCTCCTGCGGCAGCAGCGGCGTGGCCAGCTGCAGCTTGTTCTGGACCTGGACCTGGGCGATGTCGGGGTTGGCCTCCGGCTCGAAGGTCAGGGTGATGGTGACGTTGCCGGAGGAGTCGCTGTTGGAGGACATGTAGCGGAAATGGTCGAGCCCGGTCATCTTCTGTTCGATGACCTGGGTGACCGTGTCCTCCAGCGTCTTGGCCGAGGCGCCGGGATAGCTGGCGGTGATCGACACCGTCGGCGGCGCGATCTTCGGATATTGCTCGACGGGCAGCCGCAGGATCGCCAGCGCACCCGCCATCATGATGACGATGGCGATGACCCAGGCGAAGACCGGGCGGTCGATGAAGAATTTCGACATGGGGACGGTTCCTGGGATCAGCGGGCCGAGGCGGCCTTTTCAGGCAATGCGGCCAGCGCGTTCTGGGCGGGCACCGGCTTCACCTCGGCACCCGGCTTCAGCTTCTGCAGGCCTTCCACCACCACGCGCTCGCCGGGGGCCAGCCCGTCCGACACCAGCCAGACATTGCCGACCGCGCGTTCGGTCTTAATGGTGCGCGGGGCCGCCTTGTTGTCGGCGCCCACCACCCAGACGCGGGCGGAGCCGTCCGGCGAGCGGGCGACGGCGGCCTGCGGCACGGTGATGGCGTTCTCCGCCACCCCCTGCTCGACGCGGGCGCGGACGAACAGGCCGGGCAGCAGCTGCTTGTTCGGGTTGGGGAAGACCGCGCGCAGCTGGACCGAGCTGGTGCCGGAATCCACCGTCACGTCGGCGAACTGCAGCTCGCCCTTCGCCGGATAGGCGGTGTCGTCGCCGCTGGCGTTGCTGTTCAGGAACAGCGTCACCGGGATCTTGCCGGGTTCCGCCGGGCGGATGCGGCCGGTTTCCATGTCCTCGCGCAGCTTCATCAGCTGCGAGGCGGTCTGCGTCACGTCGACATAGATCGGGTCGAACTGCTGGATGGTGGCGAGCGCCGTCGCTTGGTTGGATGTGACGAGCGCGCCTTCCGTCACCGCCGACTTGCCGATGCGGCCGGAGATGGGGGCGAACACCTTGGTGTAGTTCAGGTTGATGCTGGCAAGGTTGTAGGCGGCCTTGGCCGAGGCGACCTGCGCCTCGTTCTGCTTCAGCGAGGCCTGGACGTCGTCGAAGTCCTGCTTGCTGACCACGCTGTTCTTGACCAGATCGCCATAGCGCGACGCCTTGTTGCGGGCAGCCTGGAGGTTGGCCTCCGCCTTCTGCACGTCGGCCTGGGCGCTCGCCAGCGACGCCTCGTAGGTGGCGGGATCGATCTGGTAGAGCTGATCGCCCGCCTTGACCTCGCTGCCCTCGCGGAACAGGCGCTTCAGCACGATGCCGCTGACCTGCGGACGGATTTCCGCCACCCGGTAGGGGGCGGTGCGGCCCGGAAGCTCGGTGGTCACCGGCAGGCGCTGCGGCTCGATTGTGGCGACCGAGACCTCGGGCGGGCCGCCGGCACCCTGGGGTTGGCCGGATGCCTGCTTCTGCTGGTTGCAGCCGGCGAGCACCGCGATCAGGCAGGCCGCCGCGGCCAACGTCATGAATGGCTTGGAACTGGACATCTGTTTCCTCGTCTCGGCGCCGCACGTCGGCGGACCCGTCTCCCTGCTGCACGTTCTGCTATACGCTGCGGGGTCAGGCGGTCCGGCACATCCCCGTTGCTTAGTACTGTCTCATACAGTACAGTGTACCAGACGATACATTCAGAATGCTGCACCGCGCAAGGGGGTTCCGCAGATGCCCGATATGGGGCTGGAACATGGAAAGTCACCCTCGACAGCCATACGGCAAGACCCTGCGGCCCTGTTCAAGAGCGTGTTCGGAATCGGGCCGGCCGGAACCGACAGGCCGGAAGGAAAAGCGAGATGACCAACAGCCATAAGGCCCGGATCAGCCCCAACTCCGGCCACCGGCAATCCGCCGTGCAGATGGCTGGGCCGCCTTGCGGGCCGGCCACCTGCGGGCCGCGCGGCATGGCGCGCCGGCAGGCGATCCTGACGGCGGCACGGCGCCTGTTCGTCGAGAAGGGGTTCGAGAAGACGACGCTGAGCGACATCATCGCCGTCGCCGGCGGCTCCCGCGCCACGCTGTACGAGCATTTCGGCGACAAGGAGGGGCTGTTCCGCGCGATCATGGAGGAGGACAACGCCATGATCCTCTCCGGCCTCGCCCCTGCCCAGGCCGACGAGCGGGTGACGCCGGAAGCCGGGCTGACCGCCTTCGCGCTGCATCTGGTGAAAGCCCTGCTGAACGAGGAGACGACCGCCACCGTCCGCATCCTGATCGCGGAGGGCGACCGCGTGCCCGACATCACCGAGGCTTTCTTCCGCATCGGACCGGAGAACGCCATCGGCCGGCTGGCCGACTATCTGCAACGGCTGTCGGACAGCGGCGATCTCAGCATCGACGATCCGGCCGTCGCCGCACAGGCCTTCCTGGGCATGGTCACCGGCAACCTGCTGGTCCGCCGCCTGATCCTGCCCCAGAGCGCGCCGGCCATCCCCGACCTCGACCGCTATGTCCGGCAGGCGGTGCGTCTCTTCCTGAACGGGGCGTGCGCGAAGGTGACCAAGGCGGCCTGAGGGGAGGGAAACCTCAAATCGCCACCTTTCAAATCGTCTCCGCCGCCGTATCCCCTACCCCGTGGGCGCGGCCGGCCTTGGTCAGCGGTTCGGCGATGTCCTCCAGCCCCTTGCCTTCGGCATCGACGCCATAGACCAGCGCCACCACTCCGCCGGCCATCATCACCACCGACCCCAGCACATAGCCCCAGAACAGTGGGTCGCGCTCCGTCCCCTCCCCCACCAGCCAGCCGAACAGCAGCGGACCGGTGGAGCCCACCACCTGGGCGATGGCGAAGAAATAGGAGATCGCCTGCGCCCGGACCTCCAGCGGAAAGATCTCGCTGACCGTCAGATAGGCCGATGACGCCCCGGCCGAGGCGAAGAAGAAGGAAACGCACCAGAAGATCGTGTGCGTGTT